>Ga0315273_10001228_pt1 | contig 28827 bp, 26 predicted proteins | sample YL17G02_0_MG_FD_205753 | JGI IMG/M metagenome (GOLD analysis project Ga0315273, IMG submission 205753) | Sediment microbial communities from Yellowstone Lake, YNP, Wyoming, USA - YL17G02_0 | ecosystem: Environmental > Aquatic > Freshwater > Lake > Sediment | place: USA: Wyoming | collected... | reverse complement strand
GGAATGGAAGAACTCGCCGAATCCATCGAAAAGGTCATCCTGGGTCCGGAAAGAAAAAGCCGCGCCATCAATGAAAAAGAAAAGAATATCATCGCCTATCACGAAGCGGGACACGCACTGGTAGCGGCCAATCTTTCTAACGCTGATCCGGTGCATAAGGTTTCCATCATTTCCCGCGGACAAGTTGGTGGCTATACGCTGGCAGTGCCATCAGAAGATAAACAGTTGCATTCAAAATCCTACTTTGTCGATGAATTAGCTGTTTTATTGGGAGGATATTCGAGTGAAAAGAATAATTTCGGCGAGGTGACGACCGGCGCTTCCAATGATTTGGAAAGAGCCACTCAAATAGCCAGAAAACTTGTGACAAGATATGGTATGAGCAACCTTGGACCGCGAACTTTCGGCAAGAAAGAGGAATTGATATTTTTAGGCCGGGAAATCAGCGAGGAAAGGGACTATTCGGAAACAACAGCTCAAGACATCGATAAAGAGGTTTCTGCTTTCATTAAAAAAGCTTTTGAAACCGCCGAAAAAATCATCAAAGAAAAGAAAAATGTTCTCAATTTAATCGCTAAAACACTTCTGGAAAAAGAGACCATCGAAAAAGATGAATTCGAAAGATTAGCAGGCATAGAAAAAAAAGAAAAATGAAGATAATATAATTTAGGTCTATGCATAAAATCAATTATCTTGAAATTTTTAAAAAGGCCTGGAACATCACCTGGAACAACAAATATCTCTGGTGGTTCGGTTTTTTTATCACTCTCGGTTCAGGCGCCAATGTTTTCAATTTTAATTTTCCCTCCGACTCGAAATCGCAAGAAGCTGGAGAATTGCAAAAAATTGTCGAAAATTTTCTCTCCCAGAATTGGCAGATGAGAGCTGCCAGAATAGCCGAGATAATTCCGGGCAACACGGAGTATTGGATCGTGGGAGGAATAGTATTTTTGCTGATTGTACTTTTTATCTTGGTCATTGTTAGGGTCGTCAGCCAAGCCGGACTTATCACTGAAGCCAACAACATCGAAAAAGAAAAAGGAAGTTTTTGGAAAGGATTCGGAAAAGGGAAAACATACTTTTGGAAAATTTTTCTGGTTGACATATTATTAGGATTTCTGATGGTCGGAATAATATTAATAATGATCATTCCGATATTGTTTCTCTTTTATCTCGGATCCATATTATCCGGAATTATTTCGATTATTTTGGCTATTTTTATCATCATTCCTCTCTCTGTTCTTGTTTTTTTCCTGAAAAGATACGCTCATTTTTATATCATCCTCTCTCAACTCAAAATTTTTTCTTCCATAGAATCGGCTTATTTTCTATTCAAGAAGAATATTTGGTCGAGCATTATCATGTCCTTGCTGTTTATTCCCATCGGATTTATTTTAGCGCTCATGCTTATCTTTTCGGCCTTGATGATCGGATTGGCGTTTTTGATAATCGGATTTGTTTTATATTTCACCCTCGGTTTGCTGGGAACAACAATCGCCATAATTTTAGGGGCTGTCGCTTTATTCGCCGCTATGTTTTTGATTTTTTCCGCTTATAAGGTTTTCGCTGAAATATCCTGGCTTCTGTTTTTCAAAGAGATTGCGACACCCAAAGAAGAGGAACTTGTGGAAGAAAAATCAGTCGAAATTGTTTCTGATCCGGAGATAGTATAATCATTAAATTTGATTGCAAAGATTAACAAAGGGCTCATAGCTCAGTTGGCTAGAGCGCGTCGTTGACATCGACGAGGTCTCCCGTTCGAGTCGGGACGAGCCCACAAGAACTAGTAGAATTTAACCAACTTATATTTATAATTCCCTGCGTTCTAACCAATAGAAAACATATTGGGATTTGATAATGAATTTTATCGCCTATGGCTTCTCAAGTTGCTCACGTGGTTTATGCCACAAAATATCTCGAAAAATATCCGTTGCCCAACGGCGAACGGGAAGAATTTATTCTGGGATCGCTTTTCCCCGACATTCGCCGCATCGATGAAACGATTAAAAGAAAAGGTACTCATCTCCGCTTTGAACCGCTGGATTTGAATTTCAAAGGATTGAATCCTTTCCAGTCCGGATGGAAATTCCATCTATATTGCGATATGAAACGCGAAGAAATCTTGAACCGCTATGATTTTTATGTTTTGAAAAATACTGCCGACTTCTGGCATTTGTCATCAAAAATGTTTGAAGATGAAATCGTCTATGACGATTGCGACAATTGGGAAAAACTGGTTCATTATTTCAACAATGTTCCTGATGTTGATGTCGGAATAGATGTTTTACGGGAAACATTCGAACTTTGGTACGCGATTATCGCAAAATATGTAGAAATGAAACCTTGCCCTCATTCCATGAAGATATTTTTATCCAAACAGAAAAATCTGGCGCCCATCGCCAAGGATATCTTGGCTTCGGTGAACAAATTGCGGAAAAATGCTAAAGTGATTGAGATCCTAAAAAAAGTGAAGGAAGAAATTGTCTGAACGGGGTGTAGTATACCGGTAGTACGCGCGCTTCGGGTGCGTGAAGACCGAGTTCAATTCTCGGCATCCCGACTACGTGGATATCTAAAAAAATAATTATCGGTCAGTCGTGTTAAATTGGTAAAATTTTAATCAAAATATTAATATGTTTATCTCCATAGAAAATCCGAAAGAAAATCCGATGAACCTGATGCGGAAAGTGGGCTATTTTTTCCAGGGCAATTCGCAGGATGAAATGAGTTTCATCCGACCGCTGGCCAGAGCCGGCTATCCGCGTTTCCACGCCTACGTGAAAATGGAAGGCGCGAAATTTGTCATCAAACTCCATCTGGATCAGAAACGCGAGACCTATGGGCAATCCACCCGCCATCACGGAGAATATGAAGATGACGGAGCGCTCAAAATTGAGGGGGATATGATTAAGCAAAAACTGTCATAAAATTGCCGCGGTGGTGAAATTGGTACACACGCCAGTTTTAGGAACTGGTGGAGTAATCCATGCGAGTTCGAGTCTCGCCCGCGGCACCAGTAAAAATTTTGCAAGTGTTTTGTTTCCACCTCGCTCTGCTTAGCAGCCAAGTTGTAAAGAATTTTTGGCGAAAAAATCAATTGGCGGTTTTGTTTTGAATTTAATTCAAAGTAAAATAAAATTTTTTCATATTGTTTGTTGCAGAAATTCTTGGGAATTTCTGTTTTTTGTTTTTAACCTTGCTTTTTTATTTGTTTTATTGTAATTTACGATAGAGGAATTTAAGCTAACGCTTGTTTTAATTTGTACCTTAACAACCAAAAAAGGAGGTAAGAAAATGGAAATACTGAAACCATCTTTTGTTATCGAAGATGAGGTTGATGGCGAACAGATTCTGAGGAATTTGGAGCGGTATGGCCGGACATGCTACAAGTCCGAGGACAAAATCACCCCAGATTCTGCGCGCAAATTTGTGGCAGCAATCCTCAAGAGCGGTCATGAATCCGTAATCGAACACGAGAAGGTAACGGTTCGGGTCATATGTGACCGTGGCGTAACGCACGAAATCGTGCGTCACAGAATTGCTTCGTACTCGCAGGAGTCCACGCGCTATTGCAATTACAAGTCGCGCGGAGTTCGGGTTATCGAGCCGTCCTTCTTCGTTGGTGATGACAAAAAGTATCAAATTTGGCTAACCGCAATGTGCGCTTGCGAAGATGCCTACAACGCCTTGGTCGAGGCAGGGGCTACTTCGCAAGAGGCAAGAAGTGTTTTACCAAATTCCCTCAAAACCGAAATCGTCATCACCTACAATCTGCGCGAGTGGAGGCACTTCTTCAAACTTCGCTGTTCAAAGCGAGCCCATCCCCAAATGCGGGAAATCGTCATCCCTCTCCTTCAGGAATTCAAGCGGCGCATCCCAATCATCTTCGACGACATCGCAGGGGAGTAAATTTCCAACTTACTCTTTTGTACCTAAGCCCCTTACGAGAAAATTCGTTCGGGGCTTTTTCTTTTTTGTAAAAGAGCTAAAGAATTTGCCGCCAAAGCAGTAAATTTTTCAAGCTCATTTTTCTTGAAAAATTTACTGTAATGAGTTATGATTAACTCATTAGAAAAACTTGAAATTGTCAAAGTTCGCGCGAAGCCGCTCAAATTTTGGGGGGCTGGCCGTCGCCGCCGCAGGCGGCGAAATGCGTTCGAACTATTTCAAGAATAGAGCATCAAAAACTATGAAGACAGCATATTGGCTGTCTTTTTTATTTTTGCTTTTGAATCAGTTTAATTTTCTTGAATAATTCATCCTGCTAAGCTATGATTGACTGGCAGAAAAGAAAGAACTATTTCCGCGAAAAATTAAGTGAATCGATTGTTTATGAAAAATATCATCATTACCCGAGAAAATTGCGGGGAACGCATTGACAAATTCATTGTCCATGAGTTTTTTTCTCATACCCGCGGATATATCATCCGCAACATCAAAAATGGAACCATTTTTCTTAACGGCAAACTGACAAAACCCAGCCACATCCTCAAAGAAAATGACATCATCGAAATCGGCACAAACTTCAAAAGAGAACGTCTCTTGCCCAATCCGGAAGTGCCGCTTGATATTATTTATCAAGATCCCAATATCATCGTCATCAACAAACAAGCCGGCATCCAGGTTCATCCGAGCGCGACCGAAAAAGAATTTACGCTTGCCAACGGCTTGCTGGCAAAATTTCCCGAAATAAAAAACGTGCACGACGATTCGCCCGGAGCGGAATTCCGCCTGGGCATCGTCCATCGGCTGGACAAGGAGACCTCCGGCGTGATGGTTGTCGCCCGGAATCCGGAAACTTTTTCCGCTCTCAAAATAATTTTCCAAAACCGCAAAGCGGAAAAGAAATATATCGCCCTCGTCCAAGGAAAAATGAAAGAAAAAAAAGGACTGATTGTGAAACCGATCGCGCGCGCTTCCACATATAAAAAACAGATTATCGCCACCATAAAAACCAAGACCAAAATCCGTCCGGCGGTGACGAAATATAAAGTCATCGCAACTTATGGCAACTATTCTCTCCTTGAGGTCTTTCCGAAAACCGGACGAATGCACCAGATTCGCATCCATCTGGCCGCCATCGGCCATCCCGTAGTTGGAGACAAGATCTATTGCCCGCGCCATCTGAAACAATCCGCTTTGAAAACCGATCGACACTTCCTCCATGCGCAACAGATAGTTTTCCGCCTGTTCGGCCAGAAATTCTCTTTTTCCGCTCCGCTTCCCGAGGATTTTTCCCGTTTTTTGGAAAATATTGACTAAATGTGCTTTAATCGCTATGATAAAGAAGCTTTTTTAATTTTAAACTGCCTGCCTGCATTGACCGAATTATCGGTCTTGCAGAAACGGAAACGCAGGTTTTATTTTTTATGCATAAGAAAATGATTGAATTCAATCTTAAACAGAGAGAGAAGAAATTGCCAGATCTGCGTCCGGGAGATGTTGTCAAAATTCATCGGAAAATCGTCGAAAAAGACAAGGAGCTTATCCAAATATTTGAGGGAATGATTATCGCCCTCAAAGGAAAACAAAGCTCTTCTCCGATGATGACTGTTCGAAAAATATCTCACGGAGTCGGGGTCGAACTGATTTTACCTGTCTTTTCCCCATTGATTGACAAAATAGAGCTGGTCAAGCGCGCGAAAGTCCGCCGAGCCAAACTTTATTATCTCCGCGACAAGCCAGCCAAGTCCCTAAAGATGAAATATAAGGAAATCAAAAAATAATCCTGATTTCTGTCCTCGTTTCGAGATCTTGACTACGGAAACGATAATAATTTCCATCAATTGTCCGTCGGTCAACCATAGAAATACGGCGTAATTTTCTGTCACCCGTTTGACAAATTAATAGACAGCATTTCCAATATGGGAGCGTGGTGGAATTGGTATACACACACGTTTGAGGGGCGTGACCGCAAGGTGTGAGGGTTCGAGTCCCTCCGCTCCCACCACAAAGGCGATTACGATAGGTGCTGGGACAAGCACGTTTGAGAGGTGTGATCGTAAAGTGTATGGGTTCAAGTTCCTTCATCTCCACCTCCACCGGATCAACGATGGATGATTAGCTCAGTTGGCTAGAGCACTTCTCTTACAAAGAAGGGGTCACTGGTTCGAGCCCAGTATCATCCACCACAAAATGCGTTTCCAGCCAGCCGAAGTAGCTCAGTGGTAGAGCGAAGGACTGAAAATCCTTGCGTCGGCAGTTCAATTCTGCCCTTCGGCACCACAAATATTCACTTGCTTTTGAGGGACCATAGCTCAGCGGTAGAGCAGGCGACTCATAATCGCTTGGTCGTAGGTTCGATCCCTACTGGTCCCACTCTGATTAAGTACGAAATCAGAAATCCAAAACGAAGTGTAAATTCCAAGACACAAGAAACAAGCAAAGTCCTATTTTCAATGATTAATTTTAAATTTACATTTGGTTTTTTTTAATTCCTAGGTGGGTTAAAAAATTGGATAATTAAATAGCCGATTCATTAAATGAAATTTGCGAAATGAAAACTGGAAATTAGGATTTGAGGTTTATTTGAATTTTGCATACGAAAGCATGATATTTGCGGGTATCGTATAGTGGCTATTATACGTCCTTGCCAAGGACGAGAGACGGGTTCGATTCCCGTTACCCGCTCAAATTTAAAAACTCCGGACTTGTTCCGGGGTTTTTAAGTTTTAATGATAATCAGGGAATCGAAGGGCGCGAGAAAAAAAGCGAGCAAGTGCAAGCTTTTTGAGTGTAACGCCCCGGCTTCGAGTCGGAGCGAGGAGGATTCCCGTTACCCGCTCATCTAAAAGAAAAGACCCTCATTAAGGGTCTTTTCTTTTTGTTTGAAATAATTACTGTAAAAATACAAATTTCTTAAAAATGGTTTCTATGAGCCATTTTTTCTTATAATTTGCTCTGTTACGAAGTAATCTTACCCCCCACAGTTTGCTGCGGTTGAGTAATAAATTGTGAGTCCAGAGTTTGCTTTGGGGTTTAATACCATTTATTTTCAAAAAAATATTTTATTTTAGCCAAAATAACTTAATTTATATTGACTCCCCCTTTGATGAATGCTAAACTACTATGATGGCTAGGATGGAAAATTCTAGCCTTTCTAGTTTTTTATCAGCCAAAAACGGCCTAAAACTAGTGCTAATCATTAAAATTACCTTATGTGTATATTTAGTGTTTTCGTTACTTTGAGTGTCGCGTGGACAATGATGTTTCCTCAACATGTCCTCGCCAATCAGAAGGAAAATGCTAACAATATAAAAATAGAATTTGAAATCGATGATTCCATTGCTAAAAATTTCCAGTCCCCTTATGCTTTTGAAGGATATATTCCGATCAGCAATAACGAGGAAGGAACAAATTTTTTAGCCAATATTTCCGCTTACACGGCTGCTGCCGATGAATGCGGAAAAAGTGACGGCATCACCGCCAGTGGAAAAATGGTAAAAGAATATCACACTATTGCTTGCCCGCCGAAATTCAAATTCGGCACCAAAATCAAAATCAAGGGCTATGGAACCTTTGTCTGCGAAGACCGAGGCGGAGCTATCAAAAGCAACAAGCTTGATATCTATATGAAGACAAAACAACAGGCCTTCCGCTTTGGAAGAAGGAATCTGATCGTCGAAGTTATCAAAAATTAAAAAGCCAAAATGCCAAAAACATCCCGCTCTTCGGGATGTTTTTGTTTTCCGATTGACGCTCCAAATCTCATTTGTTAATATGATTTTATGGTCCGATGGCCGAGAGGTTAGGCAAGGGTCTGCAAAACCCTCTACGCCGGTTCAATTCCGGCTCGGACCTCATTTATCCGACGCCCGGATGGTGAAATTGGTATACACAAGGGACTTAAAATCCCTCGGTAGCAATGCCTTGCGAGTTCGAGTCTCGCTCCGGGCACCAGCATCAAAATTTTAGCCACTCTACAACCACTTTAATCGTATCTTGCAAAAGAAAATTTTTTTATATTTATCGCGAAAATTCTGAAGAGTCTCTGTTTTTTGTCAAAAAAAGAGCGCTATCATAAAAATCCCCGGCTGGGGATTTTTATGATTCCATAGTTTTTATTTTCTCCAAAATCTTCGGGATTTTTTTGAAGTCGCTGATGAGAACGTCGCGCATACTGCCGTTGTAGAGCGCGGCGGCCGGATGATAGAGCATGCAGAAAACCTGCTTTCCGATTTCCGGCATTTCTCGGCGCATCGCTTTTCCATGGATCTCGGAAATTTTCATTCCGGGCAAGAATCTTCCCATACTGTGCCGACCCAAAGTGACAATGAGTTTCGGCTGGATTATTCTGATCTGTTCCAGAAGCCACGACCAGCAGGTTTCAATTTCTTCCGGCAACGGATCGCGATTCTGCGGCGGTCGACATTTCACCACGTTGGCGATATATACATCTTCTCTCCGCAAGTTTATATTTGCGAGCATTTCATTGAGGAATTTTCCCGCCGCTCCTACAAAAGGCCTGCCTTGGACATCTTCGTCCCGACCTGGCCCTTCACCGATAAACATAATCTCCGCTTCCGCGCTACCTTCTCCCGGCACCACTTGAGAGCAGGTCTTTCGCAAAGCGCATCGGGAACATTCCAGTATTTCTTGGTTAAATTTTTCTAATTGCTCCTTTTTAGTCATATATCAATTGGTTTATTTTTACTAATTCAACTTTATTATTTTCCGTCTCCCAGACCGCGAATGTCGCCGGATAAATTTCTCCCGCCACGTTTCCCGGATTTAACATTTTGCAATCGCGGACATTTTCTTCCCAGGGCTTGTGCGTGTGGCCATAAAAAACAAAATCATATTTTCCGGTAGCGCCCAGCTTTCTGGCCACCTCCGGAAAATGCGTGAAGGCAATCCGGCTTTCCCCTATTTTCGCCTCGCCGAAATTTCTGAAGATTTTTGTTTTTTTGTATGTTTCATTTTCAAACGGATGCTTCCGCAGAAAATCGTTGTCCATATTCCCGAAAACATAGAAAATTTCACCTCCGAAATTGTCGTTCAGAAAATCCAACATTTCAAGCGACGCCAGATCGCCGCAACAAATAATCTTTTTCACGTCATTTAATCCGCAATAATCCAGAACTTTTTTAAAGTTCACTAGATTATTATGGATGTCTGAAATAATCGCAATTTTCATAGATTATTTTTTCCCGATTTCCAAAAAAATCAAAGCCGTAATGCCGAGAGCGATTCCCATTATCTCATAGGCGGTGATATTCTCTTTGAACACGAAATAGCCGACCAGCGTCAATGTCAGAATATTAAAAATTACCATAATCATGGAAGCGACAGCAATATCCTCATATTTATAGCTCTGCGCCAAAAAATTCATGCTGATAAAATAGAGAATCAGTCCTAACACGTAAAAGCTGGCATATGAAGTGACCACCCATTTTTTGAGAATTATGTCTCCAGCAGTCAAAATTATTCCGCCGACAAAAACAAGTATAAAGGGTAAGTGATTCATAATAGCTAACAGCAGCTAATGGTTTAAATCTTCTTTCTCAATTCTTTTAAAATCCTGATGTCTTCTTTCGCTTCTGTCCATTCTGTTTCACAAACCATATCGATTTCATTCTCTTTGGCGAGATCGACAATTTTTCCAAATGTTTCAATCCCGATTTTTCCTTTGCCGATATGCTCGTGTCGGTCTTTTTCGGATGCCGGTTCGCTCTGACTGTCGTTCGCGTGAATCAGTTTGATATTTTCAATGCCTATTTCGGCGTCTATTCTTTTAAGTGTTGCCTCAAAGTCGCGCCAATCATAACCGGAAGCGAAGCTGTGCTGCGTGTCGAGACAAATTCCCGCGATCACCGGGCTATTTATTTTTTCAATAATCTCGGAAAGTTCTTGAAGATTATCGCCGATGATGGCTCCGGCTCCGGCGCTATTTTCAAAAAGAAGTTTGGTATTTCCTGTGTAACCATCCAGAGATTTTTTCATCATAGCCACGACTTTTTTCATGGCTTTTTCGTGTCCATAATCTTTGGCAGATCCCAAATGTGTCATCACATATTTCGCACCGAGCAGATTTCCGCGTTCTAATTCTTCACGGATTATGGAAACTGATCCGTAGCGGATGCGGTTATCAGCCGAAGCGAAATTGATGTAATAAGGCGTATGAATATACACTTCACGAATTTTGAATTTTGAATTTTGAATTTTGAAGGACTGAATGATATCTTCCGTCAGTTCCAAAACTTTTCCGCCCTGTGGAGAGCGCGTAAACATTTGAAAGCACTCGCAATTCAAATTATAGGCGTTTTTAGGAGCGTTTTGAATTCCACCAGCGATAGAAACATGGCAACCGATATTCATACTGGAAGCATTATTGTTCAATAATTATATTCTAGCACAAAAATAGCGAGGGTGAGCTGAAAGATATCTCAAACTTAATTACTAATTTGTTAATTGTAGATATCCGCAAGTCAGCTTAAAAAATTCTGCTAAATTAATAAAAAAACTCGATCCAGATTTTTTTCACACACTGATTTATTTTTTTAAGAATTATAGAATTTCATATTATCTTCCAACCGTTTTTTGTCTCAACTATTTTTCCTTTTATTTCAAAACCGCTGGCCAGATGATGACCACCTCCCCCAAAGCGATGAGCGATTTCCGACACGTTTACTTCTTTGTAGTCCTCTGAACGCAAACTGCCTTTGATCACATTATTTTCTCTTTCAGAAAGGATTAAAGAAAATTTAGTTCCCGGGACGGTGTTAAGAACAGAAGCCACTTGGGCTATATCTTCCATCGTTGAAGCGCATTCTTCTACATCTTTTTTTGTCAAGACCGTCGCTATCATCCCGTTTTCCGGATTGATCCTGGCTTTTTCAAACGCTTTTCCCCAAAGTTTGAGCGTGGAAATTTTTTTGTTCGTGAAAACTGCACCTACAATTTTGGAAATAGACGCACCTTTTTTCATCAATTCCGAAGCGATTTCCATCACCCGGGAGGTGGTGTTGGAATGTTGAAAATTTCCGGTATCTCCCAAAATTCCCATCATCAGATGGTTGGCTACTGTTTTATTAAATTGGATTTGATTGAAAATAAAAAAATCATATATTATTTCGCAAACCGATGAATAGGAAGAGTCCACGATATTGACGTCTCCTTGGATCTTGATGTCCGGATGGTGATCGATGAGCACGATCGCCTGTTTCAAGGAAAAATGATCCGCTATCTTATGGAAGCCCCTCTCTACGCTGTCGCAAGCAATGACCGCGTCATATGAACTAAAATCTAAATGATCGGGAAATATAAATTTTTTTGAAGTCAGTTCTTCCAGAAATTTTGGAAGCGGATCAAAACACCCAATATCGGCTTTTTTTCCTAATTCTTGCAGATATTCCTTAAGTGCCAGCGTTGATCCTGTCGTATCGCTATCTGAGCCCGAATGAGCAAAGAGAAGAATTCTTTTGGATTTTTCGATAATATACGCAAGGGTTTTAAATTCGGAGGAAAATTTTTTCATCGATTATTCTGAAGATTATAATATAATTGGTGATTATTCATCACCAATTTTCTTAAGTATTTTTTCTATTTCGTCCGCTTTGATTTCACTTTCGTCCAACCTAAATTCTATCTTAGGAAATATCTTCATCTTGAGTTTTTTATTAAGCTTTCCTTGGATTGAATAAATTTCCTTTTTCAGCGAGATCAGGACATAATTTGTCTCTTTTTCCGGAAAAATACTCACAAATACCCGAGTATAACGGAGATTAGTTGTGGTGTCAACTTTGGAAATCGTGATAAAAATCCCTGGTTTGAAATTCAGGTCGCGCGAAAAAATCTCTCCCAGATGATCGCGGATAAGTTCGTTTAATTTTTCCGTTCGAAGTGACATACATTAACGTCTAAAGCATACGTTTTTTTATTTCTTCTTTATAAAAAATAAGCGTATCACCTTCTTTTATTTTCACGTTACCGTCAAATGTTATTCCGCATTTATTTCCTTGTCCAACTTCTTCCGCGGCATTTTTATTTTGTTGAAGATTGGAAAGCTTTCCCTTGCCGATTATTTCTTCTCCTCTTTTCACTTCAATTTGCGAACCTTTGACAGCTTTTCCTTCAGATACCCTTCCTCCAATTATCATATCCTTTTTACCTGTTTTGAAAACGGCCAAGACATTCAATCGGCCAAAGTCAGTTCGAATGATATTCGGAGGCAAAAGTTCCGTCATCATTTTTTTTACTTCTTCAACCAGTTCATAAATGATGCTGAAGATCTTGATTTTAACACCGCTGTCATCCGCCATTCTTTTCGCTACCGCCGTGGCTACCACATTGAATCCTAGAATAACGGACTTTGAACTGGAAGCGATTTTAACGTCCGATTCCGTTATATTTCCCACTCCGGTTCCTACGTATTCCAAAGAAACCTCCTCTGTTTTAATTGTAGAAAGTATCTGTTCTATCGCTTCCAAAGATCCTTGAACATCTACTTTAAGAATAAACAGTATTTTTTTCATCTTCTCTTCATTGATCTCGTCATATAATTTTTCCTTGCTTAAATCTTTTCTTTTTTGCAGACCCCTGTCTGTCCATTCTTTTGACATTATTTTCAAAGTTTCTCTTTCATTGATAATTTGCACAATATCATTTGTCTGGGGAATATTATTAAGTCCCAAAATAGTAACCGGCAAAGAAGGTCCAGCAATTAATAAATTTTTTCCCGCGTAATCCTCCATTTTTCTTATTCTTCCGAAAGTGTTTCCCGCTACTATGTCCTGACCGACTTTTAGAGTTCCCGTTTTAATAAGTACTGTCGCTACCGATCCTTTTTTTGGATCAAGATGGGCTTCCAATACTACAGCCAATCCGTCTCGTTTATAATCCGCTTTAAAATCCTCAATTTCTGCCAATAACAAAATTCTTTCCAAAAGATCGTCTATGCCGATATTTTGCTTGGCGCTGACTTCTGCGCTCATCACATTTCCTCCCCATTCCTCAATAAGGATGCCCAGATCCGAAAGTTCCTGTTTTACTTTGACCACATTAGATTGCGGTTTGTCAATCTTGTTGATAGCCACAATAGTCGGTATTTTTTTTTCCTTCAAATATTGAGCTACTTCTTTGGTTTGTGGACGTACTCCGTCGTCCGCTGCCACAACTAGGATAGCGATATCAGCAATACCAACTCCTCTTTCCCGCATCGCAGAAAAAGCCTCATGTCCGGGCGTATCCACAAATGTTATTGATTTTCCTTTTTTTCTGACCTGATAGGCACGAATATGCTGGGTAATTCCTCCAGCTTCTTTTTCAGCGACGTTTGTTTTTCTGATAGTATCCAGCAGGGTCGTTTTTCCATGATCCACGTGTCCCAGAATTGTGACGATCGGTGGTCTTGACTGCACACTTTCTTTCTTTTCTTTTTCTTTTTTGCAAATTTCAACAAGTTTTTCCAATGTCATTGATTTATTTTCAATTTCTCGCTCTTCCTCTTCTGTTTCAAATCCAAGATCTTGAGCAATAATACTCGCTGTATCAAAATCTATTTCCTCATTGATGCTGGCGATAATCTTGTTTTTTAAAAGTTCAGTGATGACTTTAGCCACTGAAACGCCTAATGTTTCACTGAACTTTTTTACTGTGATTATCTGAGGAAGTTTTATTTTTTTTACATTCTCTTGATCATGCATATATCCATTCTTTCTTTATAAGGTTAAGCAAATAATAAATCTATTTTTTCAATTCGGAAGCTTTTTTTATCACGCTTTTTTCTTCTTCGGTCAGCGGATATTTTTCCGCTTTTCCTTGTATTATCGGCTTGGAATAAATGCGCGTTCCGTCTCTAGTATGCAACGCTGATATCACCACTCCGGAATTTTTTCCATCCAAAAAGACTACTGAAAAACTCTGATCTCCTCCAATATCTTTAAACGGATTAAAGCGAATTAATTCCACCTTGCGGATGCTTTGCATGCTTATTTTATACGTTTCATTGGATATATTATAAAGCTCCTGAATTTCTTCATCGATTGTTTTTATGTCTTCTTTTATTTTTATTATCACTTCTTCCAGATCCACCCCTTCTTTTCCTGAAAAAAACTTTTTATTCTTGACACGAATTTCTCTTATTTTCAACAATAAAAATGTTAAAAAAAATAAAATTATTATTTCTAAAGAAAAAATTCCAATAACTGCCCAACCCGGGTTATATTCTATTATTTTAACTATATCCATTTATTTTACCCCTAAACTAAGGGATTAATGCTATTTTAACGTTAGCATTTATTTATTTTTTTGTAAACCCTTTGTTATTAAATAGTGGACTATTCATCTATCCACATATTATAAACAGTTTATTAACACATTTTACTAGTATGGATAACTTGACCGTGTTATAATTTTCTGTGCATAATTAATTTACTAAACATAAATATCGCTCCTATGACTAATGAAGAACTTTGGCAAGCAACTCTTGGAGAAATAGAACTTTCTATATCCAAAGCTAATTTTATTACTTGGTTTAAAAATACTTCAATTTTAACCAATAAGAACGGAAAGGTTGTTATTGGTGTTCCCAATGGATTTTCCAAAGAATGGTTGGAAATTAAATATAAAAATTATATATTAAAAGGTCTTTCTAGCCTGAATAGTGAAATAAAAGAAATTACTTGTGTTATTCACAATTCTCAAGATTTTAGTTCTAATAAAGCAAAAAATGTTGATGCTTTAAAAAATACATCTCCCTATAAAAAAATCTATTCTTCTTCTGCTTCTGAAAATAGCTCCTTTTCCCAAAATGAAACTTATGAAGAAAGCAATTTAAATCCACGTTATACGTTTGACACTTTTATTGTCGGGGAAAACAACAATCTAGCTAGAGCGGCTTGTTATGCGGTTACCAAAAATTTGGGAAAAATTTACAACCCTCTTTTTATATACGGAGGAGTAGGTCTTGGAAAAACCCATCTTTTACAATCCATCGGCAATGAAGTCCTAAAAAACGACCCTTTAAAAAAAGTGAAATACATCAGTTCAGAACGTTTCGCAAACGACCTTATAGACTCCATAAAAAATCAAAAAATTGCTCAATTTAAAGCCGGATATCAAAAATTTGATCTTCTTATTATCGACGATATCCAATTTTTATCAGGGAAAGAAAAAACCCAAAATGAATTTTTTTATATTTTTAACGCTCTTTACCAAATTAATAAGCAAATTGTTATTAGCAGTGACCGTCCCCCAAAAGAAATTTCTTCTCTTGAGGAACGTTTGCGTTCTCGTTTTGAGGGAGGAATGATCGCTGATGTGCTGAAACCTGATTTAGAGACAAGGATGGCTATTTTAAAAGCAAAATCAGCAGATAAAGATTTTTTTATAGAAGATGATGTGATAAAATTTGTCGCAGAAAATATTAAAAACAACATTCGAGAACTAGAAGGAGCTTTAAATAAAATAATCGCGTCCTGTGAGCTGGAAAAAGAAGATCCATTGATTAATTTTGTCAAAAAAGTTCTTTCCGGAATCATTTCCAGCAATAAAAGAAAGGGGATCCAATCCAAAGATATTATAAATATAGTGACTAGCTTTTATGGTATCCCTGTTAATGAAATTATTAATAAAGGAAGAAGAAAAGAAATTGCTTTAGCTAGACAAATAGCGATGTATTTAATGCGCAGTGAATTAGATACCTCTTATTTAGGAATTGGAGAACAATTTAGTGGTCGAGATCACACTACTGCGCTTCATGCTTATGAAAAAATAACTAAAAACTTAAATACAAATGAAAAATTAAAAGAAGATATTGCCGCCTTAAAAGATAAATTATATAGAATTTAATAGTGGATAAAGTGTTAAAAAACATCTATTTTGATTTAATAATTACTAATATATATTGTGGATAAATAATTTTTCTTAGAATAAAAAAATTTTTTTATTTTTATCCCAAAATTATTTAATTGATTTAAACAATTTATTAACAAGTTATTTATCTTTTATTTTTAATTAACTCTGATTAAAATAAGGATTGGATAAATTATTAACAATATTTTATTTATTAATAATAATTAATAATAGTATTTAAAAATTTAATATTATAATTATATGAAATTAATTTGCACTCAAGAAAATTTTAAAAAAGCAATTTTTAGCACAGAAAGGGTAATTGGAAAACAAATTACCCTCCCCATATTGGAAAATATCCTCCTAGAGACAGAAAAGGGAATGTTAAAAGTTTCGGCTACTAATTTAGAAATAGGAGTTTTTATTAAAATAGGAGCAAAAATAGAAAAAGACGGAAAAATTACTATTCCAGCAAGAATTATTAGTAATTTTATTAACAACTTACCATCTAAAGAAACGGTTATATTGGAAGCAAAAGATCAAAATTTAATAATAATTAGTGATAAATATGAAGCAAATATTAAAGGATTAAGCGCTCAAGAATTTCCAATAATACCCGACATGGAGGATGACTTTCTTTTTACTTTATCAGCTCAGGAAGTAAAAAATGTTATTCCAAAAATATTTACCTCTGTTTCTTTAGACACTACTCGTCCAGAAATTTCGGGAGTTAATATTAATTTTTCACAAAAAAACATAACCCTAGCAACCACTGACAGTTTTCGTCTTTCTGAAATAATAATTTCAATAAAGCAAAAAGAAAATTATAACTTATTCATAGAAAAAAACCCATCATTAATAGTGCCTATTAATACTTTTTCCGAAGTGACGCGACTAATTGTTTCAGAAACCGAAGAAGTCAAAGTGGGGATCGAAGAAAATCAGATATTTTTTCAAATTGACAATATCCGTGTCGTATCAAGGTTGATTAATGGAAAATATCCAGAATACAGGCAAATCATCCCGCAGAAATTTGAAACAACTATGATTGCGGACAAAGAAGAATTATTAAGAGCGGTTAAAATAGCCAGCTTTTTCACTAATGCCAAATCAGGAGAGGTAATATTTGAAATTATCGCAAAAAATAAATTAAAGATTTATTCGCAATCGGAAGATAAAGGCGAGAACAAAACCGAAATACCCGTGAATTATTCAGGTTCGGAACAGAAAATAATTTTTAATCCACGGTATATTCTGGATGGAATAAATTCTATCAATACTCCGCGCTTGGCGTTACTCATGAATAATGGAGAAACGCCGGCTGTTTTAAAGATGTTTGATGAGAAGAAAAACGAACCGCTAGAAAATTTCACTTACGTCATTATGCCGATAAAAAAATAGCCGATGAAAAGAATCAGCCAATTGATTTTCAAAAAAAGAGACGACAAGAAACTTATTTGGGATGAAAAGAGCATTTTTTTCGCTTTTCAGCGGGTGATAAAGGAAGAATATGGAAATCAAGGAATAAAAAATTTAATTCCCAACTTCTATAAAAACAAGAAACTGTTCGTAAAAAGCTTGAGTTCGGTTTGGGCGAATGAACTGATGCTGAATAAGGGAACTTTTATAAAAAGAATCAACCATGAATTGAACCAGGAAGAAGTAAAAGAGATAAAAATCAATAATTAAAATTAATAAACTTCATCTTTATGAAAAAAATTATCGCAGTCGGTTTTTTTATAGGAGCGATTCTTTTCCTCAACGGTTGTTCAGACGAAAACAATAAAAAATCTGAAAATATTCTTCAAAAAAATCAACTTCAGGAAGTAAGCGGATATATTCCTAAAACGATGGATATCAATAAAAAAGCCAAAGATAATATTGGCGAAGCGGTTAGTAAAGAAAACGCAAAAATAAACGAGATGACAAGTTTTGACAGCAAAGACAGGAGTTTTGTCGAAAAATACAAAGAAGCCGTCATAACGACAAATTACGGTAAAATAAGCATCCGATTTTATAACGCCGATTCTCCAATTACAGTCAATAATTTTCTAAAACTGGCTTCCGGAGGATTTTATAATGGCACCAAATTCCATCGGGTGATTTCCGGTTTCATGATTCAGGGAGGAGATCCGAATTCGAAAGATAACGACTGGTCTGATGATGGGCAGGGCGGAACAGATTACACACTACCCGCGGAAATTAAATTTAAAAACGCTCGTGGTGCATTAGCGACAGCCAGACTTGGAGACGAAGTTAATCCAGAAAAACGATCCAGCGGCAGTCAGTTTTATATAAATACTGTCAATGATACTTCTTTGGACGGTGGCTATACGGTTTTTGGAGAAGTAACGGCAGGTATGGATGTGGTGGACAGGATCGAAAAAGTGAAAACCAATGGAAATAATCATCCTATTGAAGATGTTTTTATCCAGAAGATAGAATTGCTAAACGGAAAATAATTTTTATGGAACAAAAAACAAAAAAACTCATCTTAATTGACGGCAATGCGCTTATTCATCGGGCTTATCATGCACTTCCACCATTGACGACCAAAAAAGGAGAACTGGTGAATGCGGTTTATGGTTTCGCCAGCGTACTTTTGAAAATAATTAATGATTTTAAGCCGGATTATATCTTGGCTACCTTTGACTTGAAAGCGCCGACTTTCCGACATAAGGAATTTGAGGAATACAAGGCGACACGCGTGAAAGCGCCGGATGATTTATATCAGCAGATCGATCGGGTGAAAGAAGTTGTCACTTCATTTAATATCCCTATTTATGAAAAAGAAGGATTTGAGGCGGATGATTTGATCGGAACGATAGCGGCGCAATCAGAAGAATCATCAGAAAACATAGAAAATATCATCGTGACAGGCGATTTGGACACGCTTCAATTAGTTAGTTTGAAAACCAAAGTTTATACTCTCCGCCGCGGGATGAGCGATGCGGTATTATATGACAAAAAGGCGGTCTTTGAACGCTATGGTCTTGAACCGGAACATCTTATCGATTTCAAGGGACTGCGCGGCGACCAATCGGATAATATTCCCGGAGTGAAGGGTATCGGAGAAAAAACTGCAATTGCTTTGATCCAAAAATATGGATCGCTGGAAAATGTTTATCGGTCACTTCGGGAAATAAAAAGCGCAACTAAAGAAAAGTTAGAAAGAGACAAGGCGCAAGCCATATTGAGTAAACGACTGGTGACAATTATAAAAGACGTTCCTGTGACGCTGGATCTGAAAAAAGCGGTTACTCATGAATTCGAACGAAAAAAAATTGTGGATCTTTTTCAAGAACTGAATTTTTTCAGCTTGATTAAACGCTTGCCGGAAAGCAATTTAGAAAAAAGGAGTTATACTGATGAATTTTCTCAAAATGGAATCAGTTCCGCGGAAATTTCTGGAGTAAAAGATTTTAAATATGAAATTATCCGAGAAAATGAAATAATCAATTTTTTTGAATTGATAAAAAATCAAAAAGAAGTCGTGATTTATTTGACTACGGATAGTATAGCTTTTTCCTGGAAAACGGGAAGGGCGACCATTGTTCTGAATACCCAAAATTTTCAATCAGAAATCAGAAATTTTTTTGAAAATGAAAAAATCACCAAGATCGGATATGATCTCAAGAACATATATAAAATGCTAAAGCGGAAAAATGTTGAATTAAAAGGAGAATTATTCGATGTGATGTTAGCTGCATATGTTCTCAATCCCGGAGAAAAAATTGAATTTGAAAATCTGGTCTTGGAAGAACTAGAGGAAGAAATTGACGCAAAGGAAAAAGAGGGACAGATTGGCATGCAATTTGAAAGAGAAGATGAGAAAGAAAAAAGAATTTGCCGGATGGCGGACTATATTTTCAAGCTCAAAAAAATCTATAAGGAAAAGATAGAAAAAATCAGCCAAGAACAAGGCAAAGACAATTTATTTAATGTGTTTCAAAAAGTAGAAATGCCACTGGTGGAAGTGCTGGCGAGGATGGAGCTGGAAGGAATAAAACTCAATGTGATTATTTTTCAGGGAATTTCCGAAAAAATTTCCGAAAAAATTGAAAACTTGGAAAAATCAATCTATAAATTATCCGGAATAGTATTTAATATCAATTCAGTGAAACAGCTCCGAGAAGTTCTTTTCAAGAAGCTCGAGATCTCGACAGCGGATATCAAAAAAACAAAGACCGGTATATCCACCGCTTCTTCAGAATTAGCGAAGCTCAAAAATAAGCATAAGATTATTGAAAAAATTGAAGAATATAGGGAGCTTTTCAAGTTGAAAACGACATATCTTGACGTGCTGCCGACGCTTCTGGATGAAAGTTCAAGGATCCATTCTGATTTTAATCAAGCAGTTACGGCCACAGGGCGTCTTTCATCATCGAATCCCAATTTGCAGAATATTCCTATCCGGACAGATCTCGGCCAGTTATTGCGTACCGCTTTTGTTGTGGAAGACGGCTGGAAGTTGATAAGCGCAGACTATTCCCAAATCGATCTTCGGGTGGTGGCGCATATGAGCAATGACAAAAAAATGATAGAGACGTTTTTAAAAGGGGAAGATATTCATCGGGCAACAGCGGCCGAAGTGAACAAAGTGACACTTTCCCAGGTTACGGAAAAAATGCGCCGCGCGGCCAAAGCGCTGAACTTCGGAGTGATTTATGGAATGAGCGTTTTCGGATTTTCGGCATCGGCTGGAATCGATCGGGATAAAGCGAAAAAATTCATCGATGAATATATGGAAAAATTTGAGGGCATCGCCAGATATATCCGGAACACCAAAAAGTTTGCAAAAAAGCATCAATATGTGGAAACGGAAATCGGCCGACGGAGATATATTCCGGAGATCAATTCGCCAAATTTCCAAGTGGCTAATGCATCCGAAAGAATGGCGATCAATATGCCGATCCAGGGTTTGGCGGCTGATATCGTAAAATTGGCGATGATAAGAATCCATGAGGAATATAAGGATAACCCCGATGTCCATATGGTGCTTCAGGTGCATGACGAAATTATTTTGGAAGCGAAAGAAGAAATAGCCGAAGCGGTAGCAAAAAAAGTGAAAGAAATTATGGAAAATGCCTATAGGATCAAAGTTCCTTTGGTAGTGGATGTGAAGATCGGGGATAATTGGGGAGAGATTTGAATTTTATGAATAAATTAATTAAGATTCTGATTAATATTGTTCCTATCTTGTTAATGATCGGATTGATTCCGATTATTAAGGATGAGACTACATCCTGACGGCGGCATATGTTTTTATCAGCGGCGTATCCTTCGCGATAAGATACGAAAGACCTGAATATGCGATGTATCTGTTCGGATTTTTTGGAATGATAATTTCCGAATACGTATTCATCAGTACTGGTGTGGAAACCTTCAAGCGAGCCAGTTTGCTCGGTTTAATGCCGCTTTGGCTGCCGTTTCTTTGGGCCTATGCTTTTGTAGCCATCAAAAGATGCGTGAAAATTTTAGAATCTTAAATTTATGCCTGAACTGCCAGAAGTCCAAACGGTCGTTGATGACCTGAACAAAAAAATCAAAGGCGATAGCATCGCCGATTTTTGGAGCGACTGGCCGAAAGCGATTAAAGGAAAATCCTTGAAAGAATTTCGGGAAACAATCAAGGGGCGGAAAATTTTGGATGCGCGGCGGATCGGAAAAAATATCTTTATCAATCTGTCGGGAGGAAAGACATTATATATCCATCTGAAAATGACCGGCCATCTGCTGATCAAATCCAAAATCCAAAATCCAAAATCCAAATCAAATGCGAAAAAACAAAATTATTTTGAAGACAAAGTGAATCAATATGTCCATCATAGCTGGAAGTTGAAAGACAGAAAAGGAAAAATAAAAAAAATGGACTTCTCCGATCTGCGGAAATTCGCCAAAATTGTGTTGGATGATACGGAAAAAATAAAAGGCCTTTTGGAAATAAAAAAACTCGGGATAGACGCGATGGATCCGGGACTCACTTTTAAGAAATTTATGCAAATTTTGGAGAAAAGAAAAAATAAACCGATCGGGCTAGTGCTCTTGGAACAGGAATTGCTGGCGGGAATCGGCAACATCTATCGGAGTGAAATCCTGTTTGACGCCGGCATCTTGCCGACAAAAACCGTGAAAGAGCTTAAAGTTCACGATTTGAAAAAAATATTAAAATCTGCCAAAAAAATTCTAAAAAAAGCCATCAGGATGCGGGGAACGTCCGACAGTGATTATCGCGACACCTCCGGCGCGCCGGGAAATTTCCAGAAAATTCTCAAAGTTTACGGGCGGACTGGAAAAAAATGTTTGAAATGTGATACAATAATTATCAGCGGTAAAATAGGACAGAGGACTTTTTTTTATTGTCCGCGTTGCCAGAGATAATTAATATTTTAAATAAAAACTATGAATTTTGATTCGAGAGACAAATCCGAAGGAATGGGAAAAAACAAAAAAATCACTATCGCCATCGTGGTGATAGTCGTTGCCGGACTGATTGCGTATTTTGCTTTCGGGAGAGATATGCTTCGGTCAAAAAAAGTCAAGCAGATAAAAATGGACACGACCGAAGAACAAAACAACGAGCCAGTGAATAGTGGTCCGGTAAGTCCCATTTCCGGTCTATCTTGTGAAAATTGGAATCGCCGTGCGATTGCGGTTATGCAGCCGGCAGATCCCACCGCTCGTCCGGTAGCCGGCTTTTCAGAAGCGGATATGGTGGTGGAAATGCCGGCCTATACTTCATCTAACACTCGGCTGATGGGAATTTATATCTGTAATATTCCGGCTGAAATGGCGGCAATCCGAAGCGCTCGGCACGATAGTATCCATATAGCCAAAGGATTGGACGCGATTTTTGTCTACTGGGGGTATTCAATATTTGCGGAAAATCTGCTTAAGGAAAAAATTATCGATAGCGTGGATTGTATGGCTAGTCCCTATTGTGATCGCAATCAGTCCCTGATAGATGCAGGAGCGCGCCTGGAAGACACCGGAAGATTGACCAAGGAAAATGCTCTAAAGATGCTGTCTGAATCAGGATATCGCAATACGGGGAAATTTTCCGGCTATTCTCATCAGAGGGAAGTTCCACTTGATCAAAGGCCGCAAGCGGGTCATTTGAGAGTGGCTTTCGCGAGCCCTTATGATGCCGAATATGATTATGACCGAGAAAGCAATTCCTATCTGCGGATCTGGAGCGGCGTTTCGGATACGGATCGGAATTCCGGCCAGCGGCTGGCTCCCAAAAATATCGTGGTGATGTTCGCGGTTTCCGAACAAATCACCAACACCCAGAATTATGTTGGAAAGGGTTTGAGAGATCCTTGGGTTGGTGTTCCGGAAATCAAGAATAGCGGAGCGGAAAGCGTGAGCGGACGCTACAATAATATGCAATTGGGCGACCCGTGGTATGACACGACCGATTCGGGAGACGCCTATTATTATATGAACGGGCAAGAAGTGCGCGGCAATTGGAAAAAAGACAAATCCAAGATTGATAGTAAGTTATTCTTCTATGACGATTCGGGAAAGGAAATGAAATTTGTACCCGGTCAAATCTGGGTGGAAGTGCTTGAACCGGGACAGAATTTGAAGTGGCAGCCGCAGGTCTAAAAGTCATGATATATTTTTTATACGGGGAGGACTTGTTCCGTTCCCAGGAAAAAATCAGAGAAATAAAAAAGAAATTTTTGATGAACAACTCCGCCGGATCGGGGTTGTCTATTTTTGATTTTTCCGAGAACAAAAAAGAAGCGGATTTTTCCGAAATCAAAGAAGCGATTGGAGCCAAAAGTTTGTTTTCGCAAAAACAACTTTTGATAGTGAAATATTTTATCAAAAATGCGGAGAAAGAAAATCAAAAAACGGCGGTTGAATTTTTTCAAGCCGACGGAAATATATTGGAAGATAAAGATATCTTCGTCATATTTTGGGAAGAAAAACTTCCCAAAACAAAAAACCTCCTTGTTGAATATCTTTTGAAAAACAGCAAGAAACAGAAATTTGAAATGCTTAATGAAGCGAAACTGATGCTCTGGATCGGAGAACGGATGAAAGATATCAATCCGGCAGTCGCTCTTTCCCAAAAAGCCGGCCAAAAACTGGCTGGCTATGTGGGTAATGATCTTTTTTTACTTTCCAATGAATTGAAAAAAATCGGGAACTTCAAGGAAAAAGGAACAATTGAAGCAGAAGACATTGATGCTCTGGTGAAAGCAAAAATAGAGGCCAATATTTTTGCGACAGTTGAGGCGCTTTCCGGCGGCAACAAGAAAAGAGCCATGGAACTTTTGCACAATCAATTGGAAAATGGGGACGACCTGCACTACATTTTTTCCATGTATGTCTATCAATTCAGGAATCTTCTGAAGATCGGAGAATATTATTGGCAGGAAAAAAAGAATAATTATGAAATCGCCAAGCTGACGGGTCTCCATCCTTTCGTGGTGCAGAAAGGGATGGCGCAATTGAGGAATTTGAGCGAAAAAGATCTTAAGAAAATTTACAAAAAACTGGAAGATCTGGATTTCGCGGTGAAAACCGGAAAGATTCTCATCGGATTGGCGCTGGATAAATTCATCGCGGAGGCATAGAGAAAAAAATCTTTGATTGCCTCGCGGCAAGTCGACGAAATATCGGATAAAAACTATATGATATTTCGTAACCAAGTCGCAAGGGATTTGCTCTGGCATAAATGAAAAAGGATTTGTGGCTTAGAGCCGGGTATGTTATTATTTTAAGCATAATTTATCAAGTCCGAGCCGTTAATTTTATGAAAAGTATTGAATTTGAAAAACCCGTCCTAGCTGCGGCAATGAATAAAAAAGACATCTTCTACAATTCTTCCGAAGATGAAATATTGGCGCAGTTTTCCGAAAAAGAGCAGCAAGAAATCAAATATAAGCAAAAATTGCTTTCTTCGCTGGCTTATTTTATCGGCAAGGATTTTCGAATTCCTGTGGAATTAAATTTTCCCGGAGCTGGTTGGCATTGGGATTTTAAGGCAAATAAAATCAGGATTGACCCGAAAGATTTGTTAGAAAAAAGCGAAGAATATTTAAAATTTGTCATTTCTCATGAAGGCGGGCATCGTCGAGTTTCGCGCACTGATTTTATTCCACTGGAAATTTGGCAACAGCCGGGATTTTCTTTCATGATGAATGCCATTGAAGATCCGCGCACGAATAATTTTGTGGCGGAAGCTTATCCAAAATTCAAAGAACAAATGTTCTCGGGATATGAGTGGATAAAAGAAATGGAAAAAACTCTGGATCGGAAAGCGCAAGAAAAATTGGGCTATCAGCCACGATTCAAACAAGCGGGTTTTGAATATATTAAAAGTTGGTTTAGAGAGATGGAAGAAAAAACGCCAGAAGTTTCAGATAATCTACCTCAAGAGGTAAAAGCGGTTATTGAAAAAACCAAAAACTTTTCTCGTAATTCTTATCTCATCTATCCGTCGCGAGAAGAAGCGGACAAAGGAGGATCTTTGCCAAGCGGAAAAAAAGTGAACAATGAAGAAATGATCAAGGCCTTTGCGCAGGCGTCGTATAAAATAAATCTGAATAAAATTTGGCCGGAATTCAAAAAATTGGTCGAGAAAGATTTGGAAGATCAAAAAATGCAGGAATTTATGAAAGATATGCAAAAAGACAAGATGTCGGGAGAAAAGCAATCCGGTGGCGAGTCGGGCTTGCCTCAAGAGTTGAAAAATAAATTAACAGAAGAGGAGCAAAAAGAATTAAGCGAAGCGATAGACGAGGCCATTAAAAAAAATCAGGAAAAGAGAAAAGAAGAACAGGATAGCAAAAAAGATAGTGAAAATGGCGAAGGCAAGGATGGGAAATCAGCTAAAAGTGAAAGTGATGAGGATCAAGATGGCGAACGGGATAAAAATGGCCGTGCAATTGATCCGGATTCTTTGTCGGATGAATTGAAACAGAAAATCAAAGAATATATGGAAAGTTTGCCGGAGGATAGGAAAAAAGAATTGGGCGAGCGGGCGGAAAAATCCATCAAAGAATTTGAAAAAGAAATCAGCGAGGAATTGGAAGGAAAATTAACGCAAAATCCGGAAAAGAAAGAAGCGGAAAAAGGAGAACGAAAAATAGATGAAGAAGAGGGCGATGAAAAGGATAGAAAAGATCAAGAAGAAATGCAAAAAAAGCAGAAAGAAGACGCAGCCAATCGGGAAAAAATCGCACGCCAGTTTCGCGAACAAGCGGAAAAATCTTTAATGGGCGATAAAAATGAATATGAAAAACAAAGACGTAACGTATTGCCAATTATCAAAAAACTGGAAAATCAACTGTCGTCGATTTTCTTTAAGCGTAGAATGACAAAATGGGAAGCGGGCAATAGAACGGGAAGAAAAATCAACATCAATAAAAGAATCCAAGAAATTTCCAAGAGCGTTGCGCCTAGTGAAACAAGCGCCTGGGAAAGAAAAGAAGCTCCGCAAGAAAAAGATTATGCCATCACGCTTCTTGTGGATCTGTCCGGTTCGATGGATAATCGAAAAATTATTGAAGCTTTTAAGTCCGCCATTGTCTTTGCTGAAGTTTTAAGCCGGCTAAATATACGAACGGAAATTCTCGGGTTTAATGATCGAATTTATGAATATAAAAAATTCAATGAACCGATGTCCGGCAACCTTAGAGAGAATATGGGCGGAATGCTCGAGGAAGTGAAAAACAGACAAGGCGGCAGAGCCGCATATAACGACGATGGCTGGGCGGTGGGGCAAGCCAGTTTGCGTCTTGCAAAAGAAAAAGTTCAAGAAAAAATATTGATTGTTTTATCAGATGGCCAGCCTGAGCCATCCGATGCTCACAAAGGGCCGGAGTTTGATCTCAAAAATATCGTAGAAAATATCAGCAAAAACACCAAGCAAAAACTGATTGGCCTGGGTATTTTGACCGATTCGGTGAAAAATTATTATAAGCGAAATTTGCCCAATATCTCCGCTAAAAAATTAGGCCAAGAAATAGCCAAAACATTGAAAGAGGCCATTGAAAATTTCGGTTAATTCTTTTATGATAGTTAGTATAATTTTTTAAATTTAATATTAATGGATAAGTTAAATGAATTTCATGGTTATTTTATCAAGCAAGATGAGCCGGGTTTGATATTGGCCAAGGACGAGTTGATGTTAAACGATGTAAAAACGTTTTTTTTAACTAAAGGATTTGGGGAAGCAACAAACTGGAAAACTCTTCTCGATAGTTTCAAGAAGGGAGAGCAAGTTTTTTTTGTTTTATCAAGCATGCTATCCAAAGAGTTGTATGACGCAATAGTCCAGTATTCCGAAAGAAAGGGCAGAGTTCAAATTATGGACAAAGAAAAAATGCAATATCTGACAATTGAAGCAGATGTGAAAAAAACAAAATTGCTTATTATGTCTACAAATGATAATTTCAGAAAGATTCAGGAAAAATTTTCGATTATAAATAAAATCGGACTAACTTTGCAGATATAAAAAATTTATAAAAATATATGATAAATGAAGGCAAACTCGATATTATTAGTAAAACAGGAGGAAAAAAAGCTGAATCGCCGGAAGGGTTGCCGGTAATTGAGGAAAATGATAAGCAACCGGGAAAATTTGAACCGATTTTTGAAATGGAAAATTATGTATCTTTTCTGGGAGTGAGAGTTGAAAAAGGCAAGGGCGGAAATTTAACCCCGGATAAAAAAAGATTTGAAGAAGAGGATGTTGTGACTGAATATGATCACAAAGTAATGCAGAAGATAGCTGTTGGATTATCCTTGTCCCAGCCCGTTTTGATTGAAGGCGGATCGGGAATTGGAAAAACATGGACTGTCGATCGAATGTGCGCTCTTTTGGATAAAGAAAATTATTATGCCAATTGCCATGATTTTGACTATGAGGCCTTGATCGGCAAACCGAGCACGGACGAAAAAACCAAAAGCGGTTTTGGCTGGCGTGATGGCGTGGTATTGCAAGCAATCAGAAATGGCGGTGTCTTGGTGCTGGATGAATATAATTTCATGAATGCGAGAGTCAGAGGAGGAATGCATCAAATTTTAGATGCGCTTTTGCAGGGCAAAACAAAAATAACAGTGCCGGATAATGACTATGAAATCGTGGAAGTTCATCCCGATTTCAGAATAGTGGCGCTTCAGAATCCTGCGGATAAATATGAAGGCAGAGATATTCTTGACCCTGCGCAGGTGTCGAGATTTAATATTTTGAAAGAGCCGGAACATTTGCCCCGTGAAACAAAAATCGCCAGAGCATTGGGCTATATAGGCAAAGATAACGCGATTGATATAAAGGAAAATGACTATTTGCATAGCAATGAAAACAAATTATCGCGCCAGCAAATTTCAGAAATACCCGGTATAGAAGAAATTATAATTAAATTTGTAGAATTTCAAGAGTACGTAGAAAAAATGATTGAAAATTTGAAACTTGGTGCTGATGATAAACAGCTGGCTTTCGCTTCGGATCGTGACCGAATGAGAGTGATGCAGTTTATCGCAAGATTTTATGCCGGTGATATTAATGAAACAATGTCCAGAGCCATCGAATATTATTATATCAATAAGTTTCAGAATAACGAGGACAAAATCGGCATTAAATTAGAAGCCGAACACGTGATCTATGTTCCGCCTGCCGGTGTGTCCAAACGTTTGGGACTGGAAGAAGATCCGGAGGAGCAGGAAAAAGAAAAAACTTTAGAGGAAATTGAAGCAGTGAGAAGAAGAATTGAAAAAAGCGGAAAAGTTCCTGAAGGATTTTTTGCAGGAAAAAAAGAAAAATTGACTGGCGAACTCTCCGAAACCATCAAGCAATGGCAAGAATTCTATCAAGAAACTTTCAAAATCACTCCGGATTTTTCCAAACTGGAAATTCCGGAAAAACGCGAAGGCTTTGACAAGCTTCTTGTCATCGCCAAAGGCATGACTCCCCAAAAACTTTTCAACCAATGCAAGGAGCTTTTCCCCGCTGTAAAATACACCGAAGACGATTTGGACAAAGTCATCACTTCCGACCGCCACGCCAAGAAAGAA
>Ga0315273_10001227_pt1 | contig 28851 bp, 30 predicted proteins | sample YL17G02_0_MG_FD_205753 | JGI IMG/M metagenome (GOLD analysis project Ga0315273, IMG submission 205753) | Sediment microbial communities from Yellowstone Lake, YNP, Wyoming, USA - YL17G02_0 | ecosystem: Environmental > Aquatic > Freshwater > Lake > Sediment | place: USA: Wyoming | collected... | reverse complement strand
GCCGAGCGGTTCCCGGAAATTTGCGCGGCGGAGGAACGTTTTCTGAGCGCCGCTCTCGGGGCCTCCGTGGACCTCCGGGCCCGCGTGCTCGACGGATGCGCTGCCTGCGAATACCAGGTGCAGTTCACGCCGCCGGTCCCCATCGGGATCGGCCGGCTGTCAGGCGATCCCGACATGGTCCAGGGAGTCAACGCATGACCTCGCCCGTCGAATCCTTCGTCCGGCAGGAATACAAGTACGGTTTCGTGACGGACATCGAGGCCGACACCGTTCCGCGCGGCTTGAACGAAGACCTCATCCGCCTGATTTCCGCCAAGAAGCAGGAGCCGGCGTTTCTGCTCGAGTGGCGGCTCGCCGCCTATCGGCGCTGGCTCGACATGACTGAGCCGCACTGGCCGAACGTGCAGTATCCGCCCATCGACTACCAGGACATCATCTACTACTCGGCACCCAAGACGGTCGCGCCAGTGGGGTCGCTCAACGAGGTGGATCCCGAGTTGCTGGCCACGTACGAGAAGCTGGGTATCTCGCTATCGGAGCAGAAGCGACTGTCCGGCGTGGCCGTGGACGCCATCTTCGATAGCGTCTCCGTGGCCACCACCTTCAAGGACAAACTGAAGGAGCACGGCGTCATCTTCTGCTCGTTTTCGGACGCGGTCAGGGAGCACCCCGAGTTGGTGCGGAAGTACCTGGGCAGCGTGGTGCCCGCTGGGGACAACTTTTTTGCCGCGCTGAACGCGGCGGTCTTCACCGACGGCTCCTTCGTGTACATCCCCAAGGGCGTCACCTGCCCGATGGAGTTGTCCACTTACTTCCGCATCAACGCCGCCGACACCGGGCAGTTCGAGCGCACGCTGATCGTGGCCGAGGAGGGCGCCACGGTGAGCTACCTCGAAGGCTGCACCGCGCCCAAGCGCGACACCAACCAGCTGCACGCCGCAGTCGTGGAGCTGGTGGCGCTCGAGGGCGCCACCATCAAGTACAGCACGGTGCAAAACTGGTACGCGGGCGACGCCGAAGGGCGGGGCGGCATCTACAACTTCGTGACCAAGCGCGGCAAGTGCGCCGGCGCCCGGTCGCGCATCACCTGGACCCAGGTGGAAACTGGCTCGGCCATCACCTGGAAGTACCCCAGCGTCATCCTGCAGGGCGACGATTCGATCGGAGAATTTTACTCGGTGGCGGTGGTCAACAATCGCCAGCAGGCGGACACCGGCACCAAGATGATCCACGTCGGCCGGAACACCCGCAGCACCATCATTTCCAAGGGCATCTCCGCCGGGCGCGGCCAGAACAGCTACCGCGGCCTGGTCAAGATGCTCCCGAAGGCCGTGGGGGCCCGCAATTACACGCAGTGCGACTCGATGCTGATCGGGAACGCCTGCGGCGCACACACCTTTCCGTACATCGACGTGCAGCACCCGAGCGCCTCGGTGGAGCATGAGGCGTCCACGTCCAAGATCGGCGAAGACCAGATCTTCTACTGCAAGCAGCGCGGCCTCGACACCGAGGACGCCATCTCGATGATCGTCAACGGCTTCTGCAAGGACGTCTTCCAGAACCTTCCGATGGAGTTTGCGGTCGAGGCCCAGAAGCTCCTCGGCATCAGCCTCGAAGGCAGTGTCGGCTAAGTCACCGGCGCCCGCCCGGCGGGCGCCACTGTGGAGAACATGCGTGTGCTTGACATCAAAGACCTGACTGCCACCGCCGGTGGCATCGAGATCCTCCGCGGCATCACGCTCAGCGTCCGCGCGGGCGAGGTGCACGCCATCATGGGCCCGAATGGCAGCGGGAAGAGCACGCTGGCCCAGGTGCTGGCCGGCCACCCGGCCTACGAGGTGACCGGTGGTTCGGTGACCTTCAATGGCCAGGACCTGCTGGCCATGCAGCCCGAGAAGCGGGCCCAGGCCGGGGTCTTCCTGGCCTTCCAGTACCCGGTGGAAATCCCGGGCGTGACCAACGCCTACTTCCTTCGTGCCGCCTACAACGCCAAGCGCTCGGCGCAGGGGCTCGAGGAACTCGACCCGATGGACTTCCTCGACCTGCTGGAGGAGAAACTCAAGCTGGTGGAGTGGGGTCCCGAGATCATGAGCCGCGCGGTCAACGCCGGCTTCTCGGGCGGCGAAAAGAAGCGCAACGAGATCCTCCAGATGGCGGTGCTCGAGCCGACGCTGGCCATCCTCGACGAGACCGACTCCGGCCTCGACATTGACGCGCTCAAGATCGTGGCCAATGGGGTGAACTCCCTGCGCCAGCCGGACAGCGCCACCATCGTGGTGACGCACTATCAGCGTCTGCTCAACCACATCGTCCCTGACTACGTGCACGTGCTCGTCGGCGGTCGCATCGTGAAGTCGGGCGGCAAGGAGCTGGCGCTCGAGCTCGAGGCCCGTGGGTACGAGTGGCTCACCGAACCCGCGGGAGCCGCCGCGTGACGGCCACTGGCACTCCCCGTCCGGTCGAGCCTCGCACCGCCGAACCGGCGTGGGTGGCCGAACTCCGCCGGGCGGGAGCGGCCCGTTTCGAGGGGCTCCGCCTGCCCACCCCCCGGGAGGAGGACTGGCGCTTCACCGACCTGGCACCGATTGCCAAGGCGGACCTCAGTCCCGTCCGCGCCCCCGGCGCGCTCCGGGCCGCAGACATCGCCCCGTTCCTCTTCGGGCACTCGGAGTGGCCCCGGTTGGTGTTTGCCAACGGCCGGTTCCAGGCGGCACTCTCGAATCTGGCCGGACTCCCGGCCGGCGCCCGGCTGGGTCCGCTCGCCGCGCTCCTTGCCGAGGCGCCGGAATTGGTGGAGGGCACCCTGGGCCGGCTGGCGGTGCAGCCGGCCGCTGCCGCGCTCGTTGGCCAGAACGCGGCGGCATTCGTCGACGGCTACGCCCTGATCCTGCCCGCCAATGCGATCATGGACACCCCGATTCACGTGCTCTACGTCACCGACGGCCGCGCGGCACGTGGGGCGGTACACCCGCGCAATGTGGTGGTGCTGGGGCCCCATGCCGTGGCTTCCGTGGTGGAGAGCTATGTGGCCCTGGCCGACGGAATGGCCCTCACCAACACCGTCACCGAGGCGAGTTTGGCCGCCGGCGCGCGGTTCGATCACTGCAAGGTCCAGCGGGACAGCACCCTGGCTTTTCACCTCGCCACGCTCGAGGTGCGGCAGGAGCAGGACAGCTACTTCAATTCGTTTTCCTTTGCGGCCGGAGCGGCCCTGTCCCGCACCAACATTTACACCACCCTGGCAGGCCCGGGCGCACATGCCACGCTCTACGGCCTCTACCTCGGCGACGGCCGCCAACACGTGGATCACCAGACCAGGATTGAGCACGCTGCCCCCAACTGCACCAGCTGGGAGGTGTACAAAGGCATCCTCGACGGCCATGCGCACGGCGTCTTCAACGGGAAGGTGTTGGTCCATCCGGTGGCCCAGAAGACCGATGGCAAGCAGACCAACAAGAACCTGTTGCTCTCCGAGACGGCCAAGATTGATACCAAGCCGCAACTCGAGATCTTTGCCGACGACGTGAAGTGCACGCACGGGGCCACCGTGGGCAGCCTGGACGCCGTGCCGCTCTTCTATTGCCAGAGCCGCGGTATCCCCGAGGCTCAGGCGCGCACGCTCCTGACCTACGCCTTCGCGGCCGACGTGCTCGAGGAAATCCGCAGCCGCCCGGTGGTGGACCACCTGGAGGACCTGATGCGAGCATGGCTCGCGGCAGGGCCGCGCGGCAGCAGGGCTGCTGGGCGGGACGAGAACTGACCATGACCACCGCCGGTACCGCCCCCCTGCCGCGCAGCCCCGCGGCCCCACTCGACGTCGCCGCCATCCGGACCGACTTTCCGATCCTGGCAACACGCGTGGGCGGCAAGCCGTTGGTATACCTCGACAACGCGGCCACCTCGCAGAAGCCAGTGGTGGTCATCGAGGCGGTGCGGCGGTTCCTCGCGGAGGAGAACGCGAACGTTCACCGCGGGGTGCACTACCTGAGCGAGCGGGCCACCCTGGCGTTCGACGCCGTGCGAGACGAGGCGCGCGCCTTCCTCAACGCGCCGGCGGCTCACGAGGTCATCTTCGTCCGCGGCACCACCGAGGCCATTAACCTCGTGGCCCAGAGTTACGGACGGAGCACCCTCCGTCCCGGCGACGAAATCCTCCTCACCACGATGGAGCACCACAGCAACATTGTCCCCTGGCAGCTGGTGGCCGGGCAGACCGGCGCGGTGGTCCGCGCAGTGCCGATCACCGATGCCGGCGAGGTGGATCTCGGCGCCTACCGGCGGATGCTTGGCCCCAAGACGCGCATCGTGGGCATCGTCCACATTTCCAATGCGCTCGGCACCATCAATCCCGTCGCCGACATGACCCGTCTTGCCCACGAGGTCGGCGCAATCGTGTTGGTGGACGGTGCACAGGCTGCCCCGCACCTGCCGATCGACGTCCAGGCGCTCGGGTGCGATTTCTACGCCTGCTCCGGGCACAAGATCTTCGGCCCCACTGGCGTCGGTCTCCTGTGGGGTCGCGCCGCCCTGCTCGACGCGATGCCGCCCTGGCAGGGCGGCGGCGACATGATCCACACCGTAAGCTTTGCCGGCACCACCTTTGCCCCGCTCCCTGCCAAGTTCGAGGCGGGTACCCCGGCCATTGCCGAGGTGATCGGGCTGGGTGCCGCGCTTCGCTACCTCAAGGGCGTCGGCTTCGAAGCCATCGGCGCCTGGGAGCAGGAACTCCTGACCCGCGCCACCGAACGGGTGCGCGAAGTGCCCGGCGTCCGGCTCATCGGAACGGCGCGCGCCAAGGCCGGCGTGCTCTCCTTTACCCTCGAAGGGGTGCACCCGCACGACCTCGGCACCATCCTCGATGCCGACGGCGTGGCCATTCGGGCCGGGCATCACTGCGCTCAGCCGGTCATGGAGCGCTTCGGCGTCCACGCCACGGCCCGGGCATCGTTCGCGTTCTACAACACCTTTGACGAAATCGACATGCTGGTCCGGGGCATCCACCGGGCACGGGAGGTGTTCGCGTGACCCGCGACCTGGACGAGCTCTATCAGAGCGTCATTCTCGACCACAACAAGACGCCGAGGAACTTCCACGAGCTGCCGCCGCCGGCCCGGCACGCCGACGGCCACAACCCGTTGTGCGGCGACCGGCTCACCGTGTGGGTGGACCTGGATGGCGACACGGTGCGCGAGGTGGCGTTCCTGGGGAACGGCTGCGCCATCTCGACGGCCTCCGCCTCGCTGATGACGGCGGCGGTGAAGGGAAAGTCCCGCGCCGAGGCGATGGCGCTGGCGGACGAATTCCAGAAGCTGGTGACCGGCCGGCTCGAGGGTGACGCGGAGCGGAAGGCGTTGGGCAAGCTCCAAGCCCTCGCTGGCGTCTCCGAGTACCCGGTGCGCGTCAAGTGCGCCAGTCTGGCGTGGCACACCTTGAAGGCGGCGCTGGCCGGTGCCGGCGAGCCGATCTCGACCGAGTAACCTGACGGGGCCCGCGCGGTGGCCCGGGGCCCCACTACACCCTGGAGAATTCACGATGCCGTACCCTGAATCGCTGGTGGCCCCGATGCGGGCGGAGATGGTGCAGATGGGGGCCGCTGAGCTCCGTACGGTGGCGGACGTGGACGCCACCCTCGGCGGGGCCACCGGAACCACCCTGGTCTTCCTGAATTCGGTGTGCGGATGCGCCGCGGGCAACGCCCGCCCAGCCATGCAGATGGCGCTCCAGCACGGCGTCCTTCCCGACCGGACCGTCACGGTCTTTGCGGGCCAGGACCTCGATGCTGTGGCGCGGGCCCGGAGCTACTTCGGAGAGTACCAGCCGAGTTCGCCGTCGATCGCCCTGCTCAGGGACGGCGCGGTGGTGCATTTCGTCCACCGTCATCAGATCGAGGGCCGGAGCCCACAGGCCCTTGCCGCGGACCTGGTGAAGGCCTTCGACCAGCATTGCGGCGTGGCGAAGTAGCTCGGATGAGCGGCCACGTCTTCCACCCCGGACACCACGACCTCCACGGCATCACGGTGGTTCTGGAGACGGCCGACGCACTCTGGGTGGGCCGGTTCGATTCGGTCACGCCGAAGGGAGTGTTGCTGCACGATGCTGGCTGCTACGAGGAGGGCGTGACGGGGGGGACCCGCGAGGAGTACCTGCAGCAGACGCTGAAGTTCGGGGTGCGTGCCACGCAGAAGAACGCGCTCATTCCCGAGCCGGATGTCCGGCGGATCCGACAGCTGGCGGAGATTGCCGGGTAGCGACCGCTTATTCTTCCTTCGATCGTCCTTCTCGGCCCCTTCCACTCCGGCTGGTCCTCGATGCCTGAAATCGTTGTCGCCGTCGATCGCGTCACCAAACGGTTTGCCGGTCACACCGCGGTGCACGCCCTGTCGCTCCAGGTTCTGGCCGGCGGCGTGTTCGGCCTGCTCGGCCCCAACGGGGCCGGCAAGTCCACCACGATCCGGATGATCATGCACATCCTGGAGCCCGACGAGGGGCGGGTGACGCTGTTTGGCGGACCGGGGACGGGGCGTGAACTCTCCGCACGCATTGGGTTCCTGCCGGAGGAGCGCGGGCTCTACCCACGCATGGAAGTACTCGAGCATCTCATTTTTCTCGGCGAGGCCAAGGGACTGCGCCGCCGGGACGCCCGGGAGCGGGCCCTCCGGTGGCTTGACCGACTGGGCCTGGGCGACTGGGGCCGGCGCAAGGTCCAGGAGCTGTCCAAGGGAATGCAGCAAAAGGTCCAATTCATCGGCACCCTGCTCCACGACCCCGACCTGGTCATCCTCGATGAGCCATTCAGCGGCCTCGACCCGGTCAACCTCCAGGTGATGAAGGATGTGGTCGTGGAGATCGCGAGGTCAGGGCGGACCGTTCTCTTCTCGACCCATATCATGGAGCAGGCCGAGCAGATGTGCGACCGGATCGCGATCATCGCCAGGGGAGAAAAGGTGGTGGACGGCCGGATCGCCGACATCAAGGCCGAGGGTGGTACCCGGCACGTGTTCCTGTCGTTCGCGTCTGACGGGGCCAAGGCCGCGCCTATCCTGGCCGATCGGAGCCTCGTGGTGCGGGCCGACGATTCCGGTGCCACGGCCGAGGTGGAGCTGGTCGTGGGCGCCAACCCGAACCGGTTGCTCCGAGCGTTGGTAGATGCGGGAGTGGGGTTGAACCGGTTCGAAGTGGCGGAGCCGTCGCTCCAGTCCATCTTCATCGCCAAGGTCGGTCAGCAGGCGGCCGTCGCGCCGGCCCAGGAGACGGTCCATGCGTAAGCTCTTCGCGGTCATCCGCCGAGAATTCATGGTCCGGGTAAACACCCGTGCGTTCGTCATCTCGACCGTCCTCGGCCCCGTGCTGATGGGGTCCCTCTTCGTCGTCCCGATGCTGCTCGAGTCGCGCGACCGGGCGCCCAAGCGGATTGTGGTGCTCGACGCGGCGAGCGGCGAATTTGGCGCGCGGATCACCGGTGCGCTTGCCGCCGCGCGGCGTGGGGAGGGCGCCGACGCGCCGCCCCGCTACGAGGTGATACGAGTCCAGTCCGGCGTCGGCAACCTGGCGCCGTTCGACTCGCTGATGCTGCTGACCGGCGCCAAGCGCGAAGTGCCGGGGGCGCTGGTGGGGCTGGTGCTGGTCACCGACTCGGCAATCGACACCGGGCGCCTGCATTACTACGGCAGCAATGTCGGCAGCCTGTCCGAGATGGGCGACTTGCAGCGCACCATCCGGCAGGCGGTGATCGCCGAGCGTCTCGGGCGGGAGGGGGTGGACCCGTCGGTGCTGGCCAGGGCCACGGCGCCGGTGTCCTTGGAGACGTCTCGCGTGAGCAACGGCCAGTTGAGCGGCGAGAGCGGAGAGTCGTCGTTCATCCTCGCCTACGTGATGTCGTTCCTGCTGTACATGGCGCTGCTGCTCTATGGCACCCAGGTGATGGGGTCGGTGGTGGAAGAGAAGAGCAACCGGATCATGGAGGTGCTGGTCTCCAGTCTGACCCCGTTCGAGCTGATGCTCGGCAAGGTCGTCGGTGTCGGCTCGGTGGCCCTGCTGCAGCTGGGCATCTGGACCGGCTCAGCCAAGCTGTTGACGTCGCAGCGGGCGGCGATCGCCGGGATGCTCGGGGCAGCACCGTCGGACGCCGGGAGCATGCCGATTCCCGCCATCAGCGGAAGTTTGCTGGCGGTGTACCTGACTTTTTTTGTGCTGGGGTTCTTCCTCTACTCGGCGGCCTATGCGGCGGTGGCGGCCACCGTCAGCACCCAGCAGGAGGCGCAGCAGGCGGCGATGCCAGTTACCCTTTGCATCGTGGCCGGCCTCATGCTGATGTTCGGGTTGCTCGATGAGCCGAACGGGACCCTGGCGCGGACACTGAGCATGATCCCGCTCTTCGCGCCGTTCGTGACACCGGTGCGGTATTCGCTGAGCCCGTTGCCACTCTCCGAGGTGCTTGCGTCGGCGGGAATGACGGGGCTTGGTGTGCTGGGGGTGGCGTGGGTGGCCGCCCGCATCTATCGCGTCGGGATCCTGATGTACGGCAAGCGGGCGTCGGTCGCGGAGATCTTCCGCTGGATTCGCACGGGGTAATCGTTCGGTAATGGGTCGGCCGGCTCGGGGTGGTCCTCCGGGCCTGAAGTTCGCGCTCGCGGTGGGCTGGTAACATCATCGGACCGCTCACTAACGCCCCTCCGGACCACTTCCTGTGCCGACCTCCCCGAAATCCTGATTCGCGCGCGCGCGCTTGCCCGCTTCCCCGCCTATGTTGCCTCCATGCGCTACGACGTCATCGTGATCGGAGGTGGGCATGCGGGTGCCGAGGCCGCCGCGCTCGCCTCGCGGGCCGGCGCCGGCACGCTGCTCCTCACACAGAACCTCGAGACCATCGGGCAGATGTCTTGCAATCCCGCCATCGGCGGGATCGCCAAGGGCACCGTGGTGCGCGAAGTGGACGCGTTGGGCGGCGTGATGGCCCGAGCGACCGATCTCGCGCGCATCCAGTTCCGGATGCTTAATCGGTCGAAAGGCCCGGCGGTCTGGTCTCCCCGCGGCCAGTGCGACCGCGCGCTGTACCGGCGAGCCGTGCGCCAACTGCTCGAAGCGCGGCCGAAACTTCGGTTTGCCCAGGGCACAGCGTCCTCCTTCCTGATTCGTTCGGGCCGGGTGGCTGGGGTCGTGACCAAGGAGGGCCTGAGCTTTGAGGCTGGAGCGGTGGTGCTCACAACCGGAACCTTCCTCCGGGGCGCCATTCACCTGGGGTTGGATCCGCAGGTCCCCGCCGGACGGGCCGGCGAATCCCCATCGGTGGAGATATCGCAAGCAATTGTAGAACAAGGTATTACGAGAGAACGCTTCAAGACCGGAACGCCACCACGAGTGGATGGCCGTACGGTGGACCTTGGCCGGCTGACGCGCCAGGATGGCGACGGTTCCCCCTATTGGTTCAGCCACTTCGCCCGGCCGGCCCACCCCGATCAACTGCCCTGTTATCTGACCTGGGCCGGGGCGGAGGTGAAGGAGATTATCCAGCGCCACCTCAGGGAATCGGCGCTCTACGGCGGGGCCATCAGTGGCAAGGGGCCACGCTATTGCCCGTCGGTGGAGGACAAGGTGGTTCGGTTCCCCGATGCGGTCCGGCACCAGGTGTTCCTCGAACCCGAGGGGCTGGGCACCGCCGAGTTGTACGTCAACGGGCTCTCGACCTCCCTGCCGGCCGGTGTGCAGCTTGCGTTCCTCCGGGCGGTGCCCGGCTTGGAACAGGTGGAGATGACCCGGCCTGGGTACGCCATCGAGTATGACTATTTCCCGCCCACTCAGCTCTACCCGACACTCGAATCCCGGGCTCTTCCGGGGCTGTTCTTTGCGGGGCAGGTGAATGGCACCACGGGGTACGAAGAGGCGGCGGGCCAAGGAGCGATCGCCGGCCTGAACGCGGCACTTCTCACCCGCGGAGAGGAACAGGTCGTTCTCTCCCGGGATCAAGCGATGATCGGCGTCTTGGTGGACGACCTGGTGCACCGGGGAGTGGACGAACCCTATCGGCTCTTCACCTCGCGGGCGGAATTCCGAATCCTGCTGCGGCAGGACAACGCTCTCCGGAGGCTATTTCCGCTTGCCCGCCGGCTCGGCCTTCTCTCTGAGGCAGAACTTCGAATTGCAGAGGGCCGGCTCGAGGCAGAAGAGGCGGCGTCCTACGAGGCCAGGGAAACTGCCGTCAGTCCCGCGGTGGCCAATCCGATCCTGGAGGCGGTCGGAGAATCCGGCATTCAGGAGCCGGCACGCATCCGCGAGCTCTGTCGGCGACCGGGCGTCTCTCTCGCCTCCCTCCTCGCCGCGTCCGGGAGTAGGGTCGAGGCAGAGCACTCCGAGTGGGCGGATATCGAGATCAAGTACGAGGGATATCTGGCGAAGGAGCGGGTGGCTGCAGCGCGACTGGCAGAGCTCGATGACTTGGGGCTGCCCACGGGTATCGAGTATCACGCGATAAGGACACTGTCCTGGGAAGCCCGTGAAAAGCTCACTGCCATCCAGCCAGTCTCAATCGGACAGGCGGGTCGCGTCCCGGGAATCTCCCCGGCCGACTTGCAAAACCTCGCCTTCGAGATCCTTCGCCGACGGGCTTGACGTACTATGTCGAGCGTTTCACGTGAAACAAAGCCGGGCAAGTGGGGGGGTGTTTCACGTGAAACAGCCCAACCGACCAAGTGTTCACATAAGCAATCGGAATGTCATTATGGCATATTAATAACGTAATATGCTGTGTAATAATGAGTTACGACAATTCTTGTTGTGTTCTCTCGTTTTCGTGTCCCGCCTGACTTGCCCAGCTGACCATGCCGCGATTCGACTCCCGCCCGGCCTTCACCTATATTCCCCTCCTCCCTTCCTTTTCCTCTTCGACCCTAGGCGCACACCCCGGTCATGGCCCGAGTCATCGCGATTGCCAATCAGAAGGGCGGCGTCGGCAAGACGACGACGGCGGTGAACCTGGCCGCGTCGCTTGCCGTGGCCGAGAAGCGCACGCTCCTCATCGATGCCGATCCGCAGGGGAACGCGTCGAGCGGCGTGGGAGTGCGCCGCGATCAGGTGCGGCTCTCGTTTTACGACGCGGTGATTGACGAACGACCGGTCCGTGAGATCATTCTTCATGACGAAGCGCTCCCGTTCCTGCACATCCTCCCCGCCACGCAGGACCTCGTGGGCGCGGAGCTGGAACTGGTGGATCGGCCGAGCCGGGAGACGGTGCTTCGCCGCGCGCTCGAGCCGGTGCTGGACGAGTACGACTTCATCTTGATCGACTGTCCGCCCTCGCTTGGGCTCCTGACTCTCAATGTGCTGACCGCGGCGGATGCGGTGATCATCCCGATTCAGTGCGAGTACTACGCGCTCGAGGGCATTTCCCAATTGCTCAACACGATTCGCTTGGTGCAGCAGAACTTCAATCCCGGTCTGGCCATCGACGGGGTGCTGCTCACCATGTTCGATACCCGCATCAACCTCGCGCGCCAGGTGGCCAATGACGCGCGCGAGTACTTTGGGTCCGGCGTGTTCCGTACGGTCATCCCGCGCAACGTGCGGTTGGCCGAGGCGCCCAGCTTCGGGAAGCCGATCCTGCTCTACGATGTACAATCGGTAGGTGCCAAGAGCTATCTGTCGGTGGCGCAGGAGCTGCTCAGCCGCGTCGATACCGGATCGGTCCAGGGGGTGCACCCGTGAGTGAAGCCCGTCGTCTCGGCCGCGGACTCGAGGCCCTCCTCGGCCCGGTGTCGAAGGAACAGGCGGAAAGGGAAGGCGCGCTCCGCGAGCTCCCCGTCGCCGCCATCCGACCGAATCCGTTCCAGCCGCGCACGCGCGTCGATGAGGAACCCCTCAAGGAACTCGTGGCGTCTATCGAGGCGTCGGGCCTGCTGCAGCCGGTGGTGGTGCGTCCCAAGGGGTCCGGCTACGAGCTGATTGCCGGCGAGCGGCGGTGGCGGGCCGTGCAGCGCCTCGGCTGGACCCGGATTCCCGCCGTCATCAGGGAGGCGGACGACCGGACCTTACTTACGCTGGCCCTGATCGAAAACCTCCAGCGGGACGACCTCTCCCCTATCGATGAGGCGCTCGGCTACCAGCGGCTGCAGGAAGAATTCGGCGTGGCGCAGGCGGAGGTGGCACGGCTGGTCGGGCGGGACCGCTCGACAGTAGCCAACCTCCTCCGCCTGCTGGCGCTGCCCGACGCGGTGCGCGATCTGGTGGACCACGGTGCGCTCTCGGCGGGCCACGCGCGCGCCCTGCTCGGCCTCACGGACGCGAAGCTGATCGTCAAACTTGCGCGGCAGGCGGTGGCTGATGGATGGTCGGTGCGGGAAATGGAGGCGCGGGTCCGTCAAGGGCCCGCTGCCGCCAAGCGGCCGACCACCCGCCGAGCGGAATTGGGCCCGGCCAGCGCCGAAGTGCAGCGGGTCGAGGACGCACTCCGGAAGCGGCTCGGCACGGATGTGCGGGTGACACAGCGGCGAAAGGGTCGGGGCATCGTGCAGCTGAGCTATTATTCGAACGACGACTTGGCTCGCCTGCTCGAACTGATCCTCGGCACCCCGTTCGAGGGATGAGTACGCCGCGCCCAAGTATCACGGTGATGGTGCATCGCGACGGGGGGCTCGAATCGCGCACGTTGCGGATGCCCATCTGGGTGTTTCACGTCCTGATGGTGGTCGGCACGGTGTGCTTGATGGGGGCACTGATCCTGGGCGCGCTCTACGCGCCGCTCCTCAAGGCGGCGGCAAGCGTGCCCGGGCTGCGCGATGAGGTGGCGCGGCTGGAGGCGGAGACCGCGAAGGTCCGGGAACTCGCCGCTGCGCTCGACAGTGCGGAGCGACGCTATGGACGGCTGCGGGAAATGGTCGGCGCGGACATCGTCCCGGATCCGGTGGCGTTGGCCTACTCGCTCCCTCTGGCGCCGCCGGTGCGCGCGGCCCTGCCCGGCGTCCGACGGACTTTTGAGGCCGGTCCTTCCCTGCCGAGTCACTGGCCACTCGATCCGCCAGGATATATCACGCGCGGGATCGTTGAGCCGGGCGGGACGGAAGAGGCGCACACCGGGCTGGACATCGCCGTCACCATCGGCACGCCGGTGCGCGCCGCCGGCGGCGGCACCGTGGCCGAGGTGGGCAACGATGCGGAGTATGGGCAGTTCGTGGTGCTCACGCATCCGGACGGATACCAGACCAAGTACGGCCATCTTTCCCGCGCGTTGCTGAGCCCGGGCGCCGTCGTCGGAGCCGGCGAAGTCATCGGACTCTCCGGTAATTCAGGGCGATCCACCGCCCCCCACCTGCATCTTGAGATCCGTCGGGGAGATGCGACGATCGATCCCCTCACGATGGTGAAGGAGGACTCCCAGTAATGGCCATTTTTTCCAGCACCCCGCGCGAGACCGAGCCGAACCAGATGCGCCGGCGCACCGATCACACGACGCTGTCCATCATCGCGAAGGACCTGACCGTTGTGGGCGACCTGACCACCGACGGCGTGGTGAAGATCGAGGGGACGGTGAAGGGGACGATCCGCGCCGGGACCCAGGCGCTGATCGCCCCCGGGGCGGTGGTGCAGGGAGACCTGCATACCACCGAGGCAGTCATCGGCGGTCGCGTCGAGGGGAACGTGCACGCCACAGATCGGGTCGAGGTGCAGGCCACCGCCCAAGTCCAGGGGGATGTGCTGACCCGGCGGATCGTGGTGCTGGAGGGCGGCAGCGTCAACGGATCGATCAAGATGGGATCGCCACCGGAGCCTGGTTTCGGCGAGTGACAGGCCGCGCGGCTCGGCGCTGGTTCCTGGCCGGCGCATTGTTGGCGGGATGTGCCACGCGCGAGGCGCCACCGCCCTTTCGGGTGGCGCTGGTCACGCCGGGATCGATTTCCGACGCCGCCTGGAATTCCGGGGCCTTCACGGGGCTCGGCCAGATCCATGATTCGCTGGGGGTGCCGGTCAGTCACGTCGAAGCGCGCACCCCCGCCGAGCAGGAGGAGGCGCTCCGGACCTACGCGGCGCAGGGATACAGCTTGGTCTTCGGGCACGGGTTCGAGTTCCAGGGGCCGGCAGAACGGGTCGGGGCGGACTATCCGTCCGTCGTCTTCATCATCACCTCCGGCGAGCGGGTGCAAGGCAATGTGGCCCCGCTGATCTTCCGCCTGAATGAGGCCAGCTACCTCGCGGGGATGGTGGCGGGGGGATTGACCAGGAGCGGTGTGATCGGGTTCGTGGGTGGGGTGGAGCTTCCGCCGGTCCGGGAGGCCTCGGAGGCGTGGGTGGCCGGCGCGCGCGCGGTGAACCCACGGGTGCAGAGCCGTACCACCTATCTCAATAACTGGGACGATGCGGCGCTGGGGCGCGAGGCAGCGCGGGCACTGATCCGGGTCGGAGCGGACATGTTGCATCACAATGCCGATGCCGCCGCCATCGGCGTGTTCCAGGCCGCCAAGGAAGCCCCGGGCGTCTACGTGTTCGGGGCCAACGCCGACCAGGCCGCGCTGGCGCCCGCGCGAGTCATTGGCTCGGCCGTCATCGACCTGCCGCGCGCCCTCCTCCTGGTAGCCCGCGAAGTTCAGCTCGGAACGTTCACGCCGAAGATCGAGTCGTTCGGGCTCGCGAGCGGTGTGGTGCGGTACGTTCCCAACCCTGTCCTCGATTCCCTGGTGCCCACCGAGCTCGCAGTCCGGGTCCGCGGCGCCGAGGACAGCATCCGACGGCAGGACGGTCCATGAGCGAACATGCCATCCCGCTCGGCGAGGTCGCCGAGTATCTCGATACGTACCTCCAGGTGCGGGATCTCCCCGACGAGGGCAACGCTGTCAACGGGCTCCAAGTGGAGAATCATGGCGCGGTAGATCGCATCGTGGCGGCGGTCGACGCCTCCCTCGAGGCGATCCTGGGTGCTGCGCCGGAGGGCCAGGCGGGCGGGACCCTCCTGCTGGTGCACCACGGTCTCTTCTGGGATGGCAATGCGCCGCTCACCGGGCGGCGCTATCGCCGGGTCCGCGCGCTCCTCGATCGGAACATCGCTCTCTACTCGGCGCACATCCCGCTCGACATCCACCCGGAGGTGGGGAACAACATGGTGCTGGCCCGCCGGCTCGACATCGCGCTCGAAGGGTGGTTCGGCGAGTACCGCGGCCAGCGCCTGGGGGTCTTCGGCGAGCTTGCGCTGCCGCGGGAGGAGCTGGTGCGGCGGATCGAGGGCCAGCTCACCACGAACGCGCGGCTGATCCCCGGCGGGCCCGCCACCACGAGCCACGTGGGGATCATCACCGGGAGCGGCGGCGGATTCATTGCCCAGGCGCGGGCCGCGGGTATCGATACCCTCGTTTCCGGCGAGGGGGCGCATCATACGTACTTCGACGCGATGGAACTTGGCGTCAACGTGATCTATGCCGGCCACTACGCCACCGAGCAGGTCGGCGTGCAGGCGCTGGCCCAGCATCTCGGTCTGCGGTTCGAGTTGCCGTGGGAATTTCATCGGCATCCCACGGGACTGTAGGCGGGGCGGTGGGGCAGCCAGGCACTCACCTGCTGCCACCCTGCCACCCGGCCCGCCAGCCCTCCCCCCATGCTTCTGACTCTCACCGGCATCTCCAAGTCCTTCGGCCCTGTCCAGGCCCTCCGTAACGTCGACCTCGCGGTGCGCGCGGGGGAAGTGCACGCCGTCCTCGGGGAGAATGGCGCGGGGAAATCCACGCTGATGCTCATCGCCGACGGGCTGCTCCGGCCCGACGCGGGAACGATCGCGGTGGACGGGACGCGGGTCGGGTTCCGCTCTGCGCGGGACGCCCGCCGCCACGGCATCGGGATGGTGCACCAGCATTCGACGGCGGTGCCGGCCCTGTCGGTGATGGAGAACATTGCCCTCGCCGCCGGGTGGCCTGTGCCGCGGGCCGCACTCCGCCGCCGGGTGGATGAACTCACGAGTCGGCTTTCTCTCCCGCTCGACCCGGCGCTTCCGGCATCGCGCCTCACGGTCGCCCTCAAGCAACGCCTCGAAATCGTGAAAGCGCTCGCCGCCGAGGCGCGGATCCTGCTGCTCGACGAACCCACTGCGGTGCTGGCCCCGGCCGAAGCGGGCGATCTGTTCCGGGTCGTGCGCGGCTTTGCACAGTCGGGCGGTGCGGTGGTGCTGATCACCCACAAACTCGATGAGGCGCTCGTCGTCGCTGATCGGATCACGGTGCTCCGCCGCGGCGCCGTGGTGCACACGGCGCCGCGGGAACACGCCACCGCCGCCGGGTTGACCGCGGCAATGATCGGTGGCGCGCTGTCCGTCGTTCCGCGGCCGGAGGTCCGGACCGATGGCCCGGTGCTGGTCCGGTGCGATGCCCTCGAGGTGGCGCGGGAGTCCGGCACCGGCCTGCGTCAGGCCTCGTTTACCATCAGGGGTGGCGAGCTCGTGGCGGTGGCGGGGGTCGAGGGGAATGGGCAACGCGAACTGCTCCGTGCCGTCGCCGGGCTCCGGCGTCCGTTCCGTGGTCTCCTGGAAGTGTCCCGGCCGATTGCCTTCATCCCCGAAGACCGCACTACCGAAGGCCTGATCCCGACCCTCAACCTGACCGAAAACGTAGTGCTCGGTGTCGGTCGCGCGGCGCCGTGGATCAGCGGGCGTTGGGTGCGGCGGGTGGATTGGCGCGCCGCCCGGCGGCGAACCGCCGAACTGCTGCACGAGTTCGGTGTCCGCGCAGCGGGGCCGGACGCAGCGGCGGTAAGTCTGAGCGGGGGCAACCAGCAGAAGCTGCTCGTGGCCCGCGCGCTCGAGCGTCACCCCCGTGTGCTGGTGGCGGAAAATCCGACCCGGGGGCTCGACCTGCAGGCGGCGGCGGAAGTCCATGCGCGGCTCCGCGGGGTGGCGGCCGCCGGGGCGGCGGTGCTGATCTACTCAAACGACCTGGATGAAGTCCTGCAGCTGGGTGACCGCGTACTGGTGGCGGCTGAGGGAGTCATCACGGAAGCGCCACCGGGGGTGGACCCCCTGTTGTTGGGGGCCATGATGCTCCGTCGGGAGTGGCCGAATGCGGGGTGACCTTCGCGCCCTGGTGCTGGCGGCGACGGCACTCCTGACCGGATTGCTGCTCCTTGCGCTTGGGCTCGAGCTGGCGGGGTATGACGCCGTCGCCGCGCTCGCGGCCCTTGGGAACGGCGCTTTCGGATCATGGCGTGCGTTTACCGGGGCAACGCTGCTTCGAGCTGTTCCACTGATTCTGATCGGGCTGGGTTTCGCGTTCGCTCTGCGGGGCGGTGCGCTCAACATCGGCGCCGAGGGGCAGTTCTACGCCGGCGCCATTGCGGCGGCCTGGGTGGGGGTGCACGCCACCGGCTGGCCGGTGTGGACGGCGCTCCCGGCGGTTGCCGGGGCGGGGCTCGTGGCCGGCGCGCTCTGGATGGTCCTGCCGGTGGTCCTCCGGCTTCGCTTCGGCGTGCTCGAGGTGATCAGCACGTTGCTGCTCAACTTCGTGGCCGAAGCGCTGGTGAGCCTGATGGTGCAGGGGCCGATGCAGGAGCCCACGGGCATCTACCCCCAGAGCGCGCCGATCGCGGAATCGGCGCGCCTCCCCCTACTGCTCGGCACCCGGCTGCACGCAGGCTTTCTCATGGCGCTCTTCGCCGCCGGCGGACTCGCGTGGGTATTCGCCCGCACCTGGTGGGGGTTCCGTCTGCGGGCGCTGGGTGAGGGGCCCCGCGCGGCCGAAGTGAGTGGACGGGTGCCGGCCCGGCGGATGCTGGCGCTCGCGCTTTTCGGTTCGGCTGCGCTGGCCGGGCTTGCGGGGGCGTTCGAGGTGAGCGGCGTTTCCTATGCGCTCTACCAGAATCTGTCCCCGGGATACGGGTTCACGGCCATCGGCGTGGCCCTCCTCGCGCGCCTCCGTCCCTCCGCGATCGTGCTCACCGGCATCGTGTTCGGCGCGTTGGAGGCCGGCGCCGGCGCCATGCAACGCGACGCGGGCATTCCGGCGGTGGCGGTCTATGTAGTGGAGGCCGTGATCATCCTTGTGCTGCTGCTGGGAAATGCTGCGGCGCGCCGCGGCGTGCCGCGAGAGGTGCCCGCCGGCACCGCGGATGGCATCCTATGATGAACGCAATCGCGGTGGCGGCGGATGTACTGGTGGCCGCGGTCGGCATCGCCACGCCCCTCGCGCTGGCCGCGACCGGGGAGACGCTCGTCGAGCGATCGGGCGTGGTGAACCTCGGCATCGAGGGTGCGATGCTCTTCGGCGCGCTGGGCGGCGCCATCGGCGCCACGGTAGGGGGCTCGACGGCGGGGCTGGGTATCGGGCTCCTGGCCGGCGTGCTGGTGGCGGCGCTCTTTGCCGCAGTGGCTATCGGTGCCGGCGCCGACCAGATCATCACCGGCACCGCCGTGACGCTGGCAAGCGTTGGCCTGACGGGCACGATCTACCGGCAGTTCTACGGGCCAGCTGGGGTGGGGCTGTCGATCCCGACGCTGGTGCCGCTGCCCCTTCCGCTGCTGTCCGAGTTACCGCTGGTCGGAGGCGCGTTCTTTTCCCAGCCGATCACGACCTATCTGGCCTTCGGGTTGATCCCGTTGACCTGGTGGCTGCTCTTCCGGACCAGGCAGGGCCTTGCGCTCCGGGCCGCCGGAGAGGATACGGTGGGCGCGCGGGCCGCCGGCGTACCGGTGCGGCTGATGCGGGTGGCGGCGGTGCTGGTGGGGGGAGCCTTTGCCGGCTTGGCCGGTGCGACGCTGGTCCTGGCGCAGGTCGGCACCTTTACGGAGCGGATGACGGCGGGGCGCGGGTTCATTGCCATTGCGATCGTGGTGCTGGGGCGCTGGAATCCGTTGGGGGCCGGACTCGCGGCGCTCTTGTTCGGCTTGGCTACGGCGCTGCAGTTTGCGTTTCAGGCGGCTGGATGGAAGGTGCCCTACCAGCTCTTCCTGATGTTCCCGTATTTGCTGACGTTGCTGGCGCTCGCTGGCGTGGTCGGCCGGGTGAAGGCGCCTGGGTCCCTGGGGAGGACTGAGGGCTGAGGGCCGCTGTCAGCTCACTTCGTCGGTGTCCACCTGCCCCGTGAACTTCTTGGTGATGATGGACCAGCCGGAGCCGAGCGCCAGGATGATGCTCACCGAAATCAGCACGAGGTGCGCGATGCCCGCGGGGCTTTCCGGCGAGACGACCTGCACGCTGATAAGCAGCCAGACGAGCGCGCCGCAGAGGGCCAGCCCTAGCAGCACACCGACGGTCCCGAGCGACCGCCGGGTGGCCTGGATGAAGAAGACCCAGCCGATCAGCAGTATCAGCCCCACCAGCACCTTGAGCGCGCCCATGCGGGCGACGCTGCCAGGATCCCGGACCACTGGAAGAACTGCCCAGTGAAACCATGACCTGCCCAGGGGATTGAAGGTCCCGTAGACCAGACCCAGCGACATCAGGAGCCTGCCGAGTACACCCGACCAGCTGCCGCCCCCCGAACCCGCCATCCGTGGACTCCTCTGTGTTTGGTGGAGAATTGTGGACTAGTCCCCCGGATTCTGGATCTTGAATACCGTCGCCGCCGCCCAACCACCCAGCATGGGGCCGACGAAGTAGATCCAGGATTGCGACAGCGAGCCGCCTTCGAGCGCAGCGTTGACGATCGTCGGGCCGAGGCCGACCGCCGGATTGATGGCGCCCGAGATCGGTCCGCCGGCAAAGGCGCCGACCACGACGGTGAACCCGATGGCCAGCCCGTAGAAGGAATTGCCGGCCGTGCCGCTGGCGGTGGCGGAATTGAGCACCACAAGCACCAGCGCAAAGGTGAAGAGGAACTCGATGACGATCGCGTGGTACAGGGGATGGTTGGTGGAAGGGGTTACTGCGAATCCGGGCCCCATGACCATCAGGACGATCAGTGAGGCGGCAATGGCACCGGCCAACTGCACCATCCAGTACGACACCAGACTCTTGCCGTCGAGCTTGCCCCGCAGGAAGACGCCCAGGGACACGGCCGGATTGTAATGCCCACCGGAGATGTGTCCGCCCATGTAGACCATGATCATCAGCGAGGAGCCGATAGCCAGCGGGGCGAAGGGTGTCCCGTTGAGGACCGTGAGGCCGACCGTCAGTACGAGGAAGAAAGTGCCGATGAATTCCGTGAGCAGTTTGGGGGTCATGAGGGTCTCCGTTCGGGGAACCTACAGTGGCCGGGTGGAACCCCCGACAGCGCCTATATTGCGTCACGAACGGCCGTTCCGCCAGATGGCATCCGCTCTCCCCCCCCCGCATCCGGGAGGTCCCATTGCCCAGCCGATCCCCTGCCCGGCCAGACGATTCGGAATACAACTCCTACTACCAGCCCTACGTCGCGGAGGTGCCTGAGGGAGGGTTACTGGCCACACTTGCGGCGCAGCGGGATTCGACAGCCGCCGTGCTGGCCGAGATTCCGGAAGCACGGGCGGGCTACCGCTACGCCGCCGGCAAGTGGAGCATCAAGGAGGTGGTGGGCCACGTGACCGACGCCGAGCGGGTATTCTCGTACCGGGCGCTCCGGATTGCCCGGGCGGACGCCACGCCGCTGCCCGGTTTTGACGAGAACGCCTGGGTGCCGGCCGGAGGCTTTGACCGCCGAACGCTGGCCGACCTTGCCGCCGAATTGCGTGCGGTGCGGGGCAGCACCCTCGCCCTGTTCGGGGGGTTCGACGCCGATGCCTGGCCCCGGATGGGCACCGCCAGCGGCCACCCAGTCTCGGCCCGGGCGCTGGCCTGGATCCTGGCGGGTCACGAGCGGCACCACCTCCGGGTCCTGCGGGAGCGGTACCTACCCCACCTCGACGCCTGATCGGTCAAGATCTCCTCTCGCACGCTTCACCACCGCTTCACGACCACTGCGCCATCGTTCCTGTCCACCCCCGCCTCGCGGGGGTGGCCGACGGGCGGGCGCCCGGCAGCAGTGGGGAGTCAGGGGGACCAGATGGTCAGCCAGCGGACGTTCAGCAGCGAGGAAGCCCGGCGGGTCGGTGACCGGCTCGGGGTCAATTGGACGCAGGTGGATCCCGAGCAGTTCCGAATGGGGATGGAGGTCGAACTGGAGCACGGGGTGCGCAACGTGGTGACCAACGTGACCAATGACGATCTCGTGCTCACCGGCAAGATTGCGCTGGCGCACTTGATGGAGTTTCGCGACTACTACACCCGGCTGGCGCGGATGGAAGAAGAGGCCAGGGCGCTCTTGTAGCGGATGGCTCGCCCACGTTGCGGCCCCCCGCCGTTGTAGGTAGCGTAGTCGGATGAATATCGAACTGCTCGGCGTCCCGATGGACCTCGGCTCTGGTCGGCGCGGCGTGGACATGGGTCCTTCCGCGCTCCGGATCGCAGGCGTCGCGACCGCCCTCGCTGCCCACGGGCACCGTGTCTTCGACGCCGGCGACCTCGACATCAAGAACATGGAGGAGATCCCCATCGGGAGCCGGCGCGCCCGGTACCTGGGGGAAATCGCCCGCGCGTCCGGCCTGCTGAGCAAGGCCGTGGAGCGGATCATGGAGCGCCGGCGCTTCCCGCTGGTGCTCGGTGGAGACCACTCGATCGCCATCGGAACCATTTCCGGGGTCGCTTCCTACTGCCGCCGGACGAAGAAGCGCCTGGGCCTCCTCTGGATCGACGCGCATGGGGATATCCACGTGCCGCGGACCTCCCCGTCCGGCAACATCCACGGCATGCCGCTCGCCGTGCTCCTCGGGCTGGGGCCGACGGAATTGACAGCGGTCGGAGGGCCAGGGTCCAAGCTCGACCCCAGGCATGTAGCGCTGGTGGGCGTGCGGAGCCTCGAAGACGGAGAGCGCGCCCACCTGCAGCGGCTGGGTATCCGCGTGTACACGATGTCGGAAATCGACCGAGATGGCATCCATACAGTCATGAGTGATGCCTTGGCGCGGGTCACCGACGGCACCGATTGCCTGCACGTCAGCTTCGATCTCGATGTCGTGGACCCCGCCCTGGCGCCGGGGGTCGGCACCCCGGTCAAGGGCGGCCTCGATTACCGGGAGGCTCACTTGATCATGGAACTGATCGCGGCGTCGAAGCGCATGACGTCCCTCGAGGTGGTGGAGGTCAACCCGATCCTCGACGAACGCAATCGCTCAGCGGTGCTAGCGGTGGAACTGTTGGAATCGGCGTTCGGCAAGCGAATCCTGTAGACCGAAGCCCCCGGTCAGGCTCACGAGGACACACCATGACGCACCCTGCGATTGAGCGATTTTCCCTGGGCGCCCGTCTGCTGGGGCTCACGGGACTGCTGCTACTCCTTCTGAGCGCCATCCTGATGGATGTCAGCCACGGGCTGTTCAGCGCGGAGGACTTCGCGAATCGGGCCGCGGCGAGCCTCGGCGACACCCGGGTCTCCTCCTATGTGGCTGGCAAAATCACCGACGTCCTCATCGCGCAGCGTCCCGACCTCACGGCAATCCGCCCGATCCTCGTGGGGACGGCCGACGGCCTGGTAGGAAGCGCTCCGTTCCGCGCCGTGGCGCGGACGGCGCTCAAGTCCGCCCACCGGGCGTTCTTTTCCAAGGCCGGGGAGGACGTGCTGCTGTCGGTGCCCGATGTCGGCGTCCTGGTCCAGAGCGCCCTCGGCGGGATGAATCCGGAGCTGGCGGCCAAGATCCCGAAGCACCTCGAAACCGTCGTCGCCGCCCTACCGAAGAGCAAGCTCGGCACGACCGTCGTGACGGCCCGGCGAATCCTGATGCAGGTGGCCTGGCTGCAGCGCGGGCTCTTCGTGCTCGGCATCGGGCTCCTCATCACCGGTATCCTCCTCCACGCGGATCGCCGCCAGGCGCTTATGCGCGCCGGGGTCGGCCTTGTGGCGGTGGCCCTCCTGCTCGCGCTCGTGATCCCTGCGGGCCGGCTGGTGGCGCTTCTGGTCACGCACGACCCCACCGCCCGGGGCGCTGTGTTTGGCGTGTGGAGGGCGTACTTCCTCCCGCTTCTCGGATTCATCTATTCATTTGCCGGCACCGGCGTGATCCTGGCCGCCGCCGCCAACTCCCTCCACGAAAAGACCGATCCCTTTGAGGGCTTGCGGCGTCTGGCCCGGCTGGCCGCCGAGCCACCGGCGCGCCGAGGCCCGCGCCTCCTCTGGATTCTGGGGTTCGCGGCGGTCGGCACCGTGGTCCTGGTCTGGCCGTCAAGCGTGGTGACTGTGGTGGCGGTCATCGGCGGGATGCTGCTGATCTTTGCCGCGCTCCGGGAGCTGTTCCGGTTGCTGCTTGAGAACGTGCCCGAGCATTCCGGCTCGACTCAGACGCACGTCGGCCGCCGGTGGCCGCTCCGCGCCGCAGCCGGCTTCGTGGTGACCGCAGGCCTGATTGCCCTGCTCCTCGTCTGGTGGCGCCCGACGGGCGGCCCCGAAGCTCCGGCGGACATCGTGGCCTGCAATGGCGCGAGCGAACTCTGCGACCGCCGCATCGACCAGGTGTCCTTCCCGGCCGCCCATAATGCGATGTCGAACGCCGAGATTCCGGGCTGGATGTTCCCGCACCACTCGGTGGCGTTCCCCGGGCAGCTGCAGAACGGCGTTCGCGCGCTCTTGATTGATATCCACTACGGCTTTCCGGGCGCCGCGCGGATCAAGACCGACCTCGAGGGAGAGGGCGCCACCCGAGAAAAACTGGTGGGCGCGGTCGGCGAGGAAGGCTTTGAGGCGGCGCAACGGATCCGGGACCGGCTGGTCGGGGTAGACGAGGGACGGCGCGGGCTCTACTTCTGCCACGGCTTCTGCGAGCTGGGCGCCTACCCGGTGGTGCCGGCGCTCCAGGGTATTCGCGACTGGCTATTGGCCAACCCGGGCGAGGTGCTCCTCATCGTCATCGAGGACTACGTGACGCCCGAGGAGATCGCCAAGGCCTTCGAGGAGAGCGGACTCATGGAGTTCGTCTACACTGGGCCGATCACGCCGTGGCCCACGCTCCGCTCGATGATCCTGTCGGGCGGGCGGGTGCTGATGTTCACCGAGTCTGGCAAGCCGGGGGTGGACTGGCTGCACCCGGCGTTCGAGAGTTTCCAGGAGACGCCCTACACGTTTCACACGCCGGAAGAGTTCTCCTGCAAGCCAAACCGCGGCGGCACCTCGGGCACGCTTTTCCAGGTCAATCACTGGATTGAGACTACACCCGCTCCGCGGCCGAGCAACGCCGCCGTCGTGAACACCTACGACGTGCTCCTCACGCGGGCGCGGACTTGCCAGAAGGAGCGCGGGGTGCGGCCGACGTACATCGCGGTGGACTTCGCGGACATCGGGGACATCGTGAAGCTGACGAGGACCCTGAACGGACTGGATACGGTGGGGATGAAGTGACGCGGACTGAGGACTGAGAAGGACGGCCATGTCCGAAATTCTAGATTTCGTGATTGTCGGTTCCGGATTCGGTGGGAGCGTCTCGGCGCTCCGCCTGGCGGAAAAGGGCTATCGCGTGCGCGTGCTCGAGCGAGGCAAGCGCTTTCGCGACGAGGACTTTGCGCGCACCAACTGGAACGTCCGGAAGGCGATCTGGGCCCCCGCCCTCCGCTGCTTCGGCATCCTGCAGATCAGTCCCTTCCGCGACGTGTTCGTGCTGCATGGGGCGGGCGTCGGCGGTGGGAGCCTGGGCTACGCCAACGTCCTGATGGCGCCAGGCGACGAGATGTTCTCGGCCCCGGCGTGGCGTCACTTGGCGGACTGGAAGGCATTGCTCGAGCCGCACTACGACACGGCGCGCCGGATGCTTGGCGTGGCGCCTAACCCGCGCACCTGGCCGGCGGATATCCTGCTCCGGGAAATCGCCGGAGAGCTCGGGACCGCGGACACCTGGCAGACCACACCGGTCGGCACATTCTTCGGGGTGCCCGATCATGAGGGCGAGGAGGTGCCCGACCCCTACTTCGGCGGCGAAGGTCCCGCCCGCGCCGGGTGCATTCATTGTGGTGGCTGCATGGTGGGGTGCCGCTACAACGCCAAGAACACGCTCGTCAAGAACTACCTGTACCTGGCGGAAAAGTGGGGGGCTGAGGTGGAGGCGGAGGCCGAAGTGCGGGACATCGTCCCGCTGCCGGGCGGCCAAGCCGACGGGGCACGATATGAAGTCATCTACCGTTCGGCCTCGGCCCTCCTGTTCAAGGGGACGCGACGGATCCGCACGCGCAACGTCATCGCCGCCGCCGGAGCCCTCGGCACGCTCCGGCTCCTGTTCCGTTGCCGCGATGTGACCGGCTCGTTGCCCCGCCTCTCGCCGCGGTTGGGCGACCTGGTCCGCACCAACAACGAGTCGCTGCTCGGCGTGATTGCGCGGGATGACGCGGCGGACTATTCCCAGGGCATTGCCATCACGTCCATCGTCCACGCCGACCCGATCACCACCATTGAGCCGGTACGTTACTCCGCGGGCTCGTCGCTGATGCGTTTCCTCACCGGCCCCATCATCGAGTCGGGCGGGTTCTTCCAGCGAGCGGCCCGTTCACTGTGGGAGATCGTGTCCCGCCCAACGGACTTTGCACGGACCCATGTGCTGCCTCGCTGGGCCCAGCGGACGACCATCATCCTGGCCATGCAGACCGACGACACGAAGCTCCGTTTCCGGCTCGGGAGGAGCCTGTTCACCCTCTTCCGGCGTGGGCTGGTGTCCCATGCCGATCCCGAGAGCGGTCATCCGTCCGCCATCGAGATCAGCCGCAAGGTGACCCGGCGGTTTGCGGAGAAGATCGGCGGCATCGCCGCGGGCTCCATCAACGAAAGCTTGCTGGGGATTCCGATGACGGCGCACATCCTCGGCGGGTGCCCGTTCGGCCAGAATGCGGCCGAGGGGGTCGTCAATCTCGAGTGCCAGGTGCACAACTATCCCGGTCTCTACGCGATCGACGGCTCGATCGTGCCGGCCAATCCAGGCGTCAATCCGAGCCTCACGATCACCGCGCTGGCGGAGTACGCCATGAGCCGAGTGCCAAACAAGCCGGGCGCCACGGTGCGAGCGCCGATCGGTGTGGCGGCGGAATCCCAGGAGGCACCGACTGCGGTCGGCGCCTGAACGAAAGGAGCGTCGCCATGTCCCTGTCCCTGACCTCCACGACGTTTGTCCACGGCGGCGAGATCCCGTCGCGCTGCACCTGCGAGGGCAAGGACCTCGCGCCCGCGCTCGTCTGGAGCGGGCTCCCGGCGGGCACCAAGAGCCTGGCGCTGATCGTGGACGACCCCGATGCCCCCGACCCTGCCGCGCCGAAGATGACCTACGTGCACTGGGTGCTCTACGACCTGCCGCCCGGTTCCGGAGGGTTGCCGGAGGGGGTCAGATCCGGCGGCTTGCCAACCGGCACCCGTGAGGGGCTCAACGACTGGAAGCGCACCGGGTACGGCGGCCCCTGCCCGCCGATCGGCCGGCACCGCTACTTCCACAAGCTCTACGCCCTGGACACAGTGCTGCCGGACCTGGGCACGCCGACCAAGGCGGCGCTCGAGGCGGCCATGGCGGGGCACGTGCTGGGCGGCGCCGAATTGATGGGGACCTACCAGAAGAAGGGATCCGTACGATGACGACCGTGGCATTGGCGTTCGAAGTGAAGCTCGCGGAGCCGTATGACCGGGCCATCGAGACGGTCACCTCGGCGCTCAAGACCGAGGGGTTCGGTGTCCTCACTCGAATCGACGTCCACACCACTCTCAAGGAGAAGATCGGAGCGGAATTCCGGCCCTACGCGATCCTGGGTGCTTGCAATCCGGCGCTGGCGCACCGGGCGCTCAGTCACCGCGCGGAAGCGGGGCTGCTCCTGCCGTGCAATGTGACCGTGGAGATGGATGGCTCGGGCTCGCTGGTGCGAATCGGCGACCCCGACGTGATGCTCTCGGTGGGGGGGATGGACCAGGACCCGACGCTACAAGGCATTGCCGCCGAGGCGCGGGCCCGCCTGGCGCGGGTTGCCGATGCCCTCGGCGGAAAGTAAGACAGCCCTGACCGACTGGCTGCTCTACGGCGCCACCGGGTATACCGGCCGCCTGATCGCCCGGCAGGCGGTCGCGCGCGGGCTCCGGCCAATCCTGTCGGCCCGACGTGGTGCCCCGCTGGCCGAACTGGCCGGCGCGCTGGGGCTGCAGTATCGAGTGGCCTCGCTGGACGATGCGGCTTTCGATGCCGCCTTGGCTGGCTGCGCCGCGGTGCTCCACTGTGCCGGCCCGTTCGAGCAGACCAGCGCCCCGATGGCGACCGCCTGCCTGCGCGCCGGCGTCCACTATCTGGACATCACCGGGGAAATCGAGGTCTTCGAGGCGCTCGCCGCACGTTCGGCCGAGGCGGTCCGCGCGGGCGTGATGCTGCTGCCGGGCGTCGGATTCGACGTGGTGCCGACCGACTGCCTCGCCGCGCACCTCAAGCGCGCTCTCCCGTCGGCGACCAGCCTCCACCTGGGGGTACGGGCCCGGGCCAGCCTCAGCCGTGGTACCGCGGCGACCGCCATCGAGCATCTCGGCCGTCCGATGGTGGCACGGCGCGCCGGCATGATCGTCCCAGTGCCTGCGGAGTGGGCGGTGCGACAGATCGACTTCGGCCGGGGACCCGAGCGGGCCGTGGCGCTCTCCTGGGGGGATGTAAGCACCGCGTGGCACAGTACGGGGATTCCCGACATCGTGGTGTATTTTGCCGTGGACCGCGCGGCGGAACGCGCCGTTGCGCTCGCGGGGCGCTTCGGCTGGTTGCTGGGCGCGGCACCGGTGCGCTCGTTGCTCCGGTGGGGGGTACGGCGCCGAGCGCCTGGGCCGACCGACGCCGCGCGCGCGGCAGGCCATGCCACGATGTGGGGTGAGGTGCGCGATCCGGCGGGCCAGATGGCCGCCGCGCGGCTCCGCACGCCGGAGGGATACACCCTCACCGCCCTGACCGCCGTGGCTTGCGTGGAGCGGGTGCTCGCCGGCCGGGCCCCGCCGGGATTTCAGACCCCCTCGCGCGCCTACGGCGCCGACTTCATCTTGGAGATCGACGGTGTGCGGCGGGACGACCTCGCCCCGCGCCGCTGACCCGCTTGCCCACCATGGAGCCCGCATGCAGAAGGACGCCCCCGACCATCTTGACGCCGACCTCATCCTCAAGCTCTACGACCTGCGGCGCGAGCCGGTCATGCGAGAGGCGCGCGACCTCCTGGCCCGGGAGTTCTGGCCCAAGAACACCAAGGAGGCGGTGGCGGTGCTCCAACTCGACCATCCGCTGAACCGCGCCTACCGCCAGGTGTCCACGTATTGGGAAATGGTGTACCGGATGGCGCGGCACGGCATCATCCATGGTGATTTTCTGGTGGAGAACAACGCGGAGGGGATGTTGCTTTTTGCGCGGGTCGAGCCCTACCTGGCGGAGATTCGTACGGCGTCATCGCCGCGCTCGTTCGAAAGCGCGGAATGGGTGGCCACCGAGGTCCCGATGGGACGCACCATCGCCGCGCACATGCGCGCGCGGGTCAAGAAAACACTGGCGGGTAAGTAACGGTCAGCCGAGGCGGATGCGCAGGGCGTCACGGGCAATCGAAATGGACTGACGGACCCGCTCCTTGAGCGCGGGCAGGTCCTCGAGGGTCAGGCCGGCGGTCTCGATCGGCGGCAGAACCTCGACTACGGCGCGGGCGGGGTTGAAGCGCCAGTCGTGTTTGGGCAGGGCGGTTCTGGTGCCGGCCACCGCGAGCGGCAGGATCGGCACACCAGCCTCGATCGCCAGGCGGAAGGCCCCGTCCTTGAACGGGAGCATCGTCCCGTCCACCGAACGGGTCCCCTCCGGAAAGAAGATCACCGACACCCGGTTTTTCAGCGACTCCCGACAGCGCTCCATCGCCTCGACGGCGCTGGGCCCGAATCCCCGCTTGAGGGGTATGTCGCCCGCCATCCGCATCATCCACCCGATCAGTG
>Ga0315273_10001224_pt1 | contig 28875 bp, 24 predicted proteins | sample YL17G02_0_MG_FD_205753 | JGI IMG/M metagenome (GOLD analysis project Ga0315273, IMG submission 205753) | Sediment microbial communities from Yellowstone Lake, YNP, Wyoming, USA - YL17G02_0 | ecosystem: Environmental > Aquatic > Freshwater > Lake > Sediment | place: USA: Wyoming | collected... | reverse complement strand
GCCTCTGCCCCCGCATCGTCCCGGTGGCCGAGGCGATGACCTGCCTGGTACTCGCCGACGCGCTCCTGCTTCAGCGCGCGCTGCGGCCATGAGACCCGAGATCAGGACCCGTGTCACCGAGATTCTCGGGCTTCGCTACCCGATCCTCCAGGCGGGAATGATCTGGGCCTCCGGCTATCGCCTCGCGGCGGCCTGCGCCGAAGCCGGAATACTGGGAACGATCGGGGCCGGTTCGATGAAGCCCGATTTCCTGCAGGAGCAGATCCGGAAGGCGCGCGCGCTGACGAGGGGACGGCTCGCCGTGAATGTGCCGATGCTGCGCGAGGACGCGGCCGACCTGCTGGAGATCTCGTTCTCCGAGGGCATCGACGTCATCATCACCAGCGCGGGCAACCCCGCCGTGCCCGCCTCGCGAATCAAGGAAGCGGCGGCCAAGTGGCTCCACGTCGTGCCCAGCGTCAAGCACGGGCGAAAGGCGGAGACATGCGGCGTGGACATCGTGATCGGCGAGGGGTTCGAGGCGGGCGGACACAACGGGGTCGATGAGATCACGACGATCGCTCTGATTCCCCAGCTCGTCGACGCCCTCGACGTGCCGATCGTGGCCGCGGGCGGGATCGCGGACGGCCGCGGGTTCCTGGCCGCGCTCGCGCTCGGCGCCGAAGGCATCTCGGTGGGAACGCGCTTCGCCGCGACCGAGGAATCCTCCTCGCACCCGCGGTACAAGGAGACGATCGTTCGGGCGGAGGACTCCTCCACCGTCCTCTTCGCGAAGAGGATCGCGCCCGTTCGCGCACTGGTGAACCCCTGGGTCGCCCGTGTCCGCGCGGCGGAAACCGGCGGCGCCAGTCGTGAAGAGCTGCAGGAGGTCTACGGAAAGTCCCACTCGCGGCGTGGAATTCTGGAAGGCGACGTGGAGGAGGGCGAGCTGGAGATGGGACAGTCGAGCGGGCTCATTCACGAGGTCCTGCCCGCGACCGAGGTAATCCGCCGCCTCGTCGAGGAGTACGAGACCGCGGTCGCGCGCATGAAGCGGATTTGGGGAGAGAGGCCGGCAGGGCTGCGCTAGCGGCCGCCGCCGCCCCTCTTCATTCCGTCCGCGTGCTGTCGCAGACGTCGCAGCCCTTGTCGAAGACCACCCGCCAGCGGCCATCGGACTCCAGGCGCCAGACCGAGTTGAACATGCCGATCAACTTCCCGTCCGGATCATGGACCGGCCCGCTACTGTGGGCGAGCGATCCGGAATCGAGCACCTCCACGACCTCGGGCCGCCACGAGAAGGGGGCCTTCGGACCTTCGAAGAACCGCTTCCAAGCCTCCACGATGGCAGCTCTGCCGTGCAACGGACTGCGGCCGCCAAAGAAGATCGCGTCCAACGCCAAGAATTCTCCGAACCTCTTCTCGTCGCGGGCTTCCATCGTGTAGGCGAAGCTGCTCTCCGCCTCGAACACCTGGCGGCGCAGGTCGGGCTTCGCCTTCGGCTTGGTTGCCGCGCCTGCGGGAGCGAGCGCGAGCCCCAGAAGAAGCGCAACCATTACAGCGGCGGTGAGACGCATCGGCACCTCCATTCGATTATTCATGCACCCCTTGCTCCCGGTTCGTCCCGGTATCGCCAACGACATCACTTCGTCGAATCGCTCATCGCGGCCAACCGCCGGATCTTCCAGCCGCGGTCGCTCCCCTGCTCGACCAGGAGAATGTATCGGCCATACTCCGTCTTCGAAACACCCTTCTCCATAAAGCTCTCCTCGAACGTGCCGCTCTGAACCGCGATCGGGGCCGAGAGCTTCGTCTCGTCGGCCTGGATCCGAAGCCCCGTGGGATCCACGTCTTTGTAGAGCGACGCCAGGAACGTCCCGATCGCCTCCCGCCCTCGCACCGTCGGCGCCTCGGAGAAGACGAGCGCGGCGTCTTCCGTGAAGAGCGCGCCGAAGGCAGCCTCGTCCTTGCGATCCGAAGCGTGCGCGTAGCCGGCCCAGAGCGAGTCCACTGCGGTCTTGACCTCCAGCGCCTCGACCGCCGAGGGTGTCGTCTCCTTCATACAAGCGGGGATGAGCGCGACGATGGCGAGCAGGAGCGCGGGAACGAGAAGAGTCGCGAGCGGAACCGTGAAGCGGCGCATGAGTTCCTCCGATTGGTTTGGCAGCTCCCCTATTTCGACCTCATACTCCGAGATTCCCACGCCAAGTACTTGGCGAATTCCTTCGGCTTGCCCGGCGGCGCCACCTCGAATTCGCCTGCGAGGGTCCCGTCATCGCCAAGCGCGTACGTGAGCCGGAATCGCGGCGCTCCCGGCGCCACATCGCTGACGAACACCGCCCGCCCCGGGTGGGGCACCGTCACGACGTAGTGGATGACATGCCCTTCGCTGTCGTAGTAGTGGGCTTCCGGCGGTCCCGCGGCGGTGGCGTAGATGGCCATGAGGTCGGCATGCGCGAGCCCTGATTCGCCTGCACCAGCAGGGTATTCCGCCCAACTGTCTCTAATGATCAGCTGGTCCATGACTGACTGTCTGAACGTGAAGATTCCTGCTCCCTGCCCATGCGGACCGGTGTTCGCCCCCGCTTCCCACGTGCCGAGCAGGAAGCTCAACGGAAGAAGCGGCGCCGGAACGGCGGCGGCGCCGCCGGCCACACCGCTCCATCCCACCGCGACCGCCACGACGAAGGCCGCCATTAGCTTCATCGAAGCGCCTCCTCCGGAGTTCATATCCCCTTCGCTCCGTACCACGGATGCAGCTCCACGCGAAAGACGCCTGCCCTCACCGCGGGGTCGGTGTCGCAGAGGGCACGCGCCTCATCGATCGAATCCGTGTCGAACAGGAACATCCCGCGCAGGTCGCCTTCATCCAGAAACGGCCCGACGAGAAGGATCTTCCCCTCGCGCTGCAGCCTCCCGATGGTCGCCAGGTGGGCGCGCTGGATCTCCTCGACCGCCTGGGGAGTCGCCGGGGGGTTCGGCCCGCGGTAGAGAAGGCCCATGACATAGCCTCGCATGGACTCCGGAGGCGGCGGGTCCCCCTGCTCCGACGGCATCGCTGCGCGCGGGCGTCCGCCATCCGCTGCTCCCGCAGTGCTTCCGTCCCGTGCCGCCAGCACACCGAGCATCGCGTCGTGGATCCTTCCGTTCGACGCCACCAACTCGCGCCCCTCCAGATCGACGGGGCCGCCGCGGCTATTCGTGATTCGGCCGCCGCCCTCCTCCACGATCAGCATGGCCGCGGCCATGTCCCAGGCGTGGAGGCCGAGTTCCCAGAATCCGTCCGTCCTTCCGACGCCCACCTTCGCGATGGCGAGTGCGGCCGAGCCGGCGCGGCGGACCGCCTGCGCGCGAACGATGAATCGGGAGAACGGGCCGAGGTTGTTTCGCTCGGGATTGGGCTCGGTCGAGACGTCATAGCCGAATCCGGTCGCCAGAAACGCGCGGTCGAGCGCTTCGACGTCCGTCACCCGGCGCGTGTGCCCGTTCAGCGTGGCGCCCCCTCCCTGGCGAGCGGCGTACACGTCGCCGAGGAGCGGATTCAGCACGACTCCGACTCGGAGCCTCCCCGCCACCTGAAGCGCGATCGAGACCGCGAACACGGGATACTCGTGCGCGTAATTGGTCGTCCCGTCCAGCGGATCCACGATCCACACCCGCTCCGATCCCGAGAGGTCCCGTCCGCTCTCCTCGGCCCAGACGGCGTCCCCGGGAAACGCATTCCGAATCCGACCGATGATGAGGCTCTCGGAGCGCCGGTCCATCTCGGTGACGAGGTCGATCCGGCCCTTGTAGCCGACTTCGTGGACCTTGCCGTAATTCTCCCTGAGAACCGCGCCCGCTTCGCGCGCGACCGCGACCGCGAAATCGAGCTCGGGCCCGAACTCGGCGCTCACGCCGTCGCCTCCACGCGCTGCCCGCGGTACTGAAGCTCGTAGAGACGCGCGTAGATTCCCCCCTTGGCGAGAAGCTCGGCGTGCGTCCCCTGCTCTCGAAGCTCGCCTTTGTGCATGACCATGATCCGGTCCGCGTCCAGGATCGTGCTCAGGCGGTGCGCGATCACCAGGGACGTGCGCCCTCGAAGCAGCCGCTTCAGCGCCTCCTGGATGGCGCGCTCCGTCTCGACGTCCACGCTCGAGGTCGCTTCGTCCAGGATGAGGAGGCTGGGATCGTAGTGGAGCGCCCGCGCGAACGAGAGAAGCTGCCTCTCTCCCATGGAGAAATACGCGCCGCGCTCTCCGACTTCCTCGTCCAGGCCCCGCGGCAGGCGCGACACCATGCGCTCGCCCCCGATCTCCTGCAGCGCGCGCCCCGCCTCGGCCGGATCACGCTCGCGCGCTCCAAAGCGAATATTGTCGCGCACCGACCCCGCGAACAGGAAGACGTCCTGGAGCACCAGTCCGATCTGCCGCCTCAGGTCGCGCCCGTCGATCTCCCGGATGTCGCGTCCGTCGATCCGGATTACGCCCCGCTGGAAGTCGTAGAACCGCGTGAGAAGATTCGCGATCGACGTTTTTCCCGCGCCGGTCGCGCCCACGAGCGCCACCTTTTCCCCGGGCGCGATTCGGAAGCTCACGTCCTTGAGGACGAACTCATCGTCGCGATACGCGAACCAGACGTGGTCGAACTCCACGGAGCCCTGAAGCCGCCCGATCGGCGAAGGCCCGTCCGGCTCGTGGACCGCCGGTTTCGTATCCAGAAGATCGAAGATGCGCTCCGAGGCCACCATCGCCGCCTGAAACACGTTGTACTTTTCGCTGAGATCGCGCACCGGCTGGTAGAATCGCTCGGAATACTGCAGGAAGGCGACGACCACTCCGAACGTCACCGCTCCCTCCAGAATCCCCATTCCGCCGTACCAGAGGATCAACGCCAGGGCGATCGCACCGATGAACTCGACCGCGGGAAAGAAGACGGCGTAATAGAAGATGTTCTGCAGGTGGGCTTCCAGGTGATCCTCGTTCGCCCGGTCGAAGCCCCGGAACTCCTTTCCCTCGACGTTGAAGAGCTTCACCACTTCCGTGCCCTGAAGGTGCTCCTGCAGGAAGGCGTTGATCTTAGCCAGACGCGTCCGCACGCGCCGGTAGCTCACGCGCACCTTGGTGCGGAAGATCGCGGTCGCGATCGCCAGGAGCGGGACGGTGGTCAAGGTCACGAGCGCCAGCTTCCAGTTCATGAAGAGCATCGCGGCGACGATCCCGATCAGAAGGAAGACGTCGCCGATCACCGCCACCACTCCCTGCGCGAACAGCTCGTTCAGGACCGCGACGTCCTGCGTCACACGCGTCAGGATCCGCCCGACCGGACGAGTGTCGAAGTAGCTCGGGGTCAGGGACTCGACATGGCGGAAGATCTCGAGTCTCAGATCCTGCATCGCGCGCTGCCCCACGATGGACATGGTGTAGCTCTGCCAGTATCGGAGCAGAAAGACCACCATCAGCACGCCCACGTACGCCAGGGAGAGGACGATCAGCCCGTGGATCGCGACGGCGGGAACCGGTCCGACCGCCTTCAGCGGTCTCACGTAGGAGTCGATCGCGATCTTCGTGATGTATGGACCCGCCACCTCCAGGAGCGAGATCCCCAGGAGGAGGAGCACCGAGAGAGCGATCTCCTTGCCGTAGGGCCTCAGGTAGCGCACGAGGCGCTTCGCGAGCCTCTGGTCGTAGACCGCGCCGGTCTGGTCCTCGTCCTGCGCGGCCGAGCCGAACGGGCCGCTCATAGCGCCTCCAGCTCCTCCGCGACTTCCTCGCGGTGATAGAAGTCGGCGTAGAGCCCGCCCTGCCGGATCAGCTCCTCGTGTTTTCCGCTGGCGACGATCCGCCCTCCGTCGAGCACGATGATTCGGTCCACGCGCAGGAGCGCCGAGCGCCGGTGCGTCGCGAGCAGAAGCGTCGGACGCGACTCGGCCTGGAACAGCGCTTCCAGGATCTCCTCCTCCGTTCCCGGATCGACGCTCGCGAACGCGTCGTCGAGCAGGAGCACGGGGCGCTCCAGGGCCAGGGCGCGGGCCAGCGCCACGCGCTGCTTCTGCCCGCCGGAGAGCGTGATGCCGCGCTCCCCGATCATCGTGTCGAGCGCCTGCGGAAACTGCGAGAGATCGCGCGAAAGTCCGGCTCGCGCCACGGGCCCGTCCGCGGTGGGCGCCGCGGCGGCATCGTCGAAGCCGAAGACCACGTTCGCCCGGATCGTATTCGAGAACAGGAAGCTCTCCTGGGGAACGATTCCGAACAGGCGCCGCAGGGTCGCCCGCGGCCAATCGCGCGCATCGCGACCGTCGATGAGGATCGTCCCCTCGGTCGGCTCAAAGAGCCGCGCCAGAAGCATCAGGAGCGTGGTCTTCCCCGAGCCCGTCCGGCCGACGATCGCCACGCGTTCGCCCGGCCGCAGGGTCAGATCCAGGTCGCGGAGCACGTACCGCTCGGATTCGGGATACCGGAAAGCGACCCCGGCGAGTTCGAGCGTCGGGTGCTCCGGTGGGACCCACCCCGGGGGAGCTTCCAGATCCTCTTCGATCGGCTCGTCCATGATCGCGCGAATGCGTCCCATCGAGGCCGCGCCACGCTGGAAGAGATTCGAGACCCACCCAAGCGAGATCATCGGCCAGAGGAGCATCATGAGGTAGATCTGGAACGCCACGAAGTCTCCGAGCGAGATTCGGCCCCGGACGACAGCGCTTCCTCCCACCCACAGCACGGCCGCGCTCGCGATTCCCCCCAGGAGCCCCATCAGAGGTCCCATCGCCGACCAGAGGCGGATCATCTTCCGGTTCTGCTCCAGGTAGTCCTCGTGGATCGCGCGGAAGGCGTCGTACTCGCCCGTCTCCTCGACATACGCCTTCACGATGCGGATCCCGGCAAGCGTCTCCTGGGCCTTCGACGTGAGGCGCCCGAACCGGTCCTGAATCGCCTCGTAATACCGGTGGATCGTCGCTCCCATCCGCGCGACGGCGAAGGAGAGGACGGGGAGCGGGATCAGGGAGATCAGCGTCAGCTTGACGTCGATGCGGCACATCAGGGTCACCGCGAAGCAGAACGTCACCACCGTGTTCGCGAAGTACATGATGCCCGGTCCGAGGAAGTTCCGGACGGCGTCGAGATCGTTGGTGGCGCGGGACAGGAGGTCGCCCACTTTCGTGCGCCGATAGAAGGCCGCCGGAAGCCGCTGCATGTGATCGAAGATGTCGTTTCGAAGCTCGTATTCCATGCGCCGTGAGGCTCGGATGAGAGCCATGCGCATGAGAAAGAGGAATACGCCCTGGAACGCGACCGCGAGCAGGATCAGCCCCGCGTCGCGGAGGAGTTCCCGCGAGTTCGTCCCGCGCTGGAGATGGTTCACCGCTTGGCGGACGATCCAGGGAGCCCATACCTGAAAGAGATTCGTGAAGAGGACCGAGACGCCGCCTAGAGCGAGCGCGAGGCGGTGGCGGCGAAGATAAGGAAGGAGGTGTTTGAGGGCTCCGATGGGCGCTTCACCTCGCTAGGAGGTGCTCCCTTCGACCCAGATCAAGAGCCGCCCGCACTGCTCGCAGGTCATCACGGCGTCGTTCCGGCGCACCTCCTGCATGGCCTGCGGCGTGAGACCGGTGAAGCACGCACCGCACGCGGCCTTCCTCACCTCGGCCACGGCGATCCCGTCGCGCGAACTCGCGAGACGATCGTACCGGGAGAGAAGGGCCGTGGGAACCCGCGGCTTGATCTGGTCGCGATCGGTCCGGATGGAATGGAGTGCCTGGTCGAGCACGGCGATCTCCTTGTCAAAGGCGTCCTCGCCGGCGCGGATCCGCCTTTCCTCCTCGACGATATCCTGCTCGACCTTCTTGAGGAGGGCCTGGAGCGTTTCCTCGCGGTCGAAACATTCGAGGATCTGCGTCTCGCGGTCCCCGCGCCTGGTCTTCAGGAGTTCGATCTCGTGGAGCATCGCCGTGTATTCCTTGTTGGTCTTCACGTCCAGGAGCTGGCGATCGAGCTTCACGGATTCGCTCTGGATCACTTCGATTTCCTTCTCGTGGGCGCGCCGGGCGAGCCGCGCCGTTTCCATCTCCCGCTTGGCCTGCTCGTGCGCGGCCCGGGCCGTTGCGAGCGCCGCCTTCAGCGCTTCGCGTCGCTTCGGAATCTCGTCACGCCTTTTCTGCGCGTCCATGAGGCGTGCATCGCAGCGCTGAAGTTCGAGAAGCGCTTCCAGCTCAGGCAGCAAGGGGCACCTCCAAAGAAAAACGGGGAGCGCGCCGAAGCGCACTCCCCGTAGGGTTTGCCGGGACTCGGCGAGCGAAACCTCGCCGCTCCCGGGGCGACCGGGCCGCGTTCGAGGCGACGCGATGGTGGGCGGTACAGGGATTGAACCTGTGACCTCTGGCTTGTGATACCAGCGCTCTCCCAACTGAGCTAACCGCCCGTACGCCTTCCTTCAAAACCTGCGATCCGTCCTTTGCGCGCGCGCGCGCTTGCGGGGCGATTGGGCCCACTTGGACTTGAACCAAGGACCACCCGGTTATGAGCCGGGCGCTCTCACCAGCTGAGCTATGGGCCCGCGCACCACTGGAACACGCGGAAACAACGCCCAGCATCGCAGCGTAGCATCGCCGCTTCTCCGGGGTCAAGCCGCCGCGACCGCTCACACCATCTCCACATAGCCCTTGAGCCGTCGGCTGCGGGTCGGATGGCGCAGCTTTCGGAGCGCTTTCGCCTCGATCTGGCGAATGCGCTCGCGCGTGACGTTGAATGTCGCGCCCACCTCTTCGAGCGTGCGCGGACAGCCGTCGTCGGTCAATCCGAAGCGGAGGCGGATGACCTTCGCCTCGCGCTTGCTCAACGTTTCGAGCACCTCGTTCACCTCGTCCTTCAACATGGAGAATGCCGCAGCCTGGGCTGGAGAGACGACGCTGGTGTCCTCGATGAAATCCCCGAGGTTGGAATCATCGTCCTCGCCGATCGGGCGGTCGAGTGAGATCGGCTCCTGCGCGGCCTTGAGCACGCTCTTGATCTTGTCCACGGGCAACTGCAGCTTGCCCGCGACCTCCTCGGGTGTGGGCTCGCGGCCCAGCTCCTGCACGAGGCGACGCGAGGTCCTTACGACCTTGTTTATCGCCTCGATCATGTGCACCGGGACGCGGATCGTTCTCGCCTGATCGGCGATCGCCCGCGTGATGGCCTGACGGATCCACCAGGTGGCGTAGGTGGAGAACTTGTAGCCCTTGCGGTAGTCGAATTTGTCCACCGCGCGCATGAGGCCCGAGTTCCCCTCCTGGATCAGGTCGAGGAATTCGAGTCCGCGGTTCGTGTAGCGCTTTGCGATGGAGATCACGAGCCGCACGTTCGCCTCGATCATCTCGCGTTTCGCTTTGTCGCGCGCGATCTCGCCCGACCGGATCTCGGTGTTCACCTCCCGGATCTGATCGCGGCTCATCTTGCCTTCCGCCTCGACGCGACGGACCTTTCGCCGCACGTTCTTGGCCATGCGCTCGAAGCCCAGGAGATCGTCCACCGTCAGGCCGGTCTCCTTCTCCACCTGCTTCGCGTCCTTCCGACTCTTCTTGGCGCGCTTCAGCAGCGCGCCGAGATCCTCCGCGCTCTTCTCGTTCGCGCGTTCGAAAACGGTGACCTCGGATTCCGCCTCCGACAGCTTCCCCGAGAGCTGCTTCATCCTCTGCGCGAGCTTCTCGATGAGCCGAATGTTGAGACTGATCGCGTACAGCTCCTTCAAGAGCTCCTCGTCCGCCAGGCGGGTCTTCTCCTGGTGGGCGCGGCGCTTGTCCTCCGAGAGCCGCGAGACCGGTTTTTCCTGTAACTTGGCCAGCCGGCCGTGGAGGAGCCTGAGGCGGTCCACGGCCTTGAGCGCCCGGGTCCGCTCGCGCTTCGGAGAGTACTCGGGGTTCCAGTTTCCAAAATCGATCTGGAGGAAGTCCTCGACCCGCATCTTGCTCTGCTTCAGCTTGGTGCCCATGGAGAGGAGTTCTTTGATGATGGGCGTGGAACGGAACAGGGCGGTGCAGATTTGCCGCTCGCCGGCCTTGATCCGCTTGGCGATTTCGACCTCTCCTTCCCGATCGAGGAGGGGAACGCGGCCCATTTCGCGCAGGTACATGCGCACGGGGTCGTCGTACCGCATCGGATGCACCAGGAGCTGCTTGTCGGCCGGCCGTTTCTCATCCCGCCGTTTGATCTTCAGCTTCTGTTGCGCCTCCTCGTGGGTGTCGAACACCTCCACCTTGATGTCGTTCAGCGTGATGTAGACCTCGTCCATGTCCTCGACCGAAGCTCCCTCGTCCAAGAAGCTCTCGATTTGGTCGTGGAGCAGGTATTGCTGCTTCCCCGCCAGCGCCTTCAGATCGTGGAAGCGGTCCGCCTTTGCACGCTTCATTCCTTCAGATCTCCTTCCGGTCAACCGCGGCCTCATCCGATCGCGGAATGGCTCCGCGTATGAAGTTTGGATGCAAGATCCCGTCGCTCGGCGATGAGCCTTCCGAGCGACCCCTCGTCCCGACTCCGTTCAGCGTCACGGATCGCCTGATCGAGCGCTTGGAGGCTCGCCCGAAGTCGGCGCTCTTCCAGGCGCAGGATCAGATCCCGCGCTTCACGTCGTGACGTCTCCAACGTCTTTCCCGGATCGTGCGGCAGCTCGGCCACGATCGCGCGGACGAGGGCGTTCTCTCGCAGGAGCGCGTTCAGCTCCTCGGACAAAGGAAGAGCCCCCGCCTCGATCCAAGGATCGAGCGACGCCCTCAGCGCATCGCTCCTGACGCACAGCGCTCCTCCCTCCGACACGAGCGCCTGAAACGCCCCCTCCTCGGTCAGCGCCCTCGCGACGAGTTCGCGCTCGATCGGATCGGACGCCTCCACCGCTTCCGTGATCCCGGCGGACGCGGATTCTCCCGCCGAGCCCCGGCTCGAATTCGGTCCGGCCCCGCCGTCCGGTTTCGAGCGCGCGGAGCCCGGGATGGTCTTCGCCTTGGCGCCCCGCTTGCCCGTCAGCGCCTCGAGGAGCACCCCCTCCTCGATCCCGAACACCTCGGCCCCCCGGCGAAGCAGGAGCCGCCGGCGGATCGGGTCCTCGAGTCCTCTCAACAATTCCACCAGGCGCCGCATCCGCGCCTCGAGCGACGGATTCGCCGCCGACTGGTCCTTGAGGCGCGACCCCGCGAGGAAGCTGGGCACGTCCAGCGCCGCCTCCCCGAGAGCCGAGAACGCCGCCGCTCCCTCTTTTCTCAAGAATGAATCGGGATCCTCTCCCCGCGGCAGGAGGAGCACGCGCACCTGAAGCCCCGATTGAAGCAGGGCGTCCAACGCGCGGTCCGCGGCGCGAACACCCGCGTCGTCCCCGTCGTAGACGAGGAGGACGTCGGCGTTCAGCCTCGCCACCGCGCGCGCGTGATCGGATGTCAACGCGGTCCCGCACGTCCCGACCGCGTTCGTGAATCCCGCCGCGTGGAGGCGGATCACATCCAGATAGCCCTCCGCCACGATCGCTTCACGCCGCTCCCGGATCGAAGGCCGCGCCTGCGGAAGCCCGTACAGAAGCCTCCCCTTCCGAAACACCGGCGATTCCGGCGAGTTCAGGTACTTCGGAGCGTCCTCGTCCGAGAGTGCCCGGGCGCCAAAGCCCGCGATCTTACCCTCAGCGGCCGCGACTGGGAACATCACTCGATTGCGGAACCGATCGTAGTGGCCGCTTCCATCCCCTCGCCGCACGACCAGCCCGGCCTCCTCCATGTCACGTGCCGGCAGCAGCTTTCCCAAGGCCGTCAGAAGCCCGTCCCATCCCTCGGGCGCGAAACCGATCTGAAACCTCTCGATCCACGGTTCCTCGAAGGCTCTTCCGGCCATGTAGGCCCGCGCCCTCTCGCCTCCCGGGGCCCGTAGACTCGCTTGGAAGAAATCGTTCGCGAGCGCGTTCGCCTGGTAGAGCCGGTCGAAAACTTCGTCCTTCGGGCCGCGCTCGGCCTTGGGCAATTCGATCCCGGCCCGATCCGCGAGAGCGCGGAGCGCCTCCGGGAAGGAGAGCTTGTCCTTTTCCATCAGGAACGCGAACACATCGCCGCCGCGGTTGCACCCGAAGCAGTGCCACATCTGGCGGTCCGGCGTCACCGTGAACGACGGTGTCTTCTCCGTGTGAAAGGGGCAGAGCCCCTTCCACGAGCGTCCCGCTCTTCGGAGCGCGACGTGCTCGCCGATCACCTGCGCGATGTCGGTCGCGTCCCGAACGCGCTCCCTGGCTTCGTCCCCGATCGCTCCGCTCACGCACTATTCCAGGGTCACGATGGTGACTCCGGTTCCCCCTTCCCCAAGCTCGCCCAGGCGGAACTCCTTCACGAGCGGCTGGTCCTTGAGCCAGCGCTTCATCCGCTCGCGGAGGATACCCTTGCCCTTGCCGTGAATGATGCGAGCGCGATCCACGCCTCCCATCACGGCATCCTCCAGAAACCGCTCGACCGCCCGTATCGCCTCGTCCGGCTCCAGACCGCGGACGTCGACCTCGCGCGGCACCTCGGGAATCTCGGGCGACTGGCGCAGCGTCCGCGCTGCGGACGAGGCGGCGGGAACATTCGCCGAGTCCGTCTCACGCCGAAGCTGCGTCAGAGGCAGGACCGCCGTCGCGCCCCCGATCCTCACCCTCACCCTTCCATCCGTGTCGGGCTCGCCCAGAGCGACGCCTTCCGCCTGAAGGGCAGGCACGAAGATCTTGTCCCCTTCCCGAATCCGATCGACCGGCAGCCCCCGCTCCGGCGCCCGCTCTACCACCGTCTCGGCGTCGATCGCCTCGGAGACGCGCCGCGCGAGCCCGCGCGCCTCCTCGAGGGTCTGCGCGCTGGCCTTCTTGTCGGCGCGAAGCTTCTTCCGGTATTCGTCGATCTGGGACTCGAGCTTCTGTAACAGGTCCCGCCGCGCGGAGAGCTCGGTCTGCTTGCGCTCCCGCCTCTCCTTCTCCAGCCCCGCCAGCGCCGCCTTGAGCTCGTTCTCGCGCATCGCGAGACTCACCTGCGTCCGCGCGAGCGTCTCGCGTTCCCGCGCCGCGTCGGCTTTGAGGCCGCTCAGCTCTTCGATCAGCGCCCCTAGGTCCCGCTCCCCTTGCGGCAACAGCTCGCGGGCGCGATCGAGCACGCCGCGATCCATCCCGAAGCGCTCCGCCACCTGGATCGCGCGGCTTCGTCCCGGAACGCCGACGACGAGCTGAAATCGCGGCTGCAACGATTCCTCGTCGAACGACATCGAGGCGTTTCGAACGCCTTCGGTTTCCTGAGCGAACGATTTCAGCGCGCCGTGGTGCGTCGTCGCCAGGCAGAGCGTCTTCCGCTGGAGGAGCTGTTCCAAGACCGCCTGTCCCAGTGCCGCCCCCTCCGTAGGGTCGGTGCCGGACCCCAACTCGTCGAGGAGCACGAGGCTCCGCGGCGTCGCCTGCGAAAGCGCCTCCGTCACACGACGGAGGTGCGAGAGAAACGTGCTCACGTCCGCGAGGAGCGATTGCTCGTCCCCGATGTCGCATACCACCCTGTCGAACCACGGGACCTGCGTGCCGCTGGCAGCCGGAACGGGCAGCCCCGCCATCGCGATCAGCGCCAACAGCCCCGCCGTCTTGACGGCGACGGTCTTCCCTCCCATGTTGGGCCCGGTGACGAGGAGCATCGGATGCTCTTCGTCCAGTTCCAGATCGAGCGGCCGAGGCGGCGACTCCATCTCACCGCGCAGGTGCCGGTCGACGAGGAGCGGATGCAGCGCCCCGCGAAGACGCAACACTCGATCCTCGGTCAGCTCGGGCAGGACACCCCGCACCGCCGCGGCCCACGAGGCGACCGCCTGACCACGATCGAGCGTCGCGAGACAATTCAGATCGCACTCGAGCCCGCCCCGATCGCGACGCGCGGCCGCGGTGAGCTCTCTCAGAATTCGATCGACCTCGCGCAACTCGTCCAGCGCGAGCTCCGCAAGGTGGCTGTTCGCTTCTGCCGCTTCCCGCGGCTCCAGGAACACCGTCGCCCCGCTCCCGGAATAGCCCAGGGGCGTGCCGGGAACGGCGCGCCGATGAGCCGCGGGAACCGCGATGACGTACCGCCCGTCGCGCAACGTGACAAAACTTTCCGCGGCGCCCAGCGAGCGGACCATCGATTCGAGCCGGCTCGAGAGCTGCTCCCGGACCGATCGGATCTGACGGCGAACCCTGGACAACTCGGGACTCGCATCGTCCCTAACCTCTCCCGAGGCGTCCAGCGTGCGCCCAAGCTCCCGGTGAAACGCCGGCAGCGGGTCGATCCGAGCAAGAAGCGCGGATAATCCGGGACTCTCCTCGTGGCGGCGCCGCGTCCAGGCGTAAGCCTCGGACGCCTGGTCCAAGAGAACTCGGAACTGCCACAGCTCCTCGCCCCGAAGCGAGCCACCCTCGGTCGGGAGCCGCAGAAGCAGCGGCCGCACGTCGGGCGGCGAGGCGAGCGGCGGCTCCTCACCGGTGCCGGCCAACGCGATGATATCTCGGTAAAGCTCCTGGTCGATCCTGGCTTCGTCGATGCACGCGTGAGGCCCCAGCCCGAGAACCGAGTCCCGGCCTGGAACAGAGCGCGTCCGCCCCGCGATCGTCGCGATAACCGCGGGGTACTCGAGAACCGATTGAGCATGGTCCGGCGTGCTGATCGCCCCCGTGGCGCGCGGGGCTCCCGATGCTGCGCGCGTATCAATGGATGTGATGGCGTTTCGTCCGGAAGTGCGGTCTGCCGCGATGAAGCTATTGCCCCCAGAGGGCGAGCGGGAAACCGACAGAAGTCGATTTCCCGCTTTGCCTGCTGCGACCCGATGTATTTCTAATCCGCCTTCATTCGGGCCATCATCTTTCGCTTTGCGGCGTTGAGCTTCCGCTTTCGCCGCTCGCTCGGTTTCTCGAAGTGCTGGTGGCGCCGTAGATCTGCGAGAACTCCTGCCTTCTCACACTTCTTCTTAAACCGGCGAAGGGCACTCTCGAAGGATTCTCCTTCCTTCACCCTGATGCCGGGCATCTTATGAATCGCCTCCTAACCGTGGTTTGGGGTCCGCTTGGATCCTCAGTTCACCGCAATAAGGGCAGCATTCGGCTAACGCTAATCAAGATACCCCGCAACAGCGATTTTGTCAAGGCGGCCACAACTCACTTCAAAATAAGGAAATACGCGCCAAGCCGACCAGCAGAATGGCAGCCGCCTCCGTCGACAATCTATTGGGACCTAACAAGATAGGGAGAAATCCATTCTCCAGCAAGACGATCCGCTCCTCTCCGGAAAATCCTCCAGGAGGGCCAACCGCCAGCGCCACAACCCTTTGGATGCCGGTTTGGGCGGAAGGCTCCCACCGATTTCCCTCCGGATCCGCGAAATAGCGACTTCCCTCGCCCTGCGGCAGCCCCCTGACCCCAGCCTCGAGGGAATCGGACGATGCAAGCTCGGGGAGTCGGGTCCGGCGGGACTGCTTGACCCCGGCGCGGGCCAGACGGGCCAGACGCTCGAGCCTCTGGGCTTCAATCGGCCCGCGGCCGCTCCGCTCGCAGGCGACGAAATCGACCCGGCTGACGCCCAGCGGCACCGTCTGCGCGACGATCGTCTCGACCGCGCCCCTGTCGGGCATGCCGACGAGCAGGTGGAGCGGATGGGCCAGTTCCCCTACCCCGACCCGGCGCTCCACGACCCGCCCCACGGCGTCTCGCCGTGCGACCGAATCGAGGATGCATTCGTAGAGAACGCCCTCGCCGTCGACCGCTTCGAAGGAAGCTCCGATATCCGCGCGGTGGACGTGGAGGAGATGGTGCGACTCTTCGGAACCCAGCGTCAGGCGATCACCGCGGACGGCCGCCCGCTCGACCCAGAATGGCGTGTCGGGCCGTCTCCGCTCGATCAACGTTCACGCCGCTCCGCGCCGGGCCGGTGCGGTCCGGGAACCTTGGCGTCCGGCAGTTCTTCGAACTCGTTGAGAATCTTGCGGGCGCGCTCGGAGATCTTGGGGGGGGTATGAACCACGATCCTCACCAGCAGGTCTCCGAAGCCGGAGCGCTGCAAGCTCTTCAACCCCTTGCCTCGAAGCCTCAGCACCTGTCCCGATTGAATACCCGCCGGTATGTCGATCTTCGCCTTTCCGCCGAGTGTCGGAATTTCGATCTTTCCGCCCAGCGCCGCGCGCGACACGCTGATCGGGAGATCCAGCACGAGATCGTCCCCGTCGCGCGCAAAGAGCGGATGGTCCTCTTCCTCGATGTGCGCGATCAGGTCGCCCGGCGGCCCACCGCGAAGTCCCGCGTCGCCGAGTCCGCGGAGCGGAATGTAGTTCTCGTTCGTCACGCCGGCGGGAACCCGGATCGTGATCTCCTCCTGCAACCGGGCACGCCCCTCTCCCGAGCATTCGGAACAGGGCGACTCCACGACCACGCCTTCGCCTTTGCAGCGATCGCAGGTCGTGATGTTGATGAGCTGCCCGAACAGCGAGCGGTGCACCACGCGCACCTGGCCGGTGCCGCCGCACACGCTGCAGGCCCGCTTGGCGGTCCCGGCTCGCGCACCCGTTCCGTCGCACGACGCGCAGGGCTTCATGCGCCGGATCTTGATTCGCTTCTCGACCCCGGACGCGATCTCGTCCAGCGTGAGCCGGAGCCTGATCTCCAGATCCCGACCGCGGCGCTCGGGGCGCCCGCCGCGACCTCCGCCCTGGGCCTCGAAGATGTCCCCCATCCCGCCCATGCCACCCCTGCCACCGAACTCGCGCATGAACTCGCGGAGCGCGTCCGCGAGATCGAAGGCCTGGCCGCCCTGGTATCCGCGGGCTCCGGCGCCGCCGGGCGCGCCCGCCATGTGGCCGTAGCGGTCGAAGGCCGCGCGCTTCTCAGCGTCGTGCAGCACCTCGTACGCCTCCGCGACCTCCTTGAACTTCTCCTCCGCCGCCTTGTTCCCGGGGTTCTTGTCCGGGTGGTGCTTCATGGCCAGGCTGCGGTAGGCCTTCTTGAGCTGGTCCTCGGTCGCGTCCTTTGGAACGCCCAGAATCTCGTAGTAATCGCGGCGCGCGGTCAGGACCGATCCTCCCCCGAGCCCGGAGACGATGCGGGCAGAGGCGGACCCGCGACGACCACCCGTGCGTGGCGCAGCACTCGGCCACGCAAACGGTACCCGGGCAGCATGACCTCCAAGATCGTGTCGGGCGACGCATCGGCGGTAGGCACCTGGGCCATCGCCTCGTGCAGCTCCGGATCGAATGGCCCGCGCACTGGCAGGATCGCTTCGAGCCCCTCCATCTCGAGCGTCCTCCGGAGGCGGTCCTGGATGAGAACAAGTCCCGCGCGGACCGGATCGTCCTGGCGGGACTTGGATGCTTCGAGCGCGCGGTCGAGATCGTCGAGTACGGGGAGGAGTGCTTTCACCAGCGTTTCCTGCGCGTAGAGGACGTTCGTATCCATCTCCTGCTTGCGGCGCCGATTCACGTTCTGGAGTTCGGCCAGCGCGCGCAGGAGCTCGTCCTCGCGCGTGCGCGCCTTCTCGAGAGCCGCCTGCAGAGCGGCCGCATCACCGGTCCCGGTCGGCGAATCGGTGGAGACCGGTTCCGCCTCGGGCATGTCGGCGCCGCGATCCTTCTTTCGCGTCATGTGCACCCCGCCAGCCGCTCGCCGATGTAGGAGACGAGGGAAACCAGCCTTCGATACGGCATCCGGACCGGTCCCATGACCCCGAGCGATCCCCGCAGAGATCCAACGGCGATGCCGGTGCCTACGAGGGAGCACGAGCGCATCGCTCCCTCTCCGTTCTCGCGTCCGATGGCGATCCGCGCGCTGCCCGAATCCACGAAACGTCCGAGCGCCCGCGTCAAGGGCTCGCGTTCCGCGAGAAGGGAGACCAGGCCGCGAAGACGGTCCGCTGAGCGGAACTCGGGCTGGGCGGCGATGTTCTCCGCCCCCTCGATGCGCACCGCCGGCTGGCGGAGCGAATCGAGAAGCTTGGCTCCACGGTCGAGCGCGTCGGTGATGATCCCGACGATGTCGGAGGACGCCGTCTCGAGCGCCGTGCGGCGCAACGTCGCAAATCCGGTCGCGTTGCGAAGCGGAAGGCGCTCGCCGATCCAGCGCCCGGCGCGCAGCACCAAGGCCGCGTCGAAGCGCCCCTCCGGCCGCCAGATCGCAGTGCCGACCCGCGCTCCGCGCTCGCCCAGCGCGAGGAGGATCACGCCATCCTCCAACGCCACCAAGTCGACGCGCTCGATCTCCTGATCCACCCAGGGCCGCAGCGCCACGAGCGCGAGTTGATGCGACGTCTTTGCCAGGACGCGCGAGGCCGTCGCGTCCAGATCATCTTCGCTCCGAGGGTCGCCCGATTCGAACGCCGCATCCACGGCGCGACGCGTCGCGGGCGGAAGCGGCTCGGGCTCCATCAAGATGTCTACGTAGTAGCGATATCCGGCTTCGGTCGGAACCCGCCCCGCCGAGGTGTGCGGATGGTCCAGCAGACCCTCCTCCTCCAGGCGCTGCATGGCGCCCCGGATCGTGGCCGGAGAAATGCTGAGGTGATAGGCAACGCGGACGTACTGCGAGCCCACCGGCTCGGCGCTCATGACGTGGCTTTCCACCACGAATCTGAGGATGCCGCGAAGGCGCTCGTCGAGGTTGGGTTGGGTCATGGTCGTAGTGGGCGTTGGCACTCGATGCTTGGAAGTGCCAGGCTTGCGCGGACGCTATCAGCCTCCGCGAGGGCTGTCAAGCGGAGCGGCTAACTCCTTGCTGCGCCGAGGGCTTTTCCCCGCCGGGCGCGCGGTCCACGCGGGCAAAGAGCTCCGCCGCGAGGTCATGCGCGAGGTAGAGGCCGCGGTCGGTGGGCCGCACGCGCCCACGCGGCCAAAGTCGCGCCGCCCCCGCCTCTTCGGCCCAGCGCGCCCACGCCGCCACCTCCGTCTGCCGAAAGGTCGCCAGATGCCGGCTTCCCCGGAGCCCGCGCGATCGGCGAAGCCCGAGGAAGACCTCCTCCTCGGCCGCCTCGCGAGGCGACACTCTGGTGCGCTCTTCACGCGGCAGTTCTCCCTGCTCCAGCCGTTCGTAGTAGCGGGCGATCGAGTTCTCGTTTCTCCAGCGCGAATGCCCGTCGAAGGAGTGGGCGCCCGGCCCAAGCCCCAGATAGGGACGGCGGGTCCAGTAGCCGTCGTTGTGCCGCGAGTGATAGCCCGGAAGTGCGAAGTTGGATACCTCGTAGTGTCGGTAACCTTGGTCGGTGAGGGCAAAGACGAGATCGGCGTAGCGCTCGGCCGACTCATCTTCGCCGATGGGAGCGACCGATCCGCGCTCCACTTTGAGCGCCAGCGGCGTCCCCGCCTCGACCTGGAGGCTGTATGCCGACAGGTGCGGCACACCCAGCGCCGTGAGCCGCGCGAGGCCGCGCAGGAATCCCTCGGCGGTCTCACCCGGCACCCCGTACATGAGATCCACCGAGACGTTGAGGAAGCCCGCGTCGCGCGCCAAAGCGAGCGCCGAGAGCGCGTCCTCCGCCGTGTGAATGCGGCCCAGGGTCCGCAGTGGCGCGGTCTCGAGGGATTGGATCCCCAGGCTCAGCCGGTTCACCCCCGCCGCGCGAAGGATCGTGAGCTTCTCCGTCGTGAGCCCCTCGGGGTTTGCCTCGACGCTGAACTCGCGGACACGGTCCGTGTCCCACGCTTCGCGAATCCAGCCCAAGAGCCGGGCTAGCGTCGCGGCATCGAGCGCCGTCGGCGTGCCGCCGCCGAGGTAGATCGTGCGCGGCCGTGTCCACGCCTCGCCGTCCGTCGCTCGCGCCAGCCGCCATTCGCGGTCGAGTGCCGAGACCAGCCGCTCGGGTTCCGCTCTGTGAAGTGGCGCCTTCACAAAATCGCAGTAGTGGCAGACGCTGCGGCAGTACGGCAAGTGGATGTAGAGACCGTATTCCACGCGCTACTTCACGAGCCGAAGGAATCGGTCGAGGCGCGGGGCGCTCCGGCCCGGGTCCCACGACCAGTAGAGAATCATCGCCTTGCCCTTGACGAGGTTCAGGGGGAGTGGCCCCCAGAACCGGCTGTCGTGGCTGTTGTCGCGATTGTCCCCCATCATGAAGATGTGCCCCCGAGGGACGACAACCGGCCCGAAGTTGTCACGCGCGTTGATCTCCCGAGGCAGGATGGCGTCGTCCCCGTGGATCACGTAGGGCTCGTCCCGGGATTCTCCGTCCACGAAGAGGACCTTGTCGCGTATCTCCACGGTCTGGCCCTCCAGGGCGACGCATCGCTTGATGAAGTCGCTGCTGGGATCGTCGGGATACCGGAAGACAATGATGTCTCCGCGGACCGGCTTGCGGATCGCCGGGAAACGGTAGTAGAGGAGTCGGTGTCCCGCCACTCCGATATCGATCTCGGAGCCGTAGACCAACTTGTTCACGAACAGGAAATCGCCGACCTGGAGCGTGTTCTCCATCGAACCGGTCGGAATGCGGAACGCCTGCACGACGAGACCGCGGATCACGATCGTGAGCAGAACCGCGAGGACGATCGCCTCGATGTACTCGCGAAGTGTGGATTTGGATCGCGCGATCCGCCGCGACGACGGCTTGGACGTTGCTTTCGACGACTCCATACGTCTCCCCTCCGGCGGGCCTAGCGCTCGACGCGCAGAACGGCCAGGAACGCCTCCTGCGGAATCCGGACCGTGCCAATCTGCTTCATGCGCTTCTTCCCTTCCTTCTGCTTCTCGAGGAGTTTCCGCTTGCGCGAGATGTCGCCTCCGTAGCACTTGGCGAGGACGTTCTTGCGCATCGCCGGAATTGTCTCACGGGCGACGACCTGGTTGCCGATCGACGCCTGCACCGCGATCGGGAACATCTGGCGCGGGATGAGTTCCTTGAGCTTCGAGGCGATCGTCCGGCCCCACTCGTAGGACTTCTCCTTGTGGATGATCACGGACAGCGCGTCCACCGGTTCCCCGTTCAGGACCACGTCCATGCGGACGAGATCCGCCGGTCTCAACTCCGAATATTCGTAATCGAGCGAGGCATAGCCGCGGCTGATCGACTTCAGCTTGTCGTAGAAGTCGAGCACGATTTCCGCGAGCGGAAGTTCGTAGGTGATATGGGCCCGCGACTCGTCCGGATAATCGATGCCGACGTAGATCCCGCGCCGGTCCTGCGCGAGCTTCATGATGTTCCCGACGTACTCGGTGGGAACCATGACCTGGGCCCGCACGAACGGCTCCTCGATCAGTTCGATCTGGTTGGCCGGCGGCAGGAGCGCGGGGTTCTCCACAAGGATCACCTCGCCGTTCAACTTGGTCACCCGGTACTCCACGCTCGGCACCGTCGCGATGAGGTCCACACCGTACTCGCGTGTCAGCCGCTCCTGGATGATCTCCATGTGCAGAAGGCCCAGGAATCCGGATCGGAAGCCGAATCCCAGCGCGAGGGAGGTTTCCGGCTCGTAGGTCAGCGAGGCATCGTTCAACTGGAGCTTGGCGAGCGATTCCTTCAGGTCCTCGTAGCTCTCCGCCTCGATGGGGTAAAGCCCCGAGAACACCATCGGCTTGACCGGCCTGTATCCCGGGAGCGCTTTCGGAGCAGGATCGGACGCCAAAGTGATCGTGTCTCCGACCTTCGCGTCGGCGACCACCTTGATGTTCGCGATCACGTAGCCGACGTCCCCCGCCACGAGCTCCTCGCGGGGCTCGAGGCCCAGACGGAGCACACCCACTTCCAGCACATCGTAGAACCGGTCGGTGGACAGGAACCGGAGCGCCTCTCCGGCGCGCACCCTCCCCTTCACGACGCGAACGTAAACGATGACGCCGCGAAACTGGTCGAAGATCGAATCGAAGATGAGCGCCTGGAGCGGCTCCGCGCTCAAGTCCTCCGGCGGCGGGATCCGGGCGACGACCGCCTCCAGAAGACCGTCGATGTTCCTCCCCTCCTTCGCGGAGACGCGCAGCACGTCCTCGGGCTCCCCGTGCAGCAGGTGCGCGACATCGAGCGCGACCTCATCGGGGCGGGATGCGGGCAGGTCGATCTTGTTGAGCACGGGAAGGATGGTGAGCTTCTGGTCGAGGGCCAGGAAGAGGTTCGAGAGCGTTTGCGCCTCGATCCCCTGGGAGGCGTCCACGACCAGGATGGCCCCCTCGCACGCGGCGAGGCTCCGCGACACTTCGTACGTGAAATCGACGTGGCCGGGGGTGTCGATGAGGTTCAGCTGATACGTCCTCCCGTCGCGCGCCTTGTACTCCATCGCGATCGCGTGGGACTTGATGGTGATCCCCTTCTCGCGCTCCAGGTCCATGTTGTCCAGGACCTGGTCCTTCATCTTGCCGTACGGAATCGTGCCGGTGATTTCCAGAAGGCGATCCGCGATCGTCGATTTTCCATGGTCGATGTGCGCGATGATGCAGAAGTTCCGAACGAGCGAGCGTGGGATCATGCGAGGCCGGTCAGAACCGCGTCCGAAGCGCGAGCGTGAAGCGGGGGCTCTCCGCGGAGGCGCCGGGGCCGGTTTCCGGGGGCCCCTCGGGGGGACCGAAATCGGCCTCGAAGTTTGCGAGATGCGCGTCGACGTACGCGTCCGTCATTTGCAGAAGATGCGCCGCGACGCCCCACCAGATCCAGGTGATCTTCTGGTTCTCGTGCACGGAGCGATCCGCCACTGCTTCCTCGTATGCAGCGTCGTCCGTGCCCGCGAACTCCGCGGCCCGATTGGCCGCATCCTGTTCCTGATGGAACTCGTCCAAGGCCTTGTACGCGATGAATCCCTCGCCCGCGATCACGATGACTCCCTTCACGAACTTGCGATTGTAGAACTGGCCCCACCCCGGCACGACTGCAGAGCGGAGCATCACGCTGAAGGGCTTCGCCCGATGGGCGACCGAGTCCACCGGTGCGGGCGCGGCGAGAGCGGTGGCAGCGGAAAGCGCTCCCGCCAGAGCCGCAGCCGGGAGCGACGCGACGAGCGCGCGCATTCCGTGCCTATTCCCTCGTGAACAGATGCGCGATTGCCAGGAAGAGAAGAAGAAGACCGCCGAATGCATAGACTCCGATCACGATGCCGCGCGTGAATTCCGGCCCCAGGGATGAGTGTCCCAGGAGGTACTCGAGTCCCTGGCCCAGCGCGACGACCAGAGCGAGCAGAAGGACGAACGACCACCGGCGCACCAATGCCGCGATTGCCGCCGCGATCACGATCACGACGACGCGCGGGTCGTTCCAATTCAGAGCGAGAAGCGATTTGATTAGTCCATCCATGGCAGCCCTCTACCTTGAACTCTTGGCGGAGACGTGTGGGAATCGAACCCACCTCGGACGTTTCTAGCGCCCGACAGAAGGATTTGAAGTCCTCGGAGTCCACCAGAACCCATCCGTCCCCACGATCAGACCGCGACCTCCAGGAGGCGCCGGGCCTGCCGCACAACCTCGCCCACGACCACGCCCCGGATCCTTCGGCGAGAGAGAAGGGTGAGGTATGCCTTGACCCTGGATGCCGGCAGCGCGACCAGGAGCCCTCCCGACGTCTGCGGGTCGACCATCGCGAGGCGCGCGGGCTCGGGCACGCCGTCGGCCCACGAGACCTGCGGCGCCACCGCGCTCTGATTCGCGGTCAACCCGGCCGACGCCACGCCGCTCCGGACGAGTTCCAGCGTGTTGGGCAGAAACGGGACCGCGTTGCTCCAGATGCGCAGCGTCTTCCCGCTGGCGCGGGCCATGTTGAGCGCGTGCCCCAGAAGCCCGAATCCCGTCACGTCGGTCGCGGCGTTGGCTTGGACCGCCACCATCGCCTCGGACGCGACGCGGTTCAATGTCGACATCTCGCGCGTCATCGCTCTCAGGGCCGGCACGGGAAGAACGCCGCGCTTCAGAGCGGTCGCGAGGATTCCGGTGCCCAAAGGCTTCGTCAGCACGAGCAGATCCCCCAGCCTGGCGCGGGCATTCGTCACGATCCGGCGCGGATGCACCTCTCCGGTCACGGCGAACCCGAACTTGATCTCCCGATCGCGGACCGAATGCCCGCCCAGAAGGACGACGCCGGCCTCCCTGAGCTTTGCGACCCCGCCCCGAAGGATCTCGCGCATCACGTCCAGATCTCCCGTATCGGAGGGATAGCAGACGATGGAGAGCGCCAGGGTCGGCTTCCCGCCCATGGCGTAGATGTCGCTCAGCGCGTTGGCCGCGGCGATCGCCCCGAAATGGCGAGGGTTGTCCACGACCGGCGTGATGAAGTCGACGGTCTGCGCCAGCGCGAGGTTCTTGGCGATCCGGTAGACACCGGCGTCGTCCCATGTCTCGGGACCCACGAGCAGCTTCGGGGAACGCCGGGTCTTCGGCAGCGCGCTCAGGATGTGGTTCAGGTCCTCCGGACCCATCTTGGACGCTCAGCCCGCGCAGGCGACCTGTTCGGTCAGCCGGAGAATCTCGGTTCGGGTGTGATTCACGGAAGGAACGCCCAGACCTCGATCTCGACGCGCGCATCCAGCGGAAGCCCCCGCGCCGCGATCGTGGTCCGGGCGGGTTTCGGGTCGGGGAAGAACCGGGCGTAGACTTCGTTCATCGCCTTGAATTCGCCCATGTCGGCGAGGTAGACCGTGGTCTTGACGACGTCGCTCAGGGTCGCCGACCCCTCCTTCAGCACCGCACGAAGGTTCGTGAGGGCGCGCTCGGTTTCCGCGGCGACGCCGCCCTCCACCAGCTTGCCTGTCGCGGGATCGAGACCGATCTGGCCGGAGGAGACGACCCAGCGGCCGGTCAGCGGTCCCTTCCGTCCTTGCGAGTACGGCCCGATCGCTTCCGGCGCGTCGGGGGTGCGGATGACGGAATCCTCCGGGCGGGCACTCACTCTACGGTGACGCTCTTGGCGAGATTGCGCGGTTGGTCCACGTCGCAGCCGCGCTCCACCGCGATGTAGTAGGCGAGGAGCTGGAGCGGAACAACGGAGAGGAGCGGCACGAGCGGCCCGAGGGTCTTCGGGATGTAGATCACATGATCCGACTTCGTGGCCACGTAGGTATCTCCTTCCGACGCGATGGCGATGATCTTCCCCTTCCGAGCCCTCACCTCTTCCATGTTGCTCAGCACCTTCTCGTAGGCGGAGCCCTGCGTGCAGATGCAGACCACCGGCATGTTCTGATCGATGAGCGCGATCGGTCCGTGCTTCATCTCGGCCGCGGGATAACCTTCCGCGTGGATGTAGGAAATCTCCTTGAGCTTCAGCGCTCCTTCCAGGGCTACCGGAAAATTGTAGCCCCGGCCCAGGTAGAGGAAGTTGTTGTGGTGGGCGTAGGCGCGCGCGATCGTCCGGATCGATTCCGAGGCAGCGAGGATCGTCTCGATCTTGTCGGGGACGTCCGCCAGTTCGCCCGCGAGCTGGCCGCCCAGCTCGGGCGATAGCTGGCCCAGTCGGCCCAGATAGAGGGTGAACAGCGCCAGCGCCCCCACCTGCGAGGTGAACGCTTTCGTGGAGGCGACCCCGATTTCCGGCCCCGCGTGGATGTACACGCCGCCGTCGGACTCCCGCGCGATCGTGGATCCGACGACGTTGCAGATTCCGAGAACGCGCGCGCCCTTTCGCTTGGCCTCGCGCATCGCCGCCAGCGTGTCCGCGGTCTCGCCCGACTGGCTGATCGCGATGACCAGCGTGCCCGGCGGCAGGATTGGGTTTCGATAGCGGAACTCCGACGCGTACTCCACCTCGACGGGGATTCGAGCCAGCTCCTCGATCAGGTACTCGCCGATCATGCCCGCGTGCCAGGAGGTCCCGCAGGCGGTGATCACGATCCGGCCGATGCCGCGAAGCTCGGCGGCCGACATGTTGAGACCGCCGAGACGCGCGGTGCCTTCCTCGGCGACCAGGCGGCCGCGCATCGTGTTCCGCAGCGATTGCGGCTGCTCGAAAATCTCCTTCAGCATGAAATGCGGGAATCCGGCCTTCTCGATCATCTCGAGATCCCAATCCACCGTCTCCACGCGCTTCGCGATCGTTTCCTCCTTGATCGTGGTCGTGTGGATCCCGCCTGGGGTCAGCACGACCATTTCCCCGTCGTCGATGTAGACCACCTGGTTCGTGTGCCGGATGATCGCGGAGACGTCGGAGGCGAGGATGTATTCCGAGTCGCAAATTCCCACGACGAGCGGACTCCCGTGCCGGGCGCCGACGATCTTGCCCGGGTCGTCGCTCGAGATCACGGCGATCCCGTAGGTCCCCGTGAGGTGCCGCAGCGCGGTTGCGACGGCGCGCTCGAGGTTTCCGTCGAAGTATTTCTCGATGAGGTGGGCGATGACCTCGGTGTCGGTGTCGGTCGTGAAGCGATGTCCTTCCTGCTGCAGCTTCTTCTTGAGCGTGGAGTAGTTTTCGATGATGCCGTTGTGAACCACTGCGATCCGGCCCTTGCAGTCGACGTGGGGATGCGCATTCACGGTGTTGGGCTCGCCATGGGTGGCCCACCGCGTATGCGCGATTCCCAGCGTGCCGGCCGGCTTGGAGAATTTAACGATCGCCTCCAGCTCGGAAATCTTGCCGGCCGATTTTTCCACGATCATGCCGCGCCCGTTCAGAATCGCCACTCCGGCGGAATCGTATCCGCGGTACTCGAGGCGCCGGAGCCCCTCGAGCAGGATCGGTAGCGAATCCTGCGACCCGACGTATCCGACGATGCCGCACATGGTGTAACCCCCTGAAGATCTCTTATAGCGAGCGGGCGTCCGTCTGCGAGCGCTTCACCGCCTCGCAGGCACGCCCTGCGAGCGATTCCGCACGTTCCCTGCTCTTGGCCTCGGCCATGACCCGCACGACGGGCTCGGTGCCCGAGGCGCGAACCTGAACCCACGAATCTTCCCAGACGTACTTTTCCCCGTCCAGAACATTGCGCTCCCCGTCCGGGAACGCCCTCTGGAGCTCCGATCGAAGCGCCTCCGGATCGGACAGCCGCAAGTCGAGCTTGCGCTTCACCATCTCGACCGATGGCAGTTCCGCGACGCGCGCGCTGAGGGGCCTCGCGTCTTGGGCCAGCCAGTCCATCGTCAGGACCGCGGCCAGAAGCCCGTCGCGCGTGGCGTGGAGCGCCGGGTAGATCACGCCGCCGTTCCCCTCCCCACCGATCACGCCGCCGACCTCGAGGAGCTTCTCGGCGACGTGCGCTTCGCCGATCCGCGTCCTGAGGACCGTCGCGCCGTAGCGCTTGGCGATCAGCTCCACCCCGATCGAGGTGGAGACGTTCACGGCCACCGGCCCCGGCCGCTTGGAGAGCGCCCAGTCGACCGCGATCTGAAGCGTCCGTTCCTCGCCGATGGGCTCGCCGCGTTCGTCCACGATGGCGAGACGATCGGCGTCGGGATCGTGCGCGAATCCGACCGCGGCGCCGGTACCTCGGACGCGCTCGCCGAGCGCGCCCAAGTTCTCGGGCAAAGGTTCCGGCACCCGCGGGAAGCGCCCGTCCGGCTCGCAGTAGAGCCTCTCCACCTCGCACCCCAGCGCTTCCAGGAGAGCGGGGGTCGCCGCCCATCCGGCTCCGTTCGTCGCGTCGACGACGACGCGGAATCGCCGGGCGCGAATGCGCGCGAGATTCAGATCCGGCAGCGCCAGGATCGCCTCGCGATGCCGTCGCACGGCATCCCCGTCGATCCGGACTTGGCCCACGCGGTCATGCCTCACCCAGGCGGAGCTGCCCGTCCGGGCGCGGCGCGCGACCTCCTCGGACTGGGCCGGCGTCAGAAATGTGCCCCCCGGTCCGAAGAGCTTGAGCGCGTTCCAGGGCGCCGGGTTGTGGCTGGCCGTGATGGCAAGCCCTCCCGAGGCTCCGTGGTGCCGGATGGCGAAGAGGATGGTGGGCGTGGGGGCGATGTCCACGTCCACGACATCGTGCCCGGAAGCGAGAAGCGCGGCTTGCGCCAGACGCGAGACCCAGGCACCGCTTTGCCTGGTGTCCCTCCCGACGACGACGGGACCGGGCGCGAGAAACGAAGCGTGCGCCGCCGCGACGCGCAGAACCACCTCGGGGGTGAAGGACTCCCCGACGATGCCGCGGACGCCCGACGCGCTGATCATCAGGCCCTGGAGTGGATCGGGAGCTGGAACATCGCTGCCCCCGACCCCAGCCGCGTCCCCCGGCCGGGGGGTCGCGGCTTGGCGGTCTGTCTTCATCAGATTTGACCGCCGGTACGGCTCGGTCGCCCCATAAGTGGAGCTGGTGAGCGGAATCGAACCGCTGACCTACGCATTACGAGTGCGTTGCTCTACCAGCTGAGCTACACCAGCTAATTGATTTGCTCGATTCGCGATCGCCGCGGTCGGAGACCCAGTGAAATTGAATGGTGCGACCCCGCAGAATCGAACTGCGGACACCCGCATTTTCAGTGCGGTGCTCTACCAACTGAGCTAGGGTCGCACCGGGCGGCCAAGCTATCACGATTCGCGGGCCCCGGTCAACCGCTAGGCTAGTCTCTTGCGCCGCTCCGGCCGGCCGCCTCGGCGGTCCGGCTTGTTCCGCCGATCCTTATTCTCGCGGGTCGGAAGGTAGATGGTGACGATGCTGGTCCAGTCCCCCTCGCTCCTGACCCGGATCTCGCCGCCGTGCTCGCGGACGATCTGGTACGCCATCGCCAACCCCACCCCCGCCCCGTAACGCCGCGTCATCGAGAAAGGAACGAAGAGCCGGTCCAGCGTCTCCCCCGGAACCTTGGGGCCGTCGTGCGCGACCTCCGCCTGGACCGCTCCCTCGCTTGCTCGCGTTTCGACGCGGAGGCGGCCTCCGCTGGGCACGGACAGGAGCGCGTAGCTCACGATGTTGCCCAGCACCTGGCGCATCTTGTCGCTGTCGAGGAGAAGCGCCGGAACGTCGGGGGCCAGCCGTTTCAGGAGACGCACGCGTCGGCGCACGAGATCCTCGGCCTGGACCTGCAGCACTTCCTGGACGAGCGCGTTCAGGTTCTCGAGCTTCAAGCGCGGACGCGTCAGCTGC
>Ga0315273_10001222_pt1 | contig 28938 bp, 20 predicted proteins | sample YL17G02_0_MG_FD_205753 | JGI IMG/M metagenome (GOLD analysis project Ga0315273, IMG submission 205753) | Sediment microbial communities from Yellowstone Lake, YNP, Wyoming, USA - YL17G02_0 | ecosystem: Environmental > Aquatic > Freshwater > Lake > Sediment | place: USA: Wyoming | collected... | reverse complement strand
GCAGGAACTGATGACGGTAATGTAAATGTTACAAGTGACGGAGGAAAGACCTGGACAAAGCTGAATGACTTTATAAAAGGACTTCCGCCTAACGCAGTAATCTCGTACATTGAGACGGACAACACCAATAAGAATAGTGCATGGGTCACTGTTGATGCCCATCAGAATGGCGATTTCAAACCTTACCTTTTCTATACAGAAGACCTTGGAAAGACATGGAACTCCATGGCAACTGATTCAGTAAAAAGTTATTGCCATGTAGTCAGGCAGGACCCTGTAAATCCTGACCTGTTCTTTCTGGGAACGGAGCTTGGTCTTTATGTTAGCCTCGATCATGGCAAAGGATGGGTAAGGTTCAAAAATAAGGTACCGCTCACAGGGATCTATGACATGGCTTTCCAGACTGAGCAGAATGATCTTGTACTGGCAACCCATGGGAGAGGAATAATAATTATAGATGATCTGACTCCGATCCGTCATCTCACCAGCCAGGTCATGAACCAGGATTTTGCATTTCTTCCTGTCAGACCTTATTATTTTATTTCTGAGTTTGGTGCGCGGGAATTTACCAGCGATGCTGAGTTCACCGGGCCAAATCCTTCAGGTTCTGCCAGGATCTGTTATTTTCTCAAAAAGAGGCATATTTTTGGTGAAATGTATATTGAATTATATGGTGCTGACAGCAAACTTATGAAGAAACTGCCTGCCAGTCCCAGAAAAGGGATTAATGTTGTAAATGTGGCTACATCCCTCGACCCTCCCAGGGTGCCCAGGTCACCTAATATTCTTGGAGATGCGGCTGTTGGTCCTAACTACGAGCCCGGCACATATACCATAAAACTTACAAAAGGGAATGATACCTTCACAACAAACCTTGTGCTTAATTCTCCCAGAAATCTTAGTTACGCGGAGGCTGACAGGAAATTTCAGAGAGAGACATTGATGAAATCGTACAATATGCTTGAAAGACTGGCATCAGTTGATCAAAAGATCCTTGACACAAGGGATACACTTAAAGCCATGTCAATAAATGCAAAAGACGATAACCTGAAAAACATTAACGCAGCGGTCGAAGAATGTGATAAAATGCATGAGAAGATATCTGCAACACAGCCGGGCGAAGGAGGTATTACCGGCCAGGTAAGGCTTCGTGAAAACATCGCCGAAGTATATGGTGCAGTAAATGGATATCTTGGACGACCAATCAATCTCCAAACAAAAGCACTAAGTCTATATGACAGCCAGATTAACGATTTTTCAGCTAAAATAGATTCATTGATCAGAACAATTCCTTCAGGAAAGAAAAAATAAATATTGCTACGGCTGTGTTATTGGAGACATCAAGTGTGTTTCATGGTTATTAAAGCATAATAATCTTGCTAAGTTAGTGTTATTAGATACATCAAGGATTTTTAAATGGTTATAGCCGCATGATAAACTTGTTAAGGCAGTGTTATTTGATACATCAAGGGTGGTTATTTATTATCAGCGATGTTGACTCTTGGTTCTACCTCCTTCTTGCAATGACATATTAAAACTAATGTCAGAAGGAGCATCAATATTTTCAGGATCGTTTTTATGATCAATAGGTAAAGTTGTTAAATAGATATGTAAGTTAAGCCTATTTCAAACCAAAGTCAATAAACCTGGAGATTACTAATATCAAATGTCGGAAATATTATTCAGTTAAGTAAGATTATTCACTTCAGGAACCTGAAGCCCGGGCAAAACTGTAGAAAGGATGACAGTTACAAATGTTAAATATTTAGAACATTATTTTTAGAAATACTTGCAAACATAAAACGAACTGTTATAATTAATTAATATTTTGAACTAATTCTGAATTAATTTGTTTAATATTTCGGCCAACATCCTTGATTAAGGATGCAGCCTTTTCGGTCTTATCTTTGTTTAGTCTAATTAACTTTTAAAAAAGGAGGTCAAAATGCCATTGTTTTTAGATATTCACAAACATATCCCCGGCTTGACTAAAGATGCTGTTGCGGGTGCTCATGCTAAAGACCTTGAAATTCAGAAAAAATACAATGTCAAATACCAAAAGTATTGGTATGATGATAAAAACGGCAAAGTATTCTGTCTTGTAGAAGCTCCTGATAAGGAATCTGCTATTGCCGTTCATCGCGAAGGTCACGGTTTGGTAGCTGAGGAAATTTTTGAAGTGCATGAAGGAGAATGATTAAAGTCCTGTTCCAATTCAGCCGGATGATTTTGCATATTAACCAAATAGGCTGGAATTAGTAATGATGAAATGTCTTAAAACTTATATTTTAAGACCTTTTTATTTGCTTTGATGCTGTGACCGTAACGATCGAAGTTAATGTGTCGGGTAGTGTACAGTTTTTTCTTGTAGGATTGCCTGATGAAAAAATTGCAAACAGTGATATATAGTCATTTGTTTTGATGGGAGAACTATCATTTGGATGTCGGTGGACAGGAAAATGTTAAGCATGCTCTTGAGGTAGCTGTAGCAGGTGCCCATAATATAATAATGGTCGTTTATTTGAATGTATTCAATAATAATTTGGGTTTATATTTCAGAAAGTAAATTGAACAAGTCAATATTAAGATAAATAATCTCTTTCCCCAATTTTTTTGAAACCAGAATCCCCAAACTCTCCATTTGTCCTAAATATTTTTTTGCTGTATTAATGCTTTTGGTGTTTTGGTCAAGTAATTTTCTGGGACTTATATATGGTTGTTCAAAGATCTTTTCAACGACCTCTTTCCGAATATGCGGTAGTTTCAATTTTACCAGATCGCAAGTCTTCTGGAATAAGTTGTCAATTTCATTTATCTTGTTTATAGTAAATAAGGATGTTTCTTCAACAGCCTTAAGAATATATAGTATCCAATCTCGCCAGTTTTTCAATGTGGTAACCATATTAAGCAATGCATAGTAATCGTCCTTGTGCTCAATAATATATGCGCTAAGGTAGAGAACAGGAACATCTAACAGTTTCTTTTGAATCATAAGAAGAATGCTTAATATTCGGCCGGTCCGACCGTTTCCATCCCTGAAGGGGTGTATGGCCTCAAACTGATAGTGAGAAACTGCAAGTTTTATCAATGGATCATATGAAAATTTGCTGTCATCGTTTAAGTAGGAAATAAGATTTTCCATCATTTCTTCAATCACTTTTTCACCTCTGGGAGGAGTGTAAACAACAGTGCCTCCTAATACACCACTACCTCTTTTTTTTATTGTTATTTCTGTCTGAGATGGCCGGATCCCATCCTGTACTTCTTTGATTTCCTGATATATTTTTATCATTAAGTCCAAACCAAATTCTCCATTGGCATTTATATCGTGATACCCTTTCCAAAGTGCCTCGCGATATCTTAAGACCTCTTTAGCGTTCCCCTTTAAACCGGCATCATTCCCGGAAAGTGCTTTGTACAGTTCCTCATCAGTAGTAAAAATATTTTCAATTTCTGTGCTGGCTTTTGCTTCCCTCAGGGCAATGGTATTTACTAACATTGATTGATTTGGAAGCTTCCTGGCAAGTCCTTTCAATTCTGCCAGGGCTTTGTTTGCATTGCTTACTGCCTTGAGAATTTCCACCGTTATAACCCTATCATCAGGAGGAGGTAACATCGGCAAAAGATTGTAAGGTTGATTGCGATCGTAAGGCATTTGATTTGACATTAAAAGTCCGTTTTGTCAAAATTAATGCATTTATGACAAATAAACAATATATATGTCAAATTTATGTATTAATTGACATATACATATAAATCGTATGATTCATTGACAGAAGTGGAGCTTTTAAATCACTATTGCCTTTTAATTTTTGAATTTTGCATTTTTCCTTTTAATTTCCTACATTTGATTTGTGTTTCCTAATGTGCTAGTAAACTTTTAATTATGTTAGTCAGAACATTCGCCAGTGCCGTTACGGGTATTGATGCAGTGACCGTTACAATTGAAGTAAATGTGTCGCGCGGGGTCCAGTTTTTTCTTGTAGGGTTGCCAGATAGTGCTGTTAAGGAGAGCCAGCATAGAATTGCATCCGCTTTACGTGCACTTGATTATCATTGGCCCGGTAAACAGGTAGTAATCAATATGGCTCCTGCAGATATCCGAAAAGAAGGATCGTCATATGATCTGCCACTGGCCCTCGGCATTCTCGCGGCTGATGAAAAAGTATCAAAAGAGGCGATAGAATCGTTTGTTTTAATGGGAGAACTATCACTCGACGGAACTCTTCAGCCGGTTAAAGGAGTTCTTCCCATTGCACTGCGAGCCAGGGAAGAAGGATTCAAAGGTGTTATTGTACCTGTGAAAAATGCCAGAGAAGCTGCTGTTGTGGGAGGACTGGATGTCTATGGCATGGAAAACCTTGGTGAGGTGGTTGATTTCTTTAACGGGACGAGGAAGTTCATCCCTGTTAAGGTCGACCTCATGGAGCTTTTTGCCATCGAGGCAAATAAGTATGATGTTGATTTTTCAGATGTCCGCGGACAGGAGAATGTTAAACGGGCTCTTGAGGTAGCTGCAGCCGGTGGCCATAATATAATTATGATTGGTCCACCCGGAGCCGGCAAGACTATGTTAGCCAAGAGATTACCTACAATAATTCCACCTCTTACACTTGAAGAAGCTCTGGAAACAACCAAAATACATTCGGTAGCAGGGAAGATCGACGATCATACTGCACTTATGACAAAAAGACCATTCCGCTCACCGCATCATACGATATCTGATGTGGCACTCGTAGGCGGGGGCACTTTCCCGCAACCGGGTGAGATTTCTCTCGGACATAACGGCGTATTGTTCCTGGATGAATTGCCCGAATTCAAACGGACTGTCCTGGAAGTAATGAGGCAACCTCTGGAAGACCGGGTGATAACTATTTCGAGAGCAAAATCAACTGTGGACTATCCGGCAAGCTTTATGTTAGTGGCGAGTATGAATCCCTGTCCGTGCGGTTTTCATAATCATCCCGAAAAGGAATGTATGTGCTCACCCGGAATGGTACAAAAGTATCTTAACAGAATATCAGGGCCACTTCTGGACCGGATTGACATTCACATTGAAGTTGTGCCAGTCAATTATGATAAGCTTTCAGATTCAGGGAAAGTTGAACATTCATCAGTTGTTCGCGACAGGGTAGTAAAAGCCAGGGTAATACAGGCAAAACGGTTTGAGACTGTAAAAGGTGTTTACTCAAACTCACAGATGTCATCGTCAATGCAACGAAGATACTGCCAGCTCGATGAATCAGGCGGAAGATTGCTTAAAACAGCAATGGATTTAAGAGGACTTTCAGCAAGAGCTTACGACAGGATATTGAAAGTTGCCAGGACAATTGCTGATCTGGGTGATTCTGAAAATATTACTGCAGAACATATTTCAGAAGCTATCAACTACCGCAATCTCGACAGAGAGGGGTGGGCTGGCTAGCCGAACCTTATTCGAGTAGTAATGCTGCAGCGCCTATGAGACCTGCATCACACCGTGCCTCTGATTCTAAAATTTCCATTTTGTCAAAAATCATGTCTCTTGCCAGTTCATGAAATTTTTTTCTTACACGTGCTATGTATGTTTCACCCCAGCAGGTGAGACCTCCACCCAATATTATTAATGGAGGATTTAAAACCTGAAAGATATTATATACCGCAATACCAATGTAATCTGCGCACTCATGCATAATTGATTTTGACAAAGGATCATCAATCTCCAGACCTTTCATGATCATCTTTCCATCAACCTGGGAGTAGTCAAAATTATCAGCCAAAGGAAGTGTCGTTTTGAGTCCCTCTTCAGTCTTCTTTTTAAAAAGATACGGCAGTGCAAGACCACAGGCACATGCCATCAGGCAACCTTCATTCCCACATGTGCAAATCTGCTTATTGTCTGAATTTACTATTGTATGGCCAAATTCACCGGCTGTACCTGTAATCCCGCGGTATAGCTTTTTATCAAGTATTATTCCTGCTCCGATACCTGTGCTTATTGTTAGAAAAATCAGGCTTTCGTAACCCCTGCCGGCACCGTAAGTGTATTCATAAAAAGCCTGGGCATTAGCATCATTATCAAGTATAACAGGAATGTGAAAGTGCTTCGCCACAGCCTGGCGTAAAGGAAAATTTTTAAAGCCTTTAAGATTCGAAGTGGTGAGTGTATGTCCATCTTTGAAACGCACATGACCCGGGAACCCCATACCTATTCCTCTCAGATCTGACTCACTGAGTTCATTTTGGGAAATAAGCTGCCTGATCAGCCCGATTATCTGCTCTACAACCATAGTTTCAGTCTTGCCAACATGGTCGTATACAATTATTTTATCATGAATTGTGCCATCAGCAGAAACTAATCCGACTGATAGTTTGGTCCCGCCAAGGTCCACTCCGCAAAGTAGCTTTTCCATCTTAATTTTATAACGACTGTTCGGTCCGTGCAATTATATCATCCTGGGTATCAGGAGACAATGTTGTAAAAAATGCTGAATATCCTGCAACACGAACTACCAGGTCTCTGTAATTTTCGGGATTCTTTTTTGCCGCCAGAAGGGTGTCTCTCGAAACTATATTGTACTGCACATGCCAGCCCCTGAGAGTTTCAAAAAAGGTTCTGATAATTGAAATGAGTTTCTCTTTTTGGGTCTCATTTGTAAGCGCTGATGGAGAAAGCTTCTGGTTCAGCAGAACTCCCCCGAGTATTCTATTTGTCGGGAGCTTTGATACTGATTTAAAAACTGCTGTGGGTCCAAGGGTATCTGTTCCTGAGGTCGGCGAACTACCCTCGGCAAGAGGAGTGAATGCTTTACGGCCGTCGGGGGTTGCAGGGACCACCGATCCTGACGGAACATTTGAAGAGATACTTGAAGTGCCGGCATAGTATCTGCAGCCAATTGGCCCACGTCCAAAACGGGTGGTGCGATATTTTGGCAGTTCATTAATATAGTACATGTAAGCTTCATACAACAATTTATCAACGTAATCATCGTCATTGCCGTATTTCGGGGCATAATTAAGAAGTACCTGACGTACTTTCTCCCCATCTTTCCCATTAAAATTATTTTTCAGATTCTCCATGAGGGTCCCTTTGGTTATAGTTCCCTCTTCAAAAACAAGTTTTTTTATTGCAGCCAGTGAATTTCCGAGATTGGCAATTCCTACCTGGAGTCCTGAGATGAAATCATATACAGAGCCACCCTCTTTAATGGTTTTTCCACGGCTGATACAATCATCCACAAAGGCTGAACAGAGGATATCAGGTACAAGTTCTTCCAGAGCCAGATCGGCAGCCGTGTCAATCTCTATAGTTGCCCTGGTGTAAAATTCAACCTGGTTCTTCCAGGCCAGCATCAGCTCTTCGAATTTGGTGAAATCTTCAAAATTGCCTGATCCGGAATGAAAAGTCTTTCCTGACATTTCATCCAGACCATTATTCATTGCCGCTAAAAGGACCCGCATGAAATTGAGGAAACTCATACCTGTACATCTGTATCCCCATTTGCCGGGGACAGCTATTTCTATGCAACCAATGGCAGAATAGTTGTAAGCATCATCTTTTCTGATCCCCAGTTCAATGAGCGACGGGATCACAGCCTCGTCATTATTGAAAGCGGGCATTCCGAACCCTATTCCGATCACATTGACACATTCCGTAAGAAACTCATTGCTGATATTCTTATGGAAACGCACAGATAAGTTAGGTTGTGTAAGTTTCATTCTGCCTACCGCGTCGAGGATCAGGAAGCTCAGTTCGTTGACAGCATCTTTGGCCTCTATAGTCTGACCGCCTATCGTAACATTCTGATAAAGAGGGCCTCCTGCTGAATACCTGGTATGTGACCATGATCGTATTTTATTGACAGAAACCAATTTAAGCCAGGTATTTTCGAGAAGTTCCAGAGCAAAATCTTCATCGATCCTGCCGAGTAACAGATCATTTTTATAGAACCTGTACAGATATTGATCCATCCTTCCAAGCGATACCGAGTGCCCATTACTCTCAATCTGGAGAATCAGCTGGACAAACCAGGTGAGCTGAAGCGCTTCATAAAATCCGGCAGGCGGATTTTCAGAAATATTGTTGCAAATTTCATTTATTTTAAGCAGTTCTGATTTTCTTTTGTGATCAGTTTCACAATCTGATAATTCCAGTGAAAGTTTTTCAAATCTTCTGATAAAAGTCTGAAAAGCCTCAATTCCTATTTTAAGAGCATTATAAAAATCCTGCTTTTTAAAGAACATGTGATCAGAATCAATAAGTGTTTTCTGTGCCGACTCTATGTTCTGAAGATATCCTCCGAGACCAATTTCAAGAATTTTTTCAAAATTTACCGCTATATGGGCATCACCTGATGTAAGATTTCCCTCAGCCCTGATAATTCCGGAGTCGTGAATCTCAAGGTTCTGAGGAGACATGAGAGAATATCCTTTTTCAATCAGGGTTTTTCCTTTCCACCATGCGCAGATTTCTTTAAGCTCGTTTTTCTGCTCCGCTGTAATGTAGAAAGCATCACCCGGACGCTTATCAAATTCATCAAGTTCATTTATTATCCACGACGTGACATACTCCGGGAAAATCGGAGCAGCCCGTAGTTTTGACGACTGGTTACCAACAATAAGTTCACCCTCACTGATTAAGATTGTCATCTTTTTCAGAGTCTTTTCCAGGGCATAAGCCCGTTTAAGAATAACAGGAGAGTTTTCATATTCCTGATAAACCTGCGTATAATATCCTGCACGTTCAGTGCAGATAGTCGATACTGCCGAGAGAACATCATCTTTCAGTTTAGAAATACGATCAGAGATCCCAGGTTTTTTTGTGTCAGATATCATTTCAGTTCAGGATTTTTGAAATAAGACCCTTCTGTTCGGCATATTCAGTAAAAGGTATTAATTCGGTTTTTTCAATATTCCTGAGATCACTATACAGGTAATCTTTTCCAAGCATCAGATATTTTTCTTTTGCCAGCGCATGAAACGGGATAAAATTAATTTCAGAAGCATTTTTTAACCCTGCTGCAAAATCAATTATAGCAAATAGTTCAGATGTAGAAAAGTTAAATCCGGGAATAACAGGTACACGGACGATGTACTTTCTGCCGGTTTCATCCAGCTTTTTAAAGTTGTCTGTCACCAGGGTGGCATTACCCCCTGTATATTTTGTAAACTTATCATTATCAACATGTTTCAGGTCTGCCAGGAATAAATCTATCAGATTGGCATAATTTTCAATTGTCTCCCACGGAAGATGAAGAGAAGTTTCGACTGAAACATGAATTCCTCTCTTCTTCAGCTGGATGATCAACTCTATCATTTCAGACCCTTGTGATAAAGGTTCCCCCCCGGTCAGAGTTACACCGCCATCACTCATATTGTAAAATGGAATATCTTTTTCAATTTCTTCAAGTATCTGCAAAACACTCTTCTCTTCACCGCATACAATAAGAGCTTTTGCTGTGCATATATTGCCGTAAACAGCTATATCTGAAATAAGATCACGTCTGATGTTCAGTTGATCATTTTCAAGGATTATATCCCCATTCGAAGCCTTAATACAATCGCCAAACTGATGACATAGTCTTTCATCAAACATTATGGAAGGAGCAGGATCAAGACTTTCAGGATTATTACACCAAAGACAGCGTAAAGAGCAACCCTTGAAGAAGATATTGGTTCTTACTCCATCCCCGTCATGAATTGAATACCTTTGTATATTAAAAACGTTTAACATATTTTAAAATACAGATGACTAAATTGTTACCTGGCATTTGTTTCGCTAATTTAATTTATCAAGGGTTAAATATAGCTATAAATTAGTTTTTTCAGCAAAGGCTGGTCAATTTCAAGTCTCTCACTAATTTTTTTATTGGTAGAATAATCAAATTGTACTATTTTTAAAAACTTTTTAAACAGCTATAACTTCTTTGTATGGATCTTACCCGGAGTATTCGTGATAAAATGATGAAAGAACGTCTCATGTTTGTGTACAGGGGCGTTGTTACAAATGAAAATTCTGTACCGCTTCTTATGCTTCTTGAAAAGGAGATGGAGAATTCAGAGTTTGGATTTGTCGGAAGGAAAAGGCTTTTTATGTTTGTGCTGGAGAGTCTTCAGAATGTTTCGAAACACAGTAACCTGAATCAGCATGCAGATATGTCTCTTGTTGTTTACTCAAAAACAGATAATGGCTATACTGTAACGACGGGAAATGTTCTTCCATCTGCCAATATTAATGATCTGAAAGTTAAGCTGGATGAGATAAATCATCTTCAGCCAGACGAAATAAGAAATGTCTACAGACAGATGCTGAGTACTTCTGAATTCAGTAATAAAGGAGGAGCCGGACTTGGACTGATAGAGATGGCCAAAAAAACCGGAAATAAACTCGATTATGATTTTGTCCCTCTTGATGAAGAATTTTCTTATTTCATATTAAGCAAGACAGTTAATTCTGTAGGAGTCGGAATGCATTTCAGAGGTGAAGAGCAGCCTTTTCGTGGTAAAGTTGTTTCGCAACTGGAAAGACTTATGGCTGAAAACAATGTATACCTGATATGGTCCGGACATATCTCTATTGAAGTGGAGAAAGAGGTAATCTCATTAACTGAAACGAAACTTTCTGAAGAAGATATTGAATTGAATCTCAGGAGAAGGATTTTCAGTGTTCTTGTTGAGATAATTGAAAACGTGGCAAAGTATAGTCCTGGCAAGGAGCCCGAGGAAAAATTCGGGATGCCGGTGGCAATGATCAGACTTGAGGATGATGAATATACTCTGACAACAGGGAATCTTATTTTGAATGAAAGAGTAGAGGATCTAAAGGGTAAGCTCGATACAATAAATAAGTTTGATAAAGTCGGACTAAAAGAGCTCTTCAGAAAATCTCTTTCAGGGCAGACTATCAGTTCAAACAGCACCGGTAATATGGGGCTGATTGATATGGCCAGGAAATCGGGAAGTAAATTGGTGTATCAGTTTGAACAGCTAAATGAACTCTATTCCTATTATGTTCTGACTGTAAAAGTTGAAGGCTGAATTGATTAAGCCAATGTTTTGAAGTTAAGTGTATCTCCATCCCAAACAGCAAAATTTCCGTTTTTAATCCAGTCGCCCAGAAACACAATTTCTGTTTCAGGTTGGAGGCAGTAGATCATTGCCAGATGCCGGTGACCAAAAATGAAATAATTAATTTTGTCGTCTTCAAGTATTGACCTGGCATATCTTATCAGATCCTCATTTTCCTCACCCAGGAACTCTTTTGTTATACCTTTTCCAAGCCGGGAATTCAAGGACCACCTGTGCCCGATACCAATCCCGATTGAAGGATGGAGGGCCGAATACATGGCCTGTAATGGCTTGTTCCTGAAGACAGAAAGAAGTATTTTATAGCTTTTGCTCTTTGTACCTAAACCTTCGCCATGGGCAAGGTGGAACTTTTTTCCGTCAAGTATGGTATTAAATGGAGCAGTGTGAATAATCATCCCGCATTCGCGAGAAAGATAATCACCAACCCACATATCGTGGTTCCCGGTAAAAAAATGAACCGGGATTCCTGAATCTGTTATAGAAGAAACAGTACCCAGGAACCTGGTAAACCCTCGTGGAATTGCGAGCTTATATTCCCACCAGAAATCGAAGATATCACCAAGAAGGTATATCTCTTTTGCATCCCCTGCAATTGAGTTTAACCAGCTGACTACCTTCTTTTCCCGTTCTACAGGAGGAGATCCTGTGGCCAATCCGAGGTGAAAATCAGAAGCAAAATATATATTTTTGGTCTCTCCCAAAGCAAGGGTTTATTTGTTAAATAACTGCTCAAGTTTCAATTGCAAGGCTCTGCCATGTACGTTTGATGTAATGATTTTACTCTCTTTGTCAAAAAGATAATTGGTAGGAAGACTCTTTACATTGAATAGTATAGCATTTTTTGGATTTTTCGGATCATCTTCCCTTGTACTGATCCACGGCAATTCATCAAATTTGACTGCTGTTTTCCAGTCGGATTCCTTTGCGTCGAGATTAATCTGATATATCTCGAGTCCTTTTTTATTATAAAGCTTGTAATACTCCTTCAGCTGGAGGTTTTCCCGGATACAATCCTGCGACTGAACCGACCAGAACGTTAGCAGTACATATTTCCCTTTAAGCGAGGAAAGTTTAATTCTGTTACCTGCAATATTTTTTAAGTCAGGATCCAGTTTTGTCTGAGGCAGGTTTTTTGAAATCTGTTCAATCTGGCTGAAATACATCTGATTCATCTCCTTTTCAAAATCCATTGCCAGGGCTTGTACCTGTTTTGAATTAGGATAATGACGTGTAAGGGAATCGGTTACTATTTTGAGGTACTGAAGATCATGCTGGTCATAAAGTACATATGTTTCAGGATTGATCCTCTGATAAAGCGCTTTAATTGAGGCAAGCGAATTTAAATTATTAATTATGAAATCGATATTCTTTTTGCGTTGCGATTTGATAAGCTCATTAAACTCAGCTTCGAGTATAGGACCTTTGACATCAAATCCTGTTTCTCCTGATGCCCTGGTGTAGACGGTGCTCAATGAATCTAGTTTTCTTTTTGTTTCAGCAAGATCGAGATCAAGAGAAAGTAACTTCTCAGATCCTGCTGATCCGCTGACTGAATATTTTTCAAACAGGTTTTTACCATTAAACTGAAGCTTTATTTTTTCACCAGGTTCAGCTAATAGAGTAATAAAGTCTTTTGATGAAAAACCAAGCTGAAAAAAATCAGCTCCTGTTACCTTTACCCTGAACCGGAATGCTCCTTTTCTGCTGATTTTTGAAGAGTCTATTAAAACCGGAATATCAACTTCCAGCCTGCTGAGCCGAATATATTTTTCTTTAGAATCTTTTACAACTCCGTCAATAGCAAATTTGCTATTGTTTTTACATCCGGAAAAAATCAGAACCAGAGCCAGCAGAAATAGTATTCGTTTCATTAAAAGTCGGATAACCAGTTTTTTATATTCAGCTTATTATTTAAATAGTTCAGCCAGTTTTATCAGTAACTGTTCACCTCTAAGGTTAGATGCAATTATACGGCCTTCATTATCAAGAAGGTAATTACAAGGGATTGATTCAATCTTATAAAGCGGAACAACTATTGAATTCCAGTATTGAACATCACTCACATGTATCCATTTCTCCAGATTATCATCCTGAATCCCTTTCATCCACGCCTCTTTGGTTTTGTCAAGCGAAACCTGGTAAATCTGGAACCCTTTTTTATGATAAATGCCATAGGCTTTTACAAGATTTGGATTCTCTTTTCTGCATGGAGCACACCAGGATGCCCAGAAATCCAACAGAACTACCGTTCCCCTGGTTGAAGAAAGTTTAATAGTATCTCCTTCAGGTGCAGGAAGCGATATTTCCGGAGCCACGGTTCCGGATTGAGATGAAGGAGAAGCTGTTGTTTCCCCTTTCAACTTTGCAACCATCTCATTCACCTGTTCATGCAGTGATATAACAGGCTCATAATCTGGGTAATGACTATACATAGATGAGTCAACTTTAATAAAATATTTCAGATCATTTGTGGGGTTCATGACGTTAACGCGTGGTGCAACCTGCTGATAGAGGGCAATAAGGCTGACAAGTGAAGTCAGATTATCATCAATATATTTTTTTGTGTAAGTGTTAATCTCATTCAGGTAAACATTTGCAAGACTGTCAAGTGATTCGATAACCTTCGGAAACTCAGGTTTATCAACATTCTGCCTATAGATGATATTTAAATCCGTTAGTTTTTTTATTGTTATCCGCAGCGTTTTGTTATATTCGGCCATTGATTCAGAACCTTTTGATCCATTAATGTATATGGGATAGTTCAACGAATCGCTATATGCCTTCAGTGTGATCTTTTCCCCAGGTTCAACAAGCAGGGTCAGAAAATTATTATCGGTTCTTTTAAGAAGATAAAAGGAAGGTTGTCTTATCTCTCTATTGAAATTAAATGTCCCGTCAGCCGAAACCCTGATTGAATCAACAGGTTTAAGTTCGTTAGATTTCAGTTCGTCGAGAAAGATAAACCCTCCGTTTACCGGATTAATAATGGTGCCTGAAATTTTGACAATATTATTTTTACAGCCGGAAAAAACCAATATAGCAAACAAATAGAGAAAAAGCTTCTTATTCATCAAGTAAAATGTTAATTGATAATTATTTTCAAATATTGAAATGCAAAGTTATTCTTTTTTTAATCCGGCAATACTTTTAAGAAATTTAATTAATTTTCCGGCCGGATTTTAGCTATTTGCTTGGTTCATTTTTTATTATTATCTTACATAGGTTTTTTATTTTATTCAAATTGTAATTATATGAGTTACATTAAGTTCGATAAGGCTCAAGTTGTCAACCTGGAATATTCACTGGGAAGGGAAATGATCAGAACTAACAGAGCGGGATCTTACTCCTCTACTACTCTCGTCGGATGCAATACCCGAAAATATCATGGATTACTTGTTTGTCCTGTTGATGAGATGGCAGGTGAAAGATTTGTGCTTCTCTCTTCGCTCGATGTTACAGTAGTAAATAAAGACAAGAGTTTTAATATTGGTATTAGAAAATATAAGGGAGATTATTTTAGTCCTAAAGGTCATAAATATGTTGAGGACTACGATACTGATGACATTCCTTCAAGAATTTACAGGGTTGGTGGTGTGATTCTCAGACAGGAAAGACTGCTGGTTCATTATGAAGAACAACTTCTGATGAGGTTTACTATCCTTGAAGCCTCGGAACCTATGAAGTTGCAGTTCCGGCCTTTTCTTGCATTCCGGAATATTCACCAGCTGACACATGCCAATCTGGCTGCAAATAAAAAGGTTGATTTCATAGAAAACGGTATACAGTCAAAGATGTATGAAGGATTCCCTTCTTTAAAAATGCAGTTTTCCACGAAAGTTGAGTTTATTCCTGTACCTGACTGGTATCTTGGAGTTGAATATCTGGAGGAACAAAAACGAGGTTATGATTATTCGGAAGACCTGTTTACTCCCGGTTTTTTTGAGCTGAAAGCGAAAAAGGGCGATATTATAGTATTCTCGGCTTCAACAAAAAAAGAAAAGGCATCAGGTCTTAAACAAAAGTTTGCAAAGAATGCATCAGGTAAAATTCCCCGGGATAGCTTTGTTAATTGTTTGAAAAATGCCGCCCAGCAATTTGTTGAAAAACGGGGAGGTAAAACTCTTATAATAGCTGGTTATCCATGGTTTGGTGCCGGGGGAAGAGATACATTTATTTCACTACCTGGTCTGGCTTTGGCAAGGCACAGACTGGATCTCTACCGGAATGTTCTGGATACCCAGATTAACAAAATGAAAGATGGTTTGTTTCCAAATATGGGTAACACAGGTGACCCGGCATTTAATTCTGTTGATGCACCTCTTTGGTTTTTCTGGTCTGTTCAACAATACGTTGAACATGGCGGCACCGATGGATGGGAACGATATGGAGCAGCAGCAAAATCAGTACTGAATGTCTTTAAAAACGGTACAGCACCTAATATTCACATGAGAGATAATGGTCTTATCTATGCCGATGAACCGGGGAAAGCACTTACCTGGATGGATGCAATAGTGAATGGTGCTCCTGTAACGCCTAGAAGAGGTTATGCCGTGGAGATAAATGCGCTCTGGTATAATGCTCTCTGTTTTTCACTTGACATGTCAAAAAAAGAGAATGATAAAAAGTTTATAAAGGAATATGATAAATTGCCTGACCTGATAAAGAAATCATTCCTTGATTTATTCTGGAATGAAAAGAGCGGCTACCTGGCTGATTATGTTAATGATGATGAGGGAATGAACACTTTTGTAAGGCCAAATATGGTCATAGCAGTCTCGCTCCCTTATTCGATGCTAGATAAAGACCAGATGAAGATGGTGCTGGATGTTGCAGACAAAAATCTTGTTACTGTCAGAGGGTTAAGAACACTTTCCCCGCATAATAAATTATACCAGGGTGTTTATAAAGGAAATCAGGAGGAAAGGGACAATGCATATCATCAGGGTACTGTCTTTCCATGGCTGTACGGTCCATTCTGTGAAGGATGGTTGAAAGTATATGGTCAGCAGGGGGTACAGAAAGTAAAGAAGCTGGTTTATGGTCTTGAAGCTGTAATGAGTGAACATGGAATAAGTACTATTTCCGAGATATATGACGGTGATCCTCCTCATTCACCACAGGGAGCTATTTCACAGGCATGGAGTGTTGGTGAGGTACTGAGGATAATCAACTTGCTGGAAACAAAATTTGCAACTTAATAACAGAGGTAGGATATGCGTGTGTTAATGTTTGGATGGGAATTTCCACCACATATTTCAGGTGGATTAGGGACTGCCAGCTATGGTTTGACTAAAGGCATGGCAACTCTCGATGATCTTGAAGTGATCTTTGTTGTGCCTAAAGCCTGGGGCGATGAGGATAAGACTAAGGTCAGACTGGTCGGTGCTAACCAGGTGCCGGTAGCATTCAAACAGGTTTTTTATAAGGGGTTCAGGCGCCCTGTTGAAAGAATTGAAGTATCATCAAAAATCGTACCTTATACCGACCCTGAAGATTTCTGGAAATTAGTCAGATCAGAGGTCTCGGGTTATGGTTTTTTTGTTCAAACCAACAATAGCGGCAAGGTCGATTTTTCCGGAAGATACGACCATAGCCTTATGGATGAAATTTACAAGTATTCTATTGTAGCCGCGGTGATAGCTGATGAAAATGAGTTTGATATTATCCATGCTCATGACTGGCTTGCTTATCCCGCAGGCATTGCCGCCATGGAAGTGTCGGGGAAGCCTCTTGTCATTCATGTACATGCTACCGACTTTGACCGAAGCGGCGGGAGTGTAAATCCTGATGTTTACCGCATTGAGAAAAACGGAATGGATGCTGCCTCCAAGATAATTACTGTCAGCAATCTGACGAGAGACATTGTAATAAACAAATACAATATCAATCCCGATAAGGTAGAAACTGTTTACAACGCAGTTGAACCTGTTAAGATTACCGAAAACATGATCCTTAAAAAAGGATTTGATGAAAAGGTGGTCACATTTCTTGGCCGGATCACCATGCAAAAAGGTCCTGAGTATTTCATTGAAGCAGCTTATAAGGTTTTACAGGTGATGGATAATGTTAGATTTGTCATGGCAGGATCTGGCGACATGATGGAAAGGATGATGCGAAGAGCTGCAGCACTTAAAATAACTGACAGGTTCCATTTTACAGGTTTTCTAAAAGGAGCAGACGTCTTTTCAATGCTGGATATGAGCGACGTTTATATTATGCCATCTGTATCAGAACCATTTGGGATTTCACCACTTGAGGCTATGCAGTCAAATGTGCCGGTCATCATAAGTAAACAGTCGGGAGTGGCAGAGATACTTACACATGCCGTCAAAACCGATTTCTGGGACATAGATGCGATGGCTGACGCAATTTATGGAATTCTAAACTATCCGGCACTTTCAAATATGTTTATTAAAAATGGCAAGGAGGAAGTTATCCGGCTTAAATGGGATAACTCAGCCAGACATGTACGTGATATTTATTACAGAGTTGTTGAAAATCAAAAGAATTAAGATATGAGCGCATCAGGCAAAAAAGCAATTTGCTTCTATTTTCAGGTACATCAACCTTTCAGGCTCAAGAGATACAGGTTTTTTGAACTGGGGCATGATCATTATTATTATGATGATTTCTCGAATGAATCCATAATGAGAAAAGTGGCAGAGAAATGTTATCTGCCTGCCAATAACATCATTATGGATCTTATCCAGAAGCATAAAGGGAAATTTAAAGTTACTTTTTCACTCTCAGGGCTGGCAATCAGTCAGTTCCGGCTTTATGCGCCTGAGGTTCTTGATTCTTTCAGGAATCTTGCTGAAACCGGTATGGTGGAATTTCTTGCCGAGACCAACTCTCATTCACTTGTTTCACTGAGAAGCAGAAGCGAATTTGAGAGGCAGGTTGCCAAACATAAAGAAATGCTAAAAGAGTTTCTCGGAGTTGAAGCTACTTCATTCCGAAATACTGAATTAATTTATTCTGACACAATAGGCTCATGGGTGGCTGATATGGGGTATAAATCAATTCTGACTGAAGGTGCCAAGCATGTACTGGGATGGAAAAGTCCTAATTTTCTGTATTGTAACTCGATTAATCCCCGGCTGAAAGTTCTTCTGAGGAACTTTGTACTGAGCGATGATATTGCTTTCAGGTTTTCAAACAGAGACTGGAATTCATGGCCCCTGACAGCCGATAAGTATGCTTCATGGATAAACAAGCTGGCTCCTAAAAGCGAGCTTATAAATATTTTTCTCGACTATGAAACATTCGGGGAACACAACTGGAAAGAAACAGGAATATTTGATTTTCTGTCACATATGCCCGGAGCAGTTCTTAAGAAATCCCCTTTCCTGTTTATGACCCCCACCGAGATTGCTGATACATTGCAGCCGGTTTCTGCAATAGGCATACCTTCGCCAATCTCATGGGCCGATGAGGAACGCGACATTACAGCATGGCTGGGTAATGAACTGCAGGTTGCGGCTCTTGATAAATTATACAGCCTGTCGGGGAAGGTAAATAAATGTGAAGACGAACTGATTAAAAAAGACTGGGAATATCTTCAGTCGAGCGACCATTTCTATTATATGGCAACAAAGTTTTTTTCCGATGGTGCCGTTCATGCCTATTTTAACCCTTATGAAACCCCGTATGATGCATTCATGAATTATATGAATGTGCTCAGCGACTTTGAAATAAGGCTGCGAAGAATATTTCCTGATACTGCTGAACAAGATCAGATATTTAAACTTGGCATACAGATCATAGAAAAAGATATGATCATCGAAAAACAGGTAACTGAAATTCAAAAACTGACCAGGAAGATTTCAAGAATAAAACCAGTTGTTAAACCAGCTATTAAGGAGTCGTCAAAATCTGCTTTAAAGCCAATCGCTACAAAGAAGAGCGCTCCTCTTAAATCTGACAATAAACTGAAACGAAACAAAAAGTAAGGATAGCAGACTAAAACGAATAATTTCCGAAGATGAAGGTTGAATTTATTTTTGAAACAAGCTGGGAAGTATGCAACAAAGTTGGGGGGATACACACAGTAATATCAACAAAGGCGCTTAAGATTATCAATGAACTTGGCGACAAGTATATACTTATCGGACCGGATGTATGGAGGGAAGATGTTACAAATCCGGAGTTTATTCCCGACGAATCGCTGTTTGTTGAATGGAAAGCAAGAGCTGCATCTGAAGGATTAAGAGTTAAGACAGGAAGATGGAATATTGCCGGAAAACCTATAGTGATTCTTATCGACTTCACACCCTACTTCGGACAACAGAATGAGATATTTGCCGGATTCTGGGAAACATATAAACTTGACAGTATTACCGGACAGTGGGATTATGTTGAACCGGCACTCTTTGGATATGCTGCCGGTAAACTGATTGAAAGTTTCTCGACGTATTACCAGGAGCATCACAATATTATCGCGCAGTTTCATGAATGGATGACCGGGACCGGGATACTTTACCTGAAAAAGAATGCTCCATGGGTTGCTACTGCATTTACAACTCACGCCACTGTACTTGGAAGAAGTATTGCCGGTAATAATCGTCCTCTTTATGGAAAGATGGAAGAATACAATCCATCACAAATCGCCAGGGAACTAAATGTTGTGGCAAAACAATCGCTTGAAAAAATCTCTGCAACAGAAGCAGATGTTTTTACAACAGTAAGCGATATAACAGCGAGAGAATGCAAACATTTTCTTGGCAAGGAGATTGATTTTGTAACACCGAATGGTTTCGAGGATTCGTTTGTTCCTTCCGATGATATTTTTGAAGAAAGAAGGCAGGTAGCCAGAGAAAAACTTCTTAGTGTGGCTGAGGCAGTACTTGGTTATCCGGTTGCGGAAGATTGTGTTTTAGTGGTGAACAGCGGAAGGTATGAATTCCGGAACAAGGGGGTTGATATTTTTATTGACTCTCTCGGTGAGATACAAAAGAAAAATAGTATTGAAAAGGAGTGTATCGCCTTTTTCCTGATCCCTGCCTATCATAAAGGACCTCGTCAGGATATAATTGACATTCTTTATAATAATGGTCCGGGGAACGGTGGTGACCGATATCTTACACATAGTTTGCATTATCCGGCCACAGACCCTATTTTGCAGAGAGCTGTCACGAACAACATCTTTAATGATCAAAATTCTAAAGTCAGGATCATTTTTGTTCCCTGCTATCTCAACGGAAACGACGGCATCTTTAATATGCCTTACTTCGAATTGCTGATCGGATTTGACCTGTCGGTTTTTCCTTCATACTACGAGCCATGGGGCTATACTCCGCTTGAAAGCCTGATGTTTTCTATTCCATCCGTAACTACTTCACTTTCAGGGATAGGACTATGGGTGAGGACCTATTTCGAAAATCCCGGAAATGGTATATCAGTAATTGAAAGAACAGATGATAATGAGATTGAAGTCATCACTAAGATAGGGGACTTCATGGGAATGTTCATAGGGTTAAAGGAAAAAGAAATTGAACAGGCAAGAGAGAAAGCTCATGCAATTTCAAGAATAGCATTGTGGGACAACCTTGTTGATCATTATCTCAACGCCTATTACCAGGCGCTGATACAGAGCAACGATAGAAGAGAAGAACCCAGGGAATTTTTAAGATTTGTTGAAGCTCCGGGGTTACATATCCGCAAACCGCATCAAATGCCTGTTTGGAAAGATATATATGTTCAGAGTGATGTACCACAGAAACTTGACTCACTTAAAAAGCTGGCAGAAAACCTCTGGTGGTCATGGAACTCTGAAGCTGAATTCTTATTCAGAAGGATGGATCCGTCTCTGTGGGATGAAGTCCGGCATAATCCTAAACTGCTCCTTGAAAAGATTGATTATAAAAGACTTCTGGTACTTGAGGATGATGATGAGTTTGTGGCTGATCTGAAACATGTAAATGAATTATTCAAAGCCCATAATGATCGGACTGACGATCCCTCTTTGCCTTCTATTGCTTACTTCAGTATGGAGTTTGGAATACATCCCTGCCTGAAAATTTATTCAGGGGGACTTGGGATACTTGCCGGCGATTATCTGAAGGAAGCCAGCGATTCAAATCTGAACATTACCGGAGTAGGTCTGCTCTACAGATATGGCTATTTTACACAGAAGCTTGGACCAAGGGGCGAGCAACTTACAGTTTACGAAGCTGAAGAATTTTCACGACTTCCTATAAACCCTGTCAAAGATTTAAATGGGAACCATTTGTATGTGAGCCTGGTATGGCCCGGACGAACAGTTAAAATCCGTGTATGGGAAGCTATGGTAGGAAAAATACGTCTTGTCCTTCTCGATACCGATTTTGACGATAATCTGCCGGAGGACAGAACCGTTACTCATTATCTCTATGGGGGAGATATTGAAAACAGGCTCAGGCAGGAACTGATCCTTGGTATTGGTGGTATAAGAGCTCTTGTTGCTTTGGGATTGAAACCTGATATCTACCATAGCAATGAAGGGCATTCTGCATTTATAAGCCTGGAGAGGCTCAGGGGTCTTATAAACGATCATCATCTTACATTTAATCAGGCACTTGAAGCGGTAAGATCATCAACCTTGTTTACAACTCATACCCCTGTACCTGCCGGACATGATGCATTTGAAGAAGATCTTCTCCGAAAATATATTTCTCATTACCATAGCAGGTTGGCAATCACATGGGGTGAACTAATGGCACTGGGACAATGTGAAGGTGACTCTGATAAAAAATTCAACATGAGTTATCTCGCTACAAGAATGTCGCAGGAGGTAAATGGCGTCAGCAAACTGCATGGTGAGGTAAGCCAGGGTATGTTTAACAAACTTTGGCCGGGTTATCTTAAGGAAGAGCTATTCATAGGTTATGTTACTAACGGGGTTCATCATCCAACTTGGACAGCGCCTGAATGGAAAGAGGTCTATAAGGATTTGACCGGCAATATAAATTTTGACCAGACTGACAGAAGCCTCTGGGAAAAACTTTATAATCTGGAAGATAAAAAGATTTATGAAATAAAGAGAGGCCTTAAAAAAAGTCTGTTTTCAAATATCAGAAAAAGAATTCAGTCAGATATGATTGAGAAACATGTCAGTCCTCGGACGCTTTTAAGCATAAGCAATCATCTTGACGAAAAAACGCTGACTATTGGATTTGCCAGGCGGTTTGCAACTTATAAAAGGGCATCGCTGCTTTTCCGAGATATTGACAGACTTGAACGTATAGTAAATAATCCGGAGAAACCTGTCCAGTTTATCTATGCAGGTAAAGCACATCCCAATGACGGCGGGGGGAAAGATCTTATAAAGAGGATTTTTGAAATTTCTCAGATGCCCCAGTTTTCCGGTAAGGTAATTTTCCTCGAGAATTATGATATTGAGATGGCTAAGTATCTTACCAGGGGTGTCGATATCTGGCTTAATACACCTACACGGCCACTTGAAGCTTCAGGTACAAGCGGTGAAAAAGCAGTTATGAATGGCACAATCCATTTCAGCGTGCTTGATGGATGGTGGGTAGAGGGCTACCGGGCATTTGCAGGCTGGGCTTTACCAAAGAAGAGAACCTACGAAAATCAGGATCTTCAGGATGATATTGATGCTGAAACTATTTACAATATGCTTGAATATGAAATAGTTCCGGCTTATTATTCATTCAATGAACAGGGAATACCGGTTGAATGGGTAAGCCTCATTAAGAACACTATGGTAAAAATTGCTCCGGAATTTACCATGAAAAGAATGATTGATGACTATTATGAGAAATATTATTCTAGACTATTTGTACGGAATAAATATCTCATTGATAATAATTTTGAGAAGGCAAAAGAACTGGCCGAGTGGAAAAAAACCATGAAAGATGAGTGGGATAATATTGAAGTCGTAAATTTTAGTTTTGAACGTGCAGGAGAAAACGTATACCGTTCAGGTCATGATTACAGGGCAGAAATTGCGCTTGATGTAAAGAAAATTCCTAAAGAAAACGTTGGTGTGGAATTTATTATCACGCATATGAGCAAAAGAGGTGAACATGAATTCGTTGCCAGTGAAGATTTTAAATTAATCAGCTGTAAGAATGGCAAATGCCTCTACCGGGCAAGTCTGGTACCTGAAAAAGCCGGGTCTTTTTTTTATGGAATACGCATCTACCCGAAACACAAAGATCTTCCTCACAAGCAGGATTTCTACCTGCTTCGCTGGATTGATTAAATATCGGTTGCCCGTCGGACAGGTTCTTTTTTAAATACAAGGGCTGTTCTTGAGGGAAGATACAGGTAAAGGTATAAAGGAGCATTAATAATGTTCCTTTCTGCTTTTCGTATCGAGATATAAATTGTTTTCCTGTCTATCCTGTTAAACCCGCCAAATGCCGGATCATCAGTATCAAGTACAACCCTGAATTTCCCAATAACGGGTATCCCGTAATCAGTAAATGAGGTAGTTGGATGAAAGTTAAAAACAAATAGTAATTCTCCTCTCATATAAGCAACAACCTTATCGGCATTATTTTCGTATATCCTGTTAACGGTAAGGTCATTAAGTATTTTGAAGTCAGTGTGAAGCTTCACCATCTTTCTGTCGAACTTAAGAAGGTTGTAGTATTTAAGATCTTTGTTTTCTGCAAGCTGCCACTGACGCCGGGCATATTTAAAGCTCCAGTTATTTCCTTCCCGTGGAAAGTCTATCCATTCCGGATGACCAAATTCATTCCCCATAAAGTTCAGGTAACCTCCTCCGGAAGTGCTGAAGGTGATAAGTCTGATCATTTTGTGCAAGGCAATACCGCGGTCCACTGCGATACTATGATAGGATTTGTTCATGCCTGAATACATTTCCGCATCTATCATCCTGAAAATAAGTGTTTTATCACCGACGAGGGCCTGATCATGCGATTCGCAGTACGATACTATCTTCTCTTCGGGACGATGTTGAGTAAGTTCATAGAACAATTTTCCCATATCCCAGTGTTCATCAAAGGTCTCTTTTACCAGTTTTATCCAGAAATCAGGAACGCCCATTGATAACCTGAAATCGAAGCCATACCCCATTTTTTCCGTATCAGAAGCTAATCCTGGCATACCACTCATCTCCTCCGCTATCGTGAGTGCCTCGGGCTTATATTTATGTATCAGTTTGTTGGCAAGAAAGAGATATACCAGTGCATCTTCATCCTGGTTACCGTCGAAGTATTCATTATATGATGTAAAATTCTTTTCGAGGCCATGATCATAATAAATCATACTTGTAATTCCATCGAACCTGAATCCGTCAAATTTGTACTCTTCGAGCCAGTAACGACAGTTGGATAACAGGAAATGAATAACGTTGTCCTTTCCATAGTCGAAACACAAAGAATCCCAGGCTATATGATTTCTTCTTTGATTTGAATGAAAATACTGGCCTAATGATCCATCGAACAGGCCTAATCCTTCATTAACATTTTTTACTGAGTGTGAATGAACAAGATCCATTATAACCCTCATACCTGCAATATGAGCTCTATCAACCAGTTCCTTAAGATCTTCCGGTGTTCCGAATCTTGATGAGGCTGCAAAAAAACTTGAGACATGATACCCGAAAGATCCATAAAAGGGATGCTCCTGGATAGCCATCAGCTGGATGGTATTATATCCGGATTCACTTATATCAGGGAGAATATTTTCCGTAAATTCACGGTATGTTCCAATTTTCTCTTCTGATGTAGCCATTCCGATATGGGCTTCATAGATCACAGGAGCAGGACAGGGGGGAGTAAAATATTCACAACTCCATTTATAGTTTTCCTTTGGTTGCCATACCTGGGCGTTGAAAATTTTAGTTTGCTCATCCTGAACCACACGGTTTGCATATGAAGGGATACGCTCTCCCTTACCTCCTTCCCAGTGAACAGAAAGCTTATAAAGGTCTCCGTGTTTAAGTATTTCGACTGGCAGAAATATCTCCCAGTCTCCCATAGGATTAATCCTTTTCATCATGAATTCCTTCTTCTCTTTCCATCCTGTAAAAACGCCGATAATGATAATGTTCTTTGCATTTGGAGCCCATTCCCTGAAAACCCAGGAATCGCTGTTTCGGTGTAGACCGTAGTAAAAATGTCCCATTGCGAAATCACAAAGTGTACCATTAACGACCAAATGCTTTTCTTTTGAAAGGCATTTCGCAATGCGTCTGTCAATGACATGTGTAAAGGGGTTCAACCATGGGTCGGACTGATAGAAACTTTTTGTATTCATGATGATTGGTAAAATAGGATATCTTTCTATAAAAATACGAAAACAAAATCATTAATTTGTTTCATTTCCACGGGCTTTATTAATTTTGCAGACATAATTTTATTCTATGATAATTCATTATGGTTACGAAAATCTTAATCTGATATCTCCTGTTGCAACTCTTGGAATTTTTGACGGAGTTCACCGGGGACATAAAGCTCTTCTCGATTGTCTTGTTTCAAGGGCAAGAGAGGTTAAAGGTGAATCTGTTGTTATTACATTTTCTCCACATCCGAGGTTGGTCCTTGAACGAGACAATATTAATCTCTCGTTCCTTACAACGATGGAGGAAAAGAAAATACTGCTGGAGAATGCAAACGTTGACCATCTGATTATTATAGAATTCAATAACCGGTTCAGTAAGATTCCGGCATGTGATTTTATTAAAGACATTCTGGTCGAAAAGATTGGAGCAAAACATCTTATAATAGGATATGATCATCATTTTGGGAGAAGAGGCGAAGGCGATTTTAATACAATTAAGCAATGTTCGGAAGAGCTTGAGTTCAGGGTCGAACAAGTACAGGGCTATCATACGGAAGAGGGAGCTATAAGCTCATCTTCAATTCGTGAAGCATTGCTGAAAGGGAGACTTGATGAAGCGAACAAATGGCTTGGATATTTATATTCTGTCAGTGGCACTGTTATTGAGGGACGAAAGATTGGGCGTTCCATAGGATTTCCAACAGCAAATATTAAGCCTGATTCTCAACATAAATTAATCCCCTGTGGTGGAGTATATGCAGTTGAAGTTCTGCTTGATAACAAAACCTATCCTGGAATGCTGAGCATCGGATCCAATCCAACAGTGAACTCAGATATCAGATCCAGGAGTATTGAAGTTCATATTCTGAACTTTGATAAGGACATTTATGGAAGCAGGATTTCAGTGATATTCAGGAGAAGGCTGAGAGATGAGAAAAAATTTGACAATTTAAAACAGTTGTCAGAACAAATGGAACGGGATAAACAAGATACCCAGCAATTGTTGACCTGAAGAATAACAAATGTTTTTGTTAACTTTGACCTCTCAAAAATAATCTGAAATATGAACTTAACATTTGATACAATGCAATACCAGGTAAAAGATATATCGCTTGCGGATTTTGGCAGAAAGGAGATAGAAATTGCTGAAAAGGAGATGCCTGGTTTATTGGCGATAAGGAAGAAATATTCTTCTGAAAAACCTCTGAAAGGAGCACGGATCACAGGCTCATTGCACATGACAATTCAAACAGCAGTTCTTATTGAGACTCTGGCTGAACTTGGAGCAGATGTGAGGTGGGCAAGCTGTAATATTTTTTCAACACAGGATCATGCAGCATCGGCCATAGCTGCAAGAGGTATCCCGGTGTTTGCCTGGAAAGGAGAGACACTCGAAGAGTATTGGTGGTGTACTGCACAGGCACTCACATTCCCCGATGGTAAAGGGCCTAACCTTCTTGTTGATGATGGCGGCGATGCTTCATTGATGGTTCACCTTGGATATAAAGCCGAAAAGACACCGGAGATGCTTAACAGGAAACCGGAGAACAGGGAGGAGGCCATTATACTTGCTACACTAAAAGATCTTATGGACAAAGAACCAGGGAAATGGCACCGCACCGTTAGTGAACTTAAGGGAATATCGGAAGAGACCACAACAGGAGTCCACAGATTGTATCAGATGCTGGAAAACGGCGAATTGCTTGTGCCTGCTATTAACGTAAATGATTCTGTAACAAAATCAAAATTCGACAACCTTTACGGATGTCGTGAGTCGCTTGCAGATGGTATAAAAAGAGCAACCGATGTTATGCTGGCAGGAAAGGTTGTTGTTGTTTGCGGCTATGGTGATGTGGGAAAAGGTTGTGCGAAATCCATGAAATCTTACGGAGCCAGAGTCATTATTACAGAAATCGACCCGATATGTGCTCTTCAGGCATCAATGGAAGGATTTGAAGTTAAAACAGTTGAAGACACACTTGATGAGGGGAATATTTTTGTAACGGCTACCGGCAACAGGGATATTATAACATTGGATCATATGTTGAAAATGAAAGATCAGGCAATCGTTTGCAATATTGGTCATTTCGATAACGAAATACAGGTTGACAGTCTGAATGAACAGAAAGGCATAGTAAAAATCAATATCAAACCACAGGTAGACAAATATCTTTTCTCCGACGGGCATGCAATTTTTATTCTTGCTGAGGGAAGACTGGTTAACCTTGGATGTGCCACGGGTCATCCTTCATTTGTTATGAGTAACTCTTTCAGTAATCAGACACTTGCTCAGATTGATCTCTGGAAAAACAAATATGAAATAGGTGTTTACAGGCTTCCTAAATATCTTGATGAGGAGGTTGCCCGTTTACATCTCGATCAGCTTGGAGTAAAACTTACAAAACTTTCAAAGGAACAATCTGATTATATCGGCGTTCCTGAAAGCGGACCTTACAAACCTGATCATTACAGGTATTAAGGATTATTCAGTTCCAGACTGTAACATAATTGCCCTGCAATCTTGTTCTGTAGTTTTTCAGAGGATATTTTCCTATCCCGCTTGAAGGAGTGCCTCCTGCTGCAAGCGCATATGTGGTTCCGCATTTCGGGCATATTGCATAGAGCGATGAATTTATGTCAATGTTAACCTTAATACTTAAGCCGTTAACTGAATAATCATGCGGACAGGTACGGTCATAGGCATAAAACTCATCGACTCCACTGTAAATAATGATTCCATTGCCATCATACCCGGCAGCACCAGACCCCCAGTTATTGGTATGGGAATCAACAGTAACAGACCCGCCCATGGCATTTAGGTTTACAAACTCAGGGTCATTCAGGTCGAGAGTGAAATTCACGTAAGTATCGGGGATGACATCATTCTTTTTATTACATGAACTTAAGATGACGGTAAGTGCAACTGTAATTAGAAAAAATCTTATTTTTGAATCTGCGGCCATCAGGAACTAATTATTAATGCAAAATTACTATTACCACCGGAAATTTAACGGGATTGAGAAATTTTTATTGTAATAATTGAATATGAATAAAATAACTGTGAAGAAGGTTTCTCTTTTGTTTTTTCTTCTATCAGTAACAATCGGGTCAATTAGCGCTCAGATTTTTCATAAAAATCCTGAGAAAGAATTATTCGGTAAAACTTCAGTAAATAAAAAGGAGGCAAAAGTTAAAGAACCAAGGTCTGTTGTCCGATCTAAAAAGAAACAGGAAGCTAATACTCGAAGGCTTAATAAAAATATTGAGAAATCTGTAAGACGTTCGCAAAAAAGAACTATTGATATTCAAACATCTGAAGTACAAGCACGTATGAAACAAAATAAGAAAGATAATGCAGCGAGGGATAAGGAAAAAAAGAAAAAAGTGAAGGCAAGTACGAAAAGAGCCGGGAAAAAATATAACTAATGTTGTAACTTTGAGGATAATTACTTGTAAAACACCTGTTCACAGGATTTTTATTTGTAAATTAGTAGTGATGCATTAATTTTAAAAAATATTATTAAAACACTGATAATAAATTTAATACAAGCGTTCTTTGATTTTTTGATTTGAATTGATGTGTTAACCCCGAAGGGGTTTTATTTGAATAACCGT
>Ga0315273_10001221_pt1 | contig 28942 bp, 22 predicted proteins | sample YL17G02_0_MG_FD_205753 | JGI IMG/M metagenome (GOLD analysis project Ga0315273, IMG submission 205753) | Sediment microbial communities from Yellowstone Lake, YNP, Wyoming, USA - YL17G02_0 | ecosystem: Environmental > Aquatic > Freshwater > Lake > Sediment | place: USA: Wyoming | collected... | reverse complement strand
AAGCTTGCCAGATATAGTCCCAAAAACCTGGGACATTTCGGACTGGCGAGTGACGCATATACTCATTTCACCTCACCGATCAGAAGGTACCCCGATCTGACGGTACACAGGGAATTGAAAAAACTGATCGGCGAAGGAAAAACGAAGATAAAATTCAGGGATTTTAAGAACAAACCTGATCAAGGGATAGAAGACAGGGCGCTTGTCGCTACCGCTTCCCACTGCTCAATAAAAGAGCGTTCCGCTGAGGAAGCGGAAAGAGAATTAATCCGTTGGCGTCAGGTGCGCTTTATGGAAAAAATGCCTGGTGAGGTTTTCGATGCGGTCATCCAGGACGTAATCAGCTATGGAATATATATTGAACTCTCCGATTACTATCTCGAAGGGTTGATTCATGTAACATCCATGTATGACGATTATTACCATTATGATGAAAGATCTAAAACACTTTGGGGGGAAAAAACACATAAACGTTATTCCATCGGACAGACATTAAAAGTTATTATATCGAAAATCGATGTTGAAAAGAGGATGATAGACTTCGCTCCTTATGGACTTGACTATAGTCGAAAAACGAAAGCTGGAAAAAGCAATAAAATATCTACGAACATGAGTCGAAGATCAAATAAATAAAAGAACCAGTTCATCTAATATGCGCCTATTTCCCGGTTAAACTGGGATAACGGACAAGCAATAATTCTCTGCCGGATGTTTTACTGGAGCTTTTATTAAAAAGATCCGATATTTTTTTAATTCTGTTTTGATACCTGATGCCATAACTAAGCACCTGGCATTTGCTTTGCATCGCTTGCGGCAATTCCTTGAAATGTCTCAACATCATATAAACAAAAAAGGCCTTTCCTTTTTCCCCAAATTGCTCAATCTCCTCAGCTCTTTCAATTCTTATAATCCTTTTATGGCTATAAAAAACCATCGACGGTTCATAATACCTATAAGCAATTATTTCACCGGACTCGATATTGCTTTTCTCCGCAATGCCCCCAAGCGTTTTGATCGGAAAATATTCCCTCATTTTCGGAAAAAAGAAAAAATTGGTTGATATCAATAAAAGAATCGTTGTGATTAAAGTTGCAGTAAAAGTGATGGCGTGCATTTGTCCCATCTGGTCTCTAAACAATGCGATCTTAAAAACATTCAGCAATACCGCCAATGTGGATAGACCTAAAAGAAACAAGGCAATCATCATCCAATCCTGAAAGAAGCAATAACGGAGGATAAGCATCAACGAAACAACTACCAGACCTAAATAAACATAATGAATCGAGACGAAGATGCATGATGTTTTCCTTTTATGCGGGAGCGACAAACCGGATGCCGTAAGCAATGACAGAGCCGGAAACAAACCGAGAATATAAGCGGGAAGCTTGGACCCCGAAATAGAAAAGAAAATAAAGTACACTGCGAACCAAGCGATATTCAATAAAGCCGAAAATGATAATGGATTCTTTTTCCCAAGGAGAGAGATTTTTTTTTCTTTCATCCAATTTAAGTGCCTGTGGACGGATAATAACAAAAAAAATACCCATGGGAAAAAACCAAGCAGAAGTACCGGAATATAATACCAGATCCCTCCCGTATGCTTGTACATCGGAGTAACGAAGCGTAAAAAATTATTCTCAATCAGAAAAACCCTAAAGAATTTAAAACCATGCTGAATCAGAACAAGAATATACCAGGGTGAAGCGATCAGTATAAAAATGATGATTCCCTTGATTATGTGCAGTTTTTTTATAAGACTGAAATCTCTTTGCACAAGCATTATAGAAAAAACGACCGCTCCAGGCAGCAGCAAGCCCACAGGACCTTTTGTAATCACCGCGAGGGCGGTTCCGATGTAAAAGAGGTACCATTTCCCATCGTTTTTTTCAGCTTTATAAACCGAGACGTAACCATAAATCGCCAGCGTCATGAAAAACGCCAGGCACATATCCGTAACTGATTGACGAGAAAGGACGTAAATTTCAAAGGAAGTCGCACCGATCAACATCGCGATTAGCCCGGTTTTTTTATCGTACAAAAGGCTTCCAATCCTGTAGATCAGCCATAGAAAAGCTAACCCTGCCAGAAAGGAAGGAAATCGCGCTGACAATTCATTGAAACCGAATAATCGGCCGGACAAAACCTGGAGCCAGTAAAAAAAGACCGGTTTGTTCAGTCTTGGTTCATAATTGAAATAAGGAGTGATCAGGTCTCCACTTTCCACCATCTCACGTGCCGATTCAATATAATATGGCTCATCGGGGTCCCATAGAGGAAGATAACCGATGTTCACGGCGTAACAAACAATCAGCGCGCCTAATACGATCAATAGAAGCCATATCGTTGATTTTTCTTTCGCCATACCGGTTACTTTTTTATTACTTTGTAATATGGGACAGCTCTTTTCCTGAGCCAGAACAAGCCGAAGATATCGAAGGCAACCCTGAAAGTTCGGGACCAAAGCTTGTATTTCGACTTTCCCGCCAGGCGAGACCTGTGATTTACCTCTTTCTGAATGAGCTCGATTCCGTTTTGATGGAACAGGTATGGAATGAACCGATGCATCCCGTTAAAAAAAGGTAGCCTCAAAAAATCTTTTTTATAAAAGACTTTTAACGTGCAGCCGGGGTCCAATGCCCTCACTCCCCCTGCCAGATTGAGGAGTTTTCGAGCCACAATCGAGAAAAATTTTCGTATGAAATAGTCTTTTCGTTTTGCCCTGAACCCGCATACCGCCCTGCCCTCCCTAAGATGAAAAGCAAGGTCTGCGATATTGCACGGATCATTTTGGCCGTCCGCATCAAGCGTGGCAACAACCGGATACCTGGCGTTTCCCACACCGTGATGTATGGCGGCGGACTGGCCTTGGTTTTGTTTGAATCTTAATATTGTATATGACCTGTTCTTCTCCAATTTTTGAAGAAGATTGACTGTGCCGTCTGTTGATCCGTCATCCACAAGAATTATTTCCAGTTTACCGAATTTATCTTTGATCGTTTTTTCCAGCTCCAGCAGGAAACCAGGCAAGACATCTTCTTCATTATAAACCGGAATCACAATGCTTATTTCTTTTAAGGTATAATTCTTATTCATCATTCCAAATCCATCCGCAAACTGTAAGATAAAGAGACACTTTTTGCAATGAGACTGCTCCACAAAATAAATCATCTCCTTCTCTATAGGCGCCTCAACGGTTGACATTAAAAGAAGTATGGAAATAATAAAGAATGAATATTCAGGAATAAATACATAAGGAGTAAAAAATAATGCGAAAAAACCTGGTTGCTGCGAGTGCCTTAATGATTTTATTGTTATTCTTTGTTGCGAATGTCAATGGCAGCGCCACTTTGAATGCAAATAATAAAAAGGTCGTTATTCTTTGCTTCGATGGCGTGGATGGCGAAATGACAGCCGATTATATGGCTAAAGGGCTGCTCCCTAACTTGTTCCAATTGTCACAAACAGGCGTTTATTCGCTTCTTGACACAACAAATCCGCCGCAGACTCCTGTATCCTGGGCTGCATTCACAACCGGCTGGCATCCGGGAAAGACCACAATCTTCGACTTTTTGAAAAGGGACGAAGGCAGCTACCTCCCGAGTTTTTCGCAGATTACCATCATTCCGAAGCAATTTCTGTTCGGCAGAGCTAATCCGATAATTTTGTCTCTTGCGGCAGCTGTTGTCTCATTTTTAGTCTTTTATTTGATTATAAGATTTCTTTTTAAGAGAAAAAAAGCGGCGCTCATTACATCAATTATTATCTTTGTAATAGTTTTACCGGTCGTCTATGTCCTTGTAAGATTATGGATTCCTGTGGAAAATACCTTTGTGCAAAATAATAGAAAAGGCACTCCTTTCTGGGATGTCCTAAACCTTAACGGTATCAGAACAAAAGTTTTTAATATACCAGTCACATTTCCAGCTTCCGGCGAGAAAAACGGCTACCTTCTTACCGGCCTGGGAACGCCGGATATTACCGGGAGTATCGGTAAACCCTCGTTTTTCACAACATCCAAATCCTTAATGCCCAGCACCGGAGAGTTCACGGTTACTTTCACCAAACTCGACGAGACATCAGGCGGTGTTTATTACACATTTGTAACAGGTCCGGACCGCAGGAAGGTGACCTTCATGGGAGATAAGAACCAGGAAGAAAAAGTTGACCTGAAATCCTTGAGCTATATAGACCCGGAAGAGGAAAAAAAGAAAAGCCCCGAATACCTGTTTGATACCGGCAATGTATTGCTTCCCGAAGACAAAGAGCAAGCCGTCGCAATTCCCATGCGATTATCGGTGGACAAGCATTCGAGGACGGTGACTATCGAATTGCAGGATCAAAAGCAGGCGATCAAGGAAAGCCAATGGAGCGACTGGTTTGAAATGAGATTCAAGCTCAATCCCGTCGTTTCACTATGGGGGATCGCCCGTTTCTGCCTTGTAGAAGCGGCGCCTGATATGAAGCTTTATTTGTCGCCCATTCATCTGCACCCCGAATATACATTGATCCCCGTTACTTATCCGAAAGATTGGGGTCACGATCTCTTTAAAAAATACGGGTTATATAAAACTCTCGGATGGGCTGTTGATACCTGGTCGTTGCAGGAACAGCTCATTGACGAAAAGAGTTTCCTTGAAGATGCATACTACACAAGAAGTCAAAACGAAATAATGATGCGGGATACGCTGGAAACAGGCGAGCAGCAGGTGCAAGTGCATTATTTCGAATACATTGACAGGATTCAGCATCTTTTCTGGCATCTGATTGACGAAAAACATCCTTATTATAATGCTGAAAAAGCTGAAAAATATAATAAAGCGATTCAGGAAGGTTATCAGGATATGGACCGTGTCGTCGGCGAGACTATGAAGAGAATAAACAACGACACACTTCTAATAGTCGTAAGCGATCATGGATTCCTCTCATGGCGCAGGGCAGTCAATTATAATACATGGCTTGCCCAAAACGGCTATATCGTTCAAACCCAGTGGGATACCCGTCCTATGGAACTTCAGGACCTGTTTGGTGAACGGACAGAAAATTTTTGGCCCAACGTTGATTGGTCCAAGACAAAAGCATACGCTCTCGGGATTGGCAATATCTACCTGAACGTTCTCGGCAGGGAACCGAACGGAATAGTGACAAATGAGGAATATGATAAAATCCGTGACGAGATAGTCGAGAAGATGCCGAAGTTGGTGGACCCCGAGACCGGAATGAACCCAATCGTCAAAGTTTACAAGAGGGAGGAAATCTGGGACGAGTTCGACACCAAAATCACTCCCGACCTGAGGGTTTGCACAAACGAATATTACAGGGTTTCGTGGCAATCAACCCTTGGAAATATTCCCAAAGACCTCTTTTATGACGTCAAGAACAACTGGTCAGCCGATCATTGCTCCGCAGATCCCTCGATGGTTCAGGGTATCTTCTTCTGTAACAGAAAAATTACCAAGACAACCAATCCGAAACTCGTGGACATATTCCCGACCGTTCTAAAGCATTTCGGTATTGATCCAACAAAATACCGTCCAAGCGGAGTCAACCTGTTTGAATAAAATAGATTCGGAAGACTTGAATCATTTTTTAAAGGCTGTCATCAGGACAGCCTTTTTTCTTATAATCTTGTTAATTCTCCCGTGTTTTGGTTTAAGCGAGGAAATAGTCACCGTTGACAGATTAAAACAGGAAAATGATCATCTAAATTCGATAAAAGGCGAAATTGCCGACATCACACGGCAGGTGAAAGAATTCGAGACCAAAGAAAACAGCATTCTGGAGGATGTGGAGAAATACCAATTGATGCTCAGCCTGAGAACCGCGGAGCTGCGGGGGATCGAGCAAAACCTCACGACAACCGAGCTCGAAATTGTCAGGATCAACTCGGAAATCAGACATATTGAACACGGCATCCAGCAAAGCATGACATACCTCAAAGGAAGATTGAGAACAATGTACAAACTTGGGGAATATAATTACTTCAAGATACTTCTATCCCTCAAAACACCTGACCAAATGAAGAAAGGGGTATGGTATTTATCCCGCCTGACAAAAGAGGACAAGAGACACATCACATTGATGGAGAAGGAATCCAGGAAGCTCAATTTGAAACTTCAAGAATCCAAAACCAAAAAAAAGGAGATATTGGAGCTAAAGAACCTCTCCGAAAAGAAGCACGACCAGATATCGCTCCTACTTTCGGATAAGGAGAAACTTCTCCAGGACATCAGGAGCACAAGAACCTTGCGCCTTGCGGCTATCGGTGAACTGAATACCGCATCCCATCAACTTGAAGAGCTCGTCCATAACATCGCCGAGGGTGCCTTGGACGCCACAACGGATATAAATCTAAACATTAAAAACTTCAAAGGACTCCTGAACCCGCCGGTCGAAGCAAAGATTCGGAAAAAATACGGAGAGGAAGTACATCCGGTTTTTGAAATTAAAATACCGCATAACGGGATCACATATGCGGTCAAGTCCGGCACAGAAATACAGACGATATTCAATGGCAAGGTAATATACAATAAAAGGTTTAAGGGCTACGGAAATCTGGTGATAATTGACCATGGTTCCGGCCTCGTCTCTTTCTACGCTCATCTGCTTAAACCGCTTGTGAAATTGGGAGATCAAGTTATAAAAGGACAGAAGATCGGATTATCCGGAGAAAGTGGCTCTCTCGAGGGCGAGATATTATTCTTCGAAATATTAGAGGATGGTAAACCTGCTGATCCTATGGTATGGTTAAAGAACAAGGAAAAGTGAAATATGTTATCGCAATTTTCCAAAAGACTGATAGTTATCGCAAGCTTGCTTGTTGTCACGGTTCTGCTCGGAATTGTGATAGGCCAAACCCGCGAGAAAAGTGACGTCCTGAAGGGAATAGATCTCTTCGGAGAAACTCTGTATTACGTGAAAAATAGATATGTCGAAACCGTGAATGACGACAAGATTTTCAAAGGTGCTCTGCACGGACTTGCAGAAAATCTTGACCCTGAGTCTTTCTTTCTTGAACCCGCTGAATATGAATTATATCTCCAATCCGGAAACAAATTCCCCCAGGATAATATTGGCATCGGCATTATCAAGGTTGCCAGATTTCTTCGTGTAATATCAGTCGAACCGGGAAGCCCCGCAGCGAAGGCAGGTCTGGAAATAGGGGATATTTTAACCCACATCGAAGGGAGAGCCGGTTTTGATCTTTCAATTTTTCAAACTTATATGCTTCTTGCTGGCAAACAGGGGACAAAGGTTTCCATTGATATTAGCAAAAACAATACGGGCATAGAGAAAAAACTGGACATTATCCGCAATCCTTTTGCAATGACACTGTCCGTTTCCGACACTTTCTCAGGCGGCATTCACTATATCTCTCTGAGGCATTTCTATCCGGAAGATATCGACGAATTAAAGAAAATAATAAGCAAAATTAGCGGACAACCGGTTATCATCGATCTTAGACAAAACTACTATGGCTCCAGGGAAGGCCTTACCGCCGCATTGGACATGTTCATCGGAGAAGGCATTCTCTTCAAAGAAGAAAAATCCAAAAAAACAGTCAAAGATTATGAAAGCAAACCCGATAAATTAATGTTTTCACCTCTGCCGTGCGTCATCGTGGATGAATCCACATGCCATTTCGCTGAAATTTTCAGCGCTGTTCTGGCAGAAAAAAAATTAATAAAATTGCACGGAAGACAGACAAGAGGCCTTATCGGAATTCAAACGGCTGTCCCCGTTCAAAAAAAGGGGGCGATGTATCTTACAACTGAGATATTCCTGACACCCGATGCCAATAACTTCTATTTAAAAGGTATCAAACCGGAAATCGAGATAACGCTCGAACCCGATGCCGCGGGCAAATTCATACAGGTGAAATCCGACAAGGGGATGATCGAGCGTAAAGACCCTATGCTCGCAAAAGTACTGGAGCTGACCGCGCAAAAACCCAAATAAGATTTTAAGGTTGCCGACGATATCCTCCGCATTATGAATAGAAAAATGCATCATAAGGTTCTCCTACCGGCTGTCTGCGGTTTGTTGCTTATATCAACCTCGGTATCAAACAAACATACGCTGGCTGATGAAAATAATGCGCGTTTGAACAAAAATCCACTTGCAACTGATAAACCTTCTTCCTCATCACAACGTCTTAATGATTTGAAACATAAAGTAATCATAATAATTGATGACGTCGGTTTGGAGATGACGCATTTCACGGAGCTTATGAATTTACCTGAAAAACTTACCGTTTCAATACTTCCGGGAGAAAAGTACTCTGGAATATGCGCCGAAATAGCCCATCAAAAAGGCTTTGAAGTTATTCTTCATCAGCCGATGCAGCCACGAAACCGCGCAGAAAATCACATAGGACCCGGCGGAATTTTCGTTTCAATGAAACCGGAGACTGTTGAAAAGATCTTAATTGAAAACCTTTGTAACATTCCGCATATCAAAGGCGTAAATAATCATATGGGGTCGTATGCAACGACCAGAGCGGAATTAATGAAAGTTGTGATGAAGGTTCTCAGGGAAAAGAAATTGTACTTTGTGGACAGCATGACAACCGGCAATTCCAAAGCCTATAAAACTGCTTTGGATGCCGGAGTTAATGCCCTCAAACGGGATATCTTCATCGATACCAACGACGGATACGAATATGCGATCAATCAATTGCAGCTGCTGAGAAAACTCGCGCGGCGAAAAACCATTTCCGTCGCGATTGGCCATTGTAAACCGGCAACCATCAAGGCATTAAAAAACATATTGCCGGAATTTAAAAAAGATGGTATAGAAGTCGTAAGAGCTTCAGAGGTGTTTATTAAATGACTCGCTATGTCGAATTTATAAATAAAAATTCGAGAACCATCCTAAACATGTCTATCGCGTTTCTTTGCATAATAATATTGCTTTATCTTTTTTTTAAAAAGGAGGACAAGGAAGAGTCATCGCATGGAATTTTGAAACAACAATTTGAAGATACTATTGACAATGTCTCTCAGAATCTATCTGATTTTGCGGATAAATTCCTGCCTATACGACCTACCCTTCGTTCTTCCAACCCTCTCGACGATACGAATGTTGTGAACAATCAGGCGAAGGTGGATGTGGATGAAAAGCCGGCATTCGATTTGGGAGCGTTTCTCAGCAATCCGACTGTTGAAGAGATCTTATACAAAGCAGTTCTTGCGGTTCTGATTACATATCTTGTTGTGTCTTATATCCTTCGAAAGAGATAAATTCCCCCTATTCCAAAACAACGGTACCGATAAAAACCCGCTCCCTGGAAATCAGATTATTCCCTGGATTAATCACTTTGAGCCTCTTTCCGCTCTCGGGGTGCCATAATCCGGCGTAAATGTTATATTGTCCTGCGGGAAGCGCTTTTTGCCAGCTCAATTGCAGCTGTGCAAGCCTTGAACCATTTTCAATATTTTGCAGCGGCTCGATCTTATAGCTTCCGCTGATCATACGTTTGGCGATTCTTAAAGCGCCATCAGGAAGGAAACGCCCGATAAATTTTGGAATAAAACGTTGTGTTTTAACCATATGAACGAACAGTGACGGTATATCTGATTCTCCTTGCTTCAATGCAGAATCAACGAAGATTTGACCTTCCAATCGATTCAATTTATTGAAAGTTCTATTGAGACTTATAACAAGCTCCCAATTGTTCTCAAATGTTACCATCCTAGCGTTAACATGGGAAAAAAATTTGAAACCCAACAACCTGCCGTCAAGCCCGGATTTCTCTGCCGGCTTTAGTACGATGTCTGTTTCAAGGATTACTTTGATTATGTCGTTCGGTTCGCTTTCAGTATTCGATATAAAGGTTGGTTCCAGATAAAACCTGTCCCGCGCAGATTCTGTGGCCATCTTCGAGACAAAAACTTCCTTATCGTCCATATTTACATTGAGAGTGGCGCCGGGTATTAATGTTTCAACTTCAATATAAGCGGGATACCTGGATGCCTTGATAAAATAGGTCGCTTTTTTGCCGCTCCAACGAAGAGGGATACCGTTTTCCCTGTCGAGCGGATACCAATCCATACCCAATTGATTATCATTTAATCCGGCAATGATTTCTTCTCCTGCAACGGTCGGCCGCCGCCAACCCGCTCCCCGGCAATAAATGCATTCCTGGGGAATCTCATCTGTCTTGATCTTTTCCCGGAGCCTTGTCATATCTCCGCCAAACCAAATGTCATTAAAATCGGCAGTATTAAGATTACTCATTGATGACAGACCGCAACAAGGTGAAACACCCCCCTCGGATGAAATGAAAACGGCATTCCACGGCTCTATACAATCCTTGACGAGCTTGATGCCGTCACGTTCCGGAATCTTATGTTTCGCAAGGTTATCTTTACGCACGGTTTCAAACTGATCCGGAGGAAATAGCTCGAGCGCCACTCCCAAATCTGATGCGATCTTTAATGCCTTGCTATAATTTTCAAATCCCAATTCCCTGTTGTGGATAAAGATATCCTTTTCATGGACAAGGGTTTCCGGCACCTCGCTTAAGGCTTGCAAGACCACTTTCCTCGCTCCGAGACGATGAGCTGTTTTGATAAACTCCGGCAGCTCAGCGATATTGTCAACCATTCCGACAAAGGATAAATCAACTGTCGGCAAGGACGAACCCATTTCTTCCTTGATTTTTTTAAGCGAGCGAAGATTTTCGATCACTTTCGCATAATCCGAATTTCTGATTTTTTTATAGGTTTCGGCTGTCGCCGCATCCAGGGAAACATTCAGATTATATATTTTCAGATCAACAAGCTCTCTGCATACCTCCGAAGTCAGCAGATGGCCATTGGTGATCATATTCAGCGTTATAAAAAGGCGTTTGCATTCCTTCAACAGCTTAAAAAGCTTCTGCTGCGCGAGAAGAGGTTCGCCGAAACCCATGAGATTGATATGATAAATACCTGGAAGCACCTGGCTGACTATTTTTTCCAGGACTATATCCGAGATTTCGTTATCTGGTTTATGAGTATGAAATCCCACAGTCTTGGGACACATAATGCATCGAAGATTACAGCGGGAGGTCAGCTCCAGATTGAGAAACCGCGGATATATCGCTTCGGCTTTTTTCAAATGCTCTATGTATTTCCAATTTTCTTCAAGATGGATTTCTTGTTTCATTAAATTCCTTTACCAGCAGCAGCAATACATTTATTAATTATAGAATATTTTTCTTTTTAAAATCTGATTCTGCTTTTTCGAGTAATGTTTTTCTAGCATAGGGACGGATTTCCTTCATAACTTTCCGGACAGATGCCGTGATTAGTAAAATAAGAACCAGGGATGAAACTGTGAAAGTCGTGAAAACACCTGTGACAAAACTTCGCGGAAAATATCGCAGTTCGACGCGGCTCGTTCCCTTGCCGACCGGAATTCCTCTTAATAGATAGTCCGTTCTGATAACTGGCGCGTTTCGACCGTTAACCTTCGCCGACCATCCGGGCATCCACACTTCGGAAAGAACAAGCAGTCCGGCTTTTTTCACATCCGTTTCTAATATTATCCTATTGGATTTATAATCCTTAATAATCACTCTTTCTTTCTCGAAGGTTTCGGGTTTGTAACTTATCGAACTGTCTGATTTGATGAATTCGCTGAATTTAGATGTATCACGAACAATTAAAGCTGTTGAAACAGGATCGAATCCTTTCATGTTATTCTGAAACCCGTCATAATTTTCAATCTCCTCGACTCTATGAACCACCCATGCTCTCGGCAGCGCGGCAATATTCTCATACAAATAAACACTGTTCTTGTCTTTATCCTTATATTCATCCCTTAAGTTGAAATGCCTGTACTCATCAAGTTTTCTATCGCTGATTATATATTTAACATTCAGCAAATCTAAAATCATAAGGTTTTGCAGCCTGCCTCGGCTCAGGAATGCGATCGGCAGCTGCTCTGTTGGCCTTATAACCCCATCACCCAACAGCAGATTCGTAAAATTGAAGTAATGTTTCAAAATAATCGGATCAAGACCGGTTATCTTTTGTAAATTGTATCGCAAAGCCGTTTGTTGCGGGACGGATTTGATGTCATAAATCCTGAAATATGATTCATCGTTGGAAATTTTCCGAAGCCATGGAAAATCTATAGCATCTTTGCTGACATTTTTCGTTTGGAGAAGAGGATATGCTATAGATAACAGATCCAGAACCAAGAATACTGTCAAACCAATCACTGACCAGGTTCGTTTGATCCTGAAAAAATATACGGCAGAGAAAACAATTAACAGAATTAAAGAATGAATTACCGCGCGCGAGATCACAGCTCGAATTTCCGATGAGTATAGCCCTGGCTTTAATGTTTTTATCAGATAATCAACCGGGCGGGCAGCCAAAATAAAGACAGTAATCAGGCAGAAGCAGATGAGACACAGTGTAAAGATTCTATTTTTCTTCGATTCCTTTTCGTGATCCAAAAATTTCTTCAGTCCGAAGCATGAGGTCACTATCAAGGCGAAAACAAAAATAAATAAAAAAGTCGAAGGTATTCTGAAGAGATTCAAACCGGGAATGATTTCATAGAATATTTTATATATGGGCGTAAATCGGCCAAAACTGAGAATCAACGATAATCCCGCCAAAAACAACCAGGGATAACCCTCTTTGTTCCGTTTTCCGAAAAGGAAGTAAAACGCAAGAAGAGCGGGGAATATCCCCGCGTATCCGTATAGTTCCGTATAGTTTTCGGCTCCGATGTAACTACCGTCAATCGGCGATCCGAATATGTTTGGATAGAAAAAAGACAACATATGCCAGGCCGGGAGAGACATTGTTGTGCAAAAATCGTAATCCGAGAGCGTACGTATAGACCATGCCGCAGTTTCCATAGAAGGCAGTAATTGTCCAGCTCCGATCCCGACGGCGATCACGGAACTAAGAATAAGAAGAATATATTTTCGAAGCAGCACTTTGATGGTTTTTTTATCAATGAATTCCTCAATAGATAAATACAACACGAAAAATGCCATCGAAAGAGCGCAGATATAGAAAAGATGCAAATTTCCGGCGTTCAACTGCAGACCCCAGGCCAAGCCCAACGCTAAAGCCGTCGTCCATCCTGGTTTCTTCCATAACTGATTCAATATCAGGAAAAGCAGCGGAACATAGGAAATTACGGCGATATTGGTAAGCTGGCCATAGCTAATCTTTGCGATCCATACACCGCCTAAAATAAAAGCGATTGATCCAAACAGCGCAATGAACCTGTTATCGAGGAGCCGCTTTACGAGATAAAACATCCCTACGCCCGCAAGCAGAGTATGAAAAACAAGATAAAATTTGAAGACCGAATCAGGATTACAGTGAATAAAGAGAATATTCAGCGGATAAAAATACGTGGAGGCCGTAGGATGTCCCAGGAAGGGCATCCCCGAAAAAACCATCGGATTCCATAGCGGGATTTCGCCGTCACGGAAAAAAGAATCATTAAGGAAAGACTTCCAGAAACGATGTTGGCCCCACCAGTCCTTCGCCGGATAAAGTTGACTCTCGGGGGAAAAAATCAAGGTTGAATACAGAAAAAGCGTTGCAAGAATGATTATCAGCAGAAACGGTATATTTTTTTTCATTTTATGCCGGCAGATTTATAAAATCTTTGTCTATTTTTTAAAGCGAATAACCCAGAACAACTGGGCGAGATTGACAAGCGCTTCAGGAATACGGTGAAGCACCCCCACCCTTGTTCCTCTCAGCTCGGCTATTACGGCTGGGAGTTCTTTGATCTTCAGGCCAGCTCTCTGCGCCCTTATCACAAATTCAGTCGAAAACAGGTTATTGAAAACCTTGCAGGACCGCGCAATCGGCAGGAGTTTGTCCCTTTTAAAAGCCTTCAAGCCATGCGTATCAGTTCCCTTGAATCCGAGCAAAATCTTCAGAGAGGCATTAAAACCCCAAGTGATAAATCGGCGCAGATATGGACGTTTGTCAATCGCTCCGGGGGCTCTCTTTGAACCGATAACAAGATCAAATTTATCTAATAAATTCAAGCTTTCAGACAAGAACTCCATGCTGTAAAAATCAATTTCAAACACAACAATCCTGTCATATTTTGCGTTTTCTATTCCTTTCTGAAGCGCTTTACCGTAGTTCGGTTCGCCGAGACAAAAATAATTGAAGATTTCTATCTCTTTTTTAAGCTTTTCGGCAATTCTCACAGTCCCATCGGTGCTTCCGTTTTCACAGATAAGAAGCTCAAATCCTGATTTCGTTTTCGGAACTCTCGAAATTATGCTTTTTACGGATGACTCGAGTATATCTTCTTCATTGTAAACGGGTATTAAAATCGAAAACGGCTTTTCACCGCTGCCTTTGGTTTTTTTCGCCTTTTCCAAATTATCTGCCTCCAATTTCATTCAGCATCTCCGCAGCGTCTTTGCCTTCCAGGATCGCATCCTCCATCGCAGAATATTCCCATGCTCCGAATCTGCCGATAGAGTATATTCCTTTAGCATTAAGGTAAAGCATTATCGAGCTCACAGCCTCGGTCCTGTTTTCGTCATATAAAACATATCCGACATCTATATCGAACAGCTTTTCATATACTATATTGTCAATATTTGATATCAGACCAATTTTCACTAAATCCCAGACTATCCTTTCCCTTGCGCCTTCCTTTTGGAACGGTTTGCGGTCGGAATAGGATATTTCAGTATACACCGTTGTATAACCGGCAGGAGCGACGAAAGAAGAAAAGTTCGTGGGGAAACCGATTCTGTAGCAGTTTAACTCAGGTTCAGGAAGATAAATCCAATCTTTATCCTTAAATCTTTCTCCCTTTATAGCAAGGTTCAAATTATAGACAGAAATATATCTGAGTCTTTCGTTGAATTCTTTTATTTTCTGAGGCGCCGAGCTCATCAAGCCGACGAAAAATTTCAGCGGCGCCGTCGTTACGAGATTCCGGTAGTAAATTTTTAATCCATTAGCGGCCGTAACCATTTTATTGTCTTGGTCAACCTCGATAGCTTCGCAATCGGTAAGCAACCGGGTTTTATCGAGTCTCTCATAAATGGCGCTTACAAGGGATTCAATTCCACCTTTCCTCGGATAGAAGAATGAAGCATTATAACCCACACGATCTGTGTTATCGAAAAGCGCCCCGTCAATGATCTCCTGTATTGTAACTTTCGGGACATATCCCGTCTGCCAATCCGTGGTCAACTCCGACGGAGGAATCGTCCACAACTTTGCATTATAGGGAACCATGAAATGTCTTGCTATTCCGTCGCCAAAATGATTATAAATCCAATCCTCGAAACTGGAGCCTGTCCTTTCCTTCCGGTTGATAAATCCCAACAGTATTTCTTTGATAATTTGAGGCGGCAGTCCGTAGGTGTTTTTCTGGAAGGGATACCTCGTATAAATGCCTTTGCTGAAAATCCATGAGTTTCTGTTTTTCTCCAGCAAATTCGTTCCAAGATGTTCTTTGATGAACTTTCGTGTGTATTCGTTCTTAAGGTGCAAAAGATGTCCGGTATAATCGAAAAGGAAATCTCCGGATTTCTCAGTCCTCGCCAAACCTCCAGGTCTGTTTTCTTTTTCGATGATCAGGTATTCTCTTTCGAGATGGCGGGCGAGACTCAAGCCTGCAAGTCCAGCGCCTATTATCAAAACGTCAGTTTTTATCTTTTTCAAAAGCAGGCTCCAAATCACACTTATTGACCGTATATTCATTTTCTGATAAGAATTAACGAACCGAAAATACGGTCTTTTATAAAAAGCCGAGTTTAAAAGAACGGTTAAAAAAGTCAAGAATGCTGATTCTATCGGAGATAAGTGATATTATAACAGTTGAGACAGGTAATGGATAAAAAAAAACATACAATAGCTCGAAAAACTGATAAAACAATATCGAAAGTGTCAGTTGTAATCCCTGCATATAATGAAGCCCGGGTCATCGGCAAAGTCATCGCTGAGTTGCAAAAAATCAAAGAAGTGAATGAAATACTGGTAGTTGACGATGCTTCTACGGACGGGACGAAAAAGGCCGCTGAGAACGCGGGCGCAAAAGTGATAAGTCATCCTTATAATAAAGGCAACGGGGCTTCAGTTAAAACAGGGATCCGAAGAGCATCCAACGACATCGTGATTTTAATGGACGGCGACGGGCAGCACAGTCCATCATTCATCCCAAAATTCATCGAACAGCTCAAGGATTATGACCTCGTCATTGGTTCCAGGGACGCTGCTGCCGAAGCGAATGGCTTGCGGAGGCTTGGAAACACGATTTTAAAGATGGTCGCATCCTATCTAAGCGGATATAAAATAAAAGACCTCACTTCCGGCTACCGCGCGGCAAAAAAGGAATATATCAAAGAATTCCTGCCCCTTTTTCCTAATCGTTATTCCTATCCGACCACAAGCACTTTGGCTTTTTTGAAAGCAGGATATAATGTGGGATACTTGCCGATAACGACTGAAAAACGTATCGGCAAGAGCAAACTGAAGCCTTTCCGGAACGGCTTCAAATTCATGCTTATAATACTGAGAATTAGCACGCTTTTCAGCCCGATGAAATTTTTCCTGCCGTTAAGTCTGATCTCGCTTTTCAGCGGTATCATCTACGGTTTGTATTCGGTTATTGATCATATGAAATTACCGAATACAGCGGTGTTGTTGATCTCGGTCGGGATTCTGATTTTTATGATGGGGCTTATATCAGAACAGATAGCAATGCTCAGGTTCGAGAGACACGACCGCTGATATCGGCAATAATAACATCTCCCGCTCCATCTCGCTTGACAAAAGGTATTGTTCTAATATCATACTGAGGATCTTTGCAGAAGTGGCGGAACTGGTAGACGCGCTAGGTTCAGGGTCTAGTGAGCGTTCGCTCGTGGGGGTTCGATTCCCCCCTTCTGCACCATTTTTAATTCTAAAAGAGGTCTCTCTTGGAGGCTTCTTTTTGTATCCATATTGTAATAAATATTGTAAGTCATCTGCATCCATAATAATATGGCATTTTACTATAGATAATAATATTGCTTCAGGTCTAAATGATCAGAATAAATTATAGTGAGATGCGGCGGATAACATCAGATGTAGTACATGATGTAATCTCTTTATTTTTTCCATCAAGATGCCTTGCCTGTGGACTGCCATCAACCCACGATCATACTATATGTCTTGATTGTCTCGAGAAGATACGAACCATTAAAAAGCCTTATTGTATGCAATGCGGATACCCGCTGTACACTGATGCTACCGGGGATTTTCTTGAATCTTTCGTTTGCGGAGACTGCAAAATCCATAAAAAATGGTTCGATATCGCTTCCGCGGCATGTCATTACAATGATCAAGCGCGAAAGCTGATTCACAAATATAAATTCGAAGGCTTGACCGGCATTTCCGTTTTACTAGGGAAGCTGATGCTGCAAAAATATCTTTATGATGACCGCCTCGGCGGGGAAGATATTATCATTCCGGTTCCGCTCCATAAAGCCAGAATGAGAGAACGCGGATTCAACCAGGCGGAGCTTCTTGCAAAATATCTCTTCCGATACGCGAGCATACCGGTTGCCACCGATGTTTTATTTCGTATAAGAAACACCGAACCTCTTTATGATATGACCATAGAGCAAAGACAAAAAAATCTGCGCGGCGCATTCAGGGTTAAGGACAAGTCTCGAATTAAAGATAGAACGATCCTTGTTGTTGACGATATCTTTACAACCGGCTCCACTGCCTATGAAGTGGCAAGGACCTTGAAAAAAGCGGGTGCAACGAAAGTACATATCCTTACCGTATGCCGGGCACTGCACGCTCTTTGATTTTTACAAAATCTCCGGGATATGGTATGCTGTAGCAGTAAGTAAGAAGGGCGAAAAATGCTTAAAGAATTAAAATATTTTTCACTTTGCTCATTCCTGTTATTGATCGCATTCTCGCCGAATTCCCCGGGACAGACAAGAGTCCATCTGGACTTTCGGTTTCAAAGCCTGACAAAAGACGTTCAACAGCCGCGTAAAGGGGACAAGGTCACTTTCACGATAATCACGGAGAAGAGAGGTACAGGCATCGCGGACAACGTCCGGCTTGTATGCAAATTGCGGCATTTTCAGGTTGTGGATCAGAAGATTGATTTTTCGACAAAGAACACTTCAACCACAACGTACGTATGGAGCTCTTTGCCTGGCGATCAAACTTTTAAATGCATCATAGATTCGAACAACATATACACAGAGACTGATGAAAATAACAACGAAGCGAAGCTCGAATTTAGCGTCGCCCTGCCCCGTCTTCCGAATATACCGTATAAAGATTTTATCCTGATTCCGGATTATTCCTCATCAGTTGTGCGGTTTGAAGGGTTGCTATCCGCAAGAAGAGTTTTTCAGCTGCCAGATCTTATCGCCACTAAAATAACCCTGGACAGCAACAAAAACACGGCAAATTTATACATAAGGAATCTCGGAAGCGGATTTTCCGCAAATTGGGAATATAAACTTGCCTGGGGTAGATTGGCTCCGGATGAAGATTCATGCGTAGGCGCTAAAAGCGGAATAATCAAATCCTATGCAAATTTCCAGGTATCCTGCCCTCTTCCGTTGGATTTCTTCACGAAATACGCGGATACAAACCTTCAGTTCAAGCTTGCGCTGGATTCGAAAAATAAGGTGGATGAAGTTGATGAAATCAACAATCTGTATTTTGAATCAATAAAGGTGCGCAAAGAGCAACCGAAGATTGTAATTGAATAGGGATAATAATACATCATTTTTTTAATATCCAATCACAAGCTGAAACGGACCTCAATCCTATGATTCCAACTGTCGTAATAATCGGGAAACCCAACGCGGGCAAATCCACGCTCTACAATCGTCTGACTGGGACGCGCGACGCTATCGTTGATGATATGCCGGGAGTCACCCGAGACGCAAAAGCCGGGGAAGTGCAGCTGCGTGACCGGGTATTCAATATCATTGATACGGGCGGATTTTTCCCCGACGATCCCGGCCTGATCCCAACCCTGATAAAGGAAAAAGCGTTTGATGAAGTAAATGATGCGGATGCGATTATCTTTCTTATGGATGCAAGGGAAGGTGTTACTTCTGCGGAAAAAGAAATCGCAAAAATACTACGCGCTACCGGTAAAACCATAATCGCAGTCGGTAATAAAGCCGACGATCCCCTGAAGGACTATCAAAAAAACGATATTTTCTCTCTTGGATTTGAAGATACTGTCTTTATATCTTCCGAACATATTATTAATATTGACATACTTCTCGAATGCATAGTTTCAAAAATTCCTGAGGCAAAGATTCATAACAAAGAACTTTCCGCCTCAACTATTACAATCGTCGGCAAACCAAACGTCGGTAAATCCACTTTTATGAACGGCCTATTGAAGGAAGCTCGAGTGCTCGTGAGTGAAATTCCAGGAACAACTCGGGACGTGATAGACGTGGAATTCAATTATAAAAAACATAATTTCGTCCTTCTGGACACCGCCGGTATCCGGGATAAAGCAAAGATATATTCTCCCGCTGAAATCTATTCAGTGTTGAAAGCGAGAGCTACAATAGAGAGAGCCGACGTCACACTTTTTATGATAGATTGCACATTGCCCTTTACGCACCAGGACAGGGCAATTGCGCGCCTGATTGATGAGAGAGCCCGAGGTGTGATAATCCTGCTGAACAAGTGGGACCTCGTACCGGACCAACACGGCAACTTCGACAGAATCATAGAAAACCTGTATAAGAATATTTCCTTGCTCGATTATGCTCCCGCTATCACAGTTTCCGCAAAGGACGGCACCAGGATTTTTAAAGCTATGGATAAAGTGATGGAAATATTGAATGTCCAGAATAAGAAAATTAGCACCGGGCCTTTAAACAGGGCGTTGAGAACTTATTATAACGAGCGCCACCCGGCGGCTGCCGGCAGAAGCTATATCAAGCTGAATTATATCATCCAGACATTATCCAAGCCCTGTAAAATGATGATTTTCACAAACAGACCGAATGAAATAGAGGATTCATATCAAAAGTACCTTGCAAGACGCTTTAGAGAGGATTTTCACTTCGAAGGATTGCCCATTCATTTAGAATTCAGAAAAAAATAACATTTTCTTGAAGTATTACTTTAAAAATATCTCCTAACCGCAGATTTTATCAGATATTGTTTGACTTGAACCCAATCCGGCATTATATTACTTCTGTAAGCAATAATTTTCGGAGTCGATTTTGTCTATTGCAGATAATTTGAAGAAAATTAAAGAAAGGGTCGCCGAAGCGGCGGTCCGTTCAAGCCGAAATCCTGAGGATGTCAAAATTGTCGCAGTCTCCAAAACACATCCCATCGTATATATCAAAGAAGTCTACGACTCGGGCGTAAGAACCTTTGGAGAAAACAGAGTACAGGAAGCCGCCGCAAAGATCCCGCTTTTGCCAAAAGATATCGAATGGCATCTCGTTGGTCATCTTCAAACTAATAAAACAATGACCGCCGTGGAAAGTTTTAACGTGATACAGTCCATAGATTCTATCAAACTGGCAGCAAAACTGGAGCGTGATTGCTCCGAATTGGATAAAATAATTGATGTTATGATCCAATTGGACCTTGCCGCCGAAGAAACCAAATTCGGAATACCTCAAGAGGAATTTTACAGTCTCTGCGATTATATCTCGGAAAGCTCTGCGCATCTGAATCTAACCGGCTTGATGTGCCTTCCACCCTATTTTACTGATACCGAGAAGGTCAGGCCCTATTTCGTTGCCCTCAAGAAGTATTTTGACGAATTCAATAATAAGTATTCTAGAAAGATCAAGGAATTATCAATGGGGATGAGTAATGACTATACCGTGGCGATTGAAGAAGGCGCCACAATCGTCAGGATCGGAACCGCAATTTTTGGAGATCGAAATAATTAACAAATCAGGAGGTTATAAGAGATGAGAATATCGCCGCTGGATATCCTTCAGCAGAAATTTAAATCAAAGATAAGAGGTTATGATTCCGAAGAAGTGGAGGCTTTTCTTAATCTTGTGGCAGAAGATTATAAAAAAGCCAACGAGGAAATCAGCCGACTCACCGAAAAAATCGAGGAGCAAAAAAAGGAAATTGAGGAATTGCTTGCAAGAGAAAAAGTTCTCAAGGAAGCGATAATCAGTACGAGAAAGATCTCCGAACAAATACAACAAAATGCGGAGAACGAGGCGTCGAACATCATCAAACAGGCGGAAATGATGGCTCATACCATCATGGAGCAGGCCCGTAACGAAGTCTCCAATACCAAGAACGAGATAGACAAACTCCGTGTTTTTCGCAAACAAACATATCTCAAACTCGAATCAGAGCTGAGCCTTTTCCTGAAAACCCTCGATGACTTCAAGGAAAAGATCGAACAGGAGGATAAGATAAGTATCATCAGCACATACGATCTTGCTGTGAATACGAAGTAGAAACAAAAGTTTTAAACAATGTTTTACTCTAATCTTTAGAAGATTGCGATAGATTAATATTGGGAATCGGGGTCACGTGGAATTAACATTGTAGTCATTATTCGCTCCTTATTCATTTTTTTGATATAATTATCCTCACAACAGTAGGACCCCCACAAAGTAATTAAAAGACTTAAGATCACAAGGTTATCAATGAATAAGGCCTTTCTGATTTTGGACAGAAATAAGAGATTTCTCCTTTTTATAGAAGAAATCATTCAGAAAAAATACCCGGATTCCAAAGTATATATATCCGACAGCATTGATAGCGCTCTGACTATCTTGAAATTCAATGAGATTAATGCCCTCATCTGCGAAGACCAATTGGAAGATGTTCTTCGTTTTTCCCAATTTTCCACTTTCAAAAAAATAAGTCCTGGTATTCAAATAATTGCCACGACATCATACCAGACTCCCGAATTCAAAGCCGGAGCTATCTGCAACGGGGCTGTCGAGTCGGTTGTCAAGCCAATACCGGTTGGAATATTCAACAGGCTGCTCGATTACACTTTCGATGTGATAGACCTCCTGTCTAAAAAGTCCTTGCTCCTTCAGGACATATTGATGCTGACCAACGAGGGCCAGGTGTTTTCGATGTCCACCGTCAAATCCCTTATAACCTCTATCGAAAACAGGTTTCCATTGTTGAAATCACAAACCACTTATTCATGGGCGGTCCTGAAATCCTTCACTGAGCTGTTCAATCTTCCGATGAACGATAAGATAATTCTTGAGCTTTCACTTGCATTTTTCGGAATTTCATTTGATTACAAACGTATAATTACAACAGCAGACTCCCCGGATCTTAGGAATCACAAAACCGGGACATTGATCATTCCAGATATCCTGAAAAATTCTCTTATAATTATTCAGGATTCCTTCAATTGGCAAAAGGACGAATCAAAGTATGAAGCAGCCGACTCATCTCTTCATCTGTTATCCGACATTCTTGCCGTGATAATCGCATTTATATCTTTAACCCGCAATAATGGATTCTCAAAACCCATAAATGAAGAAGAGGCTTTATCCATTTTAAAAAAATTCGCCGGCACCAGGTTCGATTCCACTATCATCGCAGCATTAGGCGCCCTAAAGCATCCTATCGCCAACGTCATCATGAAAGAATAATGTCCGGATAATTGGTCTCCTCATCCTTCACCAGTCCTATCTCGAATGAATATTCCGCAGAAATCTCTTGCGGTCTATCTTTGAAATATTTAAAAAAATCTCTGTTTCTTTTATGTTGAAATGAGATAAATTTGATTGGAGTTATGTTTATATGCAAAAGCATCGAGGCATTCCTTTTTTAAGTAAATCACACGTTTTCGGATTAATTTTTATCTAAACCTTAAAAATATCAACGTTTTTTTTTATAAATTCTTTTCCGCCAAATCCTTTAGAAAATCTCACAATTCTCCATTGACATTTTATAATAAATACTGATAATTATTAAAATTAGAAATAATGATTTTCATATTGTGTATATTTTTTACTAAGAGGAGGTTGATATGAAAAATAATATATTAGTTGCATTGATAAGTTTAATTATGTTAATGAATTCCTGTAATAACGACAAGGAGCAGGATAATCAGCAGATAATATATACATTTACAATGCCAAAATTAATTTTCAATGGCGTGGCACCGGGACCGGGAAATTGGAAATCAGAAACACTAGACCCACAGATATGCGTTGATTCTTCAAATTGTTTAAATTTGGTTTGGTCATCGGATGAAAATGCTACCATTAAATTCAGTCGATCAATAGATTTTGGAAGTACCTGGAGTATTCCTCAAAACTTATTTTCCGGATGGGAACAAGTTCTCTGTGTAAATAGCAGCACATTGTTTTTAACAAATGTTTTAGAGGGTTCTGTTCCTGGGACCCAACTCGTATTTACGAAATCTGAAGATAATGGATTAAATTGGAATGACTACAAATATATTTTCAAAGCCAAATCAGAATTTTTCGCACACATACCAGCCATCGCAACTGACAATCAGGGGACTTTATATGTTAGCTTTTGTCTGCATGATCACAACCAATCCGATGGCCACCATGAAATTTATTTCTCAAAATCAACTGATAATGGCGACAGCTGGAGTGAACCCAGAAACCTTTCAAATAACCCATTATTTCATAGTGACTACCCAGCTATAAACATTGATTATCAAAATAATATTACTTTAACTTACTGGCAAAATGTAAAAGATGGAGCCAGGACATTTTTTATCAAGTCTGATGATGGGGGAAATAACTGGTCCTCTCCAAGAAATATTAATAATGATTATGATAACATTGTAATGGGAATGTGCCCGATAATCAGTGATAGTACTGGGAAATTATATGTTGTGTATTCCATTGAGCCTAATCCTGGCGATGTATTTATTACTACCTCAATAGACGGCGGCAATTCCTGGATAAATAGAAAAAATATTTCCCATTCATCCGGTGATTCATATATGCCTAAAATAGCCATGGATCACCAGGGAGTTCTTCATGTGGTCTGGTATGACAATTCCCAAGGGATATACGATATTTATATCTCACATTCTTCAGATGGTGGAGCGACATGGACAGATCCTCAAAATTTGTCTAATTCCACTGAATCCTCATTTGCGCCAAGTATAGATATTGATTCAAATGGAAAAATTTATATTGTCTGGGATGAAGGTGATATATCAAATAAACATATCTACTTTGTATGTTCTGAAAATTAATGAAATTAGTAATTGCGGATTGATTATTTGGCAGCACCTTGCCAAAAGTAACCATAAATGTTCTAAAATTAAAAAAATGTAAAAATGACCCATTTTAAAAATTCTTGAAAATTGTGTTGGCAACGTAACTTCGTTTTTTGAGAGTGCTAAAAACAGAATGAGGAGTAAGCCGTGGATGCTCCCATATATATATATTTCGGTCTTCAAACACTACAAAAACAGACTTCGAAATCAGGGATTTGATATGGGCCGGTACGAGATCGGCGTACCTGGGATTTCTGGCGAAGACGTGTTTTCATGAGTTTCCTGGAAATTAATCTTTGTTCATATGAAAGATCTAATGGTCACGATGGGCGGGCTGAAGTTGCATCTACTTAAGACCCCTCTACCGTCCAGTAAATTGAAAGCCAGGACACTACAGCAAAATGAAAATCAATGGTTATTGACAATGAACAATCATTTAGCTAATATTACATCTTTTGCAATGTTTGAAAAATTATCGGTTTCTTTTTTGCTGAGATGAGTTAGACTGTAGAAGGGATTGTTTATGTTTAAAAGAAGAGGGTCGCTTTTTTTAAGAAATCGTCAGTTTTGCGACTGTTTCTTATCCAAATAATATGCGCCTGACTTTCAATAGAAGAAAAAATCAATCCTTATCAGATTCTTTCAAACATCCCATATCCCTTGTTTGCATTTCGCTATTTTTTTCAATTATCAAAATTTTTTTAAAATAGGAGACGAATCATGCGGATTCTTTTACGCGTTTTTCTGGTAGTTCTCGCCGGGTTCGCGGGCGGGGCACTTTTCGCACAGACCTTTCAGCGGACGACGACAGAGACCGTGCAGCTGGATACCGCTGGGAAAGCTACTCTCAAACGGGTCGATCAGATCCCCGGTTCTCCCTTGGGTCAGGTTTATGCCCAGCACGCCAAAGCAATGCGGGAGGACAAGAAGGTGCTGAACAACTTCCTCAAGGAACAGGGGCGGGCTTGGTCCCTCTTGACAGGCAAATTGCCAAGATACAAGTTGGAAGACCAACAGATCGGGAACGGCATCACACGAACTCTATCAGGTACTTACCCCGGGCTTGCTCATATCCCTAAAGATGATAAAACAGTGCACGAGGTTTGCGTCAAGCAGTTCGTTGACAAGAAAATAGACGAGAAGCGCCTGCTCCAATATTATGAGCTGATCCTCGACACCCATTTCTTCGAGACGGCCTTCCTCGGCGGCCAAAAGGGGAGCGCGATAATTCGCGGGGAGCGGGAGACGCAATTCATTTTACCCCCCGGAGCCGAATTGGTGAACAGGAAAGAGTTGGAAGGCAAAACCTGGAAAGTGGATTTCGGTGGCGGGACTGTGATGAACGCTATGCTTGTCGTCGGGGAGGATCGCGTCGTCCTGAAGGAGTTTGAGACGGTCTCAGCCTCCGCCCCCACGGCGCTCCTGAATTCCAAGAACGTGAACCTCTTCGACATGCTCCGCGATTACGCCGCTTTCGTCATTCGTTACAGGCTGGACAGGCAGGCAACCCTCATCCTGCCGTCAATATCCGAACCAGCTCTCGAACAGGGATTTGATTACTCAGGGAGCTGGAACACCTCAGTCTCCCAGCTTGTCTCCAAGGATTTCAGCTACCAAACCCTCACCGTCACCCCCTCCGTCAACCTCACCTTCAACCTCGGCGCTTCCCTCCTCTGGGAACACCAATGGGTGAAGGTTTCCTGGTGGCGCTGGTCTTATAAGTTGAAGAAGTTCGAGGCTAAACTGACCCTGAATCCTGTCGCCGATGCCAGCGTGTCTGTCTCATCGGGGGGCGCCCTGTCGAAAGAATGGAGCCAAAACCTCTTTACCAAGACGACGACGGTCAGTTTCTCCATCGGCTTTGTTCCCGTTATCATCGTCCTGGAGGCGAAGCTGGACGCCGGCGCCGAAGCGAATATCTCCGGAGTCATCACAGCCACGGCCGGCGGGAAGCTGAGCATCAGCGAGACGCTAACAGCCAAATGGGAAGGAAGCTGGAGCGCCACGCAGAACTTCAGCATTTCGCCTGCATTCACCGGATTCACGGCAAACGCCCAGGTGACCACTATGGCGCGGGCGGAAGCCCCGTTCCAGGTGACCGCGTATCTCTATTACGTTGCCGGGCCGTTCCTGCAGCTCGTGCCTTACGTGCAGGCAAATGCGGGCGCTCAAGCCGGCACAACAACCGGGGTGAACTACAGCATCGTCGGAGGTCTCGAGGTGAACGGCGGGGCTACGGTGGCGGGATGGTTAAAGAGTATCACTGGAGACCTGGGAACATACTCCAAGACCTTCATCAATCCGGAGAAAACTATTAAAAACGGGACATATAGCTTCTAACCTGGAGACATCGCTTCTCAAATACAACGGTTATCAGGCGGGCTCGAATCCTATCGCAAATGAAGGCCAAGTATCACTGGCCCTCTAAAGGCGGCAGCCCAGCCATCCAACGACCCAGGTGATGGAAAAGAAAAACGCACTACCGCGATGAGACAGCACACTCGGCAGCGTTTAGGGACATCCGCTTCCACCTATATCGAGGAATTCAGTTTCTCCGAAAGCAACCAAACCGTGAAGGAGCTACGCAAGGTTGAAAATAACCACACGCAGGTTTTGTGTCTCTCTGATTTCAAAGTGGAACCCAACAGCAATCGGGCGTACAGGCACGCATGAAAATTATACTGTGTGCTTGACGCCCTGGCCTTGTCAACAGAAACTGTCAAATTTAATCTTTCGACCTATGTTTCAAGTCTAAAATTCTCTTTTGATGAAAATTATTATAAAATCTAACATCTTTTTGTTGACATTCCATAAAATATTTTACAAAATACCAACTCGGGGGGAAATTGATTTTTCTATTGGGCAAATATTACTTCATTAATCAAACTTGTTTTAATATCGTGTTCCTATATTCAACCGCGAATGGCCAATCCTTTGTAGGGGGCGATATTATTTCAGACCATTGAGATTTCGTTAGGAGGGTAAAGTCATGAGTGGCGAGGGCGTACTTCGGAAGCTTCGTGTCTTTATCGCTGGTCCTGCAGATGTCACCGACGAGAAGAATTGTGTAAGAGCAGTTATTGAAGAATTGAACCGTGCCGACGGAGTCGCGGATAATCTCGGGTTCATTCTGCAACCCCTCGAAGGGAATCAGGCTATACCAGGCGCCGGTTTACCCCAGACTGTAATCCTGGATGGAATGCCAGTCAATACGTGGGATGTTCTCATCGAAATCCTGTGGTGCCGTTTCGGCACACCGACGGGAGCAGTAGATAACAAAACGAAGCGGCCGTACAAATCAGGAACGGAAGAGGAGTTCATGCGGGCGTATGAGCAGTACATAAATACTGGTTGGCCCCGAATGATGATCTATCGCTGTCAGAGGCCAATCTCACCGGACCAAGTCAACACCAAACAACTTGCGCTTGTGCAAAAATTCTTTAGGAGACTCTCTCCGAATGGTGACGTTCCATGTCTCTGGAGACCCTTTACTTCGACAACTGACCTTGAGCAGTTAGTTCGCCAGGACCTTACCAATCTGTTACATCATCTAAAAGATAAAGTCGTTCGGCAACCTGAATCGAAGACTGCGACTGTCCCTCCAGCAGCACAAATAGACCAGATTCCGAGCCACGAGGCAGCAGTCGGTCCGGTTTCTCCAACGCTCATCCCCGGTCAAACAAATGAACTCTCGGTTCTTTCAATAGACATCTGTCACCACAGCGTTATTGTCGAGCGGTATCCTGCCGAATCAATGATGCTGCTCGCCAACTTCAGGACGTTCGTAAATCAACACATATCCGAACATCAAGGAATTTGTATTTCCTGGACGCCTGACGGGGGTCTCTTCGCGTTCGATGGCGTCAACCGAACCGACAGAGCCGCGTTGACGGGTATGGCACTTGTGAAGAACATCGGTGTTTTCAACGTGGAAGTGCGACAAAATCCCTTGCTTCATCATCGTGTTGGCATCCAGATTCACGTGGCTGCGCACGATGGGCCCGTTTTATACGAGTTCCCGACGAACAGGATATCCTCCTCTGTCATCAATGATGCCAAACACCTGGAGACGATCACCGATCCAGGGAAATTCTGGGTCACGAATGTTCTGTATCGCGGCCTAAGTGAAGCGCTGGCTTCTCAGTTCTCCTACAGAACGTTGTTCAATCAAATAAGGGTCTGGTCGTACGACGGAGTCCGGAGCGACTGGCCACCGAGGGATGAAGAGCTCGAACATCTTGTGAAACACACGGAGGGTATCTCGGAAAGCCTGACGAGCGCGCTTCTCAGCGATCCGATCTCCGCCATAAACGACGAAAGCCGGCAACAGATCGAAATACTCTATTCGAATCTGAGCAAATTCCTGAGTTGGCTTCATCGCATTCAGGACCACTGGGAAGTGTCGTATCTCGAGAGCATTGGCAAACTCATTCAGAGGCTGTTGGTCTCCGAGGGCGGTTTTTTCGACACCTTGCGCTGGCTTTGCGCTTCGCTGAAGAAGGAAAGTAAGACTGCATTATACATCAATCCCGTTTTTCAATCCGTTAGCGCCCGGCACGCGGAGAGGATCAAGCTGGAGCAGCTTTTGAGGTCTATCAAGGACATAATTGAAGTGAAGACGATTCCGAAACCAGGGTTGCGGGCACATGATGTGGTGGGCAAGGTGGTCACTATCGAGATGTGTGATGTCCAGTTGTTAGAGAAGATACGAAGGCTGACAGAG
>Ga0315273_10001220_pt1 | contig 28965 bp, 26 predicted proteins | sample YL17G02_0_MG_FD_205753 | JGI IMG/M metagenome (GOLD analysis project Ga0315273, IMG submission 205753) | Sediment microbial communities from Yellowstone Lake, YNP, Wyoming, USA - YL17G02_0 | ecosystem: Environmental > Aquatic > Freshwater > Lake > Sediment | place: USA: Wyoming | collected... | reverse complement strand
GATGCCGCTGTCGCCGAGGTCGCGCTGCCGGAGGCGGAGGTCGCGCCGGCCGCCGATGCCGCTGTCGCCGAGGTCGCGCTGCCGGAGGCGGAGGTCGCGCCGGCCGCCGATGCCGCGGCGGCAGACGGGTCGCCAGAGGCGCCGGCGGGAGCCGTCGCGGCCCCCGACGATACATCCGAGGCACCCTCCGAGCCGAGCGACGTCTGAGGCCCCATGGCGGCTTCCCCCGAAGACACCTTCACCGTTCTCGAGCATCTGGACGAACTGCGCAAGCGCATGTTCTGGGTGATCGTGGTGCTGATCGCCGGCGTCATCGGGGCGGCGATCTTCAACGACCGTCTCTTCGATCTGCTCCTCTATCCGCTCAATCAGGTGGCGGGCCTCGAAGTCGACTCGTACAAGATCATCACGCTGAGCCCGACTGAGCCGTTCATGGTCAGCCTCAAGGTCTGGGTCGTGGCCAGCCTGCTCGTCTCCTCTCCCTTCCTCATCTGGCAACTCTGGGCGTTCGTCGGGCCGGCGTTCACGAGCACCGAGAAGCGCTATTTCTATCCCGTGGTGCTGGCGACCATCGCGCTGTTTCTCGGCGGGGTGGCGTTCGGCTACCTCATCGTGCTTCCCAAGGGCCTCTCGTTCCTGCTCAACTTCGGCGGCTCGACCTTCAACGTGCAGAACCGCGCCTCGGAGTACTTCACCTTCGTGGCTCTCTTCATCCTCGCTTTCGGCGCCATCTTCGAGCTGCCGGTCGTCCTTGTGTTACTCGCCAAGGTCGGCGTGATCGACGACAAGTTCCTGCGCAAGAACCGCCGCTATGCGATCGTCATCAGCGCCCTCGTGGCGGCCTTCCTCACACCAGGCCAGGATGCGTTCTCGATGGTCGCGATGCTCGTCCCTCTACTGGTCCTCTACGAGGTCTCGATCCCTATCGCGCGTCTCGTGCAGCCCAAGCCAGAGGGAGCGGCAGGCGCGAAAGACGCGGACGACCTCGCCGCGGGGACGACCTGATCGTTCGGGGCTCCCTGCCAACGCGCTCGCCGGCAACACGCTCGCGCCAGCGGAACGAACGCAACAGGATGCACGCGCGTCTCAAGAAAGACCGGCGTTCGAGCGCGGCGAACAGGGCTCGCGTCGCCACATCGAGTACAATGAGGGTACATGGCTGATCAGGAGCGACATCCGGACACCCCTGAAGAACTCCGGCGCCAGCATCGGCAGCGCGAACGACGCCGGCCCAAGCGGCGCAAACGCGTATGGCTCAGGGTCCTCTTCCTCGTGTTTGCGCTGGTCGTCATCGCCGCGGTCGGGATGGGCGCCGGCGGCATCTTCGCGCTCTCGCGCAACCTGCCCTCTCTGGAGAATCTCGAGCGCCGCCCCAACGCCGTCAACACGACGATCTACGACCGCAACGGTGTGAAGATCGCCGAGCTGCACGGCGCCGAGAACCGTGTGATCGTGCCGAGCGCCAAGATCCCCGACGCGATGAAACAGGCGACGGTCGCCACCGAGGACGCGCGCTTCTACACCCATCACGGCGTCGACATGCAGGGCGTCGCCCGCGCCCTCGTCGAGAACGTGCGCGCCGGCAGCATCGTGCAGGGCGGCTCGACCATCACCGAACAGTACGTCAAGAACGCGTACGTCGGCAACGAGCGCACCTACACGCGCAAGCTGCGCGAGGCGGTCCTCGCGTGGGAGCTGGAAGATGCGTGGTCGAAGGACAAGATCCTCACCGAGTACCTCAACACGGTCTACTACGGCGCCGGGGCCTACGGCGTGGAGGCGGCGGCGCGCACCTACTTCCACAAGCGCGCCTCACAGCTCAGGCTCGAGGAGGCGGCCCTGCTCGCGGCGCTGCCGAAGTTCCCGACCCGCTACTCCCCGACCACAGACCCCCAAGAGGCCAAGAAGCGCCGCAACATCGTCCTCGGCCTCATGGCCACGCATGGGTACATCACCGCCGAGAAAGCCGCCTCCGCCAGCAAGCGCAAGCTGGGCGTCTACAAGCACGCGCCCTCGCTGAACAACAGTCTGGCCGACTACTTCACAGACTACGTCACGCGCGTGCTCACGAAGCGCTACGGCACGCGCCAGGTGTTCGAGGGCGGCCTCAGGGTCTACACCAGCATCGACATGAGGTGGCAGCATGAGGCCATGGACATCATCAAGAGCACCACCGGTCCACTGAACTTCGGCTTCAAGCCTTCAGCGGCGCTGGTCGCGATCGACCCCAAGAACGGCTACATCCGCACCATGGTGGGCGGTCTCGACTACAAGAAGCAGAAGTTCAACCTGGCCTGGCAGGCCAAACGCCAGCCTGGATCGTCGATGAAGCCCTTCGTGCTCACAGCCGCCGTGCTGCAGGGGATGAACCCGGACACCACCTACTACTCGTCCAAGAGCCCGATCGTCATCCCGATGGCGTACGCCGCGCCCTGGATCGTGAACGGCGATGGTCCCGGTGGCCCGGAGTCCGTGTCGCAAGCCACGACGATCTCCGACAACGTCGTCTTCGCACAGCTCTCCGTCGATGTCGGCCCCTCGAACACGGCCGCCGTCGCGCGCAAGATGGGCATCACCAGCAAGCTCGACGAAGTCCCGTCCATCACGCTGGGCACCTCCGTCGTGAGCCCGCTTGAGATGGCCGACGCGTACGCTACGCTGGCCAGCGGCGGCATCCATCATCCGCCGCAGGCGATCGTCAAGGTCGTGCTGCCCAACGGCCGCGTCGACTGGAAGCCCAAGACCAAGGGCAAGCGCGTGCTCCCGGCCGGCGTCGCCTCAGTCGTCACGCAGTGCCTCGAGCGCGCCGCGACCAGCGGCACCGGCTCGCCCTCCGGCGCGTACTACCCCTACACGCGCGCCGGCAAGACCGGCACCACCGAGAACGGCTGGGACGTCTGGTTCGTCGGCTACACGCCCCAGCTCGCCGCCGCCGTCTGGATGGGCGACTCCGAGAAGAACTCGCCCATGGACGGCGCCTACGGCGGTACCTACTGCGCCCCGATGTGGGCCAGGTTCTTCGCCAGTGCGTTCGCGAACCAATCGCACCCCGGGTTCACGTACGCGCCCTGGTCGTTCAGCCCCTGGGACGGGGCCTACTCCAAGATGTCGCCGTCCGCCTCGCCGTCACCGTCGGGGAGTGGCACGCCGACCCCGGCGCCCTCGCCGACCAAGACGATCAAGCCGACGCCCACCACGACCCCGACGCCCACCCCGACGCCCACACCCACGCCCACACCCACGCCCACACCCACGCCCACCCTCTCCGCGCCGGCGCGCGGCGATGGCAAGACCCTTGCGGTCGGGTCGCAGACGGGGGACGGTTCGACCGGGCTGACGGGCGCCTTGGCCGGCTGGCTCTCGAGCCTCTTCGACTTCTAGCGCAAGAACGGCCGCCGAGGCTCCAGTGCACGGCCCGGCCGGGACGCCCGCCGGGAGGAGATCGCGGCCGCCAGGCTGGTCAGCCCGAGGCGCTCGAGCTTCGCTGCCGACGGCCGCCCCGTACCCTCCCAGCCACGCAAGAGGTAGTACTCGTCGAGCATCGGCGGCAGGTCTACCACCTGCCCGGCGGCCGGCCCGGCGGGCACGGGCTCGTGCAGGATCCGCGCCGGCAGAGTGTCGTGCGAGCGATCAAAGCCTGCCGCGCAGTTGAAGAGCCGCTCGGCGGTCCAGATGCGCTCGCCGATCAACAACAGCTCCTGCGGCTCGATGGCCTCTCCCCACACCGCACTCAGCAGGCTCGCGTAGTAGCCATCCTTCATGACAAACGCCGTGAACTTGCACACACTCAGGGAGTCCAGCACGGCGTTGAGGTTCTGCATGTCGATGAGGAGGCCCGCCTTGCCCAGCGTGGCGAACCTGTCGATCATCTTCGGCACGCCCAGGATCTCAGGACCGAGCATGTTGGCGCGCAGGTGGCAGCCGCCGCGGTTGGACGTGGCGTAGGCGAGGCCCTGGCCCTTCATGCCGCGCGGGTCGTAGGCCGGCATCTCGAGCGCCTTGACGCTCATCGAGAGCTCCGGCCGGCCGTAGCGCGCCGCGAGACGCGCCGAACCCAGCCCAAGCTCGGCGCCCAGACCCTCCCCGGCGGCGGTGGCCTCCACCAGGGCGATGACGGCCTGGGCGTCGCCGAAACGCGGACCGCGGAGAAGACCCTCCTCGGCGAGATCCATCGCGCAGGCGATCGTCGCGCCCATCGTGATCGTGTCCATGCCGGCGCGGTTACAGATATAGCTGGCCTGGACGATGGCCGTGAGGTCGCTCACACCGCAGTCCGCCCCAAGCGCCCAGATGCTCTCGTATTCCGGGCCTTCGCCGCTCTCGGCGCCGGCGCTCGTACGCCGCGCGCAGCCGATCACGCAGCCCCTGCAAGCGCTCGTCCGGCGGACGTGGTCTCTCTTGAGGGCCTCTCCCGAGATGAGCGCGGCGTGCTCGAACTGGCTCTCACGATAGTTGCGCGTGGGGAACGCCCCCGCTCGATCGAGGACGTTCACCAGGATGGACGTGCCGAACTCCGGCAGCGCCTGCGCCGTGATGGGGCTCGCCTTGAGCAGCTTCTCGGCATCGTGCACGATGAGCTCGAGGCGCCCCGGGTCGGCGACGACGGGCGCGCGAGAGCCATGGCCGGCGACCACGACCGCCTTCAACAGCTTCGCCCCCATGACCGTCCCAAGACCGCCACGGCCGATGGAGCGGCCACGGTTGTTGACGATGGAGGCGAACAGGACGCCGCGCTCGCCGGCAGGGCCGATGACCGCCGCCTCGCTCCCCGGGTGCGCCTCGCGCAGGTGCGCGAGCGAGGCGGGCACGTCGAGGCCCCACAGACCGTCGGCCCCCCGCCAGTGGACGCCCTCGGCGGTGATCGACAGGTAGCCCGGCGCCTGGAGCGCGCCGGAGACGAGGAGGTAGTCCCAGCCGAGGCGCCGGAAGGCGTTGCCCCAGTTGCCGCCGGAATTGCCGTCGAAGACTGTACCGGTGAGCGGCGAGCGGCTGGTCACGGTGTAGCGGCCGCTGGCGGGAGCGCCGGTCCCGGTGAGCGGCCCAGGAGCGAAGATCAGGGCGTTCTCGGGGGCGAGCGGCGCGACTTCGTACAGCCGCTCCCGCAGCGCAAGGTAGGCGCCAAGACCGCGACCCCCGAGGAAAGCCCGCGCCACCTCGATGGGCAGCTCCTCTTCGTGGCTGGTCCGGCAGGTGAGATCGATGCGCAGGCCGCGCAACGGCCGAAGGGCTGAGGCGAACGGCGTCACAAGACGATTATAGACGGCGGCAGACCTCGACGCAGAGATGAAGATCGCCTCCTCTCCGGGGATGAGGGCCGGACCCTTGAAGGGGATGCCGCGGCGCGCCAGAACTCTTCTGCATGACCTGGTCTTCCTCCAGCTCGAGCACGATCCGCGCGGCGCTGCCTTGAGCCGCCCGCCGCGCCGACGCCGCCGCCCGGCGCTTCTGCGCAGCCGCTTTCGCACGTTCCTCTTCCTGTTGCTCGCCGTCCTCGCCTGCGCAATCGGCCATCCCGCGGCGGCGGTGCCGGCGGTCTTCGGCGTCCTCGCCGGTCTTCTCTCCGGCGCCGTCGCCCGTCGCCAGGGGCAGCGCCTCGCCCTCAGCTTCGCAGTGCTCGATTGGCTCCTGCTAGGCTGCGTCCTGGCCCTGGCAGGGGGCGTCCACAGCTGGCTGCTGGCGGCGGTGCCCCTCTTGACGGCTGGTCAACTGGGCGTCTCCCCTCACCAGGACTGGCCCTACCTCATCGCCCCTTCGTCCCTCTTGGTCATCGTTCTCGCCATCGCCGATCCCACTCTCGGCGGCAACAAGGTGATCAGCGTCGCAGTGTTCCTCCTTCTCATGGCCGGTGGCGTCGCCGCCGCATCCCGCGTCGCCCCGGGCCGCGCCCGGCGGGCACGCCCGGTACGCATCGACGCGGTCACCGGCTTCCACACCGCGGAGCGCCTGCGCAAGATCACGGCGCTGCGTATAGAAGTCGCTCACGCCGAACAGCAGCCTCTCAGTCTCGTCTACCTGCAGCTTCAGCACTTCGAGAGCAGCCGCGGCTTCCTCGGCGCGCGCGCCGGCGACGCGCTCATCAAGGGTGTGGCCCAACGCCTGCGCGGCCAGCTGGGACCCGATGACCTCGCGTTCCGGCTGGGCCCGGACGCGTTCGCGCTCGTTTTGCCCGGACGCTCCTTGCCCCAGGCCCGCGCCCTCGCCGCCACGGCGGCGCGCGAGGTCTCCGGCGGCCTGATCGCGGGGCGCCGGCAGACCCTCGCGACCGGCGCCGCCGCGTTCCCCGCCGCAGGCTCCGTCGAGGAGTTGCTGAGCGCCGCGCGCACCGCGGCGCGACGCGCGGCGATCGACGAGCAGTCGGCCCCGCAGGCCGCCAGGCTGGCCGCGGCGCAGTGAAACGGCGGCCCCGCGAGGGCCCCGTCTTGCCACCCTTCACGCGCCTCGTTACTCTTTGTGATGTGGAGATCGACATCGCCAAAGAGCCGCTCCCTCACGGAGTGACGGTGCGCGTGCAGGTGAGGCTCTCGGGACGCGAGTCCAGCCGTCTCTTCCTGTCCGGCGACTCACTCATCCAGCTGCCGCTGGACGGCGCCCTGGCGGAGACCGGGGGGGCGCCACTCCCTCGCACGAGCATCTACCTCAGCGAGCTCGTGGGGACACGCCGCGGCATCACCCGCGCCTTCGGCGACGAAGCGTCGGCCGACAGCTTCGCCGCCGCCGTGCGCACCCAACTCGCGAACACCTTGGAGGCGTCGTGACCGACCAAGCCGACACCCTGGCTCGCACCCTGGCCTCCTACCGGCGGACACCGGGGATGGTCGCCGCCCTCCTCGTCTCGCGCGACGGGTTCGTGATCGCCGCCGACGCCGAGCCGGGCTTTGACGTCGCCGCCTTCGCCGCCCAGGCGGGCGGAGTGATCAGCTACGTGGCAGGCCTGGGCGCCGAGCTTGGTGAACACGCCGCCAAGTACGTCTCCGTCGAGTTCGAGGGGGTGACCATGGTCCTGGCGCCGTTCGGCGACGAGCTCTTGCTGGCGCTGCTGGGGCATCCCACGGCCCTCGTCTGTGAGTACCGGCTCAACGACACCGTCGCATGACAGAGCCGGCCTCGCCGCCACGCGGCCCCGCCGGCACCTCAAACAGAAGGGAACCGTGATGGAAGACGCCGCCGAACAGCTCGACAGGCTGGCGCTGAGCGTCGGTGAATGCGTCCGATGCCAGGAGCTCGTCGCTCAGCGCCAGCGCGCCGTCCCCGGGGGAGGTCACCCGCACTGCGCCGTGATGGTCGTCTCGCTGGACCCAGACCCCGCCGACGAGGCACAGGGGAAGCCGGCCGGCGCGACCCGCGCCGAACAGCTCTCCGAGTTCATGCCAGCGCTCTCCGGCGCCGGCGTAAAGGTCTACGTGACGACCCTGCTCAAGTGCGTCGCGCGCGACGCCGACGGGGCGCGCGCACCCGGGACTGAGGAGCTCGACAGCTGCTTCCCGTACCTCTCCAGAGAGCTCTCCATCACCACTCCGCACTACATCCTCACGGTGGGTGAGCAGGCCACGCGCTACATGCTGCACAGGCTGTTCAAGGACCAGCCCTACCGGGAAGGCGATTCGCTCGAGCTCCGCGTCTTCGACAACCCAGCCTTCAGGATCGTCCCTGTCGCCGACCCGGACGAGCTGCGGGCGCGCAGCGCCGGCGAACGCAAGGAGTACGGCGATCGTCTCAAGACGCTCGCGCAGCTGATGGGTATCTAGAGTCCTACGGCACCACGACGAGCAGGGCGCGGGGCACGACAACGCAGGTGAGGGGGAGATGACCGGCGACCTCGCCGTCCACCTGAACCGGCACTTCCTTGCTCTCATCCAGGCACGTGACCAACGCATGTTCGGTGCGGAAGTACTCGACCTTGGGGTGCCTCATGTGTGCGTTGAGCAGCGCCGCGCTCCAGAAGGCCGCCGTGCTGAGGAACGACTTGTCCTTGAGCACGCAGACGTCGAGCAGACCGTCGCGCATGTCGGCCAGCGGCGTGATGCCAAAGGCGCCGCCGTAGCTCGGCGAGTTGCCGAAGACCGCGAAGTAGCCCTCCACCGTGCGCTCCTCGGTGACGACACGGATGCGCGGGTCGTCCGAGGCGATGACGTGGGCCACCCCCTGCACGGCAAAGGCCGCCTCCTTGAACGCCTTCTTCATGGTGGGATGAGGCGAGGCGACGACAGCGGCGTCCATGCCCACGCCGGCCATGAGGCCGAAGTAGCGATCGTTCGCCAGGCCAAGATCGATGGACGTGATGTTCCCGGCCTCGAGCAGCCTCACCGCATCGGGCGGGTCCAGAGGGATGCCGAGCTCCATGGCGAGCACGTTGACGGTGCCGGTGGGGATGATGGCAAGCGGCACATCGCTGCAGGCAAGACCATTGAGCACCTCGTTGACGGTGCCGTCGCCGCCGATGGCGCAGACCACGCCGAAGCCCGCGTCGACGGCCTCCCGCGAGAGCGCGGTCGCATGCCCGACCGCCTCGGTCTCACGCTCCTCGACCTCGTAGCCGAGCCCGCGAAGAGCGTCGAGGATGAGCGGGAGGTCGCGCCGGTACCCGCCTCCGGAGGCGTGCGGGTTGTGGATCACCATGAGGCGCCGGCCGACGCGCGTCATGCCAGCGCCTCCACCGCGTCGCTGGAGAGACGCAGGACGCCGGCGTAGCCGCACTCCCGCGCCAGCGTCGCGGCCCGGTCGAAATCGGCGCCGACATCGGCCGGATGATGGGCATCGGAGCCGAAGGTGAGCGGGATGCCCAGGGCGGCGGCCTGGGCCAGCAGGTCTGGCGCCGGGTACGCTTCGCCGACCGGCTTGCGCCAGCCGGCGGTGTTGAGCTCGAGGGCGACGCCGGCCGTCTTGATGACGCTCAGAGCCGCCGCCGCGGCGGTGGCGACACCCTCCGCATCGATCGGCCGATGACCGTGCTTCTTGGCGAGATCGAGGTGCCCGATGATGCGGAACAGGCCGGTCGCGGCGGCCTTGGCCGCAAGCACGTAGCTGGCCCGATACACGCTGTCGACGCCATAGCGCCCGAACTGCTCGCGGCTCCCAGGGTGATCGTAGGCGAAGCCGTCTCCGACGAAGTGCACCGACCCGATGGCATAGTCGAAGGGGTACTCGGCCAGGAGCGCCGCATCCTGCTCCACGGACTGCTCGAAGTAGTCGACCTCCGCGCCGAGCAGGATACGGACCTGCGGTGCGTATTCTTTGGCCAGCGTCCGCACGGTCGTGACGTACCCGTCGACCTCCTCACGACGCATGGCATACCCCGGCTGCTCATGCATCGAGAGCGGCAGGTGGTCGGCGAAGCCCATCTCGTCGATGCCGAGCGCGATGGCGCGCTCGACGTATTCGCGCGGCTCACCGTCGGCGTGCCCGCAGAGGGCCGTGTGAATGTGATAGTCGGCGATCATCGATGCAGTGGCTGCTTCCTCCCGCGCCTTAGGCGATGACTCGGCAGGCGCACACCTTGAGCTCGGGGATGTTGGCCACCGGATCTCGGGCCGGGTTGGTCAGGCGGTTCGCGGGCGCCTCCCAGAAATGGAATGGGATGAACACCGTTCCCAGGCGCACACGCTCGGTGACCTCCGCGGCGATGCGGATGGCGCCGCGCCGCGTCTCCACCGTGATGGTAGCGCCGTCGGCCACGCCGAGTCGCACGGCATCCGCCGGATTGACCTCCACGGAGCCCGTCGGCACCAGCTCGTTGAGCCCGTCTGAGCGTCGCGTCAGGGTGCCGGTGTGATAATGCTCGAGCATCCGCCCGGTGGTCAGCGTCAGCGGGTAGTCCGCATCCGGCTCCTCAGCGGGAGCCTGATAGGGGATCGGGAAGAACTTGCCCTTGCCGCGGGTGAACGAGCCGGTGTGGAGGATGGGCGTGCCGGGGTGGGACGTGTCGGGACACGGCCAGCAGAGACCGCCCTGGTCGAGGCGCGAGAAATTGATGCCGGCATACGAGGGCGTGAGCGTGGCGACCTCGTCGAGGATGTCGCCGGCATGCGTGTAGTCCCATCCGTCCCGGGCGCCCAGACGACGCGCCAGAGCGGCGATGATCTCCCAGTCGGCGCGCGCCTCGCCGGGGGCGGGCACCGCGCGCCGTATGCGCTGGACCTTGCGCTCCGTGTTGGTGTAGGTGCCGTCCTTCTCGGCGAAGCTCGACGCCGGCAGCACGACGTCGGCGAACTGCGCCGTCTCGCTGAGGAAGAGGTCTTGCACGACCAGGAACTCGAGCTCCTTGAGCGCCTGCTCGACGTGCGTCTGGTCGGGGTCCGAGAGCATGGGGTTCTCGCCGACGATGTAGAGACCCTTGACCGTGCCTGCCAAGATGGCATCGAACGTTTCCGTCACCGTGAGGCCGGGCCGCTCGGGGAGCTCGACGCCCCACGCCTCCGAGAACTTCTTCTGCGTGGCGGGATCGCCGACCGCCTGGTAACCGGTGTAGACGTCGGGCAGGGCGCCCATGTCGCAGGCGCCCTGCACGTTGTTCTGGCCGCGCAGCGGGTTGACCCCGGTCCCGCGGCGGCCGAGGTTGCCCGTGAGCAGGGCAAGGTTGCTCAGGGAGATGACGTGCTCGGTGCCGTGCGAATGCTGGGTGATGCCCATCGAATAGAAGATGGCCCCGCGCTCGGCCTTGCCGAACATGCGGGCCGCCTCGCGCAGCGTGTCTGCGGGCACGCCGCTGATCTGCTCGACCAGCTCCGGCGTGTACGCCGCCAGAACGGCAGGCATCCCCTCGAACCCCTCGGTGCGGGCGGCGATGAACTCCTCGTCCGCCATGCCCTCCTGCAGGATGACGTGCATGAGCCCGTTCACGACCGCCACGTTGGTGCCGGAACGGAGCTGCAGATGGATATCGGCGCGGCGGGCCATGTCGATGGCGCGAGGGTCGGCGACGATGAGCTTGGCGCCGTTGCGCAAGGCCTTCTTGATGTGGATGGCGGCGATGGGATGCGACTCGCTGGTGTTCGAGCCGATGATGAGGATGGCGTCGGCCTCCTCGAGGTCCGTGAAGGAGTTCGTCATTGCGCCGCTGCCGAGAGACTGCCGCAGGCCGCTGACCGTGCTCGCGTGGCAGAGCCGCGCGCAGTGGTCGACGTTCTGCGTGCCGAGCACGGCGCGCATGAACTTCTGGAAGACGTAGTTCTCCTCGTTGGTGCACTTGGCCGAGGAGAACCCGGCCAGCGCGTCCGCGCCGTGCTGGGCCTTGATCGCGCCGAGACGCGCGGCGACGAGATCGAGAGCCTCGTCCCACGATGCCGGTACAAGCTCACCGTCGCGGCGCACAAGCGGCTGGGTCAGGCGCTCGGGATGGCCGATGAACTGGAAGCCATAGCGACCCTTGACGCAGAGATTGCCCTCGCCCGGCCCTTCGCCGACCCGCGACGTGACCTGCACGACCCTGTCCTCCTTGACGTGCAACTGGATCAGGCAGCCGCACCCGCAGTACACGCAGACCGTGTCGACGAGCTCGACATCCCAGGTGCGGCCCTTGTGCCGGCTGAGCTTGTCCTGCAACGCTCCGGTCGGGCAAGCCGAGACGCAGTTGCCGCACATCTCGCAGTTCGTGTCGAGCATCGAGCGGTCGAACGAGGTGGTGATCAGTGAATCGAAGCTGCGGCCGACGAAGTCGAGGACATGGCAGCCCTGCACCTGCTGACAGATGCCGACGCAGCGCCCGCAGAGGATGCACTTGCCGGGATCGTAGGCGATGAACGGCGTGTCTTCGCGGGCCGGGTAGGGCCGCATCTCGCCGGCGTAGGAGGTCGTCGCGACGCCGAAGCGGTACGCCATCTCCTGGAGCCGGCATCCTCCCGACTGGTCGCAGACGAGGCAGTCGATCCTGTGGTCGCTGAGCAACAGATCGAGCAGCACGCGACGCTGCTCTTCGATCTCGGGGGTGCTCGTGGAGATCTGCATGCCTTCGCGCACCTCGGTACCGCAGGACGCGACCGGAGCAGGCGCTCCCGAGACTTCCACGAGACAGAGGCGGCAGGCGGCCAAGGGCTCGAGGCGATCGTCCTGGCACAACGTCGGGATGTCGATGCCGACGGAGCGCGCCGCCTGCAGGATGGTGGTGCCCGGCGCGGCGGCGATCTCCCGTCCGTCGATGGTCAGATTCACGTCGCGTCTCCTCACTGGTGGCTTCCACACGTGTCGCTGCTCCAAGTGTAGCGAGCGAATGCGGACAGGGGAAGTCCTCAAAGTAGTGAGGGGCGGCCGCTCGGCCTGTTCGCCGCCGCGCTCGTCGGCTTTCTGCTCTCCTACCTGCAGGAGCATCGCGTACGCCAGTCTCTCATCGACTTCTCGCTGTTTCGCAAGATCGACTTTCTCGCCGGCAACATCCTCGGCCTGCTGCTGAGCGCCAGCATGATGATGGGCGTGTCCCTCATGATCCCGATCTTCCTGCAGACGGTGCTCGGCTGCAGCGCCCTCAAGGGCGGCCTCGAGACCGTGAAGGGCCTTCCCGAAGCTCTCAAGCAGACCATTCTTGATGGTCTCTCCGTAGGGGGCATGCAGATGGGCATGCCCGGCGGCGCGGATGCCGCGCCGGGCGCCGTGCGCCAGTTGATGGCGACGCTGTTCAAGACCTGGTTCGCGGCCGCCATCAACACGACGTTCATCGTCGGCGTCGCGCTCGCTTTCAGCGGCGCCTTCCGCGCGCTGCTGCTGCTCGGTCAGCCTCTGGGGGCGCCGCACAACCCGATCTCGGCGGAGGCGCAGGGCGAAGCCTCCCCTGCCGTCACCGGGAGCACGCCTGTTGTCACGCCCGACCACACTTGATGGCCCGCTGAGGCTCCTCCCAAGGAGATTCGTCCTCCTGCGGCGAATCCCAACGTATATGCAGTGGTAATCTGAGGCGTCAGGGGAGGTGGGACACGTCCGCGACGACAGAGAGCATCCAGCCCCGAGTGATCGTGATCCCGCGACAGCTCGAGGAGTTCTTCTACGAGCGCCTGACGCGGCGCTTCGTGGAGCGCGAGGACGTGCGCGTGGTCGTCGATCGTCGCGCCGGCCAGCGGCGGGAGCCCCGGGTCAGCGATCCCGGCCCCCTCGCCGACCGACGCCGCGGCGAGCGGCGCGACACGAGCACCACCTGGACGCTCGCCGACATGCCGGTCTTGATGTCCTGAGCGGGCGAGAGCGCGGCGAGCCGATCTGCTGGAGTGGTCGGGCGCCAGGCCTCGGTCAGCCGCGCGGCGGGACCCCGTCGGCAGGCTTGCCGCCGCGCGGCGTGGCGGCGCTGCCCTGCCGCCGCCGCGACCCTGGAGACATCCCACCGCGGCGAGGCTGACATACGGGGCAGTAGTGGGTGCCGCGGCCGCCCGCCTCGAGTCTCAGGATCGTCGCACCGCACACCCGGCACGGCTCGCCTGTTCGTTGGTAGACGTTGAGGATCTCCTGGAAGCTGCCGCGCCGCCCAGCTGGGTCGACGAAGCTCTCGATGGATGAGCCCTCGTGATCGATGCCGGCTTGCAGGGTCTCAAGCAGGGCCGCGTGCAGCCGCTGCGCCTCACGCGGCCCCACGCTCCCGGCGGCGCGCAACGGATGCAGACGCGCCCGGAAGAGCGCCTCGTCGGCGTAGATGTTGCCGACGCCGGCGAGGCGCCGCTGATCGAGGAGGAACGACTTGAGCGGCGCCGTCCGCCCGCGCAGCGCCTCGACCAGATACGCGACGGTGAACTGCGGACCGAAAGGCTCCGGTCCCATCCGTGCAAAGAAGGCGTCTTCGGCCGCGGGGAGGAGAGCCCACAGGCGACCGAAGCGCCTGACGTCCCGGAAGTGCAGTTGCGCGCGTGGCTCGAGTCGCCAGATGAAACGCGGCGGCCGCTCCGCCGGCCCCGGCTCAAAGAGCAGTTGACCGGTCATGCGCAGATGGATGATGGCCATGGTGGGGCCGGGGGACACGCCGCCGGCTCCACGTTCGGCGGCGCTCAGTTCGACGGCGCTCAAATCGACCATCAGGTACTTGCCGCGGCGACGCAAACCCAGGATCCGCCGGTCGACGAGCAAGGCCCGCAGTTGCGCCTCATCCTGCTGGCTGACGCTCGCATCGTTGACGATGACGTCGCGCAGCACCAGGCCGGTCAGGCAGGTGACCAGCCTGCGGCGGACCGTCTCGACCTCGGGTAGTTCCGGCATCAGACGCTCTCCCTCACGGGCCGGCGCCGCCGTCGCCCACCCGGCCGCCGCCCCCGCGCGCCAGCCGCCAGTCGCGCAGGAAGACCTGCGCCTCGGCGGCCGTCGTGATCGCGCCCGCGCCGACCTCCTCTTCGAGAGCATGGAGGGCAAGGCCGACGGCGGGCCCCGGCGGCAGATCGAGCAGCTCCATCACATCCTCACCGCTGAGGAGCCTTGGCACCGGCGCCTTGCTCACCGTCGTCCACAGCGAGCGCGCCAGCCGATAGTGACGCGCGATCGAGACGCGCGACGTCTTGTCCCCCCGTGTGGCCAAGCGATCGCAGAGCGACACCACGACGGATTCGAACACCCACGGGCTGACATCGCGGCGATAGCGAGTCAGGGCACGGCGCGTGAGGGGCTGCTCGCGTACGAGGAACCCCAGGCGCAGATGCTGGCGGACCAGCGTACTCAGATAGGAGGAGAACCGGCTGCTCATGCGCAAGCGCCGCGCGATGGCGCCGGCCATGTGGCTGCCGATCTCGTCGTGATGCCAGAAGACGATCCGCCCGTCGTCGCCGACCGCGCGCGCCGCCGGCTTGCCGATGTCGTGGAGCAGTACGGCCCACGAGACGGGCACAAGTAGTCCGACGCCTGGCAGACCGGCCTCGGCCGGGGAGGCGAGGTGCTCCCTGCCGCCAAGCTGCTCGACAACGCCGCGCACGTACCCAAGCGCCTCGAGCGTGTGCTCGAGCACGTCACGGTGATGGTACTCGTTCTGGCCCACCCCCTTGAGCCCGTCGACCTCAGGGAGAACGACGGCCAGCGCCCCCCAGGCGGCCAGATCGCGCAGCGCGGAGGCGTTGTCTTTGAGGCCGAGCAGCAGCGAGAGTTCATCGCGCAGCCGCTCGCCGCTCACCCCCGCCAAGCCGGGAGCGGCGCCGGAGGCGGCGGCGAGAGCCGCCGCCTCCGGCGCCAGGCCAAGCCCGCGGGCCAGGCGCGCCAGGCGCAGCACCCGCAGCGGATCGTCGTCGAGGGCGGCCGGCGAGCACAGGCGCAGGCGGCGGGCGCGCAGGTCGTCACGCCCGCCGAGCGGGTCGATCAGGGCGCCGCCGGCGAGTGGCCGCGCCATCGCATCGGCGGTGAAGTCCCGCGCCAGCAGATCACCGGTGAGACGGTCGCAGGATGCGCCGCCCCGACCGGCTTTCGCGGCGCCCCTCAGCAGCGCCACGTCCACGTGCAGCTCGCCGACGACGACACGCCAGGCGCCGAACGCGTCTGAAGCCATGTAGGCACTCCCGCCGAGCCGGTCCGCGAGCGTCCGCGAGAACCCCTCGATGTCACTCTCGACGATGACGTCGATGTCGTTCACGGGGAGGCCCAGCGCTTCGTCGCGCAAGCAACCGCCGACGAGCCACGCGGCGACGCCGGGAGGCAGGGACGCACGCGCCGCCGCGAGAAGGTCGTGCGACGACGGCAGTCCATTGCTCTGCCGGCGAGTGCTCACGATGGCGCTACGATCTCGACCGATCGGCGGGCGGGCCGGGCGCCGCGCCGCGATAGCGACGCACCACGCGCGGCGCCACGCGGCAGACGACCTCGTAGTTGATCGTCTCCAGCGACCGCGCCACCTCCTCGCAGAGGATGCGCGGCGCCGCGGAGGTCAGGTCGCCGGCCGGGACATCGCCGGCCGGGCCGAAGAACACGACCTCGTCGCCGGCCCTCCCCCAGTCGGCGGGCAGGCGCACGGTGAGCTGGTCCATGCTGATGGTGCCGGCGATGCGGCAGCGGCGTCCCGCGACCAGCACATCGCCGCAATTCGTGAGGAGACGGTTCACGCCGTCGGCGTACCCGATCGGGACGATGCCGATCCTCGTCGGCTCGTCGGCCACGAAACGCCGGCCGTACCCTACGGACTCACCCGGGGCCACGACACGCACCCCGGCGATGTAGGAACTCAACTTCATCGCCGGCCGCAGACCATACCGGGAAGGATCGTCGTTGGCCGGCGCCAGCCCGTACATGGCGATGCCGGTGCGCACCATGCCGAAGTGGGAGCGCGGCCCACGCAGCGTCGCCGCGCTGTTCGCCGCGTGGCAGAGGAGACCCGGGTAAGTCCCCGCCAGCTCCCCCGCAAGCGCTCCAAAGCGGCCGAGCTGGTACTCAAAGAACGTGGTGTCCTCCTCGTCGGCCGTCGCGAAGTGACTCATGAGGCCGCTCAGAAGCCCGCCGGCCGCGGCTCGCGCACAGAGCCCTCGCGCCTCCGCCTCGGTGACGCCGAGGCGGCCCATCCCCGAGTCGAACTTGACATGCGCGCGGGCGCCGAGCCGCAACGCGGCGTCCAGAAAGGATGCCGACCACACGACGACCTCGGCGCCGGCGCCGACAGCGCGCTCGAGCTCCGCGCCGGTCATGGGGCCAAAGATCAGGATCGGCGCCGCAAACCCGGCCCCGCGCAGCTCCTCGGCCTCGCCCGGAGTCGCCACGCCCAACCAGGTGGATCCGGCCGCGAGGGCGGCGCCGGCCACCGGCACCGCGCCGTGTCCGTAGCCGTCGGCCTTCACGACGGCGCAGTGCACGGCCTCATCCGGCAGATCGCGCATGAGCCGGCGCACGTTCGCGCGGACGGCCTCGAGGTCGACCTCGGCCAGCGCGCGCTCGCGGCCGGCCAGCATCTCAGAGCTCCAGGAGCTTGATGATGTCGTGCCGCGTGACGACGCCCACCACCTTGCCGTCGTCCTCCACGGGGACGCGATCGAACCCATGTCTCGACATCAGCGTCGCCGCCGCGCGCGCCGGATCGTCCGGCTTCACCGTGAGCGGCGCCGGCGTCATGAGGTCCGCCACAGTCGCGGCGACCGCCTTCTGCAGGTGCTCCTTGAACTTCTTCTGGCTGCCCAGATAGATGATGCTGTCGAAGAGCTCGAAGTAGTGGGGCATCGGCAAGTCGGAGTCCAGCGCCATCAGGTCGCCCTCGGTCACGATGCCGATGAGCTCGTCCGCGTCGTTGACGACGGGGACCCCACCCACACGATGCTCCCGGAACACGGCGACGAGCTCCTTGACGCTCAGCTCGGGGTGAACGGTGATGACCGGGGTGGTCATGATGTCGCGGGCCAGGACCTCGCCCGGATCAGGCTTGTCAGTGGTGAACATGTGCCTCCTCCTGTGGGCCGGCCTTGAGCCGCTCGACGGCGGCCGGCAGGAACTGGAACAGATCGCTGGCGATCATGCCTTCGGTGCCCACCGCGGTCTCGGCGGCGAGGTCGGCGGCGAGCCCGTGCAGGTACGCGCCGAGGCAAGCCGCATCTGTCGCGGCAAGCCCCTTGGCCAGCTGCGCCGTGATGACCCCGCTGAGCACGTCGCCCGTACCGGGCGTCGCCAGGCCGGGGTTGCCGGTCGGGATGACGTAGGCCCGTCCCGAGGGATCGGCGACGATCGTCCCCTCGCCCTTGAGGACCACCGTCGCGCCGCTGCGCTGCGCCCCCGAGCGGGCGCACCCGAGACGCTCGGCCGCGACATCGCCGGCGGGCAGGCCGAGCAGGCGGCCCAGTTCGCCCTCGTGCGGCGTGAGCACCGTGGGCGCCGTGCGCGCCGCCAGCAGCTCCGGCCGGTCGCCCAGCGCGTACAGCGCGTCCGCGTCGAGCAGCAGCGGACGCGCCACGGCGACGAGCTCCCTGACCAGCAGTTGCGCTTCGTCGGCCCGGCCCAGGCCAGGCCCCATGGCCACGGCCTGCAACCCCGCCGTCTCGGCGAACAGCGCGCTCCGCCCGGCCATCGCGAACTGCCCGTCGGCGCCGGGCACCTCCACGGTGATGACCTCCGGGTAGGGCTTCTCGCCGCCCGCCCCCTGCGGCAAGGCGACATGCACGAGGCCGGCGCCGCTGCGCAACGCCGCCATGGCGGTCATGTGGGCGGCGCCGGTCATGCCGCGCGAGCCGCCCACCACGAGCACCGTGCCGACCGAGCGCTTGTGGTCCAGCGCGCCCTTCGGCACGATCAAGTCCTCGAGCCCCGCCTGCGTGAGCAGCAGAACGTCGGCGTCGCGGTCGCAACACGACGGGATGCCGATGGGCGCGACCACCACCTCGCCGCTGAAGATGCCGCCTGGCGTCACGAAGTGGCCGACCTTGGCGGCGTGCAATGCCACGGTGAGATCGGCGATGACGGCCGGCCCATGTACGCCGCCGGAGCCGGCCCCCACCCCGCTGGCGATATCGACGCTCACGACCGTGCCCGGCGCCTCGTTGATGAGCTCGATGGCCACCGCCGCGGTCCCCTTGGCGGCGCCCGTGAAGCCTGTGCCGAAGAGCGCGTCGACGACCACGTCGGCGCTGAGAAGAGCCTCGAGGGCCTCTTGAGCCGGAACGCCCGCGGCGTCGCAGCACGCGAAGACCGCGACGCCGATTCTGTCGAGGATCTCGCGGTTGAGCTGCGCGTCGCCGCTGAAGGCGCCGGCGTCCGGCAGCGTCAGAACGCTGACGTCCACGCCGGCCTCATACAACTCGCGGGCGACGACAAAGCCGTCGCCCCCGTTGTTGCCCTTGCCGGCCACGACGACCGCGGCCTCCGGCTCGTAGCGCTCGAGGATCTCGCGGGCCACCGCCATCCCGGCGCGCTCCATCAGGTGGCCGCTGGGGATGCCCACCCCCTGGATGGCGGCCGTGTCGATCTGCCGCATCGCATCGGCGGTGTACAGTCCGATCAGCAACGACTCATCCATTGGCACTCTCCTTCAGAGCGGCGGCCACCGCGTAGGCCATGCCGCCGGTATGGCTCAGCGAGACCTCGACGCGCGCGACGCCCAAACGCCGCGCCACCTCAGCGACATCTCCGTGCAGCGCGATCCGCGGCTTCCCTCCCGAGAGCACCTCGATATCGCGCCACACGAAACCGATGATACCGATTCCCAGGGCCTTGCCGACAGCCTCTTTCGCGGCGAACCGCGCGGCGTAGCGGGGGAACGGATCAGCGAACCCGTCCGCGTAGGCGCGCTCCTGCTCGCTGAAGAGCCGCGCGTAGGCCTTGGGCAGTCGCTGCAGCAACCGTGCGATGCGCGCGGCCTCGACGACATCGATGCCGAGGCCGAACAGCAGGCCCCCAGGCGGGATGACCGGCACGAACGGATGTCTCGCGTCGGCGCCGCTCACGTCGGGTCACTCGACCGTGACGGTCTTGGCGAGGTTGCGCGGCTGATCCACGTTGAGCCCCTTGATGACGGCGATGTGGTAGGCGAGTAGCTGCAGGGGCACCACCGTGAGGATCGGCGCCAGATGGTAGTCGCTCTTCGGCACCCACAGGACGTCGCGTGAGAGCTCCGCGATCGCCTCGTTGCCGTCGCTGGCCACCGCGATGATGTCGGCGCCACGCGCCCGTACCTCTTCGATGTTGCTCACCAGCTTCGCGAACACGGGGCTGTCGTCGGCGACCACGACCACCGGCGACTCCTTGTCCAGGAGAGCGATCGGTCCATGCTTCATTTCGCCGGCGGCGTACGCCTCAGTTGGGATGTAGCTGATCTCCTTGAGCTTGAGAGCGCCCTCCAGGCACACGGCGAACCCCATGCCGCGTCCCAGATAGAGGAAGAAGCGTTCGTCGTGGTAGCGCTGCGCGACCGCGATCACGGCGCTGTCGCGCTCGAGGAGCTGCGCCACCTTGTTGGGGACCAAGCGCAGCTCGCGGCCGAGGCGCTTGAGCTCGGCCTCGGTCTGCACTCCGCGGGCCCAGGCGAGGCGCAGCGCCAGAAGCAGCATGGCGGCGACCTGGGCGGTATGCGTCTTGGTCGCCGCCACCCCGATCTCGAGCCCGGCGCGGGTGTAGAGCACGTAGTCGGCGTCGCGCGACGCCTGGCTGCCCATCACGTTGGTGAGGGCCAGCACGGGCGAGCCCGCCTGCCTGGCGAGCCGCATCGCCGCCAGCGTGTCGGCGGTCTCTCCCGACTGCGTGATGCCGATCACCAGAGTCTCGGGGTCGAACACGGGCTCGCGGTAGCGGAACTCGCTGGCCACGTCGATCTGGACCGGCACCCGGGCGAGCTGCTCGATGGCGTAGCTGACGATCAGGCCGGCGTGGTAGGACGTGCCGCAGGCGACGATGAAGACGCGCCGCAGGCGGCGCAGCATCTCGTCGCTGATCCCGACCTCGCCCAGGTCGACCGTACCGTCGGCCATGAGGCGCCCGGCGAGCGTCTCCTGCAGGGCCGCCGGCTGCTCGTGGATCTCCTTGAGCATGAAGCTCTCGAAGCCGCCCTTCTCGGCGGCGGCTTCGTCCCAGTCCACGACTGACTGCGGGCGCTCCAGCGGCAGGCCGGCGACGTCGCAGATCGCGACGCCGTCGGCGTCGATGGTGGCGACGTCGCCGTCATCAAGGATCACGATGGTCCGGGTGTGTGTCATGAAGGCGGGGATCGCCGAGGCGAAGAACATCTCGGCGTCGCCCACACCCACCACGAGCGGAGCCTGCTTGCGGGTGCCGACGATGATGTCGGGCTGGTCGGCGCAGACGGCGCAGAACGCGTAGTAGCCCTCGAGCCTGCCCAGGATCGCGCACACGGCAGCCGTGAGGCCGTCGGCGATGTTCTCCTCGATGAGGTGCGCGATGACCTCGGCGTCGGTCTCGCTGTGCAGCGTGTGGCCACGCCCCCGGAGCTCGGCGCGCAGCTCCTTGTAATTCTCGACGATGCCGTTGACGACGATCGACACGCGTCCGCTGCAGTCCTCATGGGGATGGGCGTTCTCCTCGCTGGGTCGGCCGTGCGTCGCCCAGCGCGTGTGGCCTAGGCCGATGGTGGCCTGCGAGCCGTTCGCCTCGGTCGCCGCAAAGAGCGCGTCGAGGTTGCCCACCGCGCGTACCGCGTCGAGACCGTCATGGTCGACCAGCACGAGGCCCGCTGAGTCGTAGCCGCGGTACTCGAGCCGGCGCAGACCCTCGAGGAGGATCGGCTTGCTCGGGCGCCGCCCGACGTAGCCTACGATGCCGCACATACGTGCTCCCTTCCCTGCGTGCGAACGCAGGCAGACAGCTGGCGCTCGGGTTGCTTGCGGGTGTCCGCACCGCCGCTCTGCGTGTGTGCGGCTATAGTACAGGTTCAGCGGGTTCGCCGAGGTGCACGTTGACGACCTCGGCGAGCCGGCCGCAGACGTCCTCGACCTCGGCGTCGGTCGGCGCCTCCACCATGACCCTCACCAGCGGCTCGGTGCCGGAGGGGCGCACGAGCACGCGGCCGCGCCCGTCCAGGCGGCGGGACGCCTCGTCGACCGCCGCCCACACCGGCGTCGCGCCCTCCAGCGCGCCAATATCGCGCACGCGCACGTTGACGAGCTTCTGCGGGAGTCGGGTCATGACGCGCGCCGCCTCGGCCAGGGGCACCTGCATCTCGCTGAGCGCCTGCAGGAGCAGGAAGGCGGTAGCGAGACCGTCGCCGGTGCTGCAGACGTCGCGATTGATGATGTGCCCCGACTGCTCGCCGCCGAGAACGTGGTCGCCCCTGAGCATCTCGGCGACCACATCGCGATCGCCCACCGCCGTGACGAGCACCTCGATGCCCTCACGCCGCATGGCGTGATGGAAGCCGAGGTTCGTCATGACGGTCGTCACGACCGTGTCGTGGCGCAGCATGCCGCGCGCCTTGAGATGCCGGGCGAGGATGGCGATGATGAAATCGCCGTCGACCAGCTCGCCCCCGGCATCCACGGCCAGCACGCGGTCGCCGTCGCCGTCGAAGGCGAGGCCCAGATCGTAGCCGTCGCCGGCCACCATGGCCTGCAGGCCGGCGATGTGCGTGCTGCCGCACCCGGCGTTGATGTTGATGCCGTCCGGGGCGGCGCACATCACGGTGACGTCGGCGCCCGACTGCGCCAAGGCCAAGGGCGCCGCCTGCGACATGGCGCCGTTGGCGCAATCGACAGCGATGCGCATGCCGCGCAGATCGAGCGGGATGCGCCGCACGATCTCCGCGACGTAGCGCTCGAGAACTCCTTCGAGCGTCGCGAACGAGCCGAAGCCGCGGCCCACAAGAGACGGCAGGTCGTGATGGGCGATGTGCGCCTCGATCTCCGCCTCTTCCTCGTCGCTGAGCTTGAGCCCGGTGGACGAGAAGAACTTGATGCCGTTGTCGGCGAAGGGGTTGTGGGAGGCGCTGATCACGACGCCGGCCTCGGCGCCGCGCTGGCCGACGAGCATCGCAAGGCCCGGCGTGGGGATCACTCCGGCGAGCTCGACCCGCGCCCCGCCGCTGGTGAGGCCGGCGGTGAGCGCCGCCTCGAGCATGGGCCCGGACAAACGTGTGTCGCGGCCGATCACGAAGAGGGGCTGGTGGCCGGCCTCTTTGCCCACGACCACGGCCGCGGCGCGGCCGACCTGCACGGCGAACTCCGCAGTCAGCAGTTCGCCGGCTACGCCGCGGATGCCGTCTGTACCGAAGAGTGTTCCCATAGGAGTGCGGTCTCAGTGCTCGCGGGTGACGACGCCTGAACGCCGCTGACTCGGGCCATGCTACGCGGCTGCTCCGATGGCCGCAAACCACAAGCGACGCGCCTTGGGCTGGCCCCGCCAATGAAATGGCGCCGCTGAGAACGACGCCCTTCTCGGGACACGACCTCGCCGTCACCCCTGGCGCAAGGCCGCGCGTCTGCTCGGGTCGTCGGTGGAGGCGGGGCTCACGTCCGAACGATCGCGCGGCGCGGAGGGCCGCGATGACCGGCGAGCGCCGCGACGGCTCCCCCCGCCGTCACGGAGATGCGCCGCGCCCGTCATCCGTGTACGGTGCACCGTATGCTCACGACCCGGACCAGATATGTGCTGGCCGGCGCGGTCCTCCTCTTGGCCCTTGCGGCCACGGTCGCGGCCGTGCAAGGCGCCCCGGCCCGGGCCGCCGGACCCGCCGCCGTCGCCGCCGCGAAGGAGTCCGGCGGCGAGACCGCGAAGACCCAGGCCCTCAGCCCCCTCGACGCGGCCGTCCTCGGCGTGGTCGAAGGCGTGACCGAGTACCTGCCGGTCAGCTCAACGGGCCACCTTCTGTTCACCGAGCACCTGCTCGGCATCTCCGACGATCCCCAGCTCAAGACCGCCGCCGACTCGTACGCCATCGCCATTCAGTTCGGCGCCATCATGGCGGTCGTCATCCTGTACTGGAGCCGCCTCATGTCCATCTTGCGCGGTATCCTGGGGCGCGACCGCGACGGCAGGCGGCTCGCGGTCGTACTCGTCTCCTCCTTCGTGCCCGCGGCCGTGATCGGGCTGCTGGGCGAGAAGCTCATCAAGGGATACCTGTTCGCCCTGTGGCCGATCACGGCCGCCTGGCTGGTCGGCGGCGTGATCATCCTCCTGGTCGCACGGCACGATCGGCGCGGCGGCCTGCGGCCGAACGAGGGCGCCGGCATGGAAGATCTCACCATCGGCAAGGCGATCGTCGTCGGCCTCCTGCAGTGCATCGCCATGTGGCCTGGGGTGAGCCGCAGCCTCGTCACGATCCTCGGCGGACGGCTGGTCGGCTTGAGCACCATCGCCGCCGTCGAGTACAGCTTCCTCCTGGGGCTTGTCACCCTGACCGCCGCCACGGTGTTCGAAGCGATCAGCGAGGGTGGCACGATCATCGCCACCTTCGGGATCGTGACCCCGCTCATCGGCATGCTCGCCGCCTTCATCTCCGCGGCTCTGGCAGTGAAATGGATGGTGGGCTACCTCAGCAGGCACACCCTCGCCATCTTCGGCTGGTACCGCCTCGGTCTGGCGGTCGCCGCCGCGGGGCTCATCCTCAGCGCGACCGTCTGACCCTCACCTGCGAGTGGGCACGCCTCGTGCGGACGTCGCCGGAGGGTCCAGGAGCGCGGGTACGGGCGCGAGCGTGGGGACGACGATCAAGGGCTTCGCCGCTTGCGGCGGCGCCAGAGCCACGCGATTGCGGCCGTCGCGCTTCGCTTCATAGAGGGCGCCGTCAGCGGCCTCGATAAGGCCGCTCACCGTGCTCACGGCACGAGCGCCCGCGACCGATACCCCGACGCTCACGGTCACACGGAGCAGCTTGTCGTCGCACCAGACAGACAGCCCGGAGACGATGGTGCGCAGGCGCTCGGCCACGACGAGCGCCTGGTCGGCATCGAGCCCCGGCATGAAGGCACACATCTCGTCGCCGCCGTAGCGGCCAAGCCGGTCGAAGGCGCGCAGCTGCTCCGCGCAGGCAGCCGCGACAGCGCGCAGGACCTGATCGCCGGCCGCGTGACCATGGAGGTCGTTGACCAGCTTGAAGTGATCGAGGTCGATGACGAGGACGGCCACGGGTCGAGACTCACGCTGGCAACGCGCGACCTCCTCGTCGCCAAGCTGGAGGAGCTGGCGTCGCGTGAGCAGACCGGTCAGCTCATCCGTGGTCGCCAGGCGACGCACACTGCGGTAGAGCTCGACGCGACTGGTCACGTCGTGCAGCACGAGGGCCTCACCAACACGACGTCCGTTGCGCCGCAGCACAGGCGCCGCGCGGACGCTGAAATGGCGCACTTCGCAGCCCCCTGGTGACGCCAAGTCGGCGACCTCGAGCGTCAGCGTGTCCTCGTCGCCGGCCACCCGCCGGTCCCCTGCGGCCATGTGCCGCGCATCCTGCTCGGCTGCGGCGCGTGCCGCGGCGCGGGCCGCGGCAAACCCTTCGCGGCCGGCCAGCAGCGCGTCCAGCGGGCTGCCGAGGGCGACCGCCGAGATCTCCGGAAGGATCGCGCAGGCGGCGGGGTTGAAGTCGACGAGGAGGCCGGCGGCGTCGCACACGATGATCCCGTCCATGAGCTGCTCGATGATCGTGTCACGCGCCAGGGGCGTCAGCTCCAGCAGGCGATACCGCACCAGCGCGACGGCGCAGAAGACGGCGGCCACGGAGAGGCTGGCCACGGCCGGGTTGAAGTTGCGCCAGGGCAGGAGCCCCGCGGTGTAGAGGACGCCGGCGACCATCGGCAGCAGCGTCGCCACGAGCAGCAGCCTGCTGCGCGCGCGCACCAGCATGTTGCCGTGATGCAGCCCGCGGATGAGGACGAACAGCGATGCCAGGAGAAGACCCCAGGCGAACGGCGCCCAGCCGAAGTAGTACAAGGCGCCGTAGTCGGCGGCGACGAACGGGATCGGCCCGGTCGTGTCGAGACTCGGGTGACCCCTGAAGAGCCGGCCGGGATCGACGTAGACACCCGCGATGATGACGCAGGCGGCCAGCCAGATGCCGGCGATGAGCCAGCGCGGCAGCGGCGGAGCTCCGGCGGCGATGCGCATGGTCAGGAGCCAGAGCACCGGCAGTATGGTCGCCGCGACGAACTGCACGTTGGCCCACAGGAGCTTGTCAGAGAGCCCGACTACGGCCAGCTCGAGGGCGTAGGCGATGGTCCACAGAAGCAACACCGCGAAGACGCCACCCAGCCACGGCGCCACAGACTCACGCCGGTTGATCAGGACGAGGATCAGGAGCGCTACAAGCGCGATACCCGACGCGACGTGCAGCACGAGCAGGACTGTGTAGTCAGACAACGACGCGGCCCCCTGAGCCTGTGGACGAACGGCGTCGACAAGGCGCCTCCTGGCCTCTATCGGCCAGGAGCAGGGAGCACTTGAACCTGCGTCGGCTCGTCGCCCCGGGTTCGGCGCCCGACGCCGTCGACCGGGCACCCACCGCCCCGCAGGGGATCTGAGGTCACGGCATGCCGGCGGCCTGCGCAGTGTGGGAGCCCGGTCGACAGCGCCAAGTGCTGGCGCTGCACCGGGCTGGACGCGCCTACGGCACGCGGTTCAGGCGCAGGGTCGTCGGCGTCCTCGATCAGCTGATGGCATGTCTACAGGCTTGTCTCCGCCGTCGGCGGCGGGGGACGCCGTGCGCGCCGGCGGCGCTGCCAATCGCTCGACAGGATCCTTTGGGACACGGCGACGACGACAGCCACCAATGCCACGCTGGAGGTCGTGATGTACAGCGGCCTGGAGGCATCGGTGCCCGCGAGGGCCCCGTGGATGCTGGTCAGCCAGAACGTCGCGTAGCTCGCAAGATGGACGCCGCGCCACCACCGTCGGGGCAGCCGCTTGACGGCCAGAGAGGTCACCGCGACGGCGATCACGAGCCAGAACGCGATGATGCCCAGCGCCACCGCCGCCGGTCGCCACTGGCTGGCGAAGGGGACCAGGATGTCGAGGGGGCCGAACTGCACGTAGCTGTCCGCCAGAAGGGAGACAAGATGGACCCCGAGGAAGACGACGGTGAGCCCGCCGAGCCAGCGGTGCATATCGAGGAGCCACGCCGCGCGGCGCTTGAGCAGCCCATCCGCGAGAACGATGCCCCAGATGACCGTGGCGGTCAGCAGGAGCCACGCCACGATCCCCGAGGCCCGCGAGACATACCACCATATCTCAGGGCTCATACCGTGCTCCTCTCAGCGACGTGGGCGCTCTCGAGCGCTGGGCTCATGATGGTAGTGCCCCCCAGGGTCGTGACAATGCCTGGGAGCGCGTGGCCGTCGAGATAGTCCAGGGCCTTCTCCGCACCGCAGAGAAGGGCGGCGGTGGCCTGTACCTCCGCCTCCCACCCGGTGCCGGCGATCACGGTCACAGCCGCGAGATCGGTCGTCGCACAGGTGCCGGTCGCGGGATCGATGACGTGATGGCGGCGCCGACCACTCTGGAACCAGGCGCGTGAGAGGGTGCTGGACGTGGCCACCCCGCCGGCGTCGATCGCCAGCGTCACGAGGCTCTGTGACGGATCAGCCGGGTCTTCGACCACCACGAACCAGCCGTCAGCTGTCGGCGCGACACCACCCGCCGAGAGATCACCGCCCACGCTGACCAGAGCGCCCCCCGTGCCTTCCTCGAGGAGCTCAGTCACGACGATGTCCGCCGCGAGGCCTTTGCCGATCCCGCCGGGGTCAAGACCGAGGCCGGCGGGGACGATCGCCGCCGATAGCGCGGTGTCGATCGTCATATCGTCGAGTGAGGCTTTGGCAGCCGTCGGCCCGGCCTGTACGCTGACTCGGCCGGAGCCGTCGACACTTCGCGTGTAGCCCGCCGTGTTGATCGCGCCGAGCACCGTCGGGTCGTAGCGACGATGCGTGAGACGCGACGCTCGCCGCATCGCCGTGAGCAGCGTGATGGTGTCCGCAGAGACAGGCACCCAAGCCCCAGGCGCAGTATTGAGTCGGGCGATCTCGCTGTCCGGCCGGAACCGGCTCCAGCGACGCTCCAGCTCCTCCAGGCGGCGCCGGGCATGGTCGGCAGCGCCCCGCGCGGGATCGACGAGGATCACCTGGGCCTCGCTGGCCATGACCCGGAACCGCAGCTCACTAACTGCCACTGGTCGTGGCCTTGGGTGCGGACGCGGCCGGCGGAGCGGAGTAGGTGCGCACCGCCGGGCCGCTCGAAGCAGATGCGACCGCCGAACCACTGGCCACGCTGGTGACGGTGTGCACCACGCGGCGCGCCGTCAGAGCGATCGGACCGGCTGGCGGGGTGTGCTCAGGCTCTGAAGCTCTCTCCGCGCTCGCGCGATGAACGACCACCACCTGTCGAGGAGCAGCGACCGGCGCAGGGGCGGAGCTCGCCGTCTTGCCTGCAGGACTCGCGGCGCCCATCGCGCTCATCAGGCCCAGCATCGCCGTGACGCCGATCCCGGCAGCCGCGACTCGCGCGCCCCGAGCGGGGTGCCGCCGCGCCCGACGGGCCGGACGGGAGCCAGCCTCGGCAACGACGCGAGCTCGCTCCTCGCCCAGCGCCGGCGCAGGCCTCGGTGTGCCGTCAGTCATCATCGCCGCCTCCTTCATGGTGCTGGACGGCGCCATCGCGGTCGTCGCCGTGACTGGCGCCGGCAGCCGGAGTCAGATTGACGACCCTGGGCGCCGAGCTCGCCGACCCCGCTGTCCACGCCGCCCCGGACCCAACGGTCCTGGTGACCGGCTGGACGACGCGAGCCGTGAGCTTGCCGCTAGAGCCAAGGACGGCGACGAAGTCGTAGGTGGTCGACTTGGACTTGAAGGTCACCGTCAACCGCTTCTGCGCGTTCTGCACAAGCTTCCATTTCCAGCCCGGCTTGACAGAGATCGTGTCCAGGCGCACGCCCTTCTTTGTCGCGACGACACCGATCGTGCCGGCCTTCTCGACCTTGTACTGCTGGGATGTGGTCTCCTTCGTGTCGTCGACGTAGACGTCGACGACCTCCGGGCCACTCGTCCTGGGCGTGGCCGCGGAGGCCGAAAGGTCTCCGACCGGCCCTGCATCGGCGACATTGAGGATGCCGAGGTTCGCACCCACGGCCGCGGCGCTGGCAAGGACGACAGCGACGATGGAGACTGCGGTGATCAAGGAGGTCCTATGGGCCATGCGTCATTCCCTCTCTTCGTGTCGACGACGGGGCACGTTGGCGCAAAGAGTAGAGACCGGCGGTTTAGAGCACCGCCAGCGAGAGGTTAAGGTTTGGCAAAGAACGGCGGCTCCCGAGTACACTTGATGGCGCCTACCCGCCAGGACTCGACTCGATGGAGACCGATGCCCCCCAGCGCCGCTGGCGAGAACATGCCCGTGCGCCTGCTGGTCGTCGAAGACGACCCGACTATCGCCGAGCCGCTGCGCACCGGTCTGCAGCGCGAGGGCTTCGCGGTGGAGGTCGTCGAGACCGGTGCCGAAGCGCTTGCCGGCGCCGACTGCGACCTCGTGTTGCTCGACCTCGGCCTGCCCGACCTCGACGGACGCGTGGTCTGTCGGCGATTGCGCGAACATTCGAGCGTCCCGATCATCGTCGTCTCCGCCCGTGGTGACGAGATCGACCGCGTGAGCCTGCTCGAGTTTGGCGCCGACGACTATGTCGTGAAGCCGTTCGGG
>Ga0315273_10001219_pt1 | contig 28972 bp, 26 predicted proteins | sample YL17G02_0_MG_FD_205753 | JGI IMG/M metagenome (GOLD analysis project Ga0315273, IMG submission 205753) | Sediment microbial communities from Yellowstone Lake, YNP, Wyoming, USA - YL17G02_0 | ecosystem: Environmental > Aquatic > Freshwater > Lake > Sediment | place: USA: Wyoming | collected... | reverse complement strand
GTCAGCGCGCCCGGCATGGTTACGACTTTGCGGCGCGTGGAAGAAGAACCGTCGCTGGATGAACTCGTCTGGGAGATGCGGGATGACTATGACCTCGTCCTGGTAGATGGATTCCGCCACAGCAGCTTCCCCAAGGTGGAGGTACACCACGTCAGCGAGGGGGAAGAGCTAATCTGTCACAAGAACGAGCTGCTGGCTATCGTCGGCGACAAACCGGCGGGTATGGACATCCCTACTTTCGACGACAACGACCTTTCGGGCCTGGCGAAGTTGACCCGCGAGCGCTTCCTGGTGGCAGAGCCAGGAGAAGACGCTGCCCTCTTCATCGATGGCGTGCGCCTGCCGCTGGCGATGTTCGTTCGCAAGATGGTCGCCGGCATCGTGCTAGGGATGGTACGCACACTGAAGGGGGTCGAAGACCCTAAGAGTGTTGTCGTGACGGTCAAGACCCGCAAGTAGGCGCGCACAGCCTTTCGCTAGAAGGCGATGTCGAAGCTGCCGTAGCGGCCCACCTCATCGGACCACGACTCCTCCACCTCGTCCACCCGAGACAAAAAGGGGCCCCGGCGTAGGTTCTGCAGCAATTCCTCAAGAGCAGTAGCAAGACCGGCAGCGACAACCTCAACGCTGCGCCCGTCCTCGCCGTTGCACACGTACCCGGTCAATCCCAGCGAACGAGCCTTCATCAAGACGAACTGGCGATAACCGACAGCCTGCACCTTCCCTCGAACTGTCGCCCGCAGCGTCTTCGTCCTCTGTTTCTCTTCCTGTCCAGGCATAGGATTTGCCTGCTGAATAGATAGATGGTCTAAGGCTCAAGCATCCCTTCGATGACCTGCCGCACCAGAGGCAGAGGAACGTCATTGTGGAGGACCGGCTGGCCGATGTCCCTAAGAAGAACCCAGCGAACTGATCTGCCGCTGGTCTTCTTGTCAAACGAAATCGCCTTTAGCACAGCCTCGATATCGATGCCGCGAATGCGCACCGGCAACCCGAAGCGCTCCAGTAACGTTCTCTGCTGATCCGCCAGCCCCGGCGGTGTCACACCCACACTTCGACCGATTTCTCCAGCCGCGATCATACCCAGCGCCACCGCTTCGCCATGAAGGAGATTGCCGTACCCAGTTGCAGACTCCAGTCCATGACCAACCGTGTGACCGTAGTTGAGAATGCTGCGGCGGCCGGTCACTTCACGCTCATCCTCAGTGACCACCTGTGCCTTCAAGGTCATCGAGCGCCGTACTACCTGAGTCGTTATCGCCGGCTCAAGAGCACAGAGATCGCCAGCTCGCTCCTCAAGTACCGCCAGCAACTCCGAGTCCATGATCAGGGCATGCTTGATCACCTCGGCCCAACCAGAGGTCAACTCCCTTTCGGGGAGGGTCTGCAGTGTTGCCACGTCAGCGAAGACAAGCCGCGGTTGGTAGAAAGCGCCGATGAGGTTCTTGCCCTCGCGGTGATCAACCGCTACCTTGCCGCCTATGGACGCATCAACCATCGCCAGGAGGCTTGTCGGGACCTGCACCAGAGGAATCCCCCGCAAGTAGGTGGCGGCCACGAAGCCCGCCAGATCACCGACCACACCGCCGCCAAGAGCGACTATCGAGTGTTTTCGTTCCGCCTTCCGAGTCACCAGCCAATCGTAAATCTTAGAGGCTATGGTTAGGTCTTTGCTCGCCTCGCCGGCAGGGACCACGTAGGAGTCAGTCGCGAAGCCGGCACCTACCAGTATCTTCTCGACTTCCTGGCCATAATGCTGGCAAACGTTGGAGTCACTGATTACATATGCTGCCCCTGTCAGGTCCGCCGCCTGCATCCTCTCCCCAAGTTGAGCCAGCGTTCCCCAGTCAGCATAAACAGGGTAACGCACCGTCTCGGTGGTCACCCAGCAAGCGATGTCAGGTGCCCCTGTCTCGATGACACTGGCGATCCGCTCTCCTTCTGCTGCAGCGAAACGGCTGCCGTCGCTTGGAGATGCGGCAGAGTACCGGCGCCAGGCACGCACGATCTCCGCTGCTACGTGCTCCGGCGAAAGGTTGTCGGTATGAACGGCGCAATCTGCCAGGGCGTAGAGAGGCTGGCGTAGCCCTTTGAGGTTACGAATGCGGCTCAGCGGGTCATCGCCCTTCAACAAGGGCCGCTCGGATGTTGAGCTGTCACCTGTCGCCCGCATACGGCGCAGGATCGTCTCCGGTCGTGCCTCCAGGCAGACGACGAAGCCACCTTCGCCCATCGCCCGCCGGTTCTCCTCAGCAAGGACGACCCCGCCGCCAGTGGCGACAACGATCTTCCGACGGCGGCAGGCATTCTGCAACGCTTCCCGCTCGCGAAGGCGGAAGCCGTCCTCACCCTCTTCGGCGAATATCTGGGGCACCGCCTTGCCTGCTGCTTCTTCAATCAGGTCATCGAGGTCGACGACCCCCCAACCCAAGGCTTGGGCCACCAGAGGCGCCACCAAGGATTTGCCGGTAAACGAAAAGCCGGTGAGGAATATCCGCTGCGGTCTTCTGGCAGGCATGAGTCACTTCGTGGATCGGCGAGGGCCGACGGTTTTGAGATAGGCTCGGTAGTTGCGGAGGGTCTCGTCGATGTGGTCACCGCCGAACTTCTCAAGCGTTGCGCCGGCGAGCACGATCGCTACCATCGCCTCACCAATCACGCCTGCTGCGGGAACGACACAGACATCGGCACGCTCGAAATGGGCCTCGACCCGCTCGCCCGTCATCAGGTCGGCCGAGGGCAGCGGCTTAGGTAGCGTTGCGATCGGCTTGAGGGCTGCCCGCAGTACCAGTGGCTCGCCGTTGGTCATTCCGCCTTCGATGCCGCCGGCCCGGTTGGAGGCGCGAGGCCACAGTCGATCCCCCCAATCTTCGAAAGGCAGGATAACGTCATGAGCTTCAGAGCCCCGGCTACGCGCCAGCCCAAAGCCTTGTCCCACCTCTACACCTTTGACAGAGGGAATACTCATGAGAGCCTGGGCGAGAAGGCCGTTGAGCCGGCGGTCCCAGTGGACATGGCTCCCCAAGCCGATGGGAACGCCCGTCGCCCATACCTCCATGACACCTCCCAGGCTATCACCGTCCTTGCGAGCGGCATCGATAGCAGCGATCATCTGCTGTGCGGCCTGAGAATCAGCGCAACGCACAGGGGATTCTTCCACCGCCTGCCAGTCGGGCTCACCGGCGATCTCCGCCTCGACTCCGCCTATCGCGACCGTGTGGCTGTGGATATGGACAGCGAACTCACCCAGCAAACGGCGGGCCACCGCGCCAACCGCCACCCGCGCCGCCGTCTCGCGGGCGCTGGCGCGCTCCAATATAGGGCGTACGTCATCCTGGGCATACTTCATGACGCCGGGAAGATCGGCGTGACCAGGCCGCAGACGAGTCAGCTTCTCATCAGATGCCGACGTTGCCTCGACGGACATGACTTCGCGCCAGTTCTCCCAATCGCGGTTGGCGATGACCAGTGTGATCGGGCTACCCAAGGTGAGCCCGTGGCGGACGCCGGAGACGATATCCGCCCTGTCTTGCTCTATCTGCTGGCGGCCGCCGCGGCCATGCCCAGCCTGCCGCCGCCGCAGGTCTTTCGCGATATCATCCTCAGCCAAAGCAACTCCGGCCGGTACACCCTCGATGATCGCCGCAAGGGCCTTCCCATGCGACTCGCCGGCGGTTAGAAATCGAAACATAGTCTATCTATCCTTGCGCCCGTGCTGTACTTATGTTAACTACTATCCCTACCCGGCATCAGGAGCCAACGCTTTCTGAGCGGCAGCCATCATCTCCTTCTCCGGCGCCTCCAAGCCCGTCCAGAGCCTAAACGAAGCCGCAGCTTGATAGACAAGCATGGTCAGCCCCCCAATGATGCGGGCGCCACGAGCCTGGGCAGCCGCCAACAGGGGCGTGACCAGCGGATTATACACGAGATCGAAGACAACAATTCCCGGCGGGATCATCGCCGCAGACAGCGGCAGTTGTCCCTCCGAGCTGCTGTGACGCATCCCAACCGGCGTACAGTTTACCAGAAGCTGACAAGCGTTTGCCGCTTTGGGGAGAGATTCATCATCCAGGCTACAGACGCGGACAGTAGTAACAGGCGCAAGCGACCTCAAGGCGACAGCCAGCGCCTCGCTGCGGCTGGATAGGATATCGGTCAGAGCAATCTCGGCAATACCCGCTTCGACAAGGGCCACACCGACCGCTCTCGCCGCGCCACCTGCTCCCAATATAACCACACGCTGTCCTCTTGCCGCGAAACCAGCGTTCTCCAGCGCACGAGCAAAGCCGATAACATCGGTGTTGTAGCCAGCGAGATACCCGTGCTCGTTCACTATCGTATTAACCGCTCCTGCCCTCTCAACAAGCGAATCCAGTCGATCTAGGTAAGGGATCACTTTCTCTTTGTAAGGGATCGTCACGTTCGCTCCGAGGCAAGCACCAGTGCGCAGGCCACGAACTCGCTCCTCAAGCTCGGTCGTATCCGTCTCCCACAACTCGTACCGCTCCGGGAGACCGTGATGAGCAAAGGCCACTCCCTGGATCACCGGCGACAAGGAGTGAGCGAGAGGGAATCCGATAAGACCAACGCGCTTCATAGGACCAGATCCGCTTCCAGTACCGCTAGTGCTGATACTGCTCGACGTTCCGTTGATGCTCTTCGAGCGTCTCGGCAAAGACGTGACTCCCGTCGTCTTTGGCTACGAAGAACAGGTAATTGGTGCGGGCAGGCCGCAAGACCGCCTTTATCGAGTCAAGGCCCGGACATGCGATAGGCCCCGGCGGGAGTCCCATATTCTGATAGGTGTTGTAGGGAGAACTAACAGCTAGGTCGGCAAGAGTGAGTTCCTTCTTCCAATAGCCATAGCGAGCGACGTTCTCCTTGTCGTTGCCGAGCGCGTACTGCACAGTGGGGTCTGCCTGAAGAGCCATCCCCACTTTCAGTCGGTTGAGGAAGACGCTGGCAATTAAGGGACGCTCCTCTGCCTTCACCGCCTCTCGCTCTACGATGGAGGCCAAGGTTATGACCTGATGAAGGGTAAGATCGCCCGTGACAACTTCACCCTGCGCCTCAGGTACAACACTGCTCTCAAAGGCCTTGAGCATCTGCCGGACCACGTCCTCTGCGGTCACTGTGCGGGAGAAGCCGTAGGTGGCGGGGAAGAGGTATCCCTCCAGGCCAGCAGTAGCGGGAAGATCGGCAAGAAACGGAAAATCGTAAGGCTTCTTCGTCGCCGCCAGGAAGTCAGAGGCGGAGACGACCCCCTTTCCCTCTAGAACAGCACCGATCTCCTCAAGACGAAGCCCTTCCGGTATCGTCACGACCACGGGCGCTGTGATCCCCTCATGAATCCGGCCAATCACGGTCAAGGTCGTCATCCCCTTATCAAACTCATAGTCACCGGCCACCAGTTCATCCTCGATATCCATGAACGCGACCAGCACGCGAAACAGGCGGGAGCTTTGGATGACGCCAGCGTTCTCCAGGCGTTCGGCGATATCCTTGGCGCCATCCCCCTGTTTGATGGTGATGACTGCCACATCTCCTGCCTGAGGCGTAGGACCAAGGGATTCCGTAGGCTCCTCGCGGAGGATGGTACTTGGGGCAACAGCTACGACTAAGCCGATAACGGCCACCATAGCTAACGCCAGGAGTATCACAGCCGCCGGTATGAATCGTGACATGTTACTCAGAAGCCAAACCTCTAGCGCCGCCTTGGCCACTATCGAGATAGCCCTGGAGGATTATCGCTGCCGCCAGCGCGTCTTGCTCCGCCCGGGCCTTGCGTGACCGCGGTGGGGCCATCTGTAGGAGTCGTTCCGCCTGCGCCGTCGACAATCGCTCATCCCAAAGCACGATGGGCAGGTCGGTGGCGGCCTGCAAATGGCCTACAAACTCCTGAACGTGCTCGGCCTGATGCCCTGCAGTACCGTCCAGCGAGAGGGGGAGCCCAACAACAAGAGTCTCTACTTCCTCTTGCGTCGCGAGTCCGACTATTTCAGCGATATCGGCCTCCAACAAACGGCGGCGGAGTACTCGCAGGGGCACCGCAACCTGCCCGTTGGGATCGCTAATCGCCAGGCCGATGCGGGCATCTCCCACGTCCAGGGCGAGCACGCGCATCCCTCTACGATCCTTTGAGGGCCCTGATGCCCTCAGTCCCCAGCTTACGGGCCAACTGCAGGGCCTCATCGAGACGAGCGGGATCTTTGCCACCCGCCTGGGCCATTTCCGGCCTGCCACCACCACCACCACCGGTTACCTGCGCTACTTTCTTGACGATCTCGCCGGCATGAAGGCCGCGTGCGGCAAGGTCGGGGGTGACCATGGCAAGGAAGCTGGGCCGCCCGTTGATGACGGTGCCGAGCACGACAACGGCGCTCTTCAAGCGATCGCGCAGCCAGTCGCCCATCTCGCGCAGTGTCTCCGAGCCAGCGGCAGGGACTCGGGCCGCCAAGACGGCGCTACCATCGATGCTCTCCACATCTTTCAGCAGCGACTCGGCGGTATGACGGCCGAGGTCGTGCTCCAGGGAGCGCACGCGCCTATTGAGCGCCTCCATCTCTTCCAACAGCGAATCAACTCGCTGCTCAAGTTCTGCAGGCCCACCAGAGATGCCCAGTCGAGCGCCGAGTCTATCGAGAGCAGCGAGATGCTCCCGCACATACGTCTCAGCGCCGCGTCCGGTGACCGCTTCAATGCGCCGCATACCCGCGCCGACACTCTCCTCACTAACAACGATCAAGCTGCCGATCTCGCCGGTGGATTGCACATGGGTACCACCGCAGAGCTCAGCACTGTAGCGGTCATTCGCTTCTTTCTCCGTCACCTCAACCACCCTCACCTCAGCGGCATACTTCTCATCGAACAGGGCCATGGCACCACCGGCTGTCGCCTCCTCATAGGAGGAGCGGCGAGTGCTCACCGGCAGGTTCTCGCGGATCTTCTCGTTAGCAAGACGCTGGACAGCAGCCAGCTCGTCCGGCTTCAGCGCCTCGATATGGGTGAAGTCGAAGCGCAGGCGCTCCGGCGACACCAGGGATCCAGCCTGGCGAGCGTGCGGGCCCAGCACCTTGCGGAGAGCCGCATGTAGGATGTGGGTGCCTGTGTGATTGCGAGCCGTATCGTGGCGCTTTCCAGCGTCTACCTGAGCAACAACGTCGTCATTGACGGCGATACGCCCCTCGACGACGCGACCGCGATGGAGGATGAGCCCGCTCTCAGTGCGCTGCGTATCCTGCACCTGGAAGCGACCGCTGGGGCTGCTGATCTCGCCGGTATCGCCGACCTGGCCACCGGACTCGGCGTAGAACGGCGTCTCATGGAGAACGACTTCCAACTCATCACCGGTTTCTGCGCTCTCCACCGTGCCACCGTCGGCGATGATGCCGGCGATGGTGGTCTCATGACGAAGAGCCTCATAGCCGACGAAGCGCGTTTGAATTTGAGAGAGGGCAGCATAGGCCTCCGCCGATTCGGCCTCGCTGAGGCGGAAGCGGGCGGCGGCGCGGCCGCGCTCCCGCTGCGCCTCTAACAGACGCTGGAATTCCTCATCTGCCTTCTCATCTATCGGCACACCGTGGCGCGCGGCTACCTCTCTCGTAACCTCCGTGGGATAGCCAAACGTATCCCAAAGAATGAATTGGATTGCCCCTGTAATAGCCATGGGTATTCCGGCTGCCACCCTAAACTTCTCAGGGGGAGCTTTCCACCACTCAGTACCAAGCAGTCGTTCGTAGGGCTTGAGCGCCTCAGCTTTCAGGTTGTCCGTCAGGCGTTCAACCTTGAGATGGTCCGGAAGCTCAGTCGAGGAGTACATTTGACTCAACGGCTTGCCCCGGGCTGCCGCCTTCACGGGGTTATCCGCTGCGAAGGCAAAGGTCCTCTCCAAGAACCGCCCCAATATTGACAACTCCTCAATAGTGTCCTCTCCTCGCGCCATGGTTTGTACAAAGCGCTCTTCCTCAATTGCCACGAGGCGGCAGGCAATCGCGGCCTGCTCTCTGAGCTGAGGGTAGGTTCTCCACATGAGTTCAATCACTTCTTCAACAATCGGCCGCATGAAGTTAATCTTCCAAATCAGTTCATTAGCAAAATAGTAGATCGCCCTCCTCAGGATGCGACGCAGGACGTAGCCCCGGCCCTCGTTTGAGGGCATGACGCCATCTGCGATGAGGAAGGCCGCGGCGCGAGCATGCTCGGCTACTATGCGCATCGCCCGCTTGGTCGCCTCGTCAGCCGTGTCATACTCGCGGCCGGATAGCTCCTCGATCCTTGCGATGATGGGGCGAAAGAGGTCGGTCTCATACACACTCGGTGTCCCCTGGAGGACGCTCGCCCAGCGTTCCAAGCCGGCGCCGGTGTCGATGTTCTTTTGGGGCAGGTCAGTGCGGGAGCCGTCCTCGTTCTGGTAGTACATCGTGAAAACGAGGTTCCAGATCTCAGTGAAGCGCCCGCAATCGATCTGGGGGTGGCAGGTGTCCTTCTGGCACTCCGGACAGCCCGGCGTCTTGCCCCGGTCATAGTGGATCTCGGAGCAGGGGCCGCAGGGGCCGACGTCACCGGAGAACCAGTAGTTCTCCTCCTCGCCGTAGCGCATGATGCGATCCTCCGGCACGCCGAGCGCCCGCCAATGGCCCGCCGCCTCTTCGTCGTCGAGATAGACGCTGATCCAGAGCCTCTCAGGGTCGAGGCCGATGCCCTCTTTCTTGTCTGTGACCAGCTCCCAAGCCCACTCTATCGCCTCCTTCTTGAAGTAGTCACCGACACTGAAGTTGCCCAGCATCTCGAAGAAAGTGAGATGCGTCGCGTCGCCGACGCTATCGATATCACTGGTGCGGAAGCATTTCTGGATCGTGACCATGCGCCGCGAGGGTGGCTCGGCCTGGCCCATGAAGTAGGGCTTGAACTGCACCATGCCGGCGCTGGTAAAGAGAAGCGTCGAGTCGCCGTGAGGCACCAGCGAGGAACTGGGAATGACCTTATGGCCCCGCTTTTGAAAGAAGTCGTACCATTTCCTGCGAATCTGTTCAGTATCCATAGTGTATCGCTGTACCAGTCTATCAGAATGCTGCTGTTGGGGGTGACTGAGGGAATTGTATTTGGAGCCTTATCGGGGTGTCAATTGTTGGAGCATTGTCCTCAAGCTCGTTCTGTCGTTATGTCAGATAACCCGGTAATCCTTCTACCCCTTGACAGGGCGAGATCGACACCGATACTATCTCTAGATGGGCGCACCATTCGTATTCTCTGAACAGGGTGTGCGTCTTGCCGGAGGAGAAATCCTTTCGGCGCAATGAAGGGTTGTGTTCCGTCGGTGAATGAAGACGACCCTCCTGAAGACGGCGAGAGCAGCCACAAACCTTTAGCTGGCTTCCGGAGCCAATCAGCAATGTCGGTCGGATGGCATGCGATTGACAGCATGCACACTGGCCGCCTTTTTGTTGCCTGTTCAAGAATACAGGAGTAGGAAGGGCAATGCAGGCTTCCCCAAGAGCAGGCCTCCGTTGCCCTGTACTTTGTTCTGAAGATGCCACCTAAGGATACCTGGACAGCCGTAATACTGGCAGCAGGCCTGGGCAAGCGCATGCGTTCGAAGACACCCAAGGCGCTCCAACCCCTGGCCGGCAAGCCGATGGTCCGCTACGTCCTCGATGCGGCCCTTTCCGCTCTATCGAAACGCGGACGAACGCGCTGTGTCGTCGTAGTGGGGCACGGCGCCGCTCAGGTGAAGGCAGCGCTGGGCGATGGAGTCGAGTACGCTCGCCAAGCCAAGCAGCTAGGTACGGGACATGCCCTAGCCCAGGCGAAACCCCTGGCAAAGGACGCGAGCCATATCCTCGTCCTAAACGCCGACATTCCCCTCATATCCTCCGGTACCATCGCCGGCCTGATTGCGCGCCACGTCAGCGAGAAGTCGGCTCTGACATTCCTCACCGCGAACGTAGAAGACGCCCGAGGGCTCGGCCGAGTACAGCGCGACCGCAAGGGGCGTGTGACCGGCGTGATAGAGGAAGCCGACGCCGATCAGTCGGCCAGGGCCACGACCGAAGTCAACGTCGGTGTCTACTGCTTCCGCGGTGACTGGCTCTGGCCTCACTTGACGCGTGTCTCCAAGAGCGCAGCCGGCGAGTACTATCTCACCGATCTCATCGCCACAGCGATCGAAGAGGGGGCATCCGTCATGGCGATGCCCACAGAAGACCCGAACGAGGGAATGGGGATCAACGACCGTACACAACTCGCTCAGGCCGACGGCATCCTGCGGGACCGCGTCCGCAAGCTCCACATGCTGGGCGGCGTGACTCTCATCGACCCCACGAGCGTCTACATTGACGCGGACGTAGTCATCGGCCAAGATTCGACGATATACCCCAATACAATGCTCCTCGGCCAGACGCGGATCGGGCCGGACTGTGCCATCGGCCCCAACAGCCGGATCGTCGATTCCACGCTCGGCGCCGGTTGTCGAGTGTCATCGTCGGTCATCGAGGCGGCAACGTTGGAGGACAGCGTCGACGTAGGACCGTTCAGCCACATCCGATCCGGCTCATACATCTGCCGGAACGTCCATATCGGCAATTTTGCTGAAGTGAAGAACTCACGATTGGGACGCAACACTAAGATGGGGCACTTCAGCTACATGGGCGACGCCGATGTCGGTGACAACGTGAACATCGGCGCCGGCACGATCACCTGCAACTACGACGGCGTTCGCAAGCACCGCACAGTAATCGGCGACGGCGCTTTCATAGGCAGCGACACGATGCTTGTAGCCCCCGTCGAGGTGGGCGCCGGAGCGAGGACGGGCGCCGGCTCCGTGGTCAACCACAATGTTCCTGCTGATCGCCTAGCCGTGGGCATGCCTGCCCGCATACGGCACAAGAAGGGGGATTAGAGGAGACTTGGACGCCGGTGGTTGGTTGGGAATCATCCTGCTCATAGCAGCGCTGGTCCTGCTGATCCTCGTGGCAGCGGCAGAGGCAGGATTAGTCTCCATGAGCCGCACCCGCGTGCGTTCGCTGGTTGCGAAGGGTATGCCACACGCCGAGACGCTGGAAGCCTATCTCCATGACCGACACAGCCTTCTGGGGTCTCTGGCGATCGCTCGAAACCTGGCTATCGTCGCTAGCATCGCTCTGGGCCTTTTCCTTGTCCTGGAGGAGACCGGGCATACTTGGAGCGCCCTCATCATCACCGCCCTCTGCGGGCTGGCGTTGATGGCCATCCTCCAGGCGCTCCCCCGTGTTCTCGTCGCTCAGAATCCCGAACACTGGGGTATCCGCCTCTCGCCCCTCATACGGGTCTTGAGGCTCGTCTTCCTCGTCCCTGCTTGGCTCATGGAGTTGCCGGCGCGAGCGCTCATCCGCCTTTTCGGCCGTCGATCTGCAGTCTCAGAGGAAATCAGCGAAGATGACGAACTGGTAAGGCTGATGGAGATCGAGGAGACCAACGGCGGGATCGAGGAGCCGGAGAGACGGATGATCCGGGGCATCATCGACCTGGAGGAGACCAGCGTGCATGAGATCATGGTGCCGCGCATCGACATCGTGGCTGCAGACACTGACGCTACACTCGATGACGTGACCCGCATCATCATGGAAAAGGGCTATAGTCGCATCCCCCTGTTTGAAGAGACGATCGACAATATCGTCGGTGTCCTCTATGCGAAAGACCTCCTGAAATACCTCGCTGCGGGCGGGCCAGACCGCTCAAGCGTCAGCCTGCGCGAACTGGCCCGGCCGCCGTTCTTCGTCCCCGAATCGAAGAGAGTAGACGAGTTGCTGGCCGACATGCGGCTGAACAGGGTCCACATGGGCATTGTGGTGGATGAGTACGGCGGCACAGCCGGCCTCGTTACCATCGAGGACATGCTTGAAGAGATCGTGGGTGAGATCGAGGATGAATACGACCGCGAGGAGCCAACAGTCGAGAAGATTAACGACCAAGAAGTGATCGTGGACGCCCGCGTCAGCATCGATGACCTCAACGATCTCTTGGGGATCGAGATCGAGGGCGAGGACTACGACACCATCGGCGGTTTCGTCTACCATCACCTGGGGAAGATCCCGATCGTCGGCGATGAAGTACAGGCCGAGGGCCTGCGAGTACGCGTTCTCTCCGTCCTTGGCCGGCGCATCAAGAAAGTGCAAGTCACGAAGGAAGAGGCGCCGCTACCCGACGATTCCAACCACAAATAGCTCCCACCCCCATCCCACCCGTTTGTCACCCGCAGAAAGGCTGTGCTACAATTGTGCGCCGATGGCGAAAGATGACGCCGACCTGAAATACTGGGTCGCTTTCGGCCTTATACCCCGCATCGGACGGGCGCGTTTCCTCCTGCTCGAAAAGCACTTCGGCAAGCTGGAGAATGCCTGGACCGCCAGCGCCGCTGAACTGCGAGCGGCAGGCCTCGACCAGTCCTCCGTTACTGCAATCATCACCTCTCGGCCTGACATATCTCCAGAGGCTGAGATGGAGCGTCTGGCTCACCATCGCGTCAAAGCACTCAATTGGAACGACGCCTCTTACCCAAACAAGCTGAAAGAGATATACGATTTGCCGCCCGTGCTCTATGTCCGCGGCGAGATCACCGCTGCTGACGACTGGGCGGTGGCGATCGTCGGGACGCGCCGCGCGACACCTTACGGCCGTCAGGTGGCCGAGCAATTCGCCGGTGACCTCGCCCGCAACCAGGTCACGATTGTGAGCGGTCTTGCCCGTGGCATCGACGCCATAGCGCACAGGGCAGCCTTGAGCACCGGCGGCCGGACGATGGCGATAATGGCCTGTGGCCTAGATGTGGTTTATCCCCCCGAGCATATGAAGCTGGCTCAGGAGATAATGGAGCACGGCGCCCTCATCTCCGACTATCCTTTAGGTACCCAACCCCGGAGTGAGTACTTCCCGCGCCGCAACCGGATCATGGCTGGCATCAGCCTCGGTGTGCTGATGGTAGAGGGTGACATCAAGAGCGGCGCGATGATAACCGCTCGCTTGGCGCTGGAGCAGAACCGTGAGGTCTTTGCCGTGCCCGGCAGCGTCTATGCCCCCACGTTCAGAGGCAACAACAAGCTCATCCAGGACGGTGAGGCAAAGCTGGTGTCCAACGTGGAAGATGTCTTGGAGGAACTGAACCTGACGATGGTCGCCCAGCAAATGGAGATGAAGGAACTCGTCCCGGCGGATGAGACGGAGGCGAAGCTGCTGCGTCATCTCTCTGCCCAGCCGATGCACATCGACGAAGTGCGGCGGGAGTCCGGCCTGCCAATATCGACCGTCAGCAGCACTCTGGCGATGCTGGAGCTCAAAGGGATGGTGCGCCAAGTGGGCCAGATGAGCTACGTACGCGTACGGGAAATCGGGCCGGCATATGCTTGAACGTCCGTCTTGCTCAAATCCGTTGGCGCGCTGGCATGACAAGAAGCCATTTGCGAAGAAAGTCAGTCGGTCACGGGAAATTCAGTCTTGGCGGGCGGGATGCCCGCCTTGTGGCATAATAGACACACAGGGTTATTTGATTTCTAAGCAGTAGGATCGGTGATGGCGAAAAAGAACAAGAAGAGCCTGGTTATTGTAGAATCTCCGGCCAAGGCGCGCACCCTAACCGGCATCCTGGGAGCTGATTACGTCGTGCGAGCATCCGTCGGGCATGTGCGCGACTTGCCGAAATCGCAGCTCGGGGTCGACATAGACGGCGACTTCCTGCCGAAATACCTGGTCCCAAAGGAAAAACAGGCGGTTGTGCGAGAACTGAAGAAGGCGGCGGAAACGGCAGGAAGGGTCTTCCTGGCTACTGACCCTGATCGTGAAGGGGAGGCTATCGCCTGGCATGTCGTCGAGGCGGCAAACCTCGGCAACCTGCCCCACCAGCGCGTCGTCTTCCACGAGGTGACCGGTGACGCCGTCCGTCACGCCTTTCGCCACCCACGGGAGATCGACTGGCGTCTTGTAAACGCTCAGCAAGCCCGGCGCATCCTCGACCGCTTGGTCGGCTACAAGATAAGCCCGCTACTCTGGAAGAAGGTACGCCGGGGGCTATCAGCAGGCCGCGTGCAGTCAGTAGCGGTGCGAATGGTCGTCGAACGGGAGCGAGAGATCACCAGTTTCCAGCCACAGGAGTACTGGACCATCGACGCGAAGCTGACGAAGGACGCCGGCGCATCTGATGACGAGGCGTTCATCGCCCGGCTGACGGGTCTGGCAGGCAAACGCAAGAAACTGGAGATAACAAGTGGCGAAGCCAGCCAACGGCTGCTGGAACGTCTCCGCAAGGCCGAGTTCTCCGTCACCCGTATCACTCGCAAGGAGCAATTGCGCCGCCCTCAACCGCCGTTCATTACCAGCAGCCTACAACAGGAGGCGTCGCGACGCCTCGGGTTCACGGCAAAACGGACGATGGCGCTGGCGCAGCAGCTCTACGAAGGGCTTTCCGTAGGCGGCAGCCAGCTCGGGCTAATCACCTACATGCGCACCGACTCCACTCACGTAGCGGAGTCGGCTCTGCATGAGGCCCGGTCCTATATAGCAGACAAGTTCGGCGCCGGCTTTGTGCCACCCGCAGCGCGCGTCTACCGAAAGAAGGCCAAGGGCGCTCAAGAGGCTCACGAGGCAATCCGGCCCACGTCGGTGCGTCGAGAGCCGGGGTCGCTAAAAGGGGCGCTTAACCGCGACCAGATGCGGCTCTACACCCTCATCTGGCAACGGTTCGTCGCCAGTCAGATGAGAGACGCTATTTACGATGTGATGGCAGTGGAGATCGAGGCAAGACCACAGATCGACAAGGATATCTACGCGTTCCGTGTCAGCGAGACGAACCTCCGCTTCCCCGGCTACCGGCAGCTATATAGGGAGTACACGGAGGAGAACGAAGAGGAAGATGACAAGCGAAAGCTCCCCGATTTGACCGAGGGCGAACGGCTGCGGCTGCTTGATCTGCTGCCGGAGCAACACTTCACAGAGCCGCCACTTCGTTTCACTGAGGCAACGCTGGTCAAGGCAATGGAGGAGAACGGCATCGGCCGCCCCAGCACATATGCTCCCACTCTCTCCACGATTCAGGACCGCGGGTACGTCGAAAAGGAGGGCCGCTATCTCAAGCCCAAGGACCTGGGGATGGTAGTCAATGACCTCCTCACCAGCTATTTCCCCGAAGTCATGGACATAGGTTTCACGGCGGAGATGGAGGAGGAATTGGACGATGTCGCCCGTGGCCAGCGAGAGTGGCAGCCGGTGGTGCGCGAGTTCTACAAGCCCCTTGAGGCGGCCCTGAAGGTCGCGGCTGACGTGCCCCGCGTCGAAGAGAAGACCGACGAGAAATGCGAGAAATGCGGCCGACCCATGGTAGTGCGTTGGGGTCGCTTCGGACGGTTTCTCGCCTGCACCGGCTTCCCTGAATGTAAGAACAGCCGCCCGCTATCGGGCGAAGAGGAGGCTCCCCAGACAACAGACGAAAAGTGCGACATCTGCGGCGAGCCGATGGTCATTCGCCGAGGACGCTTCGGCCCGTTCCTGGCTTGTTCCAACTACCCGAAGTGCCGGGGCACGCGGCGGCTGTTAAGCAAAGTCGGAGTCGCCTGCCCCGAATGCGGCGGAGATATCGTAGCCAAGAGGTCAAAGCGCGGCCGAACATTCTACGGTTGCTCCAACTATCCCAAGTGCCATTTCACCAGTTGGTCGCGTCCATTGCCGGACACCTGCCCCGAGTGCGGTGGCCCGTTGGCAGCACAGGCAAATGACAAAGCGAAATGCCTCAAGTGCTCCTGGAAAGGTCCGCTGCCGGCGAAGACACCGAAAGAGGCTTCGGTCTAAGGCGCCATGAGTAAGCCCTCAACTGCTCCCAGGGATGCAGCACCTGCCGACACGGCGGCGCAGTCGCTTCTGAACGACTACCTGCGAATGCTCCGGGCAGAGAGGAACCGCTCCGCCTATACCATCCGCAACTATGCCAATGACCTGCGTCCCTACTTCGCCTTCCTGACGGAGGAAGCGCACACCGACCTTCTGGTCGCCGACCGCCACACGGTACGAGCCTATATCGCCGATCTGATGGAGGCGAGTATGGCACCCGCCAGCATCGGGCGAAAGGTGAGTACGCTCCGCTCGTTCTATCGCTACCTTCGGCAGATAGAGCGAGTGAACGTTAATCCCTGCGACGGCATGCGCGGCCCGAAGCGCCCTCGCCGGCTGCCCGGCTTCCTCACCGAGGAGGAGGTCACTGCCCTTGTGACCGCGCCCGAGCCCGACAAGCCACAAGGGTTGCGCAACCGGGCTCTGCTAGAGCTACTCTATGCGGCAGGTGTCCGCGTCAGTGAAGTGTTCAATCTCAATACCTCAGACCTGGAGTTGTCACCGATCGGGGGAAGTCTACGTGTCCGCGGTAAGGGCAACAAACAGCGGATGGTGATCATCGGCAAGCCTGCTGCCGATGCCCTCAGGCGCTACCTGCGCGGTGGGCGCCCTCGCTTGGCAAAGGGAGCCGAAGAAGCCCTCTTCTTGAACAGAGACGGCGAAAGGTTATCGGTACGGGCAGTGCAGACGATAGTCCACAAGTATGCCCTAGCCTGCGGACTGGACAAGCGAGCCCACCCTCACCTACTCCGTCACACCTTCGCCACCCATATGCTGGACGGCGGTGCTGATCTGCGGGTGGTACAGGAACTAATGGGACATGTCAGCGCCAACACAACTCAGATATACTTGCACGTCACGGAGGCCCGACAGCGCCAGGTTTACGACGGAGCCTGGGACGCTATGGCCGACAACTATCAGGCAATAATGAAGAAGCGCAATAAAGCCCGCCGGCGGAGAGAGGCCGAAGAAGAAGGAGATGCTGGCCAATGAGGATACTGCTGATCAACGGGCCTAATCTGAATACGTTGGGGGAGCGCGAGCCTGACATCTACGGCGCGCTCACACTGCCCGACATCGAAGCGCGAGTGCGAGAAGAGGCACAGTCTCTCGACGTTGAGCTACGCGCCTTCCAGTCCAACCATGAAGGCGAGATCATCGACTTCATTCAGGCGGAAGCCCCAAACTCCGCCGGCATGATCATCAACCCCGGCGCCCTTACTCACTACAGCCTCGCTCTACGCGATGCCCTAGCGGCCTGCGGGCTACCCGTCGTTGAAGTGCACATCTCCAACATCTATGGCCGCGAGCCGTTTCGTCACCATTCGGTGACAGCCGGTGTCTCACGCGGGCTTATCGCCGGCCTGGGATGGCGCGGCTATCTGGCAGCGCTGCGAACCCTAGTGGAGACACTGCGCGAGGAGAGTTCGGGCAGCAAGTGAACAGCGCAGGGCAGACGCAATGACGACTGCGGGACGAGTGGTCCGACTACGAGATAGGCTGGCAGAACAGGGCCTCGATGCTCTTCTGATCTCTCATCCTCAGAACCGCCGCTACCTCTCCGGCTTCACCGGCTCGGCGGGCTATCTGCTGATCACACCAGACGCGACGACCATCGCCACCGACTTCCGCTACTTCGAACAGGCGGCCCAGCAGGCGCCCAACTTCCGTCTCCATCCCATCACTTCTTCTCAGTTGGAGGCATGGCTACCCGACCTCTTGACGGGACTTGGCGGTAAGAAGGTCGGCATCGAGTCGGAGCACCTTTCCTATGCCGCCTACAAGCAGTTCACCAAGACCGTGGGCGATCTCCCCCAAGCAGACCGGCCACGCCTGGTAGCGACAGCAGGCATCGTAGAGAAACTGAGAGCAACCAAAGAACCCGGCGAGCTCGCCGCGATTCAGGCTGCTGTTGATCTCGGCGACGCTGCCTTTGCCCACCTCAGCGAGCGACTGGAGCCGGGTTGGACGGAGAAAGAAGCGGCCTGGGAGATCGAGAGGTACATTCGCGAGAATGGCGGAGATGCCGTCTCCTTCGAAACGATTGTCGCCGGTGGGGATTGGAGTGCCCTGCCTCACGCCTACCCACGCGACCGTCGACTGCAGGAAGGGGAGGCCATCGTTATCGACATGGGCGTGCGCCTGGACGGCTACTGCTCCGATCTCACACGCACCCTCTTCCTAGGCAAGCCGGATAACCAGTTCCGGCGAGTTTATGATATTGTATTGGCAGCGCAACTCGCCGCCGAGGAGTTGATTGAGGCGGGTATGACCGGCGAGCAGGCGCATCTCCTGGCCCACCGCGTCATCTCGGAGGCAGGCTACGGCGAAGAGTTCGGGCATGGTCTCGGGCACGGCGTTGGCTTGGAGGTACACGAAGCGCCTCGCCTGGGTCGAAATTCATCCGACGTGCTAACTGACGGCATGGTGGTAACCATCGAGCCGGGGATCTATATCAAAGGCTGGGGCGGTGTCCGCATCGAGGACCTGACGGTGATGGAGAACGGCAGGTTACGGGTGCTCACGCACGCACCCAAAACTGAGCAGACAAGGGTATGAGCAATGATAGAAACAGGTGATCTGAAGAAGGGCGTGACAATCGAGATCGATAACGTGCTGTACCAGGTGGTCGACTACCAACACATCAAGATGGGACGCGGCACGGCTCAAGTGCGGATGAAGCTGCGCGACGTCCGCGGAGGTCACAACATCGAGCGCACAGTACAGGCAGGCGAGCGGTTCACCCGCGCCCGCGTCGACCGGCAGTCGGCGCAGTACCTCTACGCCGAGGGTGACATACACCATTTCATGAACACCGACACCTATGATCAGTTTGCCATCAACACCGAGCGCCTCGGTGACGCGCTCAATTACCTGCGAGAGAACTCCACCTGTGACATCCTCACCTACGGCGAGGAGGCAATCGGCGTGGAATTGCCCGCCGCCGTCGAACTGAAAGTGGAACAGACAGACCCCTGGGTTAGAGGAGATACCGCTCAAGGCGGCACGAAGCCCGCTCGCCTGGAAACAGGGCTAGTGGTGCAGGTGCCCCTATTCGTCAACACCGGCGACTCGCTCAAGATAGACACTCGAAGCGGAGAATACCTAGAACGTGCTTCCACCTAGCACTGAGTCGGCGATGCAGGTCTACCCCGTAAGTCATGTCACCTCTTACTTGCGGGAGATGCTGGAAAGCAACCTCCACCTCGCCGACCTCTGGGTGAGTGGCGAGGTATCGAACCTGACACGTTCGACCGCCGGTCACCTCTATTTCACTCTCAAGGACGCCGAGTCTCAACTCCGCTGCGTCTTCTTCCGGGGAGCATCTGTACAGGGTGACCCCGCCTCACTGGTGGAGAGCGGCGGTCAGGTGGTCGCCCATGGACGCATCTCCCTATACGAGGTGCGCGGCGATCTTCAGTATTATGTCGACTTCATCCAGCCGGAGGGGATGGGCGTCCTAGCGATGCAGTTCGAGAGGTTAAAAGCGCGGCTGCAGCAAGAGGGGTTGTTCGACGAGTCACGCAAGCGACCACTACCGAAGTTCCCTCGGCATATCGGTGTCGTGACCTCCCCCACGGGAGCGGTCTTCCACGACATCTCCTCCATCCTCGGCCGTCGCTGGCCGCTGGCGGAGATAGTGTTGGCACCGACAGCCGTCCAGGGCGCAGAGGCGGTATCAGGCATCGTCGCAGCGGTCGCAACCCTGAACGAGCAAGCGGACATTGACATCATAATCATCGCCCGCGGCGGCGGCTCTTTGGAGGAGTTGTGGGCCTTCAACGAGGAGGCAGTGGCGCGTGCTATCTATGGCAGCCGTGTGCCCATTGTGTCGGCAGTGGGCCATGAGACCGACTACACCATCGCCGACTACGTGGCGGACTTGCGCGCTCCGACCCCTTCCGCGGCCGCAGAGCTCGTGGCTCCGGATCGCCGCGAGGTATCGGTATGGCTAACAATTCACACGGCATCACTAGCCTCAGAGGTCGATTCCCATATTCGCGTGAGCCACCTGGCTGTCCGAGGCGCCGCAAATCGAATGGAGCGCGTTGTGCCGAGTGTTGACCGCGAGAGGCAAAGGGTGGACGATATGTTGCGGATGGTTAACGCCGCCGCCGAACAGGACTTGCGAGGCATCCGAGATGGAATTGGGGGGTGTTTGGCCAAACTTCGCTCTTTACACCCACAGGCGACACTGAGGCGCGGGTACGCGCTGGTGGAGCGGGATCACGATATCGTGAAGAGCGCGGCTGATGTCAGGTCGGGCGACCGGCTGGGTATCCGTGTCAGTGACGGTGCTTTCCCTGTCCGGGTGGAAGAGACTTCTCGCAGAAAGACAGCGAAGAGGAAGAGGGCTACAGACCTACAGCCAACCCTCTTCCCTGACCGATAATTATTGGTGACAGAATATGGCGACTGGCAAGGGCAAGGAAAGCTTCGAAGATCTGTTTCGCCGCCTCGAAGAGACGGTGGCAAAGTTGGAGGAAGGCGGCCTAACGCTGAGTCAGTCACTGGCTCTCTACGAAGAAGGGATGACACTGGCACAGCGTTGCCAGGAGATGCTGAACTCCGCAGAACTTAAGATCAGACAGCTAAAAGAGACGTTCTCTGCCTACGGCAGCCCCGAGCCGCAGGAGATCGAGGGGGAAGAGTCGTCTTAGATCGCAAGCGCTGTCGCCACACCTTCGTAAGAGGAGGGAGATAGTGAGAATCTTCATAGCCATCGTTGTTCTGTTGCTGGCGACCGGCCTGGCGTCCGCGTGCGGCGACAAGACCCCCCCAGAAGAAAACGAAATCCGCACCTCTCTGAATGAATTCACTGCTGCCCTCAATTCAGAGAACTACGATGCAGCGTATGCCAAGTTCTCAAACTGGTGCCGGCAAAGTGTACCCCTGGAAAAGTTCACCGAGGAATGGAAGTCAACAATGGAGTCGGGCGCAGCCCAGCTGGAGCTCACCGACGTGAAGATCGTCTCTCAGACAGACGACATGTTTCGAGTCAAGACCACCTTCCAGTTGATCAAAGCCGAGGGGACCGTGATGCTCGGCAGTGAGTCCGATCCGCTCATCGAATGGATGGTCAAGGAAGACGGGGAGTGGCACATCCACGATAAGATATGCGAACGCATTTCCCCCGCGCCGGAGGCGACCCCCTCGCCAACACCCTAAGTTGCCAATCCACTGGAAGACGGGACCGATGCTGAAGGCTGACCTCCATGTTCACACTGATCGATCACCTGACTGCCTCATAACTCCCGTCAAACTGATCGAGCGATGTCTTGCTCGAGGAATCAACTGCCTCGCCATCACCGATCACAACAGCATCAAAGGGGCGATCGCCGTGCAGCGCATCGCCCCTTTCCCAGTGATAGTCAGTGAGGAGATAAAGACCAGTCAGGGAGAGATCATCGGACTCTTCCTCCAGGAAGCGATTGCCCCTTTGCTATCCGCCGAGGAGACAGTAAGGAAGATCAGGGAGCAGGGAGGCCTGGTATGTCTGCCTCACCCATTCGACAGGGTGCGTCGGGAGCCCCTCCGCGACAACGCTCGCGAAAGCATCCTCCCCAATATTGACATCGTCGAAGTCCTCAACGCCCGTGTTACCTTCACCAATGACAACGTTAAGGCCCGTCGCTTTGCTGAGGACCTAGGACTACCCATGAGTGCCGGCAGCGATGCCCACTCCCTTTGGGAGATAGGCCGCGCCTACGTCGAGATACCTGAATTCGAGACACCGCAACAGTTCCTGGAGGCGCTACGCCGGGGCAGCATCGGGGGACACCGAAGCCTTCCCCTGGTTCACTTGTTCAGCACCTGGGCAAAACTCCGCCGCAAGACGCGGGCAGGCCGCTGATCTGAGACCCCTTCCATATTCGTTCGCAGGGCGCATTGTAACGCTGTCGCAGCGCTGCTATAATGCCGCTATCATGAAGGAAGACGAGAGTCCCCGCGAGGGCCATCTCCTCATTTGCGAATGCTGCGGCGCATCTTACGACCCGGATGACGGGTTTTGCCGCAAGTGCGGTGCATCCCTCTCCGACTCAAGGGTCCCCGTTGTGCGCCGAGACTACCAGCCAGTCGTCTGGCGACCCGCAGTGCCGGTAGTCATCCAGGGTGCGGCCGCAATAGCCGCCGGCACGCTGGCAGAAGTGATATTGAGACGTTTAGTAAGGCGGGTTTTCCGACCCCGTTCCCTGCTTCCGGTATTGAAGGCCAAGACCAAGAAGCCTCTCCAAGTGGTGAGGAACCCAGAGGAACTTGAGGAGCCAGAGTCCCAATACGAGAGCGAGACCATCGTGCTGCGACAGATCAGATTGCGGCGTGGTCGCCGTTCCAGTTGAATACCACTTCGCACCCCATCCCACTTTGTTGAACGAGATACGTTACCGATAGACCAGAGACGCACCCCCTTTCTTCGGTAAACACCAACTGCTAGACAAGAAACGAATCTGACTCGCCCGTCACGGTAGGACGCAGGCAATACGTCTCTCGGAAACAATAGGCATCGGGCCCGAAACTATCGTCAGCGGCCTCTAACCTGCAAGGAGCGCATGGCATGCGAGGCGGTCTAGGAAAGGCCATAGTATCCGTTTCAATTGTCCTATCAATCGTGGCCATCAGCAGATTGATGGTGGCGACGGCGGACGAGCTGCTTGCTAACGGTGGCTTTGAGAACGGCACGACGAGCGGCTGGACATGGGCCCCAGGAACTCTGGAGGTCACGTGTGAGCCCGCGTTAGTGACTGAGGGCAACTGCGCGAGCCGGTTCGTCATTGATTCATGGGGCAGCAGCTTCGTGCAGTACGAGAAGCTTATACCCGTGCGATCGGACGGCAGCTACACGCTTTCGGCCTCCATTCTAAGGAATGATCCGCGAGTTGAGTTCGTTGAACTGCGCATCACGTGGCAAGATGCGAACGGGGTCAATCTCTCGTTTGACCCTTCGGCGAAGCTGACCAACGACACCCCCTTCTATGAGTCTATCTCGGTTGGCCCTGTCCACCCTCCCATGGACGCGGTAAACGCCTCCGTGTCCATTCGCATCTCTTCATATTCCCTCGGCGGCCAGATCTACATCGATGGCGTGCGGTTTGAGGGGCCACCACCAATCCCAACCCTAACGCCAACACCGTACGAACCCATCCCGACCACCACGGCTATCTCCACGCCTCCAGCAAGTCCAACACCGCTGAAAACCAACACGCCTGCGACCACCCCCACGCGCACGCCTTCCCCGACATCCACCGCAATGCCCACGCCCACACCACTCGGTATCGCTACCGGTTACCTGCTAAACGGGGGATTCGAAGACGCGATTGATGGCGTGCTTGTCGGTTGGAGCAAGTACGGCGGCACGCTAGAACAAAACTCCACCCACCACAGGAGCGGAAGTTACGCCGCTGCCCTAAGCAGCGACACTCAATCTACAAAGTGGGCATATCAGTCGGTCCGCGTCAATCCCGATAGGGCCTACGAGTTCGATGGCTACGTCCTCCTCGATGACCCATCAGTAGACGAGGTCTTTCTACGGATATCCTGGTACTCAAGCGACGACGCAAGTGGCTCCGCCATAGCCACGTCTGATTCAACAGAGCGACTTTCCGGACCTGAGCCGCTATTCCGCTATCTGACGACGGGAGCAGTGCTTGTGCCACAAGAAGCGCGCTCCGCGAAAGTCAGGGTAGTGCTAGTGCCTGCTTCTTCGGCTAGGGCCACCGTTTACCTCGACGACATGAACCTTCGCGAAGCGCCTCCTGAAGCGGCAATCACGCCGACAGCCCCTTCACCAGCGACGTCGGAACTAGACCCGCTCGAAGAGGAGTCAGAAGACGAGAGCCCTATCCAGGGGGGTCAGCGATCCTCCGAGGTGTTGAGCCAGGCATTGATGGCTGAGAAGTCGCCGCACCAAGTGAAAATCAACGAATTGATGTACGACCCGCTTCAATCAAGCGGCTCAGCAAACAATGAGTGGATCGAACTCTATAATGCCGGCGGTGAGACAGTAATTCTAGACGAGTGGATGATAAGCGACAACGAGCTTAGTGAGCGGCTCCCTCCACTGGCGCTCCCTCCCCACTCCTTCGCGGTCATTGCCACGAGCGCGGGGTTTCGCAACATCTACCCCGCCTTCAACGGCAAATTGGCGATCCTGGAAAGTGGCCGGATTGGAAATGGTCTTGCGAACGCGGGTGATAGGCTGGTTCTGATCGACAACGCTGGCAGACTAGTCGACGCCCTCTCCTACGGCAAGGATGAAGCAGTCCTGTCACCCTCGATAGACTCTGTTCCCCGAGGGCACAGCCTGGAACGCTCGTCCCCCGGAGCTGATACGGATTCTGCCCAGGACTTCGTAGACAACCCTCACCCCTCACCAGGTACTGGCCTAGGCCAGGTCGCCGTATTGGCGGCGGCTCAGGGAACGGAGACCGTCGACCATCCCCAGCCGGAGATGGAAAACGCTGAAGACCGTGGCTCCAACAAGTTCGGCGTGTGGCTATGGGGATTGATGGGATTTAGCCTGTTGTCCTTAGGCACCATCCTGGGCGTTTCGGCCTCTCTCTACTGGCGGAGGATCGCGAACAGGGAATAGCCTCGTCGCTCACGCCAAGGTCCTCTTTTCCTTGCTCCTCCCAAACAGCGCTGCCTATAATTGAATTGTAGACATAGAGAGAGATATGACGGAGAGAGACCATCGACCGCGAAGCGCTTCCCGCCTCTAATCTCCCAAAGACGATCGCCATTGACGGCCCCAGCGCCTCGGGCAAGAGCGACGTCGGGAGACTCGTCGCCGAGCGCCTGGGATACCGGTTCTTAGACACGGGCACAATGTATCGAGCCCTGACCTGGTTCATCCTCAAGAGCGGCATCGACCCCGACGACAAGGAGAGACTGACGGAAATAGCATCTCATGTAGGCATGACAGTGAACGCTGCCGCCAAGGGTGGCAGCCAACTCCAGAGCGTGTTCGTGAACGGAGAGGACGCCACACGCTTCTTGGTTCGGTCAGAGGTCGAGAACGCCGTGTCGCGGGTCTCCCGAGTGCCAGCCGTCCGACGGGCGATGGTAGCGATACAGCAGCGCATCGCCGCAGAAGGCGCCGTGGTCATGGCTGGGCGCGACATCGGCACGACGGTACTGCCCGACGCCGACATTAAGGTCTATCTGGAGGCTTCCCCTGAGGAACGCGCCCGACGGCGATACCAACAAGCAGTGACCCGCGGTGACAAGAGAAGCTTCGACAGCATTCTCGCGGACATGATCCGCCGCGACGCCATCGACCGCAGCCGCGAAACGTCCCCGCTAAGACCCGCGGAGGACGCTATTATCCTGGACACTGACGGCCTCAGCCTGCAGCAGGTTGTAGAACGCGTAATAGGTTTGCTCCAATGAAATGGCTGGTTCCCGCTATCTATTGGCCGGCGCGAGTCGTCATAAAGGCTATCGTTCATCTACTTGCGCGGGTGGAGGTGGTCAGCAAGGACAAAGTGCCCCGCCGTGGTGCGCTGATTATCGCTTCAAATCATCTGAACAACGCCGACCCCCCTGTCCTAGGTGTCAGCATTTCCCGACGGCTGGTCTTCATGACAAAACAGGAGGCCCTGAGATGGCCGATCATCGGCCTTATCATCCGGCTATCCGGCGCTCTTCCTGTCCGGCGATTCGAGGCCGACATCGGAGCGCTGCGCAAGGCATCGGACGTCTTGCGAGAGGGGCAAGTGCTGATGATGTTTCCCGAGGGTACACGCAGCAAAGATGCCAAGCTCGGCACTGCCCATCCTGGGACCGCCCTTATCGCGCTACGCACCGGCTCGCCCATCTTGCCTGTAGCCATTACCGGCACTGAGACGATCAGGTTTTCCAGACTGCCATTCGATGTTATCCGGCTACGGCGGCCACGAGTGCGTGTGGTAATCGGCGATCCCTTCTTTCTACCCAGCGTGAGCCGTATCACAGCGGATGAAGTGAACCGGTGTACGGACGTGATCATGACGCGAATCGCGACTCTACTCCCACCCAGTTACCACGGGAGATATGGCCAACCCGATTCACCTCAGAATACGGCTGAAGAAGAGAGGGACACGTAGGGATCGCAATGCAGATCATCAGGGCCAGCGACATGGGCTTCTGCTTCGGCGTTCGGCGCGCCGTGGAGATGGTGGAGCAGGCCGCCGCCGAGCTAGGAGAGATGACTAGCCTGGGTTCGATAGTGCATAACCAGCAGGTAGTAGAAAGGCTACGGCAGTTGGGAGTGCGAGTTATCGCCAGCCCCGGGGACGCAGCGGGTCAGCCGGTTGCGATCACATCCCACGGCGTAGCACCCCAAATACTGGCGGAGATCAAACGGCTGGGTGTCCAGGTAATCGACACCACTTGCCCCATGGTGACACGCTCACAGCAGTGGGCGAAGCGTCTCTCCGAGGACGGCTTCGCCGTAGTCATCTTCGGCGACCCCGATCATCGCGAGGTACGGGCTGTGTTGGGTTGGGCCTCTGGCAAGGGAATGGCTTTCCCCAACGAAGACTCTCTCGATTCGTTGAAAGAACCACTCCCATCTCGAGTCGCGGTCTTGTCTCAGACCACGGCAACAGAGGAGCGCTTTGCCTCCTTTGTCGGGCACCTCTTGAGACGTCACCTAAAGAGAATCAGAGAGCTGCGGGTCATCAATACCCTCTGCAACGCCACCACAAGCCAGCAGGCAGCCGCCAGAGAACTAGCTCGACAGGTAGACCTGCTGATAGTCGTCGGCGGAAAAGACAGCGCCAACACCCGTCATCTCGCTGACGTGGCCCGACAAGAGGGCGCGGAGACTCACCATATCGAGTCGGCATCTGAGATCGATAGTGATTGGCTGCGGGGCCGCAATAAGGTGGGGGTAACCGCCGGCGCCTCCACGCCGGATGAGGTGATCGATGCGGTAGTAGCCCGTCTCCGTGAACTAGAACCCACCGATGGCAACCATCACTCGCTCGAGTAAAGGCGGCCTCATCCGAGCCGTAACACCGGGGAGCTTCGCCGACCGGGTCAGGCTTCAGCCGGGGGACCGCCTGCTGGCGATAGACGGCCACAGCCTCCGTGATGTGATCGACTTCCAGTTCTACGCCGCCGAGGATGTCTTTCATCTCACCGTCAACCGAAATGGAGAGAGGATCGAAATAGCCGCTGAGAGACACCCGCTGGAGGATCTTGGGGTGGAATTCACGGAGGCAGTTTTCGACAGCGTGCGAACATGCAACAATGACTGCTCTTTTTGCTTCCTCAAAGGCTTGGCACCGGAACTCCGCTCCCCCTTATATCTCAAAGACGACGATTATCGCCTCAGTTTTTGCCACGGCAACTTTGTGACCCTTGCCAACCTGACCGCTGGAGACTGGCGGCGACTCGAAGAACAACGCCTCAGTCCGCTGAACGTATCGGTGCACGCTACCGACCCCGACCTCCGGCGGCGCATCTTGAACAATCCCCGAGCGCCGGCAATCCTCGATCAACTCCGCCGCTTGGCCGACTTACGAATACGGGTGAATGCGCAGATCGTCTTGTGCCCAGGAGTCAACGACGGTGATCACCTCGCCCGCACTGTACATGAGCTGGCAGACCTCTACTCGGCTGTCCAGTCGATTGGGATCGTGCCTGTCGGCGTCACCCGGTACGCCGAAGAGAGACTGGCTGCAGCCGGAAGCGGTGGCATACCTCCCTGCACCCCTGAATATGCCAGGCAGATCATCCACACGACACGCTCCTGGCAAAAGGCATTCCGCCGGCAACGTGGCGTCGACCTGGTATACCTCGCCGACGAGTACTATCTGACAGCAGGCGAGACCCTGCCTTCTGTGGCCCGCTACGACGGCTATCCCCAATACGAGAACGGCATCGGCATGAGCCGCAACCTTATCGACGACTGGCGACGAACACGCCGGAGAATCCACACCCAAGGCAAACACAACCTTTCAGTATCCAAGATCACCTTCGCCTCAGGAACTCTCATCGCCCCTATCCTCCAAGAGATAGCGCACGAACTAGCTACATTAACCGGCATAGAGATTCACATGGTGCCGGTGACGAGCTTGTTCTGGGGACCACGGGTCACGGTCTCAGGTTTGCTTACCTCGAGCGACATCATAGCGGCACTGCGGAAGGCGCCGCGCGACGATCTAATGGTGCTACCCCGCAACTCTCTCGACCACGCCGGGGAACGCTTCTTAGACGATGGCACACCGGAAGACATCAGAAAAGCAGCGGGCATTCCCGTCATCTTCGCTAATACCCTGAGCGAAGTCTTGCGCTACCTAGCCTCTCCGCTACAATGACTGATAGGCGATTCATTGCTCCACTCACCGACTGTGGTGGCAGGAACGCCTTAACCGAAGGGAGAAGGGAGACATCTGGTGTGTGGCATTATCGGTTACGTGGGGCATAAACAGGCAGGGCCAGTGCTCCTCGAGGGGCTGCGGTGCCTCGAGTACCGCGGTTACGATAGCGCGGGCATAGCCGTCCTCGACGAACAGGGCAACGCCCAAGTCGTCAAGTCTACCGGCAAGCTCCACAGCCTCGCCGCCTGCTTGGAGAACGTTTTTCCCGAAGGAACGGTGGGGATCGGACACACCCGCTGGGCAACCCATGGCAAGCCCAATGACACCAATGCCCATCCCCATCAGGACTGCACAGGCGAGGTGGTAGTCATCCACAACGGCATCGTGGAGAACTATCTTTCTCTGAAACAAGAGCTACGTGAACAAGGCCATCATTTCCGCTCTGAGACAGACACCGAGGTCATACCCCATCTGATCGAAGCATATCTGGCAGAAGGAGCATCCCTGGGTGCGGCGCTGCGCCGCACCATCGATCGGATCGAGGGCGCTCACGCGCTGCTGGTGATCTCCAAGGCACAACCGGACCGGGTACTCGCCGCCCGAGTGGGAAATGCCGGCGGCGTGGTAATCGGCTACGGCGATGGCGAAATGTTTCTTGCCAGCGACCTGCCCGCCATCTTGCCCCACACCCGACGGGTCGTCTTCCTGACTGACGGCGAGGTGGCAGAGGTAACCCGAGAAGGTGCATCTTACTGGACAGCAGACGGCGCTCAACAGCAGCGTACCCCTCTGATCGTTTCCTTCGACCCGATGGC
>Ga0315273_10001218_pt1 | contig 28987 bp, 30 predicted proteins | sample YL17G02_0_MG_FD_205753 | JGI IMG/M metagenome (GOLD analysis project Ga0315273, IMG submission 205753) | Sediment microbial communities from Yellowstone Lake, YNP, Wyoming, USA - YL17G02_0 | ecosystem: Environmental > Aquatic > Freshwater > Lake > Sediment | place: USA: Wyoming | collected... | reverse complement strand
ATAGTGCATAATGAGATTGACATTGCTATAGTTGATGCTTCTGTTGAAGCGCATTTATTAGATCGATTGATATATAGTGTTGAGTCAGAGATTGACAATAGAAAACGTGGTCATCACTATTATCAAATTGCTGGAAGGTCATGTTTAGCAGGAGATATTTTTGGTCATTGCGAGTTTGAATCACCTCTCAAAGTCGGTGACACAGTGCGCATTTTGGACGCAGCTGGCTATTCTATGGTGAAAAAGACGTGGTTTAATGGTTTACAAATGCCGGCAATTGTTGTCAAGAGAGTTAATGGATCTATTGATATTATGCGCACATTTGGATATGACGATTACATGTACAATTTGTCATAGGAGAGCATATGCACAACACATTGATTATCGGTGCGGGAGGAGTGGCACAAGTAGCAGCACATAAGTGTGCTCAGAATAACGACATTTTAGGCAACATTTGCGTTGCATCAAGAACTCGTAGTAAATGTCAAGAAATAATTGAAAGTGTTGTTAGTCATAAAAGTATAAAAGACAATTCAAAGTTATTTTCGTCAACTAGTGTTGATGCACTCGATACAGCAGCTGTTATAAAAGTCATAGAAGAAACTGAATCTACTATAGTACTAAATTTGGCATCACCGTTTGTAAACATGTCAGTTTTGGATGCTTGTATTGAAACAGGTGTGACATATATTGATACTGCAATTTATGAACATCCTGATAGAGTAGCTGCAATTTGTGAACCACCGCCATGGTATGGAAATTATGAATGGAAAAAGAAAGAAGCTTGTAAACAAGCAGGCGTAACAGCGATATTGGGTATAGGGTTTGATCCTGGCGTAGTTAATGCTTATTGTGCAATGGCAGCTAGAAATTACTTTGATGCCATTGATACAATAGATATTATGGATGTGAATGCCGGTAGTCATGGTAAGTATTTTTCTACGAATTTTGATCCTGAAATCAATTTTCGAGAGTTTACTGGAAAAGTTTTGTCATGGATAGATCGTAAGTGGGTTCAGAATAAAGTGCATGAAGTAAAACAGGTGTATGATTTTCCTGAAGTTGGTAAGCAGACAATTTATTTGACTGGACATGATGAAGTACATTCATTGTCCCAGAATATTGATGCTAATAGCATTCGTTTTTGGATGGGGTTTGGTGATCACTACATTAATTGTTTCAATGTGTTAAAGAATATTGGATTGTTGTCAGAGAAACCAGTCATGACAGCTGAGGGTCTTGAAGTCATACCATTGAAAGTTGTAAAGGCTTGCTTGCCTGATCCAAAGACATTAGCTCCAAATTATGTAGGTAAGACTTGTATAGGCTGTTTAGTTAAAGGAACACGACTTGGTAATCATAGAGAAATATTCACATACAATATTTGCGATCATGTAGAATGTTATAGAGAAACTGATTCGCAAGCAATTAGTTATACTGCCGGTGTGCCCGCTGTAGCAGCTGCAATTCTCGTAGCAAACGGTGAGTGGAATCCTAAGACTATGGTGAATGTCGAAGAACTACCGCCAGTACCGTTTATCAATTTGTTGGATAAGATGGGTTTGCCGACCAAGACGGAAATCTTAGTGGGTTGAATTGATTAGGTATTTGTGAACATTCATATCTTGTCGAGAAAAAGCGTCGATCGTATTGTTAAGACTCGTTACTGTAGACTTAATAATTGGGCGTTGATTTCTATTTATAATTCATCAGGACCGTTAGATGCAGATCAAGTGTTAGAATCGCTTGGTTGTCATGAAATATTGAGTCTTAGATTTTCAGACATTTCAAGTACGCAATATCATAGTATGAGTAAATACAAAAATCACAAGAAGCATTTAGTGTTATTTTCTGATAATCACGCAAAGCAAATAATTGACTTTATAGATAGACAAAAAGATAAGATAATTGATCTAGTTGTTCATTGCGAGGCCGGTATTAGTCGTTCTGGAGCAGTTGGATTATTCGTTTGTAGATATTTGGGATTAGATGAAAGAAAATATCGAGATGATAATCCAGAGATAGAACCCAATCATTACATATTTAATGTGCTGTATAAAGTGTCAGGTATGAAAAGTAATTATGAGACTTTGTGGCATAAACTAACAAGCGTATAGGAGAGGCGCTATGGCTTTTTGCACTTCTTGTAACGTTCCGATTGCAAAAGAAAAGCATGACTGTGAAGATTGTGGTGAACCACTATGCGAGTCTTGTCATGCTGACGGTGAGGGTTTTTGTAAAGAGTGTAAAGAGAGTAGTACTGATAGTACAACTGACGATGATGAAATGTTAGAAAGTATAGAGAACATATTTAGTGACGATTCTGAAGACTAGAGGTAATGTATGGATTTCACTAACGTATGTATGTTGTTAGGCGCTAAACGTCCTGATGCTATAACTGAAGTGCATTCTGATATTTTGTGCGAATATTCACAGTGTTATAGGTATTATCATAATAATCAGCATATTGATGAGTGTCAAGTAGAATTAGATTCATTAGATCTTGATGATATTGAAAAAGCCATTATATCATTTGCATTGTACGAGCATGACATTGTGATATTGCCTCATGAACTTGTGATATTGCCTCATGCACATTTAAGTGGCATTCATTGTGAAACATTGTCAGGTTATCGATGTTCTTACGATTGTAATAGACTTGGCATTGATTTGACAGTTGCTGACAAAATAATATCTTTGATACATGCAACTGACTTAAAAAACCAAGAAGGGTCGCAATTTTGTACATCGACAAAGATTATTGCTGATATCGACATATCAATTCTTGGAAAAGATTTTGATCATGTAATGAGTAGAATGGAAGAGGGAATTCGATTAGAGTATTTTTATGTTCCAGATGATGTTTATAAGATTGAAAGAATAAAAGTGTTGAAGCAATTACTTAAAGACGGATTTGTGTATCATACACCGTATTTTAGAAGTAAGTACAATCAGAAGGCTGTTGAAAATATTAAGCGACTGATATCATATTTGGGAGAATGAAATGTTTGACTTAGAAATGATAAAGCCCGTTATTGACGATGTACTTTATGTTTTGAAATCTAGTAAAGCAGGTAGTGAAGTCGATAATGGTTTCGGTGTAGAATTTGACATTAAAGAATATGCCGTAGTGGCAATAAAGTCATGACAGCGAGAGTATTTGCATTGTCAAGCGGCGGTGAGATGCAATCATCCTGTCGTTGTCGCAGATCCGCCGCTATTTTTACTTTAAGAGGTCATTATGTTTGTAGACAAAGACACTAGAATTAGAGTGATTGCTACAAGGCAGCAATGGTTATCATGGAAGATATTCTATTTCAAAATGAAGTTGTTTAGTTGGAAACCATTGTTCTACATTAAATAGTTGGTTATGTTTTCAATGGTATTGGCGAATACATAAAGATCGTACGATTCGTGAAATGGTTTCAGGTAGACACGATGAGTTACATCGATATATGGCTTGATTAATTGATTGATAAGGTTAGTATTTATGTTCTTTGAAATATGGGGATGATCCGGTTTTCGACAGATTGTGTGAAGTCACAGTCGCATGTGGAGGATGATCGTTGGCCTCCTAAAACCTCGGTCAAAATTTAACTGCCAAAACAGTTAATGCCGGTGTTGCTTTCGCGCTGCAGTTCGCTGCAATGTGTCAGCTGACCACACCGGTCGCAGCAGTTGCTTAATTTAAGCAACTAAGATTCTAGTGGAGTCGCAGCAGCTAGAGTCTGACATTCATATGCGGATAGGACACCCGAATCGTAGTAGAGAAGGGGACCGAAATTACATCTACGGCTCTCATCTATGAAACTTGCTGGTTCTGAGTATTGAATGAGAGCGATCTTTAGAACCAGATAAACATGTAGTGGCTGTTACGGAGTGCATTCTGGACGAGGGTTCGATTAACAAAATGGTCGCATTAGTCAGTAATGACTAATGAAAAACGGGTGAATTCAGGGAACTCTAAATCAGAAATGACATGACAACCCTGAGCCAAGCTGACTGAAGAGGACAGTTGTAAGTCAGAAGGTGCAGAGACTAAGAGGTGAGAAACTCAATCAATAAACCTCTATTAGCGCCCGCTATCCATAACCAATGGATAAAGAGATAGTCCACACTACAATGAAAATTGTAGATTATGTGTCCCTCCATCTCCATTTAAGTTTCGTGATTTATTTTAAGACTGTTGCTTAATTTGAAGAAATTAACGACAGTCTTTTTTTGTTCTTCAAAAGACATACTCGGACGAAAATCCTTAATGACTAGAAATTCTTTGTTTAACTCTTTCATTACTTGCACCTTTTCTTCATCTCGCTGTTGAATTCTTTCAAAGTTTTCTAAGCTATGTATTTGTTTATAGTGACAAGCGCCGTTGTATTCAATAAAAAAATCGTCATATTGTCTAGAATAAATGTCAAATTCATAAATTGAATTATTATGAGTTAAGTGTATGCTTGCCCAATCATAATGCGAATAATTATCTTGCAACCAGGAGTTCAACTTTTTACATCTCTATTTTTATGGCATTTCTACATAATTGATAATGATTATAATACGTGTAGATTGGAAACATTGCCACAGACAGAGCTAAAATTCAACGTCAACCATGATCAAAACTAATGTAGCAATTCTCGGTGGCGCTTTTGATCCAATTACTATAGGTCACGTTCAAGTGGCTGAGCAAGTATTGGCAAAGGGTTTAGTTGATGAAGTCTGGTTCATGCCATGCTTTAAGCATCGATTTGGTAAACGGTTGAAGATCGACTAAACATGTGTAAGTTAGCTATTGGTATTAATGTTAAGTTGAAATTATCTACATTTGAACTCGTGTGTGCTAATCCTATCAAAGGCCAGAGTAACTTTTCTGGCGAAACAATACTTGTTATTAAGAAATTGCAAGCTGCTTTAGGAAAATTGCATACGTTTAGTCTTGTAATTGGTATGGATAATGCTAATGCTATCGACAAGTGGTTTCAATATCAAGATTTGATAAATCTCATTAGATTTATAGTCGTGCCTAGAAAAGGTGAAGTTAGAGATACTAAAATTGATTGGTATTTGAAATCACCACACGTTTATTTAGATGTAAATATCCCTCGAGTTTCATCTACAGAAGTTAGAGATGCCGTTAAACAAGAAAATCGAACATTTCTAAATAGTAACTTACAATTAGAAGTTTTGCAATATATTGATAAACAAGGTCTTTACCGCAATTAAGGAGGATAATAATGGCTATTCAGAAAGAGATTACGTTACAGAGTGACATTGTGGTGCCGAACGCGTATCATAAAGTAGTTGCGACTAGTATGGTTCGAAATGGTAATGATAATCGAGTGTATGTTCAAGTTTCAGTGTTTAAAGATGAAGCAGCTAAGTGTGCTGGCAAGACACCGATAATGGAGTTTAGTTTGCCAGAAGTATCAGCTGAAAATATTCAGAAGTTCTTTTCAATTGACGTATTGAATGCTCAAGGTTGTAATATGATTAAGCAATGTTATGAATATATGAAGACACAAAAAGTGTCTGACATTGATTATACAAGTAGTAGTCTTACAGTATAGTACTTAGTTATAGAAAAAACAGAACTACTTTTAAGTATTCTACAAGTCGTATTCATTGAAGCAGAAAGCCATTCATTTGGCAATTCACAAGTGGATCGATTGATGCTTGGCTTGATTGTCCGTTGCGTAAGGTTGGTTTTCCGCACAGGCCGCTAATCGTAAGAAGTTAGCGGCCTTTTTTAATGTTCTATCGAGCTAATTACGCTGTTCGCTGTTATTTATTTTTTAAAGCGAGTATTAAAGCGACTAGTAGAGTATTATCTGCATGCGCTAACTATAATCTAAAATCATCTGCTTGGCGACTGATAGGCGATATAAATAAATTTAATACCTATAATTAACTAGATAATTTGTAACTATTTTTCAGCATTGCTAGCAATCATACTCACGAGAAATATCGATGACCACCTTAAACGTCGTTGCGAGATCGGCGACAATATAGTGATATATAGGGACTTAATTAATCAGACAGTGGACTACCGTAAAATGGCAATTTCTCCTTTTGGCGCCAAACTGTCGAGTTAAATACATGGCTAAAACAGCGTATTATCATTATAATTTATTATAATAAGTTATACTTTTGGTTTGATCTATCTTCAAGGTCAGTATTGATTTAGTGGAATAAGTATGGCTTACTATTCTAAAGCAGAATTGTCGAAGATCTATAAGAGGGTTGACATAATTAAGTTTTTTCAACATTACCGTATAAAGTCTGAAAGACATGGTAATGAAATTAGAATGTGCTGCGTATTGCCTGGACATAAAGATAGTTCGCCGTCCGCTAGTTTTAATCTTAATAAAGGTACATACAATTGTTATGTTTGTGGTGGGCGCAATTTTTTTAAGTTAGTGCAAGAGTTAGAGAGTTTGAAGTCATTTTCGACAGCAGTCGAGTTTGTTAAGAAGATGATAGGTTATGATAGTGACGATGTGACTCAAATAGATAATGTGATTGACGAATTAAATGACATAGTAAACGAACAAAGTATTGAACCTAAAGAAGTAGAACATATTGAGATAGATTTTTCGAAGTATCCAGAATTTGAAGATGCATCATTGCATTTTATTAAGGTTAAGAAACGTGTTAGTCACCAGATGATAAAGTTATGGAATTTGAAATATGCAGTAAGTGGATATTATAAGGGTCGATTAATTGTTCCGATAACTGTAAACAATCGTATCATGTCTTTTGCTGCTAGAGACATGACAGGAAAAGCAAATAAGTGGTTGAAGATATTGGCTCAGGCTAAGAAAGATAAGTTGACAGTTACAGAAATCGCAGAGTTAAAAGATAAGTATGAGTGTAAGAAGATTTTGTATCCTAAGGTATTTGATAAGGATAGTGGAGAACCGCAGAGAGATATAATTTACGGGTCTCTGATACAACATCTGTTGTTTAATTATGATAATGCAGTCAAGACCGGTAAGGATTACGTTATTTTAGTTGAGGGCGTTTTTGATTGCATGAGATTATTCGTTTGGGGATTCAACGCTGTCGCATTGTGCGGAACAAAACTGAGTGCTCATAATAGATCATTGTTGCTGAAGCAGTTTGAAAAGATCTATATAGCGCTAGATAACGATATTGGTAAGTCTAAGAATGCCGGGCAATTGTCTGCGCAGGCAATCAAAGATAGTCTAAAAAATGATATAGATATCTACAACATAGTTTTACCGCCAAACAAAGATCCTGACGAGTGCACCAGAGAAGAGTTTGCACAGTACCTTGCTGACTCTGTTAGTAATGATACACTTATATTTTGAGAAGGGGTGTACTTTTAGAATGTTTCTAATTTATTTATATCTTAACCCCCCACCAATACCCATCCACAATTCTTCGACTTGTAAGGAGGGTTCATGCTGAATTTGACCGCTACGATTTCTAAACCCACCAACTTAACTGATGAAGAACTAATTGCTCAATATCGAGATTCTCAAGCTACAGAGGCTAAGAAAGTACAAACATTCAAAGTTCTATTGGCACGCAGAAGAGAAAACGATGCTAAATCATCATGGGATAGTGTCATTAGGAAGTATGTGCGATGGCGTATATCAAAGTCTAGAAAAGGATTTGATATTTATGATGAAGATGATCTTTATCAACGATGTTTGTGCTGTCTATATAAGGCAATGTCAGAAAAGTTTGATTTCAGTTTCGGTACTAAATTTTCTACATACATGTATACTGCACTTGAAAAGACCGTAAATAGAATCATGGTTGAACTTCGCAAGAAAAAGAGAACAGTCGAAATATTTTTTGAAGATGCAGAAGGCAAGAAAGTAAGTAAACGATTAAGTCCACACTATTTTACTGACAGCTTAAGTAAACCGGTTAATAATGATGATAGCTCTGGAGCAACTTTAAGTGATGTTATAGCTGATAAAGTTGAAGACATATCAGAAGATGAAGTAATGATTGCCGAATGTATATTGAACAAATGCAAAAAAGAACTAACACCCATGCAATACGATATATTCATAAGAAGCGACATTCAAGGTCTCATTACTGGTAAAGAATTAGCGAAAAAGTATAACAAATCAGAACCGACTATATCTGCTATCAAAAAGCGAAAAATTGCTAGAGCAATAAAGAAAATAAGACACGAGACAATTGAAGAATTTGATTTGGCAATAAAGTGAGGTTAACAATGAGCTGTCAATGTACTCACTCAACGCTCTGGAGATTGTATGAAAAATTGCAAACAGTGTGATGAGTGTCTCGCGAATAGTATCTGTGCAAACTGGGTTACGCCTATCGCGAAGGTGTGCTCAATTTTTCTGGAAGCTACATGAATATTCGACCTCGAATAGCTTTCGTAAATAAAGGAACGAAATTTGTTAAAAATTCAACATGAAAAATTCAAGATGGTATGCGCTTTTTGTCGTCCAAGGTAAAGAGTTTTATATCACTGATAGACTCAAGCCATTGGTAGAAGATAAAAAGATTGATGAAGTACTATTACCCACCGCAAAAGAAATCTATGAAGTCCGCCGCAAGAAAATCGTTCGTAATGTAACTGTCTATCCTGGCTACTTGTTCATCCGCACTGATCTCACTAACGAAATTCAATCTGCAGTACTTGAAGTTAGCTTTATAATGAAGTTCTTAGGAATACTTCATCCCACTTATATTAGTGACGATGAAATGGAAATTGTACGAGCTATTGCCGGGAATATTAAAATCAGTAGTGCTTTTAAGTATAAGATAGGTGATATGGTTGAAATAGTTGGCGGTCATTGCAAAGGTTTATCTGGTAGAGTCATAGACATCATGAGCGTCAACGCATTAAAAGTAGAAATTCAAATATTCAATAGAGCAATTTACACAGATTTGAAAATAGACGATATCAAGGTGGCATAATGGCTAATCTTCAAACTCTATTTGATTTACAAAAGAAACTTCAATTACTACATGGTCATGATTTTGACAAAATGACTATTGATGAAAAAGAAACATACACTAGAGATGCAATACTTTATCTGTCTGAAGAAACTCATGAACTATTGAGAGAGATCAATTTCAAAACTTACAAGAAGACAAAGAAGCCTGTTAACATTCAGAATGTCAGAGAAGAAGTGGCTGACATTCAACACTTCATAATAAACATTGCAATTTGTTGGGGGATGAATGCAGATGATCTAATAGCTGCGTTCCTTGCTAAGAATGAAAAGAATGTTCAACGTGTTAGTGATCAGACGTATTAATCCTGCCTATCTGTCCAATCATCGCAAATCTATAAGACTATACTACTATGAAAATTGGTTACTCAGCTTGGGGTTTTGTTGGCGACGGAGTCGTAGATTCTCCTGACGGTGGTCGTCTCACTAGAGCTTTACTCATTGAACATCTTCTCAATGAAAACTATGACATTGTCTGGCTTCAACAAAATCGAGATGTCGATGATTTTGGTCACCCGTTGTTTGCACAAGGCAAAGAATATTTCAGCACACAAAAGCAAACTCTATGTAAATTGCAATACGATGATAAGTTTCCTGACATAGACGTTCTATTCGTTGAATGGCGCTGGATAATAGCTGGTCGAAATCATGATGTTAACAAAGCAAGCAGTTATTACACTCCAGATTATGATAGGCAAAACGAACTACTTGATCATTACATTAAGACATCTACTCGAATCATAATTTGGGACAAGGATGAAAAGCTAACTGATACAGACGAACTATGGTTACAATCAAATCGCAAATGGCCGTGTCAAATTGAAATCTTGTCTCCTGCAATCTATCCTCCGACAATATTCTTTAATCGTAAGACATTAGTGTTTCCGTGCGACTTGCAGAAAATCAAAGGAACTAGAGTCAATCAACATCACAGATATTTGATTGGTTATGTTGGCTCTCAATATGAGCGTGACGAGCAAGTCTACAAGTATATCAATCCCTTCTCATTTAAGCATCCGCATCAAGTATTGTTTGTAGGTAACTGGATGAAATATCCAGCAATAGCCAAACGTAATGAAGCAAGCTTTCCATGCATCAAGTTCGCTGACAGAGTACTTCCAAAAGACATGGGCAACATTTATCGTCAATGTCTGTCAACAGTATTACTTTGTAAACACAATTACGCTGATCATTGTCATATAACTCAGCGAATACATGAAGTCGCTGCAAATGGTGTCATTGCAATTGGCCTTAAAGAACAGCAAGGTATTGAACAATTTGTAAACAAAAATCTAGTAGTATCTGATTCTTATGATTTGATACAAGTTGTTAATATATTGAATAGTATGAGTCAAGAAGCTAAGCAAGAACTATTGGATGAAAACATTGCTAAGTTAGAATTGTTTGATATCAATAACGTGATGAAAAAACTCATTCATATTTTCAAGACGCAAGAATGACTCAAAAGTGGATTAGATCTCACTCGACAGTAAGGCAAAGTCGCGATCAGAACTTGACACAATACTATTTTGCAACGGGCTATAAAACAGATTGGAAAATTGAGAAAAGGACTGACTGTTGTAAACCTTATGTGTTGGCTAAAATTTGCACTGACGCTAGATACGGTGCGTTTGATAAGTTGAAAAGCGCAAAAGCAGTAGCATTCTTTCACGATTTTGGATGAGGACGTCAAATGAGTTATGTTATGGTTGATGTAGAATCTGACGGTCCCATTCCTGGTGACTATTCGATGATTTGTTTTGGTGCAGTTATTGTTGAACTTGGTTTGACAAAGACATTCTATTCAGAATTGAAGCCTATTTCTGAAAAATGGATACCTGAAGCTTTAGCTATTAGTGGATTCACTCGTGAAAAGACTCTGACATTCTCTGACCCTACTTCAGAAATGTTAAGGTTTGCAGAATGGCTGAGACAAAACAGTAATGATCGACTGATGTTCATATCAGATAATAATGGCTATGACTGGCAATTCATCAATTGGTACTTCCATCATTTCACAAATAGTAACCCTTTTGGCTATAGTTCAACGAACCTTGGATCACTGTATAAGGGTATGGTCAAAGATATGAGATCAAATTTCAAGCATTTGCGAGTAACTAAGCATACACATAATCCTGTTGATGATGCCAAAGGTAACGCTGAAGCGTTTATTACAATGAAAACATCTCTTGGTTTGCGATAAATTATGGTACGATTTGACCAAAAGAGTATAACTGACTTCTTCTTATTTCCCTCGTATAGACCTCACCAGCGAGAGACTATCGAAAAGGTTCAGCAATGTTTAGTTGATGGTGTCAAAGACATCATTATTGAGATGCCTACTGGATCTGGAAAATCTCCAGTTGCGATTGCTTGTGGATTGTGGTCTGAGAATTCTTATTGTCTCACGTCACAGAAGATTTTGCAAGATCAATACACTCGTGATTTTATTGAAGATCACAGAATATCAGTAATGAAAGGTCGTGGCAATTACGAGTGCACATTTTTGGGCGAACCCACAATGTGTAATGAATGCTACGAACCAGCAAAAAAGCAATGTTACAAAGATGGTACATGCCTTTATCAGATTGCAAAGAAGCGAACAATCAATGCTCAAATTGCATTGATGAACTATTCATATTTTTTGAATGTCACTGACTGCGATCCAAGCAAGTCGTTTACAGAACGTAAGTTGCTGATATGCGATGAGTGTTTACCGGGAAGTGCCTTAATTTGGATCAATGACAATAAGCAAGTACGTATGGAAAAGTTGTATTATAGACAAGATATTACGCACGTTGTATCATTTAACGAGCAAACGAATTCTTACGAACAAAAGCGGATACTTCGTAGATTTAGAAATGAAGTAACAGAGAAAGATAATTGGTTTAAGATCACTGTTGAATGTGAAGGAATTATTGTAGTATTAAAATTGACGTCAAATCACAATGTGTGGACAAAAAATAGAGGAATGATTGTTGCAGCAGAGTTAACAACTGATGACATTGTTAAACTCGATATGTCAGATAAAACAATTCAGTATTGTTGTGATCAGTGCGAATACATAACTGAAAATGTACATTCTTTGAAAATTCATAGGTCATGGCATAAAAATAGTGAGGGTCGATGTAACAGTATTAAACGATCGTTTGCAAGAAGAAAAAAACAACCAAAATATGAACAGTACTTGTTAGGTCTTAGTGAAAGAAACAAAAAACAGTGCTCGTCTGTATGCTGTTTATCATGTAAAAAAGAATTCAAGACTTCAAGAGCCTTTAATTTACATTGGTTTATGCATCATAACGATGGTGGTAACAAACAATGGCAGGCGCGATCAGAAGATGATAGAAAAAAAATGGGTGAAAATATTAGTAAGTCGTTGTTAGCATCTGAAAAGCGAGATCCTGAAAAATATAAGAAAAGATGGCAGGCACAAAGTGAACGAATGAAAATCAATAACCCTAGTTTTAATCTTACTACTGTTGAAAAAATGCGACAAAGTGTGATTAAAACGTTTAATGAAAAAACAGAAGAAGAAAAGACTAAAATACGACAAAATTGGATAAATGCTCCTAAAAAATCAGAAGGTAAAGTATGGAAGCCAACAAAGTTAGAACAAGCAGTAATAGATTTACAATTAGATGACATAGCTTATACAGGTGACGGTCAATTTTGGCTTAATATTGGTGTGAAAGCTGATGGTCGACCGTGGAATAAAAATCCTGATTTCAAAGTGCGACATCAACGAAAAGTCATAGAAGTTGGTGACATTAAATTTTGGCATACAATAGAAGAAGTACAACAAGTAATTGAAGCATACAAATTAAGAGGTTTTGAATGTCTTTATTTGACAAATGATGATTTCATTGACGAGAATTGGTCGCAGACTGTGCTGAGTATTAAAAAGTTCGTTTACAATCATGATGTTAAAATAGCAAAAATCAAAAAAATAAGAAAATTCAATACTGATAATCTGAAAGATGCAGAAAAATATAGATATAATATTGAAGTTGAAGATAATCACAACTATTTTGCTAATAGTATACTAGTTTCAAATTGTCATAGTCTTGAATCTGAACTTATGGGTCAGATTGAGTTCTTGCTGTCTGAGTTCATGTTTAAGCGTGCCGGATATCCAGTGACAATACCGACGTATGAATCGCTGGAACAGTATGAGACATGGATGAAAGACAATATTGAGCAAGTGAAGACGATATTGGGTAAGAAAAATACTGAACTAGATACATTGAATCGACATAGAGTAAACATCAGTCGAACGTCGCATGAATTTAAGAAATTGTCAGGTGAAGCTACTGAGTTAGTGTCCCAAGTAGAAGATATTGACAGACTTTATCGGCGGATGACAACATTCTTGAATACACTCGGTACTGTAGAGTGGGTATTCACTGTTGAAAAGACTGAAAAGCTAAAGATGAAAAGAATAGCTTTCAGACCACTAACTGTCGACATGTTTGCGCCTGATTGTTTGTTGAAATATGGTCAGCAACGACTATATTTGTCAGCGACTATTCTTGACAAAAAGAGTTTCTGTCATAGTTTAGGCATTAAAACTGATGAAGCTGCATTTATTCGAGTGCCATCAACATTTCCAGCAGAAAATCGAAAGATATTCTTCACGAATTCTGGCTACATGAACATAGCCAACATTAACGACACATTACCTGAAATCGTTAATGATTTGAAGAAAGCGTTGAGTTATCATAAGAAAGAAAAGGGATTGATTCATTGTCATTCGTATAAGATTGCAAATTACATACAAGAAAATCTTCAAGATTCACGATTGATATTTCATGACACATTGACTCGTGAGAAAATGTTGCAACGGTTCATGTTGTCAGATGAACCAAGCGTGCTTGTGTCGCCGTCAATGACAGAAGGTCTTGACCTTAAAGATGATTTGGCTCGATGGGAAGTGATAGTTAAGATACCATATCTATACCTTGGTGACAAACAAGTGTCCAGAAGGATGGCGATTGATCCTGACTGGTACAATTGGCAAACTTGTTTGACATTAGTGCAAAGTTATGGTCGCATATTTAGATCTGAAGAAGACTGGGGAACTGCCTATATCTTTGACAGTGGTGCTAGAGGATTTATTCAACGTAATAGAAGCATTTTACCTGATTGGTTCTTGGAAGCTTGTCAATTTTCAAAAGGTAAATGAGGAGTCTATGGCTACATCATTTGCAGAAGCATTGCTTAAGTCAGGAGTTGTAGCAACGACAGACATTGAAAGAGTTGAGAAAGAAAAGCAGCAAGAGTTAGTTGAAGAAAAAAAGAAAAGGGACCATGAAAAACGACAACGGGCTGATAGATCATTTACGCCTGTTTATACTCGACCAGATGATCCTGAAGAATTCGTCAAACTCAATAACATGTGGACAAATGAACGTTCACGAAAATTCATGACTCACTTGTTGTACGCATTCATGCCGTATACGAAAGCCACATCACTGTTTTCATTTACTGACAAGCCTCGAGATAGAAAATGTTGCATCTGCTCTGCTGACATTACCGATGCAGACAACTTTTTGCGTAAAGTTATGAATGCAGATTTGACCACTTTGATTTGTCAAGAACTAAAAGATGAAGTCGATGGCAATCCTTGGTCGCCAGAAAAACGCAAAGCAGTGTATGGTGATATACTTGAAGGTAAAGTGTTGGGCGTAGTATCAGACGAATCAAAATGCGTATTTTGCAAACCATGCTATGCTTCGTTCTACAATTGGGCACTAAGACAATTGATGACAGGCAATCGTGACGTTTCAAGAATTGTTCATAAGCTAATAAGACAGACAAGCGTCAACGCGTCGGTCCGTATGTGAGTTCTTGCTACAACTGTCTTCGTATTCACCTACCTGCTAAGTTTTCTTAAATCGATTGACATTTTCGGTATATGATTCCTTTGTGGTGATAAACTAAACAAAAGGAGTCGTAAAATGCCTCGTCCTACCATTGAATTAGACAATCCAAACGAAGAACAGCAGGAAAAGAAAAAGTCAGACATTCCCAAATGGCAAACTCGTGACGATATTAAGCCCATCGTTAGCGAGCTGATTGAAATGTTTCCTGAAAAGCTTGGTCATATTAAGCCAAGCAAAATTGGGTACGTTGCTTTTTCAAAGAAACGGTCCAAAAATCAAGCTAAGATCTTTGGCATGAAGCCCATGTTCGGATTGTTTGCTAGTATTGACTATGTACTTAGTGTTCATTTAGAACATTGGGTCATGATAACTCAGTCAGAAAAGTATGTGTTAATCTTGCATGAATTATTGCATGTACCCGCACTTGGGTTTGAAGAGGCAGAGAAAGACTATCGCAAGTGCGAGGACCACGACATTAAAGATTTTTCTTACGTGTTAGAACAATACGGCATACATTGGGAGAACGTCGACAAGATCTTGAAGATAAAAGAAGCTCATGCAAAAGAAAAGACTGAAGCTAATAGTTAAGTCGTCATAGATTCAATTAAATTATTGATGAAAAAAATAATCCTCATAGACGCGAATCACTTGTTAAGTCGTACATATCATGTGCCGTCTTTTCAAGATTTGAAAGTGACGATTGATGATCGTGAAGTGTTTACTGGTGCCACATACGGTTTTTTGTGGTCATTGAAGAAGATGTTTGATAAGTATAAGCAAGAAGGTGATAAAGTTATTGTAGTTTGGGACGGTGGCGGCAAAAACTTTCGACATGAACTAAGCGCTGACTATAAAGCTACTAGAGCAAAGAGAACTCCCGAATTTTTGTATCAAATCGGTTTGACAAGAGATTTCATTAGAGTGTTAGGTGTTATGCAGGCTCAAATGCCTAACACTGAAGCAGATGATATTATCGGTGTGTTGACAATACAAGCTAGACTAAAAGGCTATGGCGTTTTGATCATATCGAGTGACAAAGATTTCAATCAATTGGTTAGTAACCATGTTAGTGTTGCGCATCCAAATGCAGGCGAAGATGGCGACAAAATAATGACTCCAGAAGTCATTAAAGAAGAATATGGTATATCGCCTAGTCAGTTCATTGACTGGTTAGCACTACAAGGTGATTCTTCAGATAACGTTGCAGGTATAGAAGGTATAGGTAAGAAGACAGCATCACAGTTATTGCAATGTAATGGAACGATAGAAGACATTGTTAGTGCAGATGTGCATTATAAGTTTGCAAAAGATGGAGTTACTAAAAAGCCTGTAAGTGATAAGTTGCAACAAAAAATTAGTGCAGCAAAAGATCAATTAGTATTGTCTAAGAAGTTAGTTACTATTAAGAAGAAGTTTGATTCAGAGCTAATTGTAGAGCAAAATACTGCAGACTATCGTCAATTACGTGATATGATGAAACTGTATGGTTTCTCTACAATGTTACAAAAATTCAACGAGTTTATCTCTACATTCTCGTGACACTTAGACTTATCATTAGTAAACTAACGAGACAGCTATGAGCATCAGTTTCTTACATAAGACTACCTTGCAATACCGGAACAACAAAAAATGTAAAATTAGGCTGCTTTGTAGTATAGTATTAAACCATTAAGTAACGGTTGGTTGTAAAGTTTCTTATTCACTTAACGTAGGAGGTCATCGTGGCAAAGGCAGAGAAGGCAGAGAAGACGAAGAAGGTTCGTCGGACAAAGGCTGAGCAGTTCCGTATGCCGGACCTGATCACTGTTGTTCAGGAAGTTACGAGTCTTTCACGACGTGAATCCAAGGTCGCAATTCAGGCCGTGGTTCATGCAGTGAAGAAGGGTCTCATGGACAAGGGATATGTGAAGATCCCTGGCTTCGGCAAGTTCGTGAAGATTCACAAGAAGGCAACGGAGCGCAAGTCGTTCGGCAAGATGACCAAGATTCCTGAGAAGGACGTCGTTAAGTTCCGTCCGCTCAAGAGCCTGAAGCTGCTTGTCAATGGCGTCATCGAACTCGAAAAGTTTGTTGAGGAAGATGAGACTGCCGACGACAAGGAGTAAACGCTAGTTCTTCAGATTCATATCGATTCAAAAAAGCTGGTGCTCATGCATCAGCCTTTTTTTCTGTAAAGTGGAAGACCAAAAAAGCAAATAATGCTTATTATGAAAGAATCGAATACTGAATCTTCAAATATACTTCACTATTATCAACTTCACAAGGAGTCAATGATGGATTTTCATTGCTCAATGGCAACTGCTTTTGAACATTGCTACATCGACGCAATTGAGTCACTAATGACATTAGGTCGTATAACGACTCCAAGAGGTATGGAAACTAAAGAACTCATATCATATATGATTGGGTTTGAAAACTCAAGAAAAAGACTAATCTTCAATCCTGAACGCAAAGTGAATCTAGCATTTATGCTCGCAGAATGTCTGTGGATTATGAATGGTCGTGAAGATGTAGAAATGATCACATTCTACAATTCAAAACTAAAACAGTTCTCTGATAATGGCATTGATTTTCATGGAGCTTACGGACCAAGACTTAGACGACTGCAAGATGCTAATCATGCTACTATTGATCAATTCCAACTAGTTATCGACAAACTCAAAGAAGATCCTGATAGTCGTCAAGCAGTTTGCAATATATTCTATGCAGGAAGAGATTACGTGAAAACAAAAGATGTACCGTGTACAATGACGTTCCAGTTTTTTATTAGATGCAATAAACTTGAAATGACAGCTTCGATGCGGAGCAACGATGTGTGCCTCGGACTTAGCACAGACGGGCACAATTTTTCAACTATACAAGAGTTGATTGCTTCAGAACTCGGCATTGAGCCAGGTTGGTACTACCACATTGATGGTTCATTGCACATTTACAAAAAAGACTATGAATGGGCACAAAAAATATTGAACAATAGACATCGAAAAGTTGGAGAGATATTAGAAATGCCGCCAATGCCACCAAACTCTTTACAATACATAAAGATCATTGGTGGATTAGAAGAAATGATTCGAGATAATAATGATTGTAGCTTGATACACACAGTACCAGATTACTGGCAAAAATGGCTATTAGTATTTGCTTGCTACAAATCTCTAAAAGAAAATAGATTGGATGAAGCTACAGCTCATAATGAAAGTATCGGCCAAGACCATCCATTCTATATTTTCATGAAAAGAAGCATTGATAGAAAATTGGCAAAACAAACAGGAGAATATGAATAGAGTCAAAATTAACTATGAATAATCTAATTAGAAAACTGCTTGAACAAAATACAAAAAAGCAATTAGCAAGCGCAACGTTTAATCATTTCTGTACACGTGCTGCTCTGTGTTATTCAAATGTCACTTTTATTGGATATCCTGTAGATAAAGCCGGTTTAAGATTAGATGGTAAGTTCTATTCTTACGAAGACCTAAGAGTGATTTATGATGACATAAAGGTGCAGTGCAGTATTATTAGAAAATGTGTCAGAAAAATGAAGGGTCTTGTCATTAGATTTTTGTGGTTCTATTCAGAAAAGTCGAGAAACAATGGATAAAGAAGAAGTCAGACAATCTCTATATAAGACAGGTGAGAAAAAAGACTTCATTCATCTACACTTACATAGCGACTTTTCATTAAAAGACGGAATTGGCAAACCGAATCAATATGCTAAGAAAGCTGTTGAACTCGGTATGTCAGCATTAGCAATTACTGATCATGGAAGTATTGGTGCGCATCCTTCATTTTTCATGTATTGTAGATCAGTGAATCTGAAGCCTATTGTTGGTGTTGAGATGTATCTGCAAAATAAGCGAGGTGAAGTTGAAGCATTCAATGTTGCACTTGATAAATTAGATGAAAAAGTCAAATTGTTGAAGAGTTCGATCAAACACAAAAAGGCAAACAAATCATCATTTACAGCAAATGTTGATTTTTTCAGACAGATATTGGAGATGCCTACTGCAGAATTTGAAGATGTTGCTGCACTAGATTATTCTGAAGTCAAGCAAAAACTTGACCAGCATCTCAAGCAATTGCAAATTCAAGATAAAGAATTGACTGATCAGAGAGATGCATTAAAACGAAATCAACATATCGTGTTGCTTGCTAAGAATGAAACTGGTCGTAAGCACATTACTAAAATTGTAAGTGATGCTGCTAGAAATGGCTTCTATTACAAGCCTCGAACATCATTACAGTTTTTGTCTGATAATAAAGAGGGCATTATAGTAACATCTGCGTGTCTTGCAGGAATTATCAATAATGAAATGTTGAAGCACGAAAATGAAAATGACGCAAAGTCTGCAGGGCTGCTTGCAGCCAAGATGTATAAAGAGATGTTTGGTGAAGATTTCTATATTGAGATAATGATGATTGATATTGACAAGCAGAGAGTAGTGAATAAGCTGTTGATAGAAATTGCAGAAGAGCTTAGTATAGATGTCATTGTTACGAATGACGTGCATTATTTGGATGAAAGTGGTGCTAAGGCTCAAGAGATTTCATTGATGCTTGGATCAAAAGATGATGGTGGTGATCAAGTTACGATGAAAGATAAGAAGAGAATGGGAGTCATTTCAGACATATTAAATGAAATTGGTGAAGATATTTCGCAAGTGCACGCAAAGTCAGTTTATAACAACTTCATAGAGCTTGATAGATTTGCTGAATTTAGTCCTGCAAGAAATAAGGAAGCAGGAATTACATTTGAAGAGATAATGGATATTCTTACTGGTAAGAAGAAGTTCAAGAAAGTTTGGGAGTTTTCTACTAAGGGCTTTTGGTTTAAAGATCGTCACCAAATGATAGATACTTATATTGATCAAGGTCATTGCGACTATATTAGTCCTGAAGTATTTGTAAAGGCTCTTGATAATACTGTTAAGTTAGCAAATAAAGTTGAAGTGTGGGAATGGGATACAAAAGAGAAGTTGCCAAAGATAGAAACTGCAGGTTTCATTAGCAGTTATGACTATATGGTGTCAATGATTCGTGAAGGATGGAGTAGAAAAGCTGAAGATCATTGGTACGATGATGATAGCGAATATGCAAAACGAGTTAAGATCGAGTTGAGTGTTATTAGAAGAACAGAGATGGCAGATTATTTTGTGATTGTAGCAGACTATATCAAGTACGCAAAAAATCACAATGTTCTTGTAGGTGCCGCTAGAGGGTCAAGCGCAGGCTCATTAGTTTGCTATCTTCTAGATATTACAAATATTGATCCGTTGAAGTTTAATTTGTTGTTTGAGAGATTTTTGAGTATGTCACGAAGTATGGCAATATATGATATGTCAGTGCCGACATTCAAAGAAGTTGAAGATAAAGCTGAGTTGTTTATGGGTGAAGATTTTGATGACTGGTCGAAAAACAAACTTATAGTAGATTAGAGGCATTATGGCTATTCCTGGTCTTTTTCCCTGTGATACGACTACACAAAATCGTATGTCAGTTGCGTCGCATGTTAGAAAGTACATTACTGATATTGTTGACAAGTACAAGAAATCTACTAGTGGTTATCTTAAAGACAATAATGGCTATCATAAAAATGAAAAGCGAGTTGAAGTACCGTGTATTAAGAGTCATAAATCAAAAGCCATTGCTAACGATTCTAGAATGATCTATCCAGATCGAAATACTGGTGTACTTTGCTGGTCGACGCCTAGATCTGATAGTTCTAAATTTGTTGAAATGGTTAATCTTGTCCGTAACGGATATGAAACCGGAAGACTTTCAGGGTCTACAGGAGTACAAGGCAGTACAGGATTACAGGGCAGTACAGGATTACAAGGCAGTACAGGATTAATGGGATTTACTGGAATACGAGGCAGTACAGGATTAATGGGATTTACTGGAATTTCAGGATATGCTGGATGTACTGGAATACAGGGCTTTTCAGGTATTGACATTAATAGAAAATTAGGACAATCCGGAGTATTACCAAAAATCGACTCTGACAAGTTCAAAGCTAGATATCAAGACTCGACAATTTATGGCAACGAAACTCTGCTGTAAAGTAATGCTAATAGTTGATAAAAATGTGACTGCTACTGAATTTGTGAATATTACGGGTCTTAAATCGACTAATTTTTGGTTTCAATACATTACTCAATTATTTTGTCTCAAATCTGTAATTTGTGAAAATTATGCAGAGTTAGTTAAACTTCTAGAACTGCAATTTACAGATGTTGTTAGACAACTTAATACATTTGATGTTACAGGAGATTCATTGATTAACAAACATGTATTTGTAGTTGATCGAAATGATATTGACGTCGATTTTAGTAAGCTGTCTTCTCGCAAAATCAAAGTTGTAACACTTGAAAATTAGAAAGAGACAAAAATGAAAGCATTACAGTATGATGTTACAGTTTATGAAAGTGACCTTGATTTGTCGCACGATATGGGACAAACCATCAAAGAAATTTATATTCCTGATGTGAATATAGCATTTAATGACAAGGGATTTTTGTTTGAGCCGACCAGTGAGCGCGCGATGGTAAATCCCATTGAAATTTATGTTGCTGATGTTGTGGTCAATATGTTAGTTGATTTTTTGAAAAAGAAAAAAGTCATTGATGAAATGCTGAAAGAAATAGTTTGGAAGTAATTCAGTAGTACAAAAAAGTATAGAAAGAATCATGGACATCACTAAACTAGACTATATTCAATATCTTTGTGAAAGAAAATTGAAGGAATTGTCATTAGACAATGATCCTCAATACGTGCAGCAACTTGAACGCGAATTAACAAATATTGATGTTCAAGACATTCAAGGTTATGTTATTGACTTGATCAAAAACAAAACAAAAATTGACAAACATGGCTCGTTAATCTATTACTTGCTAGATATTTCAGAATCTGATCCTATTAAGAATAAGATACCTATCAGAATCAAAAAGCAGTCTTCATTTCCAGACATTGACTCTGACTTTAGCATGAATGAACGTGAAGAAGTAGTCAAATACTTTATTAACAGATATGGTAGTGACCACGTTGCAGCTATTGGTTCTTATGGCCAAATGAAAATGAAAATGGTTATGAGAGACATAGCTCGAATTTTTGATGTAGACTTGAATGACACAAATGAAGTTGTTAAAAATCTTGGTGATGATGTTGACGCAATGACAGAAGAAGAATTTGATACTGCAATCGCAAGAGAACCCGGTGAAGATGGTTTCAGAAATGATCTGTATGAAATAAGAAAGTACCTTGAACGATATCCTCAAGTTCGTGAAGTGTTATTCAAACTCAAAGGTCAATTGCGACATCTTACAAAACATCCTGCAGGTGTAGTTGCAACTCCGACAAAAATTGATGAGACAATACCGTTAATGAGACATAAAGGTGATCTCATAACAAGTTGGGTTGATGGTATTACTAGAAAAGACTTACAGTCTTCAGGTTTCATTAAGTTCGATATTTTAGGACTGAAAACGCTAACAATCATAAAAGAGATATTAGACTTGATACGGTTGCGAAAGTTGTATAACAAAGAAGCTGACTTTAGTCTTGAGTCAATTGACAGAGGACAAATTACTTCTTTGTTGTATGAAGAATTTTCAAGTAAGTTGCCGTTAGATGGTAATGAAGTCATATACGATAGATTTCGTCATACTGATACAAATGGTATTTTCCAGTTTGAATGTATTGCAGGCGATTCTTGGATTGGAAATTATCGAATAAGAGAATTGTATAGAGATTTTGAAGATAAGTCTGTTCATAAAATTGGTTGTGTTGATTTTAAGCGTAAGAAGAAAGTTCGACAAACAATTCATGCAATGAAAGAGCAGGTCAAAGAAGTTTATAGAGTTACGGTTGACCATGACAATAAATGTCTTGAGTCAACTTTAGTGCATGAATACTATACACCTCAAGGTTTCAAGAAATTGTCTGATTTGAAAGTCGGTGACAAAGTACTAATTGATCAACAAAGGTGTAGAACTCAATATTACTGTAATGTTTATGATAAGACAATAGATTCAAAGGGTATTGGAGCTGACTGTAAGAAGTGTATTTGCGAAGGTAAAAGAACATGTAAGCCTCAAGTGTTAAGTCAATTTAGGTTTTTCAAGAAAAGGTATGTGTTTGTACCGATATTGCGAATTGATTTTGTTGGTGAGAAAACAGTGTATGATATTGGGTTTACAAATAAGCAACATCACAATTATGTCGCAAATGGATTTGTTGTACATAATAGTAATTTGATGAAGTCATTATTGAAAGAGATCAGGCCGACAACATTTAATGATATTACTAGTGCAACTGCTTTGGGTCGGCCAGGACCATTAGATATGGGTATGCATCATGAGTATGCTGCTCGTAAGAATGGTAAGTCGTTCGATTTTGGATCGCCATTGATTGAAAGATGTTTGAAGGATAGTTTTGGTATATTAGTATATCAAGAAGATGTAATGAGGTTGTGCAATGTAGTGGCAGGATTTCCATTAGATTTGACTGATACTGTTCGTAAGAATTTGATGAAGTCTATTAGAGACAAAGATGCAAAAGACAAAGAAGCCAAGCAACGAAAAGAAATTCACGAGAAATTCATCAATGGTTGTGTTGAACGAGGCCTTAAAGCTGAAATAGCTGAATCATGGTGGCAAAGTTGTGTGTCATTTGCACGCTACGGATTCAATAAATCACATGCAGTAGCATACACAGTTCTTAGTTATCAAATGATGTGGTTTAAGATTTATTATCCTTTGGAGTTTTATGTAGTGTTGCTAACAAATTCGCTGAAAGAGAAATTCACTGATTATTTTTCAGAGATTATGGGAAAGAATATCAGTATTGTACCGGCTGATATTAATAGGTCAAAAGAGGGATTCACGATAAATGGTGAAGAGAATAGTATCATGTTTGGTTTGGGTCACATTATGGGTGTAGGTCCCACAGTGATAGATGTTATTATGAGGACACAGCCGTTTACATCATTTGGTGATTTTTGGGAGAAGACGTCACAGATAAAGAAGGTCGGTAAGTCAGCGATGTTAGCTTTGATAAGTGCTCATGCATTCGATTGTTTTGGTACGCAGAATGAGATATTAGAGAGGTACTATAAAGACTTAAGAGGAGATAATAAATGGGAACGTGATGTTGACTATGATGACCGTAAGTATGAACATGAGCAATTTGTAGAGTCATATAGTTTAGATTGGCGAACAAAATTGTCTGATATGCATAAGGAAGAAGTTGGACGGTTAAATGCAAAGACATTGACAAGATTGACACAACCAAAAGTTAATATGAAGCTGACTGTGTGGGGAATAATTACTAGTATAATACCAAGAATTAGTAAAAGTAATAAAAACTTTTACTATGTCATTTTGACAGATTCAAAATTCAACATAGTAAAAGTACGATTGCCTTGCTATAATCGAAGGTGTCAAACAGCTTTTGTATGGAATCATATTACTAATAAATATAAAAAGGCACCAGTTGAAGAAATCGTTAAACTTAACAATATAATCGTTGGAGATGTAGAAACAAGTGAATATATGGGTAGAATTTTTATAGATTTACTTGATGTTTGTTGCATTGGCAATGTATATGAGAAAACAGCTGAACAAGAACAAAGACTCGCAAAATACGATGAAATAGCAAAAGAAATTTAAGAGAAAAATATTACTTTTGCTGTCTTGATATTGGCTCTTTCCCATTCAATTTCTGAGACATGTAAGTTGAAAGTCAATTCACTAAATTGATCTCAAAATGTTAATAGAATGTTTATAACCTTATTGCTGTGCGTCTGCGTCTGAGCAATGGTAACCACAACTTCTGAGATCATGGCGTTATCATTCGTAAACAACAAAGTTGAGCGACGTAAGCACATGTTCCTAGAGCATAGAAAAAATCGGCACAGACAGATGAATATGAGCTTTCATACAGCTGACAAACTTATATAGCAGAGTTTCTTGCAGTGCAAAGCAACTGCTAAACTATTTCACCGAGAAGGCACTGTCAAGAACTTATGTTCTTAATACAAGAAAAGCTGTGAATGTTATATAGAGTTTGTACCAATTTGCGGCAGGTACTAAATGAACAACAATACTTGCTTAAACTTGCGAGGTATTCTATACAAGAAGACCATCAAACATGTTTATGAGCATGTAACAGACTCTTTTTTCAGGAGGTAATTATATTATTCGTATCTCGGTAAGTGAAATTTACACTCAATGCTAATAAATGTCGGTGAATTGATGATATCGATATCTATCTAAAATCTCTAATCAAATACAGACTAATCCAAAAGTAAAACTTCGACGGATTTCGGCATACTATTAGACTATGAACGGTAAGCAAGGCAAAGCTCAAGATTCTTTCAAGGTTATTTTGTCAGTTAGACAAGAGACTCTTGAAATTGATATTGACCACAAATTGCATATTCCGTCAATAGACGTATTGACGCCCGCAAAGGCATGTAACATGATGGCTGAAAATCCGTCATTGCATGCAAGATGGAACGTAATGGCAAATGAAGCAGCTGTTGATTATGATAGAGAGAAAATGGAATTTGAAGTTTGGTGCAAGCAACAGTCAAAACATTATAGAGAAGAGTTGGCTGATCAATTGGGCGGTAAGAGAGTAACTGATAAAATGGTTGAAGAAGCAGTAATGACCGATCCAGAGTATATGAGAAAGTATCGTCAGTCATTAGAGAAAAAGAAAGATTCTTTGAATATTAGATCTGTTGCTTTTGGTTTTGGTGAACGTGGTGAAAGACTCGTCAATATAGTATCAATGATGAAGTCAGAAAAACCGACATCTGGTGTTAGAAGTCGAGATGATGATGAAAGTGATAAAAAAGCGTTTACAGATGACGATGAACGTTAACATCAACAAAGGAGAAGTTAATGGGTGCTGAAGAACATGCCTCAAATCCTTGGGCAAAAGAGTACGAAGAGAATGCTCCAAGAAAGCGGTCAGACATTTTGGGTATGGTGTGGAAACAGGGTGATCACACACTTCGTATTTTGCCGAATCCAAAGGGCGGATTACCATTTGTTAAGTATACAGTGCACTGGATTCCGATGAAGACCAGTAAGAACAATCGTCCAATCATTCATGATGTGAAGTTTAAGTGTCCTGTGTGTGAGTTTGTTGGGTCACTTTGGAGTGAAGTTTATCGGTTAAAAGAAGAAGAGGACATGAATGATAAGTCACCTGAAGTCCAGAAGCTGATAAAACAGATTCAGACTTTCCGTGGCAAGAAGACGTATGACATGAATGTTCTTCATCGTGAAGATTACAAGACAGATGATGGAAAAATCAAGATCAAGCGATTGGTTGCAGGACCGACAATTTGGAAACCAATCATTGAACTTGGTAACAGTGCAAAGTGGGGCAATCCTTCAGCTCCAGGAGATAGAGGTTACGATCTTACTGTCACAGTTGATGGTGAGAAACTGAAGAGAGAGTATACGATATTGCCTGATTCTGAAAGAAAAGCACTGACTGAAGAAGAATTAGAAGTCATCAAGACTAAGGCTTATGACTTGACAAAGTTAAGAGTGTTTTCATCACCAAGTGATATGTTGGACATCATTGTTGATGCAAAACCTCCTCTTGATGGCATTAGCTTGAAGAAGCTAAAGAAGTTGATGAAGGGCGATGATGATGAAACAGCTGCAGAAGCTGATGCACCTGATGCTGAAGATGCTGAAGATGCTGAAGATCATGCTGACTCACATGATGAAGAGGCATCAGTACCTAAGAAAGCATCAAAGCCGCCAGTTGATGACGATGAAGATGAGACACCTCCCAAGAAGGCAGTAAAACCTGCAGATGATGAAGATGATGAAACTCCGGCATCTAAGAAGGCAAAGCCTGCAGATGATGAAGACGAAGATGTAAAAGAGCCTGATGATGAAGATGAAGTCGATAAAAAGAAAGCTGTTAAAGAATCTGAAAAAGATGCAGCAGCATTTTCAAGTGGTAAGACTGAAGAAGCAGCAGAAACTAGATCATTGTCTGACATGGATTGCCGCGGTACTTATGATCCTGAAGACATTGGTTGTCAAGATTGCTCGTTGTCAAGTGAGTGTAAGATGTTGAAGAAGGAATATAAGACAAAAGCTGCTGAACTTGAAGTTGACATTTCAAATATGTCAGCTGTTGAAATTGAAAAGGCTTTAGCAAAAGCAGCAGTGGCAAAGTCAGCGAAGCCTATGGGCAAGCAAGGCAAAGTAGGAAAACAAGGGCCTGCTGAAGAAGCCCCTGCAGCTGCAGTTACTGGCAAGCGCAAGCTGCCGTTCTAAATCAATCTTAACTAAATAGCGAGTGTACTAACCTGCACTCGCTATTTTTTTGAAAGGACATTATCATGGCTGATGAAGATGATGTTGTTGTGGCAGAAGTTGAAGAAGAGGAAGAAACCGGTGGCAAACAAAAGAAAACTACTCTTGTAACTGCTGCCTCCATTATTCAAAAGCGATTCGGTCGATCAATTGCGCCTTCTGGCAGTAAGTATAAGAGTTTGCCAGAGTCAATTTCGTCAGGATCAATTTTACTTGACAATTCAATGGGACCGTGTAAGGGATATCCTTTCGGCTCAGTAATTGAAGTTTTTGGCTGGGAAGGTGCAGGAAAAACTCTATTACTCTATTTGGCAATTGCTGAAGCACAAAGGAAATATGCTGATAGACCCTGCGTACTAATTGATGCTGAGCGACAATTCCAATTCCAAGCCAAGTGGGCTGCTTCAGTCGGTGTAGACATTGAGAAGTTGATTGTCATACCTGTATCTACAGCTGAAGAAGCATTTGATATCATGCATGCGTTAGTACTTGGTGAACATGAAGTTGACAAGAAGACTAATAAGGTCACTAAAGTCATTAGTCCTGGTAAGTATGCGATTATCGGAATTGATAGTGTAACACAGTTAGTTTCAACTGTTGATGCAACTAAAGGTATGGAAGAATCAAGACAAAGAGGTACCCAAGCTGTTGCTATTGGGTTGGGACTCAAGAAAGTTACATCTGCAATGGCAAGATCTGATGTTGATTCGAAGACCATACTGTTCTTCATCAATCAATTGAGGAAGAACCCAAACATGAAGTTTGGACAAAAGAATCCAGATTATCGAACAGGCGGTAATGCACTACCATTCTATGATACTATTGCTCTTAAGGTAGCAAAAGTTTGGGACTCGACTGTTCGAGATGATAATGGCATCATAGTATCACATGATGTTAAGGTTACTTTCGAGAAGAACAAGGCTGGTTCGATGCCTGAAGAAGCAATTGTGTTTACTTTGAGACATAATGGATTAGGCGTTGACAATCAGAAAGAGTTGTTTGATGTCGCTCTTATGAATGGATATTTGAAAGAGTTTGAGTTCACAAAAGATGATGGTAAAGTGGTTGTCCGGTACAATTTTGTAAATGAGAACGGTGAAAAGATGTATCCTGATATGAAAGATTTTGGTAAGAAGAAGTTTGAAGTGATATTGGAAGAGAGTCCTAAGATCAAAAGCAAAATTCTGGCACTGATTGAAGAAAAGAAGATATTTGTTAAGAAAGAGAATGTGAAAGAAGATGTGCCAGAATCAGCCATTGGTTCAGATGAAGATGAAGTAGATGCAATGACAAAAACTCCAGTTGAATCTGAGTCAGACGCTGACACAGAGACTGAGTCTGAGTCCGAAAGTAATGGAGAATCAAGAACAGAAAGAAGAGAACGAAAGCGTCTTGAACGTGAAAAGAAGCGATCACTCAGAATTTAGTCGTTGAGTGCGAGATCGGGAGCTAGTAAAATAGCTCCCCCTTTTTTGTAATAATACTTTATGAACGAAATTCAAGCTAGACGATATCATAATTCTGTTGAAGGTCGACGAAAATTTCAAGACATAGTAACGTCTGATACGCGAAAACTATTAGATGTCAAGTCTGTCCCTCGTAAACTATTATCAGCAGAAAAATTGCCAGATGGTACATTGTCAATATATAATGTTAGTAACGCAGTCTATATTCAATCGCATGATCCACTTGAAGTTAATACATCAACCCAACAGAGATTGTTCGTACCATTGTTTTCAATAGATTATAGATGTTCTATCAAGTTGTCAGGCAATGTCCAACAGCGATTTCTTACACT
>Ga0315273_10001216_pt1 | contig 29003 bp, 18 predicted proteins | sample YL17G02_0_MG_FD_205753 | JGI IMG/M metagenome (GOLD analysis project Ga0315273, IMG submission 205753) | Sediment microbial communities from Yellowstone Lake, YNP, Wyoming, USA - YL17G02_0 | ecosystem: Environmental > Aquatic > Freshwater > Lake > Sediment | place: USA: Wyoming | collected... | reverse complement strand
CGATCACTCGGTTGTGCCATGGTTACACCCCCTTTCTATCTTCATCGGGGGGCCGGTCGCCAACCACCCAAACCTCCGCGACCTCGCCCCCCGAGCCCCCCTCGCGGCGCCGGCAAAGCCGGCCGCCGCTCGGCTCTCACCTCCATCACTGCCACCCTCTACAGCTCACTTCTCGCGGCGATAGAACGGCGTCGGCACCACCTGCGCCGCCACGCCCTGGCCGCGAATCTCGATGTCGATCGTGGTTCCGGCGGTCGCCAGCGCGACCGGGACGTAGCCGAGCCCGAGCGCCTTGCCGAGCGTCGGCGCGTGTGTACCGGACGTGACCTCGCCGACGGCTTTGCCGTCCGCGAGAATCGGGTAGCCGTGGCGGGCGATCCCGCGTCCCTTCATCTCGAACCCGACGAGCCGCCGCGTTACGCCGGCGGCCTGCTGCCGGACCAGTGCGTCGCGCCCGAGGAACGGCCCTTTGTCCAGCTTGACGATCCACTCCAGGCCCGCCTCGAGGGGCGTCGTCGTGTCGTCGATGTCGTTGCCGTAGAGGTGCATGCACGCCTCGAAGCGGAGCGTGTCGCGGGCGCCGAGGCCACACGGCATGATCCCCGCCCCGGCCCCCACCGCGAGCAGGCGATCCCAGAGCGCGGGCGCCTTCTCGGGCGCCAGGTAGACCTCGAACCCGTCCTCGCCGGTGTAGCCGGTGCGGGCGATGATCGCCGGCACGCCGTCGACCTGCCCTTCGACGAAGCGGTAGTACTTGATCTCGGTGAGGTTTGCCGGGGTGAGCTGTTGCAGCACGGCGAGGGCGCGCGGCCCCTGCACGGCGATCTGCGCGAGCTCGTCCGAGCGGTTGACCACGCCGACGCCCTCGAACCCCGGCGCCTGGGCGCAGATGAAGGCGTAGTCCTTGTCGGCGTTCGACGCGTTGACCACCAGGAAGTACCTGTCGTCAGCCATCTTGTGGACGAGCAGATCATCGACGAAGGTGCCCCGCGGCGTCATCAGACCGGCGTACTGCGCCCGTCCGACGGCCAGCTTCGAAGCGTCGTTGCAGGTGACGAACTGCACCAGATCGAGCGCCCGCTTGCCCACGACCTCGATCTCGCCCATGTGGGAGACGTCAAACAGCCCGACTGCCGTGCGCACCGCGCGGTGCTCCTCCATTACGCCCCGGTACTGCACGGGCATTTCCCAACCGACGAACGACACCATCCGCGCACCCGCCTTGAGGTGGCAGTCGTACAGTGGCGTCCGCTTCAGCAATCCAGCGTCCATCCCGCTCCTCCCGGCGCCGCTGGCGCCGCTTGTGAAGGCTATCACCGCGCCCCGGCGAGCGGCAACCTCGCCGCCGTTTCGCCGCTCGAGGTCCGTGGCCGGCACGGGCCGCACGGCCCCCTGTCGTTCAGCGGCGGGGCAGGTGGGCGAGCAGCGAAAAGCCGCCGGGGAGGTCGCCGAACGGCTTCGCGAGACGAGAATCGAGGTCGTCGGCCGTGAGCGCGATGGCGACCAGCGCCGGGTCGACCGGGCGGCTGATGTCGCCGGGCGGCCAGCGGATCTCGAAGTAGAGGGCCGGGACCCGCGTCCAGCCGGTCTGGCCTACGCTGCCGAGGCGCTGACCGCGGGTCACGGACTGCCCGCGCTTGACCAAGACGTCGCGCAGATGCCCAAGGATGGTGAAGACCCCGCCGCCGTGATCGAGAACGACAACGGCGCCGAGTCGCGTCCACTCGTTGGCCTTGCGTTCCCGTACGGCGCCTGCGAAGACCACTCGACCCGCGCCCGGCGCGATGACCGGCTCGCCCAGCGGCGCCGCCAGCGTCGTCCCGTAGTGCGCCTCCTCGCGCCCCGTGAACGGCGAGGTGTGGAAGCCGAACTGCGCGACCTGCACCGCCCGCTCCTGCTTGACCGGCAGCGCGCTCGGCAGCGAAGTGAGCGGGCACGGTGCGGCCGCGCCGCCGCCCGCCAGCCCCCCGCCGACCCGCTCGAGCCGCGTACCACTCTCGGACAGCCAGCCGAGCAGCTCGCCGTCTCCGGAATCGGGCCCGGGCGGGCGCCCCAGCGAACCTCCCGCTGCCGGAATCGGGGCGCCGACCGCCCAGGCGAGCCGTCGCCCCCGCTGCGCCAGCACGTGGGTGCGGCGCGCCAACGTCAGCGCCGCCTCGCGCAGCCGCTCGCCGTCCGCCCGCAGGGTCTCGTTCTCGCGCCGGGCCGAGTCCACGCTGAAGCGCTGCAGCAGGCCGCGCAGGCCGAGCGGGATGATTCCCATGATGCCGAGCATGAGGAGCGTCGCGGCCGCGAGGCCGATGATCACGTTGCGCAGGCCGCGCCGCGTCAGCGTCACGCGACGCAAGCGACCGCCGCTGCCCGAGTGCCACTGCACCTCCCACAACGGGCCGCCGCCTACACCCACCGCAGCACCTCGGCCGGCTGCCAGCGCGCAACCCGCCGGGCCGGGAGCAGCGCCGCCACGATCACCTCGGCCACGCCGAGCGCCATCACGATGCCGAGGTCGCCCCAGCGCACGATGAAGGGAATGCGCTCGACCATGTAGATGCTCGCGATCTCCGCCGGAAACGACGGGATCCGGAGCGCCGTGAGCAACGCCGCCAGGCCGACGCCGGCCGCGATGCCGGCAAGGACGCCGGCGATCCCGAGGGCGCCCGCCGCAGCCAGCACGATGGCGCGCAGCAGCCCCGGCCGGCTGCCCAGGGCGATGAGGATGCCGAGCTGGCGCCGCTTCTCGGTGACCAGGACGACGAGCGACGACGCGACCTCGAACGCGCCGACCCCGACGACCAGCGACAGCAGGACGCCGAGGGAGATCTTCTGCCAGCGCAGCGCCGCGAACAGGTTGCGATTGGTCTCCTGCCAGGTGGTGACTAGCGCGGTCTTGCCGGCGGCCTTCTCGATCGGGCCCCGCAAACGCAAGGCCGCGTCGGGGTCGTGCAGCTCGATCTCGACGCCGTTGGCCCGAGCCGCAGCGACGCGCGCGGAGAGCGCCGTCAGCCGCACTGCCACCCAGCGGTCGTCGAGCTCGACGAGGCCGGTGTGGAAAACCCGCGCCACCCGCGCCGGGAGCATCTGCGGGGTGCGCCCGGCGATCATCAACTGGATCGACACCGCCGCCCCATCGGCGACGCCGAGCCGCCGCGCCAGGCCGGACCCGAGGGCGACGGGCAGCGGTCCGGCTGGCAGCGGCTGCTCGGGCGGCGCAAAGGCGCTGGAGAGGCCGCTGGCCTTGAGGGTGACCACCTCCGCCGTCGCGCCGTCGCGGCCGGCAAACAGCAACGCCGGCAGGTAGAGCACCTCGCCGACGGCGCGTACGCCGCGAACACGCTCGATCCTCTGCGCGACGGCGTGCGCCTCGGGCGCGGCCAACCCCGCGGGAAACATCGCCACCAGGTGGCCGCCACCCGCGAGGATCCCGGAACGCAGCGCCTCGGAGTAGCCGTTCATCAGCGCCAGCACGACGACCAGCGAGGCTATGCCGAGGGCCACCGCGACCAGCGCGGCCACGGCGCTGGTGCGCAGCAGCGCGGTGCCGCGTCGCTGCAGCAGTCGCGCCGCGAGGGTGACAGGCAGCAGCACGTCCGGATCATACCCCGTGCCGGTGGTCGGCGAGTGCGGCGGCGATCACGATCGCGACGCCGACGAGCAGCATGAGGAGGCTGTCGCGCAGCGCCCCGGTCCACGCGCACGTCGCCCACGTCGCCCCGACCAACCAACCCCACAACGTCAAGCAGGCGACAGGAGTCCCCTGTCCGCGCCCGCCGGCGGTCGCGCCGAGAATCGCCAGCGCGGCGCCGAGCCAGGGACCGGCCGAGACCACCATCGCCGCGCCGACGATGGCAAGGAGGATGCGGCTCGCACGACCCGCGGGTGCGAGGAGCTGGCGCAAACCCTCGCCCGCCAGCGCGGCGAGCCAGCCGCCGAGGAGCACCACGGCAAGCCAGGCCACGGCGCGAGCCTCAAGCCCCGCGACCTCGGCGCACCACGGGACCGGCTGCAGGCGCCCAGCGAGCAGACCTGCGGCGAGCGCGGCCGCCAGAACGGGACCGGCGGCGCGCCCGCGGCCGGCAGGGTAGTGGACGGCTGCCAGCGAAACTGCCGCGAGCGCCATCGCCACGATCGTCCCGAAGATCACCTCGCTCACCCACGGCCGGACGCCGGCCTCGAAGCGGCGGGCCGCCAGCGGCGTCATCAGCGGCAACGCGACGATCGTCACGGCGGCCGTCCAGCCCACGAGCCGGCGCCATCCGGAAGAGACCACGACCGGCAGGAGAACACGGCTGATCGCCCCGGCAAAGACGAGCCCGGCGAGCGCCGCACCCCAGAGAATGCCGCTCTCTCCCGGCGGCGCCGGGACGTGCCTCCCCGCGCGAAGTGCACCGATGACCCGCTCCTCGCCGACCAGCCAGTCGCGCCGCGCGAGGCGCTCGAGCGGTGCGGGCTCGCCCCTGACTCCGCCGGCGACGGTGAGCGCCGCCGCCCGCGAGAGCCGCGCTCCGGGAAGCCACGGCGCCGCGTCGAGCCACCAGCCGACCGCGTCCGAGGCGCCGTCCGGCACCCACGCCCACAGCAGCCACGCGCCGTGCGCCGGCTGCCAGACTATGCGCCAGCCGTCGGCGGCCCGCTCCCAACCCCGGACCCTGCCCCACACCACGCCGAGCGGCGGGATCGCCGCCTCGGCGACGGCCGCGGCGCTGCGCGGTGAGCGCGCCGCGCTTTCGGGGCGGATGGGGACCGGCGCCACGGCAGCGGCGACGAGCGCCAACCCGCCTGCCGCCACCGGGAGGAATCGTCTCACTCCCGCTCCCGGCGCAGCAGGATCAGGAGCGCGCCGAGTGCCACGACGCCGAATGCGACGGCGTCCCACGCGACACCGGCCGGGTATGCGAGCCGGTACACGATGCTGCCCAGCGTGGCCCGCGCCACGACGGCGCCACCAACGCCGGCGACGCGCGCGACGGCGACGAGGCCGAGCTGAATGACCAGCTCGACGCCGATCGCGGCCACCAGCGGCACGGAAGGCAACGGGTGGAAGAGGGCGCCGAGGCACGCTCCCGCGATCGCTGCGCCCCACCACCCAAGCACCGGGCCGAGCAGACCGGGGAACGCGCCGCGCAGCAGCGGCTCCTCGGCGAGCGCAGGGAACCAGGCGGCGCCGAGCAGGTGAGCGGGCGAGAGATCGTCCGGCAGCGCCGGAGTGCTCGGCATCCAACCGCCGAAGCCGTTGACCAGCATCGGGCCGACAAGCGCAATCGCCGCCAGCGCGATGCCGGCCGGCGCCCCCCATGCCGGGCGCGATCGTGGCAGGAACGCCCACGTGGGCAGCAGGGCGACGACCCCCGCGGTCACCAGGCCCTGCACCGCGAGCACCTCTGCAGGCTCGCCGGCAAGCCAGCCGCAGCCGGCGGCCAGCGCTCCGACGAGCACGCCGCGGGCGACCCGAAGCGGCTCGTGGTACGCCATCGCCTCGACCCCGGCGAGGAGCATGCCGACGGCGAGGATCGCAACACCCACCAGGCCCGCGAGCCGCAGCTCCTTGAGCTCGGCGATTCGCCCCATCACCACGCCGAGATCGGTGCCGAGCGGGTGCACCCGGTGCCGTACCGTGATCGGCGTCGACCCGGCCAGCTCCATCTCGAGCTCGCGCCGCCAGCCGGACGGGACGATGTTGCCGGCGTCGAGGTAACGAGCGCGGTGCCAGGTGTGCCCGGCCTCCCGCCATGTCTGGCTGTGCTCCCACCGCCACGCCGACGGCTGCTGGACCACGGCCGCCAGCGTACGGTCGAACAGCTCCTTGGCGGCCGTCGGGTAGAGATCGGGCCCGGGGTTGGTCGGCGCCGGCCGGCGCACGGACAAGAGCACGCCGTCGACGGCGACCACCGCCTCGCCGCCCCCGGCGAACGTCACCCGCCAGCGCAGCGCGCCACCCTCGCCCTGCGCCAGATCGGTGCCGGCCGGACCGGGGCGCGAGCGCTCGAGAGCCCACGCGAGCGCATGATTGCCCTCGAGCTGGACCGTCGGGTCACCGGCCGCGACGTAGCCGAGCTGACGCAGCGCCCCGCGCGCCAGCGTCTCGGCGCGGGCGGCGCCCCCGACCCCGCGCCCGAGCGCCAGTGCGACGGCGGCGAGCGCGATCACGCCGGCGGCGAGCCATCGCGTCCACCATCCCTGCCGAAACATCGCAGCGAGTCTACACTGCGCCCGGTGACCAGCCCGCGCTTCCGCCTGCTGCCGCACACCGCGGACGTCCGCCTCGCGGTCTGGGGCATGAACGAGACCGACCTACTGCGCAACGCCGTGACAGGCGCACTCACCTGTGCCCTCGACGGGCCACCGCGGGGCTCGCCGGTGCGGTTGCACGCGGTCGACCGCTGGCCCGACGACCTCTCGGCCCGCCTCGTCCGCACCGTCAACGAGGCGTTGTTCCTGCTCTACGTGCGGCGCGAGGTCGCTCTCGACGTGCACCTGGGCGACGAGGGCGCGGCGCTCGCTGTCGCGCCGCTGCCCGAGGGATGCGTGCCCGTCGTCGAGATCAAGGCGGCGACGTTCCACGCCCTCGAGGTCGTCCGGCAGCCGAGGCTGCGGGCGGTGATCACGATGGATCTCTAGGATCGGGAACCGGGGACCGGGGACCGTTCCCCCGCCCGCCCGAGACCTACTGCAGCGGGAGCTCCGGGAGAGCGGACGGGGGCGCGAGGAGCAGCGCTGGGTCGACGCGGGCGCCGTGCCAGCGCACCGCGAAGTGCAGGTGCGGCCCGGTGACGCGTCCGGTGGCGCCTACCGCTCCGATCACCTGGCCGCGCTTCACCCCGTCACCGTCCTTGACCGCGATTTCGCTGAGGTGCATGTACACGGTGACCAGGCCGCCGTGGTCGAGGTAGATCGACTGTCCGCCGAAGAAGTGCTCCGCAGCGAGAACCACCCGTCCATCGGCCGCGGCCAACACCGGCGTGCCGGTCACGGCCGGGTAGTCGGCGCCGCCGTGCGGCGACCGGGGCTCGCCGTTGAAGACGCGGCGCGCGCCGAACCGGCCGCCCTTTGGCAGATCGACGAGCGGGGCGCCGAGCGGCAGCGCAAAGCGCGTTGCACCTTCGAGCGGCCAGAGCGCCTCGATCTGCTTGCTCTCGCGTGCCGAGCGCTCCTGATCGGCGGGCGAGAGGTGGACCATGCGGTCGTCCACCTCGAGGCGCTGCTCGGCGTAGGGGTAGGAGCCCACCGTCACCGTCACGGACTCGCCGCGGCCGAAACGCGTGCGCTCCAGGCGCACCGTCCCCGTCGCCAGCAGGTCGATCGGGAAGAAGCACGTGTCCCCTGCCGGCGCCCACGAACGCCCGGCGACGGCGCAGGCCGTCACCCCGCCCCCCCCCCAGCGCACCACGCCGCCTGGCCGCACATCCGCAGCCGGCGACGGCGTCGCGGTCGCGACGGCGATGGCGGCGAGAGCCGGAAGCAGGGCACGAGCGCTCACCCGCAGATGATAGCGCCCGCGGCCGGCGTTTCGCGCGCGGTCCCCGGTAGACTACGCGCGTGACGGCGCTGCTCGGTCTCGGCGGGCTGTTCCTGGCGGCGGTGCTGGCCGGCGCGGTGAACTCCGTGGCCGGGGGCGGCAGCCTGATCTCGTTTCCGGCGCTGGTCGCGTTCGGCCAGCCCGCTATCCTGGCTAACGCCACCAATACCGCCGCGCTGTGGCCGGGCACGCTGTCGAGCGCGCTCGCCTACCGCCGCGACACCGAGCTGCACAAGGACCTGCTCCTCACCCTGCTGCTCCCCAGCGTCCTCGGCGGCCTGCTCGGCGCGTTCGTCCTCGTCATCACGCCGCCGCGGCTGTTCGACCGCGTCGTGCCGTTCCTGGTGCTGTTCGCGACGCTCCTGTTCGCCGGGCGCGACGTGATCGCGAAGGCCACGGGGCAGCACGCCGACGAGAAGGAACGCGTCACCTCGGGTGCGCGCGTCGGCGGGTTCTTCTTCCAGCTCTTCGTCGCCACCTACGGCGGCTACTTCGGGGCTGGGATCGGCATCCTGATGCTCGGATCGCTGTCGGCGATGGGGCTGCGCGACATCCACCGCATGAACGGTCTGAAGACGATCCTCGGCACGCTGATCAACGTCATCGCGTTCGTCTTCCTCGCGCTCAAGGGGCTGGTGGTCTGGCGCCTGGCCGCGCTGATGGCGGTCGGGGCGATCCTCGGCGGCTGGATCGGCGCCCGTACAGCCATGCGCGTCGACCAACGCTGGCTGCGCGCCGGCGTGATCGCGATCGGCGTCGTTGTCTCCGCCTGGCTGTTCCTGAAACACTGAGTGCCGTAACGTCGCCGACGGCAATCCCGGCGGCACGGGGAGGTCTCCTGGCTGTGGTGGAGCCGCGTCGCGCTCTTTTCGTCCGCTTTGTCCCAACGTGTGCCTCGAAGTACGATGTGGCCATGGGTAGCGGAAGGCGCAAGCACGGCAGGGGCTTTGGCCGCGGGCAACCTCCGACTGGGACGTCCGGAACGCAGACCGCCCGGCTGCGCCGCGCGCTCGGGCCCGCAGCGTTGATCCTCGCGCTGACGTTCGTGGTCTATGCGCCTGCGATGCGGGCCGGATTCATCTGGGACGACGACGTCTACATCACCGCCAACCCGCTCCTCGAGAGCCTCCCCGGGCTGCGCGACATCTGGCTGCGGCCGGGCGCGACGATGCAGTACTACCCGCTCGCCTTCACCACGCTGTGGGTCGAGCATCACCTGTGGGGGGACAATCCGGCCGGCTACCACCTGGTCAACATTGCCCTGCACGGCGCCTGCGCGGTGCTCCTGTGGATGCTGCTGCTCGGGCTCGGCGTGCGTGGCGCCTGGCTGGCCGCGGCGATCTTCGCCGTCCATCCGGTGCTCGTGGAGTCGGTCGCGTGGTGCGCCGAGCTGAAGAACGTCCAGTCGGGCGTGCTCTACCTCCTGTGTCTGCTCGCCTACTTCCGGGCCAGCCCCCCTGAGGACGAGCCCGCGCCGCCCGCCGGCCGGCAGTGGGGCCTCTACGCCCTGGCGCTGCTGCTGTTCGGCGCGGCGCTGCTGACCAAGCCGGCCGCCGTCGCCCTGCCGCTCGTGATTCTCCTGATCGTCTGGTGGAGACGCGGGCGGGTCGGGACGGCCGACGCCCTGCGGGTCGCACCGATGCTGGCGATGGGCCTCGCCATGGGGCTGATCACAATCTACGCGGAGAAGGAGTTCAGCGCGGCGGGGTGGGACGCGTCGCTGCTCGAGCGAGGTCTGGTCGCCGGCAGGGCGCTCGCTTTCTACGCCGGCAAGCTCCTCTGGCCGGCCCCGCTCGCCAGCATCTACCCGCGCTGGGAGGTCAGCGCCGCCGTGTGGTGGCAGTACCTCTTCCCCGCCGCCGTCGTTGCTGCGCTGGCGGCTCTCTGGCTGATGCGCGTGCGACTGGGACGCGGCCCGCTGGCCGCCGCGCTCGCGTTCGTCCTCCTCGCCGCCCCGGCGATTGGGTTCTTCGACGTCGCCTACTTTCAATACTCGTTCGTCGCCGACCACTTCCAGTACCACGCCGCACCGGCGCTGATCGCCATCTTCGCCGCCGCCGTCGCTTTCCTCGACGGGCGCCTGCGGACCCGCGCGCTCGGCGTCGGCGTCACAGTCGCGCGCGTGCTGCTGGTGCTGGCGCTGGGCGTCCTGACCTCACGCCACGCCACCGTCTTCGCGAGCGAGAGGTCACGGTGCCTCGACACCATCGCCAAGAACCCCCGCGCCTGGGTGGCGATGGAGAGCCTCGGCATGGCGCTGGCCGCGGAGGGGAAGCCGCGCGAGGCGATCAGGCTCTACGAGCAGGCGCTGCGCATCAAGCCCGACTACGCCGATGCGCACAACAACCTGGGTGTGGCCCTCGCCTCGCTACGCGAGATGAAGGCGGCGTCCCGCGAGTTCCGGGAGGCGCTGCGGATCTCGCCCGATTCCGCCCAGGCCCACGAAAACCTGGCCAGGAATCTGGAGCTCGACGGGAATCCTGAGGACGCCATCTGGCACTTCCGTGAGGTGGTCCGCATCAGGCCGCGACACGCTGGCGCCCGCGTGAGCCTGGGTAATGCGCTCGTCGGTCACGGCAGCTACGAGGAGGCGATCGAGCAGTTTCAGCGGGCGCTCGCGCTCGACCCCGGGAACCCGGCTGCGCGCAACGGCCTCGATCGGGCTCTCAGGCTTCAACGCACCCGCCGGCCTCCCGACACCCGCTAGCAGGCTCGCAGTAACCGTGTACCATAGGTGGCAGGCAACGTGGTGTTGAGCTCAACTCAGCACCATGGGGCTGGCCGAACGCCGGGCGAAATCGGGGTCTGGGTCACCGCCTCGGATCGCGCTTTGCGGAGCGGCCGCCACCGGGGGGATGCCATGACGATCCGCGCCGCTTACGGTTTCGAGTCCCGCAAAGACCTCGTGCTCCTGCTTGCCATCGGTGTCGGGCTCGCGGCACTCTCGCCGCTCCCGGCCGCGGGCCAGCAGGTCGATGCAACACAATCCATGGTCGGGCTGCACCCGGCGCACCGCCACCTCCACGGGCAGACGATCGATTTCGCGATCTCGTCGGTGACGCCGGCGGGATCCGTCGAGGTCGGGCACAGCGGCTCGGCCGCGGTGGTCATCACCCGGACGGGCGGCCACACGGCGGCGATCACGCTCGGGGTCGCGAGCAACGCCGACGGAATCACGGGCAGCGGGACGATCGCGTCCGGAGTCAACAGCGGCTCGCTGACCATCACCGTGCCTCTTGCCGCGGCGGCGGGCACCCACGCGCTGACGCTCGACGCGTCCGATGGAATCCGGACGCACTCGATGCTCTTCAATCTCACCGTGACGGTCGTGCCGGCGGTCATCAACAGCTTCACGGCCACCCCGCCAACCGTATCTCCCGGGCAGCAGTCGACGCTGGCCTACTCCTTCACGGGCGGCACGGGCAGCATCGACAACGGAGTGGGCAGCGTGACCAGCGGCGGGACGACCATCGTCACGCCCGCGGCCACGACGACCTACACGCTGACCGTGACCCCTGCGTCCGGGCCGACCGTCCAGCGGCAGGCGACCGTGACCGTCGCGACGGGCAACCCGACGATGTCCTCGTCGCGCGCCTTCCACACCGAGACGCTGCTGCTCAACGGCAAGGTCCTGCTCGCCGGTGGCCTGAGCGCGCCGTTGAGCTTCACAACGACGGCGACCGCCGATCTCTACAACCCGGCCTCGGGACTGCTCAACCCCACCGGCTCTCTCGGAACCGCACGGTGGTTGCACACCGCCACGCTGCTCAACAACGGCAAGGTGCTCATCGTCGGCGGCTTCGTCAGCAAGTACGACGGCACGACCGCGGCCGAGCTGTACGACCCGGCCACCGGCCTGTTCACGCCGACCTCCGGCCCGCTCCACTACCCGCGCGGCGGACACACCGCCACGCTGCTCCCCTCCGGCGACGTGCTCATCGTCGGCGGCTACAGCGGCAGGACCAATGACCTCGCCAACTACCCCGCCGTCTGCGAGGTCTACAACCCGGTCAGCAACTTCTTCCGCGACTCGGGCTCGCTCAACTCCAAGCGCGGCGCCCACCGGGCCACCCCGATCTACAACGCCAGCTTCCCGGTGGCAGCGCAGTCGGCGGAGCACGCCGACGCCCTGGAGAACCGCGTCCTGATCTCCGGCGGGTACTCCGCCAACGGCTTCGTCACCAGCCTGGAGTGGTACTACGTCGCCTCGGACAGCTTCGTGACGCTGAGCGTCGGCATCATCAACGGCCGGGCTTTCCACACCGCCGTGCTCCTGCCCAACAACAAGGTGTTGCTCGCCGGCGGCGGCAACTCCGCCAGCTTCCCCATAGGCACCACGACGAGCGCCGAGCTCTACGACGTCGCCGGCAACACCAGCGCGCTGACCGGCTCGCTCACCTCCACCAGGGCGGCGCACACCTCGACGCTGGTCGGGGGCAAGGTGCTGGTCTTCGGCGGCGTGACAGGCTATGCCGGTATCTTCGGGGGCGCGATCTACGCGAGCGTCGAGTCGTACGACCCCGTGACCGGGGTGTTCACCACGCTCGGCACTGCGATGACGGCGGGCCGCGCGTTCCACACGGGCACCTTGCTCGGCAACGGCAAGATCCTGCTCGCCGGCGGACTCAACATCGGTGTCAGCAACTACGTCCTGAACACCGTGGAGCAGTACACGCCACCGGCGCCGTAGCAGGAACACTGCGTCCGCGACCGCACTCCGGAACCCGGCGGCCGCTGCTCAGCGAGCAGCGGCCGTGCTGCTGGCGCCGGTGATCGCCAGCGTCGCGCCGGCGGAGTAGGCGTTGAACTCGGGCGCGTACATGCTCTGCACCGTCGCCGGGGCGACCTTGAAGGTGCCGGCCACCGCCGCGCGCAGGCGGTACGCGAACGGGTACTCGCCGACCGGGAGCTGCTCGAAGAAGAAGTTCGTCCCCGAGTCGCGCACCTCCTCATACCAGCCGATCCCGAGCTTCCACTTGAACTCCGAGGTCAGCGACACCGGCTCGCATCCGGCCGGGCGCGGGTCGCGCAGGTGCACGTACTCCGCCTCGTGCTTGGTGCGGAGCGAGAGCTGCACCTCGATCTCGTCGCCCACCCCAATCACCGCGCCCTCCGCGAGCGGCTTGAGCACGAACCCCTTGGCGGTCTGCTCGCGCTTGAAGTAGCGGCGCGACACGCCGAAGAAGTCGCCGCGCTCCTCCTCCGGCATCTTCTCGGTCGAGAAGTTCCACGTCGCCGACGCGAAGGCGAATCCCTTGCCGCCCTTCTCGACGACGATCGTCGAGCTGGTCTTCGGGTCGATGTCCGGCCCCTTGACGACGACCTGCGTGGCCTTCCCCGTGTACGCGTCCGGCTCGAACACGAAGCTCTCGTGCCGCGAGCCGATCGTCACCTCGGCGGTCTCGCGCACCCCGAGCGCGCCCTCGGCCTTGAGGTAATGGGTCAGCGAGTAGAGCACCTCGGCGGTGGCGCGCGTCGACTTCCAGTGGTTGAGCTTCTTGTTGAGCAGCAGCCACTGGACCAGACCGTCGCGATGCGGGTCCTTTGGCGACAGCTCGGTCAGCGTGCGCAGCGCGAACGCGTGCGTCTCGATGACGACGTGAACGTCATCAAGCGCCTAGGTCTGTACGCATACAACCATGGGGCGCCGATCGGCGAAGCGGGCACGGTGCCCTGCCGTCGCCGGAAAAGACCTACTTACGGCCCCAGACGATCGGCGCAGCGTGGGGTGAGCTTCTCGTTCTGACGCGAGCGCGGAGCCTCCCGCTTACTCCAGTTTCCTTGCGGGCGGGGCCGATCAAGCGGCCTTGCGCGGAGTCTTCTCGGCCCGGGGTGCGTGCAGCTCGCCCGCCACCCGGCCTGAAGACCGTCGATCTGCCTTGGTCTGCCCTGAGGGCCAGGCTACGGCGACGCCGCGATTGACAGGATGAGCCGGCCGAGGGGCGGGAGGAAACCCGCCGCACATGGTGCCGGTCTCGTGCCTGCGGACAGCGGCCCGCCGAGCACTGCCGCACCAGTGAGAAGACACACCTTGTAGTTGCCCTCACCCATCGCTGGGAACGAGAAGTGCCGCGATTTCACGTCAACCGGCTCGCCATTCGTGCTGGCCCAAGAGAACAGCAGCGAGGCTTCAAGAAGAAAAGCGTCCCACTGGAGGTAGAGGCGAGGCCCTGAGGGGTCGTCCCACACCAGCGGTGCCGGAAGGTCCACCTCGAGGGCCCCTCCGTAGCGCACCATGCCGACCGTCAACGCGGTCGGACCCTCCACGTGCAACGCCGCCGCCTGCAGCGCGTATCCGGTGGCCATGAAGACGGCGTCCCAGTCCCGCGACGCCGCAGGGGCCTCCAGCCGAGCCGTCCCGCTGCCGTCGGTCGTTCCCTGAGGAATGATCATCACCTGTAGCGGCCGCGGCAGCAGGAAGACCATGGCCCCCGGAACGGGCTCTCCGCCCTCGCCTGCCACGTGCACCACCACGTCGGTGCTGCGCACAAGTACGAGGCGGATAGGTGCGGGCTCGCCATGTTCCGGCACAGCCACCACCTGGATGGCCGAGCTGCGGGGGCCGCTCGGCGTGACGTCCCTGGCGCTCACCCGTGCCAGCCCTATCGCGACCCCGGCGAACTCGAACTCGCCTGCCGCGTCGCTGGGGACCCTGGATGGCGGCGTCATCGTCGCATCGACGGCCTGCACCGTGGCGCCTTCCACCGGGGCGCCTGCCTCGTCGACGACGGTTCCGTGCAGGCGGGTGTCCGGCAGGTGCACCTCGACATCCGCGAAGCCCAGGCTCGGGGATAGTTTGACCTCCACCGAGGGAAGGGTGCGGTGCAACCGCGGCTGCTCGGCCTCAACCTCGACACGCCATTGACCCTGACGCGGCAACACGCCATCGAACCGGCCGTCGTCTCCAGAGACCATCGGCACCCTCACCAACGCGCGGTGGCCGCCGAAGGACAACTCGGCGGCCAACGGGCGGTCGCCGAGCAAGGCACGCCCCCGTACCGGGACGAGCTGCGGCTCCAGCTCCACCGGTGCCGAGATCGGGGTCAGGTCGAACACCCGCTCCATGAACGGGGCGCCCGCGCTGTCGTGGAGCACGGCGCGGTACGTCCCCACCGGAATCCCCTGGCGCCGGACGCGACCGTCCGCATCCACTGGTGTCGTGAACAGCGGGTTCACCTCGTCGCGCGCCGACTGCAGCGCCTGCACCTCGACCGCCCACGGCTTCTCGTAGACGTCGCGCGGTGGGCGAACCGCCACGACGAGCTCGGCGGGCCGTTCGAGGACGATAGCGTGGCGCAGGCTCGCTTCGGTCCTTTCGCGCACCTCCATCGGAGGCAGACGCGTCGCCGCAAAACCTGGCGCTTTGGCCTCGATCTCGTAGAGGCCGGGAGCGATGCCGTCGAAGGCGAAGAAGCCGCGGTCGTCGATCGTGGTCGATTCGGCGCGGGCTCTGCCGCGCGGCAGCTCGGCGAGCGGTGGGACGCCCGCGCTGACCGGGGTCAGCGTGACGGTGCATTTTCCGGGCTCGGCCGGACCTTCGGCGCTGGTGACGAAACCGATCAGCGAGGCCCCGGGTTGCAGGGAGACAGGGCCCAGTTCGAGCACTCCCCGGGCCGGCAGCGACCTCGCCCAGTAGAAGTGGGAAATGAAGCTTCGAGCCCGCAGCTTGAGGTCGAGACGGGCAGCGGGCAACGCGCAGGAGAATCTCGCGTCCCCTACCGCGCAGACGACCTCACCACTGGGCTCGGGTGACCCGCCGGGGAGCACGACCGTTCCGTCGGGGCGCAGGCGCGGCTGGACAGGCGCGCCGAAACGCAGGCTCAGCTCGGACGGGAGGCTCTCTCCGTGCGGGACCTCGAGCGTCCCCTCCAAACGCGACTCGGGCCAAATATCCAGCGCGGCCTCCGCTCCCGCGCCGGCGACGTACACGGGGACGGTCCGGCCCCACCAGCCCGGAGCCCTGACGGACAGCTCCCACACCTCCTTGGCGGCCAGGGGCAGAGTCACCGTACCCGGGCCTGAGAGACGCACCTCCACGGGCGTGGTCTCGGCGCGCTCGCGGCCGCCCACCGGTACCGCGTACAGCAGGCCGGCGACCGAGCAGCCTTGCGGCGCTACCTCGTGACAGCGCAAAGTAACCTGGACCGGCGCGGCCGCCGCTGCGGTCGCAATCATCGACCAGAAAAGGACTGACAGCACCATGAGGGCCTCTTTCCGAGCAGTCTACGCTGACTCCCGAACTCCCACTGGCCACCGCGGGAGGGTACCGCGAGAGGCAAGGCCGGTCCGTGACCATGAAAGCCTCCCGCTTAAGGAACTGCTATCGCGCGTAGCACACGTCATTGTTGTGTCCACAATGACCGATCTGCTCGTAGCAGTAGGTCCAACCCTGCTCGCCTTGGGCGCCCTGAGTTTCGCAGACCCAGCCCACGCCGAGATAGTAGTGGCAGAACCAACACAGTCCTTGTACCGACGTCGGGGCCAAGAGCGCCGACGCGGCAACCGCGATCGCCAGGAACTTACGGAACTTTGACATTGTTGTGCCTCCTTGGAACTACTGTCATTACTATACCTTCACAGTCCTCCTGTCTGTGATGGTGGTCACCGCAGAGTCTACTGCCGCGCCTTCCCTCCGGCAGCTTTGGCGCTTCAACTCCACCCACGAAGCCGAGGCGGGTTCGCGGCTGGTGCCGGCTGAAGCGAGCTCATGACCGTTACTTCTACTTCCATCCGGACCTAACGCCGCGAGCAGTCGCGCCGTCGTCCCGCCGGCCACGGGTGCTCGCGGGGAAGCTGGTCGGGAGGACGCCGTGAGGCAGGTATCGATGTGGCGGATGAGGTCGTTGATGTACCGCACCACGAACTCTCCCGCGAGATTCGGATCGTGGATGGCGACGGCATCCAGGGTCTCCGCGTGGTGACTCAAGGAGTCGCCGCCGATGCTGGAGCCGAGGTCGAACATGAGCGCGGCAAGGGAGTCGCTGCCGGTGCGGATCACGTGCAGCGCAATCGCCAGGAAACGGTTCCCCGAAGCCTCCGCGAGGGCCTCATGAAAGGGCCAGTCCCTGGGTCGCTCCGTCCCCCCCGCCTTGAGATTGTCCCTGCGTGCGGCGAAGATCCTGCGGAGCAGAGCCAACTGTTCCGGCTGCGCCTTCACCGCCGCGAGCCGCGCGATCTCGCGCTCCATCGGCGGCCGCGCCAACATGGCCTGACGCAACTCGTCGAGAGTCCTGCAGCCCACCGCCAGCAATCCCTCCCTGCCCCGCTCGGGTACAACACCCACGGCTTCGTCTCGGCCTGTCGCGACCTCGAGATCACTCCTCACATCGCTCGCAACCACCATCGCACGCACCGCTCGGCGATCGACGGTACCACCACCCGGCATCCCGGCTACGGGTCCAGCTTTGTCGTCCGTCGCCGCATCGAGCAGGTGTTCGGTTGGCTCAAGACCTGCGCTGGGCTCAGGAAGGCTCGCTTCAAAGGCCGCGAGCCCATCGGCCTCTCCGCTCAGCTCGCCGCCGCCACCTACAACCTGCTACGGATCGCTCGTCTTACCGAACCGCTCCTTGCCTGAGGAGATCAGCACAACGGCAACTCCTGCTACACGAAGAGCCAATAAACCCCGCAGTCAACCCTGACTACGGCTCTCGCAGAGCGCTCGTCACGGCCCGACACCCGCTCACTTTTCCTCTATCGTCCTGGGGACCCCGGCCATCGCCATCAAACGGCCTTCTTCAGCACCGTGCTAGGCGCCGCGTCTCCCAGCGTCTGCCGGCGCCACTCCTCGTATTCGCTGAAGTTGCCAGCAGTGGGTCGCCGCTGCGGCTCGTCAACGCGAAGCGGCGCCGATCGCCATCGTCGCGCCGGCCGAATAGGCGTTGAACTCGGGCGCGTACATGCTCTGCACCGTCGCCGGGGCGACCTTGAAGGTGCCGGCGATCGCCGCGCGCAGGCGGTACGCGAACGGGTACTCGCCGACCGGGAGCTGCTCGAAGAAGAAGTTCGTCCCCGAGTCGCGCACCTCCTCATACCAGCCGATCCCGAGGCTCCACTTGAACTGTGAGGTCAGCGACACCGGCTCGCATCCGGCCGGGCGCGGGTCGCGCAGGTGCACGTACTCCGCCTCGTGCTTGGTGCGGAGCGAAAGTTGCACCTCGATCTCGTCCCCCACCGCGATCGCGGTGCCTTCGGCGAGCGGCTTGAGCACGAACCCCTTCGGCGTCTGCTCGCGCTTGAAGTAGCGCCGCGACACGCCGAAGAAGTCGCCACGCTCCTCCTCCGGCATTTTCTCGGTGGAAAAGTTCCACGTCGCCGACGCGAAGGCGAATCCCTTGCCGCTCTTCTCGACGACGATCGTCGAGCTGGTCTTCGGGTCGATGTCGGGCCCGTTGACCACGACCTGCGTGGCCTTCCCGGTGTACTTGTCCGGCTCGAATACGAAGCTCTCGTGCCGCGAGCCGATCGTCACCTCGGCGGTCTCGCGCACCCCGAGCGCGCCCTCGGCCTTCAGGTAGTGGGTCAGCGAGTAGAGCACCTCGGCGGTGGCGCGCGTCGACTTCCAGTGATTGAGCTTCTTGTTGAGCAGCAGCCACTGGACGAGGCCGTCGCGGCGCGGGTCATTCGGCGACAGCTCGGTCAGCGTGCGCAGCGCGAACGCGTGCGTCTCGATGGTGTCGTTGTACCAGAGCCAGGAGCGGTCCTCCTGCGCCCAGAACGTGCCTTCGTCCTGCGTCGTCTTCGCCGAGTCCATGACGCTGTCGAACACCAGCTTGGCGTCGGCGGCGCGGCGCGAGCGCTGCAGGGTGAGCGCCAGCATCCCCTTGAGGTACGGCTGATGCTGCCTCCAGTGCTTGAAGGTGAACTCGAGGATCTGCGCGCGCTCGGCAGCGGTGAGCGCGTCGCCCATCCACTCGGGGTCGGGGTAGCAGCCGGCGACGTAGTTCAGGAAGGTGAGGAACTCCCAGCAGCAGTCGTCCTTCACCATGTGCTGCACGTACTCCTCGCGAAAGTGGCCGGCGAGGTAGGCCCAGCCGCGCTGCACCATGTCCTTCGGCACGTCGACGCCGAACTCGGAGGCCTTGGCGAAGCCGTACATGATGTAGAGCGTCATGTACGGCGACGGCGGGCCGCCCGCCCACCACGGGAAGCCGCCGCTGGCCGTCTGCGCCTTGCGCAGCTTGGCCAGCGCGCTCTCGCGCTGCGCCCGGGCGATCCGCGGGTCGAGGACGTTGACGATGGCGTTGTCGCCGGCGTCACCGCCGCGCGACTCGACGAGCCACGGCGTCTCCTCGAGCGCCATCGCACGGTTGGGATCGGGGCGGTCGAAGCGCTCGAGCGGCGTCTCGCGCGCCGAGAACTCCTTCGCCATCCTCGCCACCGCCGGGTACTGGCCGTACAGACCGGTGAGGATGCCGGTCGAGACGAACCGGTTGAGCGTCTGCTCGGTGCACTCGTAGGGGTACTGCACGAGGTACGGCAGCGCCGACAGCACGCTGTAGAAGAGCTGCGTGTCGAGCGTGACCACCAGCGAGTCGTTGACCAGCGTCGGGTCGCCGCCTGCGGCGAGATCGGCGAACGTCATGGTGCGCCGGGAGCCGTCGCGCAGCGTCACGAAGCGTGACTGGGCCAGGTGCATACGCCCCGGCAGCACGGGCAGCGGCCGCAGCTCGCCGTCGGAGTACTCCCCGGCGACGCCGACGACCTTGAACGCCACCGTTCCGACCCGGCGCGGCGCAGTCACCGTGAACGTCAGGTTGGTGCCGCCCCCGGCGGGGACGTCGAAGGTGCGGGTGGCCGCACCGGGAGCGAGCCCGAAGTCGGCGAGCACGCTCCGCTCCGTGTCGGGGTCGATGACGTCGAAGGTGAGCGTGCCCGAGAGCGGCTTGTCGGAGGCGTTGTTGACCACCACCTTGAGCTCCGCGACGTCGCCCTCGCGCAGGAAGCGCGGCAGGTACGGGCGGACCATCAGCTCCTTGACGCTCCTCGTCTCCTTGTGCGCGGAGCCGGCCGCGAGGTCGCGGGTGAACGCGTGCGCCCACACGTTCCAGCTCGTCACCGAGTCGGGCACGGTGAACTCGATGGCCGCACTTCCGTCCGCCCCGGTGAGGAGCTGAGGCGTCCAGAACGCAGTCTCGGCGAACTCACTGCGCAGCTCCGTCGCCGCGGGCGGCGCCTCGGCGGGCGCCGCGGTCCGCGCGACCTTGTCCGCCTCCCGCGCATCGGACACGCCGCCGGCGACACCGCCGACGCCGGCCTTCTCCTCGGCGACGTTGGCGGCCGCCATCGGCGCCGCCTGCGCGAGCATCTCGCCGCGCGCCGACTTGAACATCATCCGCCCGCGGGCGCCGGGTCCGCCGATACCGTAATTGTCGTAGAACTTGAGGCGATCGCCGATGAGCGACGGGTACGACGGCGGCGACGGGAAGCTCCCCTCGCTCCACACCGGCGACGACTGCCCGAGGCTCGAGCCGCCCGCCGGGAACCACATGCGCGACGGGTACAGCGACAGCGGGTTGGGCGGGGTGTGCGGCGCAAAGATGTCGAGGCTGCGGTCGTACATGTAGGCGAGCAGCTCGGCGCCGCCGGCCTCGACCGGCTTGCCGGCCGGGTCCTTGACGGTGATGCGCCACGTCTCCTTGCCGCCCGGGCGAATGCGGTCGCGGAAGGTGGAGAACGAGACCGCAAGCTGCTTGTTGTCCCACGGCACGCTGACGCTGCGGTCGATCTGGATGAGCTGGTGGTCGCGCTCCGCGGTCAGGCGGACGGCAAAGCCGCCGCGCTGCGCCTCGCCGACCGGGATCTCGATCACGCCGCCCTCCGCCGCGTTCAGCCGCCGCCTCTCGACCACCGAGCCCGCCCGGCAGATGTCGAGCAGCAGCGGCTGCTCGCCGAGGCCCGAGTGGACGAACAGCCGCGCGGTGCCGCCCACCTTCACCGAGGGCGCCTCGACCAGCAGCACCGCCGGCAGCGCCAACGACGTGCGCGCGCCGACGACGACGAGCTCCTGGGCGGTGGTGAAGGCGCGGCCGAAGTCGTCGGTGGTGCGATAGCGGAGGCGGTAGGCGCCGGCCCGCAGGTCGCCCAGGCGCACCGTCGCAACGCCCGCCTGGTCGTGAGTGAGCTTCCCGCTCCCCCTCTGGACCCCGTCCTTCCAGTCGCGCATCACGGCCTCAGGCGAGTAGCGCGTCTCCCAGCGCGGGCGCAACGCGTCGCCGGGTGTCCGGAAGGCGACGGGATCGTCCGGTGCCGGGACCGCCTCGTCGGCAGGGAGTACGGCCGTCGCCGGCTGCGCGAGCACCGTGAGCGTCCACTCGCCGGCGCCGGGTCGCGGCGTGCCGTCGAGGTCTGCGCGGCGGATCGTCACGGCCGTCTCGGCGCCCTCGCGGATGAAGGCCGTGTCGGTCTCGATCCGCGCCTCGACGGCGACGAAGCCGAGCCGGAACGAGCGCTCCGCCGTGCGCGTTTCGCCGCCCTCGTCGGTGACGTCGGCGGTCACGGCGTAGCGGTAGGTCACGCCGCTGTCCTTGGCAGCCTTGCGCTCGTCCGCCTCCGGGGTGAAGGCGACAGTGAACGTGCCGTCCGGCTGCAGCTCGGAGGTGCCGGCCGCCACCGTCTGCGCCTTCCCGGTCGGCGCGGGCTTCCACCAGAAGTAGTCCCACCACCACGGGTACTGCGCCTCGCGCTGCACCCGCCAGCGCACGCTGCCGCTGACCACCGGCAGCCCGAAGTAGTAGCGCGCCTCGCCGCTGAGCGTCGCCGGCCGGTTGAGCCGCAGCGGCGCGGTCGGATCCTTGAAGCTCGTCTCGAACGTCGGCCGCTTGTACTCCTCCACCCGCACCGTCGCGTCGCCGCCGATCGACGCCCGCACGCTCCACTGCCCGAGGACGCGCCCCGCCGGGACGGCGAACTCGCCGGCGGCCGAGCCGAACTCGTTGGTGGTGACCGGAGCCGAGGCCACCTCCTCGCCGTTGCCGTCGTGCAGCGTGACGGTCACGCCGGCGGCCGGCAGCACGCGGTAGCGCGCCGCCTTGCCGCCGCGGTACGCCACGATCTTCCAGAGCAGCTTCTGCTGCGGGCGGTAGACGCTGCGATCGGTGAAGACGAGCGCCGCGCTGGTGTCGCGTTCGCGGTCCTGCGGCGAGAGCCACAGGCCGTCGGGATCGACCGCGAGGTCGCCGCCGTGCTGCGCCAGCACGAAGTGCGGCGCGCCCGCGAAGCCGGGCCGGAACGGGAAGCGCGCCTCGCCGTCCGCGGCGGTGACCACGCTCGCCGCTTCGTGGTGACCCTTCTGCCAGTCGAAGCGGTACAGCGACACGCGGGCGCCGGCAATTGGCTTGCCGGTGGCGCCCGACACCGCGGTGATCGTCGCGCTGCCGTCGGCGTCGCGCCGCGTCAGCAGCACGAGGTCGGTGAGCACGAAGTTGACCGCCATGCGCCGGTTGTCGCCACCGGCCAAACCGCGGCCCGCCGAGGCGGCGACCACGTACAGTCCGGGCGTCGTCATCGGCGGCGTCACGAAGGTGCGGTGCGAGTCGTAGTCCGGCGTCTCCGGCAGCTCTACCGTCCACGACGCCACCGGCGTTTGAGTGCGGACGATCTCCTCGATCTCACGCCACGCCGGCAGCAGGTTGTAGTCCTTCGCGGTCTCGACTCGCTTGACCAGGTCGACGGCGTACGCGCGGAGGTACAGCCGCGCAACGTTCTTGTGGGTGACCGCGAGCGAGCGCTTGCCGGGTCCGTCGCTGGCCATCACCGCGATCGAGAAGTCGGGCTGCTCGATGCCGCCGATGATCGCGCGGCAGCGCTGCGCGCCGACCGAATCGGGGTACGCGTCCGCACCCTTCCGGGCGATGGCGCGGGCGCGGACGAAGCGGTCAGCCCCGACGCCGTCGCGGGTCAGCTCGGCCAGCAGCGACGTCCCCATCGACCACCACGGACCGCGCTCGCCCTCCAGGCGCTTGGAGAGCGCGCCGCGGATCGCGTCCCGGTCCGCGTCCTCGGTGAACGAGGCGTTGAGGCGGCGGATGCGCTCCAGGTACGCCTCGAGCGCGGCCTCGCGGTCGCCGGCCTTGGCGTGCCACGTCTCGAGGTCGTCGAGGATCCCGCACAGCTTCATCATCGGGTGAACCGAAGCGTCGCCGAGAGCCGCCGCCTCGACCGAGCCGGCGTGCCCATTGAGCAGCCTGGAGAGGTCGAGCCGGTACAGCTCGTTGGAGTCCTCCGGCGACCACAGCGACGTGTCCCCAAGCAGCTCGACGAACAGGTACGACACCGCGTCGCGCAGCGTGTCGCGGATCCCGGGCGGGTAGTTGTTGGGCTCGACGTACTCCGCGAGCTCGGAGACTTTTTCGCGTCCGAGCGTCTCGCGCTGCGCCCACACCTCGGCGTAGGCGGCGACCGCGCGAGCGACGATCTCGTCCCTGGTCCAGCTCTTGAGGTCGACGGCCGCGCGCGACTCCACCTTCTCGCGCTGGTTGATCTCCCAGGAGTACGCCTGCAGGTAGGTGACAAGCGAGCGCCCGAAGAACAGGTTGAGCACCGCCTGCGAGCGCGGGTCGGACGGCCACGGCTGCTCCTTGAGGAAGCGCACCGCGGTCTCGTAGCCGTGCAGGCCGATGCGGAGCTGCACCTCGCTGACGAGGCCGCGCGTCCAGCCGGCGTTGTCGCCGGCCGCCTGCGCCGCCGCACGCAGGTCGCCCGCCACCTTCGCCGCCTCCTCGAGCTTCTGCTCGCCGACCAGGCGGTCGATCTCCTTCCAGCGATCCGCTGCGATCACCGTGCCTCCCTCCGGCCGCGTCACCTGCGTTTGAGGCGCCGGCGCCGCGCCGGAGCCGTTCGCCCGCACGACCAGCACGGCGAGCAGTGCGAGCACGACGGCGCCCGGCAGAGCTCCCCGTCCCATCACCCGCCGCCACCGCCGTCCCTGGCTCATCGTCGCCTCCCGGTGCAACTTCGCTCGCGGTACTTGGACCATTGTAGGCGGCGAATGTTCCGTGGCCCGTCGCCCGTGAAGACAGGAGGGAGCTCGCGCTCGGTCTCGCCGCACCGCGAGGCGGGGAGAGGAAACCGACAGGAGCCCCGTACGCTCCGGGGGCCGGTAGGCCGAGCGACATACAATTATCGATTACCATGGCGCGAGAGCCCGCCTCCCCGTCCGCCAGCGTCACACCCGAAGCCGCACTGGGCGCTTGGCCGCGGTCGCGCACTTTCGGACCGTGGCTCTGGCTAGCCGGCGTCGTGGTCGGCGCGCTGGCGACCGTCGCCGCTCTGCCCCTCGCGTATCAGGCGCCTGAGCTCATCGTCGTTCTCGATCGACCGGGGCGCGGCGCCGACGCGAACCGCCTCCTCCTCGTCGGACAAATCGTCGCCGCCGCGTTGGCGGTGATTGTGGTCGCAACCGCGATGGCCATCCGCGTTCGGCGCGGTGCTGCCGCGCTGCGGGCGGCAAGCACGGCGTTCCTGCTGCGCCTCTCGGCCTATCTCGCCTTCGCGGTCCTGGTCGCCATGACGGCGGCGGACCCGGGCAGCCGCTTCGACGAGCGACCGGAGGTTGCCGCCGCGATTGGCGCGGTCGTCTGGCTCGGGCTGCTGCTCGTCCTCGCCGGGATCGTCCTGGTGAGACCGCGGCTGCTCGCGGCGCCGGCGAGGCACTGGGCGCGCACGCTCGACCTCGCCGCCTTTAACCTGCTCGCCGTCGTGGTGGCGACGGAGGCGATGCTGGCGATCCTGCCCCGCCTGTCGAGCAGCCCTTTGCTGCAGTTCGACCCGATCCTCGGGTCCGCCGACGCCCGCCACGTCGATGAGACCCTTCGCCGTTTCCGCCTGCGCCCGCACGTGCAGTTCTTCGACGGAACAGCCAACAGCGGCGGCTATGTCGACGACGAGTTCTTCGTCGCCGGGCCGGACGACTTCGTGGCCGCCGTGATCGCCGACTCCTTCGGCGTCGGCGTCGTCGCACCCCGCTTCAACTTCGTGGCCGAGATCGAGCGGCGGCTGCAGCAATCCCTTGCCGGACGGTACCGGCGAATCGCCGCGCACGACTTCGGCGTGGCGGCCGCCGACTTCCCCGAGTACCACCGGATCCTCGTCACCGAGGCCCTGCCCACCAAGCCCGCCGTCGTTGTCCTCTGCGTGTTCGTCGGCAACGATCTGTCGCGGCGGCTCCGCACCCCGGGCCCGGTGTCGTTCGCCGTGTTGCGGAACTGGCGGACCTACCAGCTCGGGCGACGTCTCTGGCGCCTCGCGGCCGAGCGCGGGCTGCCGCTCCTCCCGGGCTCGCGGACGCCTGCGCCAGCGGGCCGGCTGCCCAGGAGCGGCACCCTAACCAACGACGACGACCTGCCGCTGCGGCCCCGGCCGCTGTTTCTCGACATCGAGCGACAGCGGCTCGAGATCTGCAACACCGCGAGCCGCAGCACCGAGCTCGACTACCAGGCCGCGCGGCAGGCGCTGCGGCGGTTTCGCGAGACCGCCGGGGACATGCTGCTCGTGGCGCTCATCCCCGACGAGCTCCAGGTGAACGACGGGCTCTGGGCCGAGCTTCTGGCGCTGACCGAGACGCCGCTCGCCTATGACCAGATGTACCCGCAGCAGCGGCTGCTCTCCTCCTGCCGGGAGCTCGGGGTCGACGTGGTCGATCTCCTGCCGGCGCTCGCGGAAGCGCAGAGGTCGGGCGCCACCTACCGGCCCAACGACACCCACTGGAGCCGGCACGGCAACGCCGTCGCCGGCCAGGTCATCGCCGACGCGATCTTGCGCCGGGAGAACACCGCGACGCCGGCAGGCCGTTGACGAGCCGCTCCCCCACAACGCGCTATCTCAACTGGTTGCGGCCTGCCGGAACGTCATAGCGGGTGAATTTCGGCGCGCTGAACCTGCCTACCAGAGTCGGGCTGCCACGCTCCGCGCAGCGGAGCGGCGCTGCCGCCAGTGGGCCGGATGCAAGGAGACCGAGCCGGCCCGCGACGACGCGTACTTGATGTACGCGAGGAGCGAGGTCGGCGAAGGGCGACGCCGCAGACGGTCCGCTGCCGGCAGCGCCCCGTGGGAAGAGGAGAGACCTCCGAATTGGCGAGGGGCGGGCTGCACGCAGTGCAGCCAGGGTGCGAGCGGCGAGCCCCGCGGGAGCGAAGCTCCCAACGGGCTCGCTGCGAGCGCCCGTAGCGCCGCGCCAGTGGCGCCCGCCCCTTACTCCAACCTCAGCCGAGCTTGGCGGCCGCGCTCTGGAGCGCCGGGACGTGATGCAGGCTCTCCCAGGTGAACTCGGGCTCGCTGCGGCCGAAGTGCCCGTAGCTGGCGGTGATGCGGTAGATGGGGCGCAGCAGGTCGAGCTCCTTGATGATGCCGCGCGGCGTCAGCGGGAACACCTCGCGGACGACCTTGGTGAGCCGCTCGTCGGGGATGACGCCGCTACCGAATGTGTCGACCATGATCGAGACCGGGTCGGCGACGCCGATGGCGTAGGCGAGCTGCACCAACGCCTCCTGCGCGAGCCCCGCGCCGACGATGTTCTTGGCGACGTGGCGGGCCATGTAGGTGGCCGAGCGGTCGACCTTGGTCGGGTCCTTGCCGGAGAACGCGCCGCCCCCGTGCGGCGCCCAGCCGCCGTAGGTGTCGACGATGATCTTGCGCCCGGTCATGCCGGTGTCGGACTGCGGCCCGCCGATGACGAACTTGCCGGTCGGGTTGACCAGGAAGCGGGTGTCGGCGTCGACCAGCTCCTTCGGCAGCACCGCCAGGCCGACCTTCTCGATGATCTCGGCGCGCGCCGCATCGGTGATCCGCTCGCCGGTCGCGTCGAGGATGTCGTCGGTGTGCTGGCTCGAGATCACCACGGTGTCTATGCGATGCGGGCGTCCCTCGCGGTACTCGACCGTGACCTGCGACTTGCCGTCGGGGCCGAGGTAGGGCAGCAACGCCGAGCGGCGCACCTCGGCGAGGCGCCGCGTGAGCTTGTGCGCCAGTGTGATCGGCATGGGCATCAGCTCGGCGGTCTCGCTGCAGGCGTAGCCGACCATCAGCCCCTGGTCGCCGGCGCCGCCGGTGTCGACGCCCTGCGCGATGTCGGGCGACTGGCGGCCGATCGCGTTGAGGATGCCGCAGGTGGCGTGGTTGAAGCCGTACTTGGCGTCGGTGTAGCCGATGTCGCGAATCAGGCCGCGCACCAGCTCACCGACGTCGACCCAGCAGTTGGTGGTGATCTCCCCGCCGACGACCACGAGGCCGACGGTGATGAACGTCTCGCACGCCACCCGGCCCTTCTTGTCGCAGTCGAGCACCGCGTCGAGCACGGCGTCGGAGATCTGGTCGCACACCTTGTCCGGGTGCCCCTCGGTCACCGACTCGGACGTGAAAACGTGAACGCCTCGGGAGTTCATGGTTCCTCCATGCTTCGCCCTGCGGGCTGGAAACAGAACATCGTGGACGAGAAGCGACCGGCGCCGCGCCTCATTCCGTGAGCTCCTTGCCGGCCACCGGCGCCCTTGTCGGATCGAGAAGGCGGCGGGCACGCTCGCGCAGCCGACCCACCTCGAGCGAGTACAGCGTGGCGCGCTCGCCTTCCAGGTGCCTGAGCTGGTGCTTACGGAACGCGAGCTGCACCAGCAGCCGCGCGAGGGCGCGGCGCTCGTCACGCCGCGGCCACCAGGAGGCGCGAATGCGCCGCCAGTACCACGGCACGACCTCAATCACCCACTCCGGCAGCACGCCGAGGGTGGCTTCCTCCGCGAGCTCGCGGCGGCTCACGCGCACCTCGACTATGACCGCCACCGTCGCCGCGACTGCGAAAGCGACGACGAGCACGATCATCCCGACCCAGATCCGCCCGGCCGCCGCGGCAGCCAGCCGCGCTCCGACGAGGACGGTCACTCCGGCGCCGGCGCCGACGGCGACCGCCGGAATGCGCCAGCGCCAGCGCCGCAGCAATCGAGCCCACGCGACCGTCAGGCCGATCACGACCCCGGCGACGATCGGCAGCAGCGCGGTGACGACGAGCTCCCCGCCCTCGACCACCGGAGCGCTCTCGGCGAGCAGCCAGCCGGCCGGCAGGGCGCAGCCGACTCCCGCGGCAACGCCGAAGATGACACCGTCCAGGAGGGTCTCGACCCGCCACCGCGCCAGCAGGAAGACCAGCACCGCGAGCAGGAGGACCACCAGCCGCGCCGCGTCCGCGACGTCGCCGGGCAGCCGCTCCGCGGCCAGAGAGGACAGCGGCATCGCCGGACCCACCGCGCGCCAGCCGCTTCCCGCCGCGGACGGCCACCGCGCGGCGAGCAACAGTCCCGCCGCCGAGGACATGGCGAACACCGCGATGAACCGCGACAACGGGAGGAGCCGGAAGCGGTCGACCCACCAGACGAGGTACGCGACCGGCAGCAGGAGCACCGGCGCCGCCACGGCGAGGCCCAAGCCTACGCTCATCGCAGCACCAGCTCGCCGTCGTGCAGTCCGTGCTGCGCGAAGTACAGCCGGGCCTGCTCGGTGTCCTTGCGGATCTGCGTCACCAGCTCGACGCTCGACGGGAAAACACGCTCGTCGCGCAGTCGCCGGAAGAAGAACAGGCGCACCTCCTCGCGGTAGACGTCGGCAACGAAGTCGAGCACGTGGCTCTCTACGGTGATGTGGTAGTTCTCGTAAATGGTGGGACGCACGCCGATGTTGGTCGCCGACGGGAAGACGCGGCCGAACGACGGGATCTGCAGCCCGGTGACGTAGACGCCATGCGCCGGAATCAGCTCGTTGTCGACGCCGACGTTGATGGTCGGAAAACCGAGGCGCCGCCCCATGCGCTCGCCCCGGTAGACGTTGCCGTCGACGAAGCAGACGCGGCCGAGCAGGCGTGCCGCTTCCTCGACACGGCCGTGCGCCACCTCGCGCCGCACGCGTGTCGACGAGATTGCTTCGCCGCCGTCGAAAAGCGGCTCGACGCCCGTCACCGTGAATCCGAGCTCCCCTCCGAGCCGGCGCAGCAGCTCCACGTCGCCCAGCCTCTTGGCGCCGAAGCGGAAGTTGCTGCCGAGGCGGATCTCGCGCGGCGCCAGGCGCCGGACCAGGAACTCGCGGGTGAACTCCTCGGCGGTGGTGGCGGCGAGGCGGCTGTCGAAACCGAGCTCCACCAGCGTGTCCACCCCGCATCGCGAGAGCAGTTGCGCGCGTTGCGCCGGCGTCGCCAGCAGGCGCAGCCCGGAGACGGGGCGCAGCACCTTTTCCGGGTGCGGCTCGAAGGTGAGCGCGACCGCCGGGACGCCAAGCTCGCGAGCGCGCGCGACCGCCCCCTTGATCAGCATCTGGTGACCGCGGTGGACACCGTCGAAGTTGCCGATCGTGACCACCCCGCCGTGAGGCAGGTCCGAGCTGGGGGTGGGGTTGCGCACGACTTCCATGTGTCTATCGGCTGCGGGGGGTCCGGCGACCGCCCGCCCGCGCCCCCCGCGCGAGCGCCGGCAAAGCCGGACGCTCGCTTGTCTCGCCCCCGTTGCCACCCGCCCACCCG
>Ga0315273_10001214_pt1 | contig 29024 bp, 38 predicted proteins | sample YL17G02_0_MG_FD_205753 | JGI IMG/M metagenome (GOLD analysis project Ga0315273, IMG submission 205753) | Sediment microbial communities from Yellowstone Lake, YNP, Wyoming, USA - YL17G02_0 | ecosystem: Environmental > Aquatic > Freshwater > Lake > Sediment | place: USA: Wyoming | collected... | reverse complement strand
TCAGGTTGAAGAGGTTCGGGACCAAGCGGCGGCCCTACTACCGCATCGTGGTGACGGACTCGCGCAGCCCGCGCGACGGCCGGACCATTGAGGAAGTCGGCTTTTACCACCCGATCGAGATTGCCGAAAAGCAGATCGCCGTCAAGGAGGATCGCATCCGGGAATGGCTGTCCAAGGGCGCCCGGCCCAGCGACACGGTCAGGAAGCTGCTGAACAACATCAATTTCCGCATCGCCTGAGGAGTCGGCCGTGGAGAAAGAGCTGGTGGAGTACATCGCCAAATCCCTGGTGGACGACCCCGGCGGGGTGGCCGTGAACGTGATCGAGGGGGAGAAGTCGACCATCCTCGAACTGAAGGTGTCGGAAGGGGATATCGGCAAGGTCATCGGCAAGCACGGGCGAATCGCCAAGGCGGTGCGCACCATCCTGAGCGCCGCCTCTTCCAAGAGCGGCAAGAGGGTCGTTTTCGAGATCCTGGATTGACGGAGCGTCTGGCGACGGGCCTGATCCTAGGCTCCCATGGCGTGCACGGCTTTCTAAAAGTAAGGAGCCTGTCCGGCGAGGACGAGCATTTCTACAGGCTGCGCCGGCTGTTCGTACGCAGGGGGGAGGAATTCCTCCCATACGCGGTGGAAGAGGTCAAGGGGCGGGGAGGGCATCTCGCGCTCAAGCTGGCCGGCGTGTCCACCCCCGAGCAGGCCTCCGCCTTGCGAGGCCTGGAGATCTGGGTCGACCGTCAGGACGCCAGCCCTCTCGGGGAGGGGGAGTATTACCTGGTCGACCTCTGCCGGTGCCGGCTGTATCGTGAAAGTGAGGATCTGGGCCGGGTGGTCAGTATATGCGCGGCGGGGCCCGCGGACCTGCTGGAGGTGGAGGGCAGGGAAGGACGCCGTTTCCTGGTGCCTTTTTCCGGGAGCTTCCTGGAAGAGGTAGACGTGGCCAGGCAGCGGATCACGGTCAGGGAGGACTTCGAGCTCCCGTGATCTTTCACATCCTGACGCTTTTCCCGGAGGTTTTCGAGGGCTACCGCCAGGCTTCGATCCTCGGCCGCGCCGCGGGGCAGGGCCAGGTGGAGTTGCGCCTCATCAACATCCGGGATTACGCGCACGACCGGCACCGGACCTGCGACGACTACACCTACGGGGGCGGCGCGGGAATGGTGTTGAAGCCTGCGCCGCTGGCCGAGGCGCTGCGCTCGATCCCCGTTGTGCGGGGGCGGGCTGAGGGCGGGGGCGCGCGGGTCGTCTACCTGACCCCGTCCGGCAGGCTGTGGAGCCAGGCGCTGGCTGAAGAGGCGGCGCGCGAGAGCCAGATCGTGCTGCTGTGCGGCCGCTACGAGGGCATCGATCAGAGGATCGTCGATGCCTTCGTGACCGACGAGATCTCGGTCGGCGACTACGTGCTCGCGGGCGGCGAAGTGGCCGCCATGGTTCTGGTGGACACGGTGGTGCGGCTGGTGGAGGGGGTTATCAAAGCGCAATCCCTGGCGGAGGAGAGCTTCCGGCGGGGATTGCTGGAGTACCCCCAGTACACGCGCCCGGCGGAGTTTGAAGGACGCCGCGTGCCCGAGGTGCTGCTCGGGGGCGATCACGCCCGGATTGAGCGCTGGCGCCTGGAGCAGAGCGTGGCCCGGACGATGCGCTACCGGCCGGAGCTGCTCCGGGACACGGGATTGGCCCCGGAAGTGGCGGCCGTTGTGGGCGAGATGCGACAAAGAGGAGTGGGAGTGGAACATGGACAAGATTAAAGCCATCGAAGCGGAGTACACCCGCAGCGACCTGCCGGCCTTCGACTCGGGGGACACCCTGCGGGTGTACTACAAGATCATCGAGGGCAAGACCGAGCGTGTACAGGTGTTCGAGGGCCTGTGCATCGCCAGGAAGCGGTCGGGTGGGCGGAAGACCTTTACCGTGCGCAAGATCTCCTACGGAGTCGGCGTGGAGAGGATCTTCCCGCTGGCTTCCCCGCGCATCCAAAAAATCGAGGTCACGCGCCACGGCAAGGTGCGGCGGGCCAAGCTCTACTACATCCGCGACCGCGTGGGCAAGGCCGCCAAGGTCGAAGAGCTGATCAAGAAAAAAGAGAGCTGAAACAGGCTATGCTCGCCGGCCCGCAGCCCTTCAGCATCCGCCTGGACAGGCCCTCAGGGCTTTCCTTTCCGTTGGGCGCTCTGGTGAGCGTGAAGGTGCTGGAGCGCCTCGCCGGGGGCAGGTGGTCCGTGGGAGTCCAGGGGCGGGTGCTTTCGGCCTTCGCCGAGGTGGAGCTCTCGCCGGGCGAGCGCCTGCTGGCACGCGTCTCCAGGGCCGGCGGGCGGATCACCCTCCGCGTCCTGGGCCCGGCCGCGCAGCCCGCGGGCGAAACACCGGTCTCTGCGCAGGGAGTGGACCGCGTGCTCGCGGCCTTCCTGGCGGCGGGCCTGAAGCTCCGCCAGGATTCGGTTGAAAAGGTGAGGCGGCTGCTGGAGCGGCTGCGCCTCGCGCCGCAGCGTTTCGCGCGGCTGGCGGCGTTGCTGCTGGAGAAGGGCGTGGATCTGGACTCGCCCGGCGTTGGTGCGCTGCTGGACCTGCTGGACTACGCAGGAAGCCGGGGCCGGCATCCCCCGCGGCAGTGGCCGGGGACGCCGGAAGGTTTGGCCGAGACGCTGCGGCAGGACATGGAGAAGCCCGCAGACGGGGAGGCGTCCCCCCTGCCGCTGTTCAACCACCTCCAGTCAGGCGGGGAGCAATGGGTCGTGATTCCTTACCGCTACGGGGAGCTCGCCGGCACGATCCGCCTGCGGAGGCCGCCGCAGGAGCGCCTGGCGGACCGTCTGGTCCTGAGCACCGGCGGGCCCTGGTCCTTCGTCCTGACCCGGCAGGCCCCGGGGTACGCCCTGCACGCCTTCTGCGCTGAGGAGCCGCTCGCCTTCAGGGCTCGCAGGGAGTGGCGCCGGTTGGCACAGAAATTGCAAAACCTCGGCGTGGAAACTGACGATACTATACGTGGGGACCACGGGTTCGACGGTTTTTCCCTCCCCTGGGAGGCGGGCCCGTACCAGCGAGTCGACACGGAGGGCTGAAAGCTCGAAGGGCGATGGAGAAAGCCGTCGCGATCCATTACAACGAGGAACTGCCCGCCCCGATCATTCTGGCCAAGGGCAGGGGGGAGCTGGCCAGAAGCATTCGGCGGATCGCTGAGAAGCACGGGATCCGCCTGGCCGCCATGCCCGAGCTGGCCGACTCCCTGATCGAGTTGGAGGTCGGTAGCCTCATCCCGGAGGAGTTCTACCGGATCATCGCCGAGCTGCTGGTCTATGTCCGGAGCCTGAGAGGCAAATGAAAGCGATCAAGGTCTGGAGTCTGCGTCCCGGCATGCGTTTCGACCAGCCGGTATACATCGAAGGCGAAAACATCCTCGTGCCCGCTGAGATCCCGATCAAGGACAAGGACATCGAGCGGCTTACCCGGTGGCAGATCGAGGAGGTCTACACCGACGGGCGGGAGATCGGCGAGCCGGAGGCTGGCCGCAAGGGCGCCAGAGAGGGGGCCTGGTTCCCGCCCCGCGAGGAGAAGCTCCTGAAGACCTACCGCGCCACCGTGGAGAAGGTGGAGGCGATCTTCCAGGACATCGTCGACGGCACCAGCGTGAGTCATGAGCCCATCGACACGGTGGTGAACGAGACCGTTGAGCTCCTTCGCCAGCACCGGCAGGAGATGACCCAGCTGATCCTGCTCGGGGAGCTGCTGGAGCGAAAAGAGGCCTTGAGCGCGGTCAACTGCATGGTGCTGTCGGTGGTCATCGGCACCACCATGAAACTGACCAGCCATCGCCTGCTGCAGCAGGCCACGGCCGGGTTGCTGCACGACGTGGGCATGTTGAAGGTCGATAAGTCCATCCTCGCCAAGCAGGGCAAGCTGTCCGAGGCCGAGATTAACCAGATGCGCACCCACGCCGCCCTCGGCTATCGCATCATCTCCAAAGATTTAAAATACCCAGAGGATATCGCGCGCGCGGCACTGGAGCACCACGAGCGCTGGGATGGCAAGGGCTACCCGCGCCGCCTCAAGGGCGAGGAGATCGGGGTCTTCTCCCGGATCGTGACCGTGGCCGACGCCTACGAGGCCATGGTGGGTGAAAGGCCCTACCGCAACTCCATGATCGGCTACACGGCAATGCGGGGCATCCTGAGCGACAATGGGAAGCACTTCGATCCCCAGGTGCTCAAGGCCTTTCTGGAGAGCATGGGCATTTTTCCGGTCGGCAGCATCGTGCAGCTGAACAACTCCAGCATCGGCCGGGTGAGCGAGAACCATCCCGACGCCCCGCTGCGGCCCAAGCTGGATCTGCTCATTGACGAGCTGGGCAACCGTCTGGAGGGGCAGGAGGCGGTCGACCTGCTTACCAAAAAAGCCCTGTTCATCGTGAAGGCGATCGACCCGAAGACCTTCGGCGAGGCCGCCCCCGGATGAACACCCGGGAGAAGGGCCTGGCCGGGGAGCGCAAGGCGGAGGCGTACCTGCTGGCCAAAGGCTACGAGGTGCTGGCCCGCAACTTCCGCACGCGGCGGGGAGAGGTGGACCTGATCGTGCGCAACCAGGGGCGCATTGCCTTCGTGGAGGTGAAAAGCTGGGACGCCCTGTCCCGGGACAGCCTGGAGCAGGCGATCGGCCCGGGCAAGCGCCGGCGGATAGTCGATGTCGCCCGCCGTTTCCTGTACGCTCACCCCCAGCCGGGCGGGCAGCGACCGTCCTTCGACGTCATTCTGCTGCGTGGGGAAGAGGTCCTGCACCTGCAGGACGCCTTCGACGGGGTGGCCTAATGGTCAGGATCGCCAAGAAGACCGACCCCCGGCGCCTCGAGGAGCTGAAGAAGAAGATTCATGACGAGAGGTACCTGGCGATGGCCATCAGCAAGATCGCTCAGGACCTTACCCTGAACATCCATCGGGAGGAGTAGGCATGGCCGGCGGAGGGACGCATCGACGCGGGGGCTACTACCATCACCACCGCCGCCCCGAGAGCACGCCGGAGGCGCCGCTCGCGCCGTGCCCGGTCTGCCAGAAGCCGGTGCGGGAGTTGAGCTCGGCCATCGCCCACCGGGAAACCGGCAGCCCCGCGCATTTCGACTGCATACTCAAAGTGCTGCGCGACGAGCACCAACCCGCAGACCATGAAAATATCTGCTACCTCGGCAACGGCAGCTTCGGCGTGGTGCAGTTCCGGGGCGGCTCGCCCCTAGGCTTCTTCGTGCGCAAGCGCATCCAGTACGAGAAGAGCGACGCAGCGCCGGAATGGCGCCGGACCATCCCCCGCGGCGCGCGCTGAACCCCCGTCCTGCGGCCGCTGGCCAAGCGACCCGGGTGTACCACTATGGGGCCGGCCTATTGGTACTTCTTCAGCTCCTCCAGCGTGGAGAGCGCCTTCTGCTTGACGGTCCTGAGGTACGGCCCCTGGGCGATGCGCACCAGGGCGCGATAGGCCTCAGGCTCCTTGATGCCCCCGTTGCGCTTGGCGATCTTCTCCAGGGCCAGGCAGATGGCGTAGCCCAGGTTGTTGTCCGGGCTGGAGGGGTCCTCCTGCTCCAGGGTGAAGAGGATGGCCTTGACCGTGGCATTGGCCTGGTTCAGGCCCACCACCCCCAGGGCATAGGCCGCTTCCGCCTTGACCATGGGTTCGTTGTCGATGATCAACACCGAGATCAAAGCGTCCTTGGCCCCTTCTCCTCCCAGGCGGCCCAACAGGTTGGCCGAGCGCCGGCGCACCTCCGGGAAGTAGTTGACCAATCGCGCGTTCTCGCGCACGCGGCGGCCCGTGCCTTCCATGGCCAGGTACTCCAGTACGAACTGCACTTTATCCGGGTCCTTGACATCCCCGTCCTCGATCATCTGCTCCATCTCGTCGAGCACGGACATTTTCAGCTCGGCGTCGCCGGAAAAGGCTTTCTCGCTCAGGATCTGGAACTCGATGTCCCGCAGGTACAGCTCTTCGACAGTCAGCTCCTTTTTCGTGCCCTGGGCCCCGGCCACCGCGGCGGCCGCCAGCAAGAACGCGAGCATCACAGCCAGAATCGTTGACTTCATTTTACCACACTCCTATTTTCCACTGGCCCTCGTCACGGCCCAGCAGGTACAGGATGACGCGGGTGCCCCGCAGCACCGCGACGGCCTTTACATGATTCTCGTCAATAAACTTGATTTCGTCCAGCGTGACCTGGGTGCGGCTCGGCACAACAACCTGAATGAAATAATCGCGCAGATTCTGCAGCTCGATGTTGGCCTGCTTGAGCAGGGGCTTCTCCGATTGGTCCCTCAGGTATGCCGGGTCGCCGGTGGTGCGGATATACTCCTCGGAAAGGTAGGTGAGCCAGCTCTCGTAGTCCGCGTTGCGGATGATCTGGTTCAGGTTCCGGATGAACTGCTCGATTTCCTCGAAGGTCCGGGTGTAGACCTCCTCGGTGACCACGAACTCGGCCTCCTGGGCGGGTGCCTCCCCGGCCTCATCGGCCAGCGGCTCCGGCAGACCGTGTTCCGCGGGCGGCGGGCTGATGCAAGAGGCGCACAGGAACGATGCAGTCAAAATCGCGAGGACCTTCATCTTTCTATCATTCATTGTATCGCCCCTCCGGGTCTTTGTCAAAACGCATTTATTCGGGTAGACTTGGCGGCATGATCGTGATCTATCCCGGGTCCTTCGACCCGCCGACCAACGGGCACCTGGACATCATGAAGCGGGCCGCCGGCATCTTCGACCAGACAGAGGTTGTGATCGCGGACAACCCGCGCAAGAGCTACTTCTTCACCGCCCCGGAGCGCCTGGCCATGATCACCGAGATGGTTTGTGAATGGCCCAACGTGAACGTGACCATCTGGCACGGCCTGGTCGTGAAGTACGCCGAAAAGATCGAGGCCCGCATCATCCTGCGTGGGGTGCGGGCGCTGGCGGACTTCGACTACGAGTTCGAACTGTCCATGATGAACCGCGCCCTGTACCCAAAGATTGAGACGATCTTCATACCGACTGACCAGAAATACTTCGTCCTGCGTTCCTCCGCGATCAAGGAGGTGGCCCTGTTCGGAGGCGACATCTCCGAAATGGTCCCCCCGGTGGTGGCCAAAGCCCTGCGGGAGCGGATTGCGGCGCGCCAGCCCTAGCTGCGGCGAGCCGGGTTGACAGAAGAATTGCAAATAGGGTATTTTTCAGCTACTTTTCGACGGCAGGTAAAACAGGATGGGAGTACCGAAACATCGAGTATCCAAGGCGCGCGGCAGGAAACGTAAGGCCTTCACCATGCGCCTGGTGGCTCCGACTGTGGTAGAATGCAGCAAATGCGGCAACCGCGTGCTGCTCCATAGAGTCTGCCCCAAGTGCGGATTTTACCGGGGTAAGCAGGTCCTCAAGCCGGAGGAGCTGGCCTAAGACTTAAGCTTTCGCAATGCAGGAGGGAAAAAATGGACGATCTTTTTGAGAAAATGAAGAAGCTGATTTCCGACCGGTTGGAGATCGAGGAGTCCAAGATCACGATGGATTCTTCGTTCCGGCAGGACCTCGGCGCGGACAGCCTCGACACCTACGAGCTGGTGTACGCGATCGAGGAGGAGATGGGGATCACCATCCCCGACGAGAAAGCCAACGAGTTCAACACCGTCCGGGACGCCCTGAACTTTATCACGACCGAGCTGGCCAAGAAATAAGTTGAGGTCCAGGCAGGCTTTCTTCTGAAAACCCTTCCTTTCAAGGCTCCCGCCGTCAATGGCGAGCGGCGCAAGGAGCTGGCGCTTTTCCAGAAACAGGCGAAAATAAGGTTCAAGAGCATCGAGCTTTTGAACCTTGCTTTTTCCCACCGCTCCTTCGCCAATGAGCAGGGCGGGACGGTGGACAACAACGAGAAGCTGGAGTTCTTCGGCGACTCGGTGATCGGGCTGGTTGTGAGCGAGTACCTGCTCGGGGTGCTGCGGGACCGCACCGAGGGGGAGATGGCCAAGGTCAAGTCCTTCGTGGTGAGCGAGGACAGCCTGGAAGGGATCGCCCGGGCCCTGCGCCTGGACAATTTCATCCTGATCGGTCGGGGCGAGGAGTACTCCGGCGGGCGCAGCAAGAAAACCCTGCTGGCCGACGCCTTGGAGGCCATCATCGGGGCCTACTACCTGGACTCCGGCTTCAAGGCGGTGCACGATTTCGTCAAGCGGCTATTAGCCCCCGAGATCCACAAGGTCCTGGAGGACCGGCACCGCAAGGACTACAAGACCCTATTACAAGAGTACGCCCAGAAGCGCTTCCGCACCTACCCGCGCTACCGCGTTGTGCAGCGCAAGGGGCCGGATCACAATCGCATTTTTTCGATCGAGGTTTCCGTGGACAACCGCAGCTTCGGCCCCGGGGAGGGCAAGAACAAGAAGGAGGCAGAGCAGGCGGCGGCGAGCATCGCCTACGACGCCCTGGTCAACCGCAAGCCCCCCACCCGGGCTGGGGAAGCTCAAGTCCCTGCGGGACCGGGCGCGGCGCGCCGGCGCTCCCGGCCTCAGCGCAGACGCTCCTCGTAGACCCTGCCGGCGATCGCGAGCAGGCTTTCCTTCCTGTTCAGCTCCGGATCCTCCAGCACGCACTCCAGCAGCTCGCCGAGAAGCACGCCGATGTGCGGGCCGGGCGGGAGCCGGAGGGCGCCCATGACGTCGCGGCCGTCCACCGCCAGGTCCTTGAGAGTGAGCGCGCGAGCGGCTGCCAGAACATCTTCCAGCCTCCTGCTGAAGGCGGCCAGCTCGGCGCAGGGGGAGGAGTCCCCGCAGGTGCCCACCTGGTCGGCGCGTCGCAGGGCCAGCAGATCGGGAATGTGCTCCTCGCCGACCCTGGCGATGAAGCGGCGGACCGCCGCGTCGCTCCACTGCCCGGTGTAGTTGAACATGTGGTGGAGGACCAAGTGCCGCGTTTTATGAATGAGCTGGTTGGAGAAGCGCAGGCGCGTGAGCAGCCCGACGGCCAGCTCCGCGGAGAGCTTTTCGTGCCCGTGAAAACTCCGGGTCCCGTCCTCCTCCCGCCTTGAGGCGCCCGGTTTGCCGATGTCGTGAAGCAACGCCGCCAGGCGCACGGGCAGGTTTTCGGGGGCGGCGGCGTCACAGGAGCGCAGGGAATGCTCCAGGACGTCGAAGCAGTGCAATGCCGGAGTACCGGGCTGCCCCCCCCTCTGCTGGACCCCGGCGCCCGCGGCCAGCTCGGGCAGCAGAAGCGCGAGCAGGCCGCAGCTGGCCATCAGGTGGAAGCCCAGCGAGGGCTGCGGGGCGGCCAGCAACCGGAGCAGTTCCTCGCGGATGCGTTCGCAGGACACTTTTCGCACCGTGTCCAGGCATTCCGGGATGGCCGCGAAGGTCGCCGGCTCAATCTCGAAGTGGAACTGGGCGGCGAAGCGGCAGGCGCGCACGGGGCGCAGCCCGTCCTCGCGGAAGCGCTCCAGGGGATCGCCGATGGCCCGGATGAGGCGCCGGTGCAGGTCGCCTCGCCCGTCGTGCGGGTCCAGTAGCCGGCGAGTACTCAAGTCGCAGGCGATGGCGTTGACCGTGAAATCCCGGCGGCGCAGGTCCTCCTCGATGGAGGGGGTGAAGACCACGGAGTCCGGGCGCCGGCCATCCAGGTACTCCTGGTCGATGCGGAAGGTTGTCACCTCGAAACGTACCCCTCGCAACAGCACGGTGACCGTGCCGTGCTTGATGCCCGTGGGGATGACGCGCTTGAACATTGCCTGCACCTGTTGGGGCAGGGCGTTGGTGGCGATGTCGTAATCCGTCGAGCGCCGGTCCAGGAGCATGTCGCGGATGGCGCCGCCCACCAGATAGCATTGGTGGCCGTGCCGGAGGAAAACGCGGGCTAGCTCCTCGAGGGTTGCGGGTATGGAAAGCATGGCAGTTCCGCGCAAATGGTGTCCCGAACCCCGAGGCGCTGTCAATTCCCTCTGGGGAAACGAAAAGCCCCCGGCGGACCGGGGGCTTCGAAGCCAATCTCTATACTGGTGCTACTTCAGCAGCGACAACACCGTTTGCGGTTTGGTGTTGGCCTGGGCCAGCATTGCCGTGGAGGACTGGATCAGGATCTGGTTCTTCACGAACTCGACCATCTGCTCGGCCATGTCCACGTCGCGGATGCGGCTTTCGGAGGCCTGCATGTTCTCGGCGCCGATGGCCATTCCCTTCATGGCGTACTCCAGGCGGTTCTGGTAGGCGCCCAGGTCCGCGCGCTGCTTGTTGACCGTCTTCAAGGCCTCGTCCAGCAGCCCGATGGCCATGTTGGCCCGGTCGGGCGAGGACAGGGAGATGAAGGTGGCGGTGTGCGGCGGGCCATTGGGGTTCTGCAGCCCCAGCCCCTGGGCCGTCATCGTGCCGACGAACATCCTCTCGCGCTGGTCCATGTTCGCCCCGATGTGCAGCCACATGCTGGCGGTCACCACGTTTTCGCCGGTGAAGCGGGCGAAACGCCCGGTCAGCAGGTTCATGCCGTTGAACTGGGCGTGCGAGGCAATGCGGTTCACCTCGTCGACCAAGGCGGAGACCTCGACCTGGATCTGCATCCGGTCCTCGTCGGAGTAGATTCCGTTGGACGCCTGCACGGCCAGCTCCCGCAGGCGCTGGATCATATCCTGCGTCGCCTGCAGGTAGCCCTCGGTGGTCTGGATGAAGGAGATGCCGTCCATCGCGTTCTTCTCCGCGCGCTGCAGGCCGCGGATCTGGCTGCGCATCTTCTCCGAGACCGCCAGACCGGAGGCGTCGTCCCCGGCGCGGTTGATCCGCATCCCCGAGGAGAGCTTCTCCATGTCCTTGTCGATTGCCCAGTTGTTGAGCTTTTGCTGCCGGTGGGCAAAGATGGCACTCATGTTGTGGTTGATAATCATCTAATCCTCCTTGACTAGAACTTTTTTCCGGACGTCCCTGTCCGGAAGTGCCTGCTTTACTCGTCGGCAGATTACGAATTTTTTGAAGCAGTATTATTTTAATTGAATATACTCGCGCCTTGCAGTAGAGTTGCCAGAATATGGCTCGCGGCTCGGAGGGACTGCTGCTCCTGGGCGGGGAGGGCCCGCAGCGGCGACAGCTCGCAGCGGTCCTGCGCAGCGCCAGTCTGGTGATCGCCGCCGACTCGGGCTTCGACCTGGCCGTGCGCTTGGGCATCCTGCCCGACCTCCTGGTGGGCGACCTTGACTCGGTGGCTCCCGGACCCGAGCTGGCAGCCTTCCCGCTGGAGCGCATCCTGCGCTTTCCACGGGAGAAGGACGAGACCGATGCGGAGCTGGGCCTGCGCCTGTTCGCCAAGCGGGGCTTCCGGAAGGTCGTGCTGGCCGGCGGGGGAGGCGGGCGCCTCGACCACCTGCTGGCCATCGTCGGACTGTTCGAGCGCAGCCCCCCGCCGGCGGCCTGGTACACCGCGCGCGAGCGCATCGAGCGGATCGATGGGGAGCTCGTCCTGGCCGGCTGCCGGGGCTTGAGGGTCTCTTTTTTCCCCCTGGGGGCGGAGGCCGGGGGGTTCTCCTCCGAAGGGCTGAAATGGCCGCTGGACGGCCTGCAGTGGCCGCGGGGGTACGGCGGGGTGAGCAACCTGGTCACGGCGGACCCCGCCCGGGTGCGCGTGGCGCGCGGGAGCCTGTTGCTGGTCCGGGAACTGGAATAGATGGTCGAGAAGACGAAGCTGGAAGAGATGTCCTCCGAGCTGCCCGAGCGCGAGCGCCGGGCGCTGCTGGCCAGGATCACCCGCGGCCAGGACAGGGAGGAAGCCGACGCGGTCGAGCGCGTCGAGCTGAAACAGGAGGAGCGGGAGCGCCTCATCGCGCAGGAGATGGGACAGGCCTCGCTGTGGACGCGTTTCGTGCTCTGGTTGCGCAGCCTCCTCACCGGCAGGAGCCGCAAGGATTTGTTCCTCTCCACCCGGATCGCCCTGATCAAACACTCCATCAGGGCGGCCGCCCCGGGCATTTCCGGTTTCGAGACCCGCAACCTCACGCCCCGCTTCGCCCGCCGGCTCTACGACCTGTACGCCGCCGCCTTTGGCCTGCGCGACCTGTTCCAGACCTTCGGGCGCGACGAGAAGTTTCGGGAGGGAGCCCTGGCTGCGTTGTTCGAGCAAAAGTACCCGGAGGCCAAGAAGGATCTGGAGGACCTAGTGCCGCTTGCCGAGATGGAGACCGCCTATACCGGCAGCGGCAACGAGGAGGAGGTCCGCAAAATCGTCCTGCGGCGCTTCAACGACTACATCAAGAACGTCCCCGACAAGCTGTTCCAGCAGATCGAGGAGGGACTCAAGCCCCTGATCTTCTTTCGCGGCGTGGTGCTGTTCCCCTATTCACTGGTGTTCCGCCATTTCAACTACTTTCCCGGCGAGCGGTTGGACGATAAGTACCCGTACTTCGACCACGGCTCGGCGATGCTCGTGCTGGACCTGCTGGAACGCCTGTTCGCGGCCTTGGGCCTGGTGACCCGGCTGGGGGTGGACTGGTTCTGTCACCAGGAGCTGCTGCAATACTACTGCCGGTACCGGCGCAGAAGCGCCGAGGGGGAGCCCGCGGCTCCCACCCAAGCGCAGGAGCCGGCGGCCGCGGAGCAGGAGGCGGAGGCCGAGGAGCTGGCCAGGGCGCTGACGGAGGCCGCGGCGGCAGCGGTCCAGTTCGACCGGCGGGTGCCCGTGCTGGACCTGCTGCGCTACTTCCGCCGCGACCCCTATCTGCGTCTGTCCTTCGCCGTTCCCCGCCTGCAGCTGCGGCCGGTCTACACCAGCCTTCTGCGCGAACGTTTCCTCGGGCAGCTGACCGAGAAGCTGGCCGCCGTGAAGAAGAACGTGATCGAGCGCCGCCTACGCGAGATCTTCCGGGCCGAGCAGCTCCTGGACCTGTTCTATTACAACGACCGGCCGAGCTTCGACTTCCGGAAGCTGGGTTTGCCACATTTTAGCCATGCCCGCAGCCTGATGGTCCTCTACAACTTCCTGTCCAAGCTGTACAAGGGCTACGTCCAGGAAGCCCTCCAGGCAGCCAACTCCTACGTGTTCGCCGGCAACCGCATTGTCCAGGCCAGGCTCATGCAGAGCGCCGGCGGGTTGGAGGAGCTGGAGGCCAAGATCGTGCTCCTGGACCGTTCGCTTTCGCCAGAGGAGGAGGACGGGAAGACCCTCGCCGGTTTCCGCACCCGCATCACCACCGACCTGAGCCAGCAGAAGCTGTACCGCAGCTTCATCGGCCAGAAGGACAAGGAGGCCCGCGACCTGCTGGAGCAGGGCACCGACCATCTGCAGAGCATCAAGCGCCACTTCGACGAAACCGTGGCCAGCCCGGTGGAGAGCGTCAAGGCGATTCTGAAGACGCTGCACTTCTCCCGCGGGCGCAACCAGACCCTCTCGGCGCTGCTGAAGAGCACTGCGGACCAGATCGGCGACTTCCTGGAACTGCTCCGTCAGCTCTCGGCGCTGGAAAAAGGCGCCTGAGCGATCCGCTCTCGCAGGCGTCGCACCGTCTCCAGGGGATCCTCCACTAGCACCCGTTTGCCGGCCAACAGGTCGGCGATGCCCAGCTCGTTGGGGAAGCGTGGGATGATGTGCAGGTGCAGGTGGTCGATGGACGCCCCCGCCGCCTGGCCCATGTTGTAGCCCAGGTTATACCCGCCGGCATGGTTCAGGCTGTCCAGCAGGTCCAGCAGGTAGCGGGTAAGCCGGTTGAGGTGGCGCTCCTCCTGCGAATGCAGCTCGCGCAGGTCGGCCAGGTGGCGCGTCGGAAACACCAGCAAGTGCCCGGGGTTATACGGGTAGAGGTTTACGGCAGCGATGAACAGGGGGTCGCGATGCACCGAAAGGTCCACGACCGCCGCGTCCCTGTCCCGGATCAGGCAGAGGATACAACCCGAGGGGCGGGCCCCTTTCACGTAGGCGAGCTTCTGGAAGCTGAAGAAATAATCGCCGGACACGGGCTACTCGCCGCACACGGGCTTCGCGCCCTTCACGGCGTGCGGGGCTCCAGACCGGACAACACCCGGTCCAGGTCGAAGCCGGGCACGGTGGCCAGTTCCCTGCCGCTGAGGTTCTGCACGTACATGGCCTTTAACAGTATCGGGTACTTGTTAAGCAGCTCGCCGTAGGCGGCCAGGGACTCCAGGGAAGTCGCCTGACGCTCCCGGGCCAGCGCATCCCGGGCCCGCTCCCCCGTCAGCGCGGCCTCGGCCGCGTCGCGCGCCCGGTCGCGTCTGGAAACCAAGCTGCGGTAGGAGTCCCGCGCCAGCTCGTACAGCCCGTCGTCGGGCAGGCGCGTGTCCCGCAGCTCCACCCGCAGGACCGCTAGGTGCGGGTACCGTGCCGCCAGCTCGCCGCGGAAAGCGGGCTCCGCCCCGGCGAGGGCTGCGGGGGCGAGCACCCCTTTGGCGGCCAGTTCCGCCAGGGAGGAACCCAGGGCGTCGGCCGTGGCGCGGTAATACTCGGGAAGGTTCTCGGGGTACAGCCGCTCGCGCTCCAGCAGCCCGGGGAAGCTTTCCGGCCGAATCGCGAACTCCAGGTCTGCGACGGCCCGGATCGAGAAGTCGGGCTTGTCAGGAAGGACGCCGGAATACAGCTCCGCGGAGGGCAGCAGCTGCCGGACCTCCACCCGGGTGCGGTAGGGCACGAGGGAGTAGCGGTAGAGCGTGAAATTGGTCGGAATCAGGCGCTCCCAGCGCCAGGAGAACGTCCCCGGCAGGGTAACCCGCCGGTCGAACCCACCGGTCTTGGTGAAGATCACGGCGCAGGCATCCCCCGGGAGGCGGATCTGGACCCAGCCGAAATAGAAGACCACGCCCCCCAGCACTGCAAGCACGATCAGGGTCACCAGGGCTTTCTTCATCGACACTCCCCGTGACCATATTACGGAAAACCGGCCAAATTGCAAGGGAGCGTGCAACCCGGCTATACTGTGGCGGGAGAAGCTGTGGCTCGACGAGGGGAACGGGTTTTTTTTCTCGACTCGCTGTACTGGCTGTCCGGGCGGGCTGCCGTGTTTTGCTTCGTGCTGTCCGTGCTGGTGTTCGCATTGTACCTGTTGGGCAATTTCCAGGAGTTCCTGGACACGACGCAGGTGCTGCTGCTTACCCTGCTGCGCCTGGCCCTATTGGCCGAGGTCATATTGGCACTGTTGTACGTTCTGGTCACCTTCGCCATAGGAAGGCTCCGGTTCGGAAGAGTCGTGTTGAGTCTCCTGTCCGCCGCGTTCTGCGCAGCGCTGCTCCTCGGCACCGGCTTCCTATCCGCCTGGTTCCAGCTCTAGAATTGACAGCGTTTTCCGGCGGTTGCTATACTCGAACCCGCCATGCAACCCTTCAACCTGGAAATGCCCCCGGCGATCGTTTTCGGGGCGGGGACCCACGCCCGGGTCCCGGAGCTCGTCAAGCGTCACGGACGGCGCGTGCTGTTGTGCACGGGCTCCGGCTGGTTCGCCCGTTCGGCCTGGAAGCAGCGGCTGCTGGAATTGCTGGAAGGCTTTCAGGTGAGCTCTCTGACCATCCCGCCGGGGGAGCCGGAGAGCGCCGCCCTCGATGACCTGCTGGTCCGGGCCCGCGACCTCGCGCCCGACGCCATCCTGGCCGTGGGCGGGGGGTCGGTGCTGGACAGCGCAAAAACCCTCTCCGCCCTCCTGCCGCTGAAAGGCAGGGTGGAAGCGTACCTGGAAGGGGTGGGGGAGGGGCGGACCGTCCCCGGCCCGGGGGTCCCCTGGGTCGCCCTCCCGACTACAGCCGGCACCGGGGCGGAAGCCACCAAGAACGCGGTGGTCCGTGCCGGCGCTCTGGGGTACAAGCGCAGCCTGCGCTCGCCCTTCCTGCTGGCTTCCTGCGTCGTGGTGGACCCCGAGTTGAGCCGGGACTGCCCGCTCCCGCTGACGGGAATCACGGGAATGGACGCGCTATCGCAGCTCCTGGAGTCCTTCGTTTCGCGCAAGGCCACGCCCGTGACCAGGGCCCTGGCGCGGGAGGCCTTCCCGGTCATGCTGGGCGCGCTGAAAAAGCTTCCCGGCCGGCCCGACGACCTGGAAGCCCGGGGCGAGGCGGCATACGGTGCGCTGGTAAGTGGGATCACGCTGGCCAATGCCGGCCTGGGAGCCGCGCACGGCTTCGCCGCGGGACTCGGCGGGATGTACGAGGTGCCGCACGGCCTGATCTGCGCGCTGTTCCTCCGGCCGGTGCTCCACTTCAATGCTGCGGTTATCCGCGCGGATTGCGAACGGCTGCGGCGCGCCGCGGCGGAGGGGCCGGGGGATGGCCCCGACGCCGTAGAGTGGCTCCTGGGGGAGATCGACGGCCTGTTCCGCCTTTACAATCTGCCGCAGAACCTGAAGAGCTTCGGCATCCGGCAGGCGGACGTTCCCGAGATCGCCCGACGGTCCTCCGGCTCCAGCATGTCGGGCAATCCCCGGGAGGTGCCGCAGGAGGAACGCGAGCGGATGCTGGCGGGGCTGCTGTGAGCGTGCGCGCGGTGCGCGGCGCCATCCGGGTAGCGGAGAACAGTGCGGCGGCCATTCGCGCCGCCTCGGTGAGGCTCACCTCGGAGCTGCTGGCCCGCAACCGGATCGCCCCCGAGCGCATCGTCAGCCTGATCTTCTCCCTGACCCGCGACCTGAACCGCGCCAGCCCCGCCGAGGCGGCCCGCTCCCTGGGCCTGGCGCAGGCCCCCCTGTTCTGCCTGCAGGAGGCCGAGGTCGAGGGCTCCATGGCCGGGGTCATCCGGGTGCTCCTGACCTACACCGGTGAGGAGCGTTCGGTCCCGGTCCCCGTCTACCTGGACGGCGCGGAAGCCCTGCGGCCGGACCTTTTTCCCGGGCGGCCGGCCTGAGCATGGGTCGCGGCGCCGAAAGCTCGGGCCTGCCGCGCGGGATCTGGCACGTGACCCGCGAGTTCGCCGGCGTGGCGGAGGCCGGGGGCCTCAAGGACGCAGTCGCGGGGCTCGCCGCCGCCCAGGCGCGGGCAGGAATCCGGGTGGCGGCGGTGATGCCGCGCTACGGCTTCCTCAGCGGCCTGAAGGCTGAGCGGCTGCCGCTCAACCTGAAGCTGATGCTGCCCTCCGGAAACGAAGCCTCCCCGCTCGCACCGGAGACCGTGGAAGTGTACCGGCTTCTGCGGGACGGCGTGGAGCTATTCCTGCTGGATTCGGCGCGTACGCGCGTCAAGCGCGACGTGTACACCTATACGGCGGCCGACGAGCTGGAGAACCCGTACCGGAAAAAAGGCACCGGGCACTGGGACGCCCACCACCTCAACCTGACGCTGCAGCGGGGGGCGCTGGAGCTGGCGCGCCGCGCGCGGCGGCTCGGCTGGCCCGCACCGCCGGCTATCCTGCACTGCCACGACGGGCACGCCGCCTTCCTACCGGCGATCCTGCGCCTTAACCCGGCCTACCGGCGGAGCCTGCGGCGGACCCGGGCGCTGCTGACGCTCCACAACGCGGGCGAAGGCTACCACCAGGAGATCTACGGCCTGGAGTTCGCCCGCCAGCTCACCGGGCTGCCGCTGGAGGTGCTGGAGCTGGGCAGGCCCGCGGAGGCCGCGGCGGGGCAGGCAGCCGACTCGGTGGATCCTCTGCTGCTGGGGCCGCGCTACGCGCCGGTGAACACGGTTTCAGAGCAGTACGCTGCGGAGATCGCCTCCGGCGCCTTGGACCAGCTTACCGGGGGGCTGGGGAAGGCCTACCGGGAGGCGGGTATCCGCCTGCGCGGGATCACCAACGGCATCGATCCGGGCCCCTACGACCCCCGCTTCCCGGCGCAGACAGGCCTGCCCTGCGCCTTCAACCCTTCCAGCGGGGATTGGGAGGGCAAGAGGCTTTGCCGGCGGCGGCTGGTGGCGGAGGTGGCCGGCGCGGTCCTCGCCGGGGGGACCAAGCCGGGGTATCTGCACCGAGCCAGACGCGGCCAGCCCCGGCAGTTCGCCCCCGGCAGCCCCCTGGCGGGCCTCGCCTGTTACGGGGAGCTGGCGGATTCGCCCGGGAGTCCCCTGTTCACCTTCGTCGGCCGCCTGGCCGCCCAGAAGGGGGTCGACATCCTGGCCGGCGCGGTCGCCCGGATGCTCAGCCGCAAGGCCGACCTGCGCTTCCTGGTCCTGGGGCAGGGGGAGCGGGGACTCGAGCAGCGGTTCAGCGAGATCGCCGGGGGGCCGGCGGGGGCGGGCCGGTTCTGCCTGCTGGTGGGCTTCAACAGCCTGGCCGCCAGGTATTGCTACGCGGCGGGAGACTTCTTCCTGGTTCCTTCCCTGTACGAGCCCTGCGGCCTGACCGACCTGTATGCCCAGATGATGGGCAGCCTGCCCGTGGTCCACCGGGTGGGCGGGCTGGTGAAGGTCCGGCACGGCGAGACCGGGTACAGCTACGAGGAGCATTCCGTCGAGGCTTTTTGCCGCGCGATCGAGGAGGCGGCCGGCGACCACCGCCTGCGGCCGGAGCGCCAGGAGGCCATGCGGCGCCTGGCTTTCCAGGAGGTGCTGGAACGCTTCACCTGGGACCGCGTCCTGGCCGGCGGCTACCTGCCGCTGTACCGGGAGGTCGAGGGGCTGGCATGAAGCCTCGCATCGTGCTGAAGACCGCCGCGGAGGTGGCGGGCATCCGGGCAAGCTGCCGCCTGGCCGTCCATGTTCTGGGCGTCGTGCGCGAGTCCATCGCGCCGGGGGTGAGCACTCGCGAGCTGGACCGCCTGGCCGCGGAGGCTATCCGGGCGGCCGGGGCCGAGCCGGCACTGGACCCGCGCTTCCCCGGCAGCATCTGCCTGTCGGTCAATGAGGTGGCGGCGCACGGGGTGCCTTCCGACTACCGGCTGAAGCCTGGGGACACGGTCACCGTGGACGTGGCCGTACGCCTGGGAAGCTGGTGCGGGGACGTGGCGGCGAGCCTTGCGGCGGGGGAGGCGGACCGGAGCACTTTGGGGCTTCTGGCCGCCGCCCGCGAGGCCCTGCGGGCGGGGTTTGGAGCGATGCGCGCCGGCGCTCACCTCGGCGACGTCGGGGCTGCCGTGGAACGGGTGGCCGCCGTCCGCGGGTGTGCCGTCCTGGCGGAGCTGGTGGGGCACGGTATCGGCGCCGAGCTGCACGAGGACCCCGAAGTGCCTCCTACCGGCCGGCCCGGGGAAGGCCAGCGCATCGTGCCCGGCATGGTGCTCACTCTCGAACCGGCTCTCAGCCTGGGCGCCGGCCGCCTGGTTGCCGGCCCTGACGGCTGGTCCCTGCTCACCGCCGACGGCGCCCGCGCGGCCCAGTTTGAGCACACGGTCGCCGTGTTCCGGGACCGCACGGAGATCCTCACGGACTGCGGCTTGTATTGACTTTCGGCGGGTCATTCACTACGCTGATTTCCGGCGCGCCACCTGCGCTCGAAGCGGGCCGACCACCTCCAGGCGGAGCTGCGGGAACTGCTGGCCATGCGCCGGCGGTTCCGGGAGTTGGCCGAGAAGGGCGGGCCGCCAGCGCGTTTTCTGGGCCCAGGCGGTATTTTGGATGCCCCCGCAACCGCTCCTATGGCTTTTACGCATTGAAACTCGGCTTGCGAATGGACGGGCATTGATATATCTTTATGCGGGAACTATCTGAGGTCCGCCATGGGGATCGTTAAGTTATAGCTTAATTTTTTCTTGACGCTGGAGAGAATGCGGGCTATACTCTTTCTCGAAGGTACACTCTTCAGGCTCTATAGTCTTGAGGTAGGTGGTGAGAACGAAGTAAAGGCATTGCTGAGTCGCGCAAATGAGCAGAGTTGCGGGGCCCATATTCGAGGATTCATCGACTTAATTCGAAGACTAGGGGATTATGGATCCAACGAGTTAACGAATGAGCAGTTTAAGTGTTGGCGCCCAAAGAAGAAGAAAAGATTGTTCTGCGAGCTACGAAAGGGGCCATGGCGGATCGGCAACTTCCAAGTTGATCAGCGTCGAATTGTGTTGAGCACCGTCTTCAGGAAATCGAGGCGTCAAGAGTCTGAAGAGTATGACCGTGCGGTGAGATATATAAGCGAGTTTCTGGCAAACCCTGTATGGGAGGAATGAAGATGCCTACAGGCGTTCAATGGTGGCAGGATCTTACTAAGGGACTTGAAGACGATCCGGTGTACTGGGCTGAGGCCATCGCCAACCGCCTTGCTATTGAGATCAAGAAGCAACTTGATGCGAGAGGGCTCTCTCAGAAAGATCTCGCCAATAGACTGGGCGTAAGCAGTTCATACGTCAGTCAGATACTAAACGGGCAGAGCAACATGACTTTGATGACTTTATGCAAGCTGGCTCACGCCTTGGACCTTGAGCCCAAGATCGAAATGAAGCCAAAAGTCCAGACAGAGGTTGGGGCGTTTGTCGATGCTGCTTGGGGGGCTCTACTTGAGGATTCGCGGCGTTATTATGTTCATTCTGTTACCGCCTATGTTACGGAGATACCAACAGCAACCCCGCTTTGCTATGTTTCTCTAGCAGAGACTCTGCCTATAGCCAACAGGTCAAGCGTATCGACTCAAGACATAGGTGTTTATCCGCAGGAACAAAGCAAGGAATTGAAAAGGCAGACGGCATGAAAGTACCAAGCGAATACATGGGGCTGATCTTGCAGGAAATGGACTTTGCCATTGCGAAAATGCGCGAGGCAAAGGGGACTGAGGGGATGCTTTACTACTTCAGCGCGTGCCATGGGAGTATCAACAGAGTGATGAACTTCTTCTGTGATCCTATGCTCGTATTCGTCCACCAGGTACTCGCCACAGTGCATGGAGCACTGACGGGCCGCATAGCCGCCACCAAGGGCCAGGTTGAAACGCCGGTGGTCGTGTCCGAAGAGATGCTTGAGAAGTTGGGAGAGTACTTGCAGCAACTTAGGTCCGCCCTTCAAGAACAACAGGAGCCTCGCATCTACGAGGTCCTAATGCGACTCAGCAACCTGGCATACGCCACAACTGGCAACGGATTCTATCTCTATCTGAGGGGCATGCTCAAACTCTGACCGCCCAGGCGGAAGCTGGCCGGCGGGGCGCCATTTCTACTGTAGACAATACGATACGAAATCCTGTAATTCTAAAGAAACTATGAGGAAAACGGAAGCGAAAGTAAACGTAATTCCTTATAGGAACGATTCTAATCGCCACCTTAGCTCAGTCGGAAGAGCACGTGACTTGTAATCTCGGGGTCGGGGGTTCGACTCCCCCAGGTGGCTACGTAAAGGTTTATGGTACAAGAGATTGTAAGAATGAGACTTTTCGGGAGGGCGGGCAAAAACGTAAAAGTGTCGATGAACTGTCGACAGTCACGGAGGTGAGATCATGAAAAGTCCGTTCAGTCTCTGGAATCGTGGCGGAATTTTTTACTGCCGGCTCCGTAACGGGAAGTGGGAGACCACGGGCGAGCGCACCCGGGCCCGAGCCCTGGACGTGGCCATCACGAAGTGTCTGGAGCAGGGCGAGAAACTCAATGGAAACGAGCTGGTCACCCTGCGCCGTTTCACTGCAAATTTCTTTACCTGGGACGCTTGTCCCCGTATCGCGCACCTGAGACTCAAGGGACGCCGAATTAGCCCGGAGCACGCGCAAGCTCAACGTCGAATCTTGGAGCGCTACATCTTGCAAGATTCCCTGGCCGACTTGCCCCTGTCGGCGATTGACCGGCCGGCCGTGGATGCCTTCGAGCGGCGTTTGACCGCAAAGCTGGGCATCGTAGAAGGCTCCTCGCGGCACCGGCGCCTGTTCAATTCGGTACTGGTGGCCTTGAGCACGATTTTCAAATGGGGCATGCGGCAAAAGGCGTGCCGGGAAAATCCGGTAGGCGGGGAGCTACTTTCCTATACAAAGCAGGAGCGCGGGATCTTCACCACCCTCGAGCTCAAAGCGCTGTTCCCTGAGAAGACATCAGAGCTGGGACCGTGGCGCACCCTGCGCGACAAGGCTGCCTTCCTGGTGGCGGCCAACGGCGGCCTGCGCCGCTCCGAGCTGCGAGCGCTCACCTGGGGCGCGGTGGACTTGAACCTGCGCCTGCTGACCATCCGGCAAGCCTTCAAGAGCGGAGATCGGGTGGGAGCGCCGAAAAGCGGAAAGACGCGATACGTTAAGTTGACGGACAGCACCACCCGGCACCTGGAAGCCTGGAGGCTGACCACCCCGTACAAGCGGCCGCAGGACTTTGCGTTTCACCATGCGGACGGTGCAAGCCTCGGCGTTCAGTGGTGGGAACTCGCCTTCAACGCGGCCATGGCCAAACTCGGAATTGACCGCAAGGCTCGAAGTATCGTACCGCATTCGCTGCGGCATTCGCTCAACAGTCACCTGCGCGCCGCCGGCGTTCCGGATTTTTTGATTAGGGAATCGTTAGGCTGGTCTTCTGAGGGAGTGCAGGCTAGCTACTCGCATATCCTGGCCGAACACTTGGAGCCGTTCGCGCAGGCGGTCCAGGAAATGTTAGGGTAGGATAGCGCAAGCGGGGCTTGACTTTTCCGCAATAATCGTTTACAATTATCTTATGAAAGCGTCAACATCCGTAATAAATTTCGTCGATGCGGTGCCCCGGACGGGGAAGCTTCCCAAAATCCGCCGGGATGCGGTGATGAGTCTGCGCCTGCCGGCCGAGGTAAAAGACCGCCTGCAACGCCTTGCCGACGGCGAGGGCGTGCCGGTCACTCGGTTCGCGCAAAGCTATCTCGATTTCCTAACCGAAGTCTCGCTGGACAAAGCGAAGGCGTTCGCCGCCACCGTGCAAGACGTTCAGGCGACTTACGAGAAAACGGTGCGCGAGGCGGGGGAGTGGGCATGCCGGCTTGAACATGCGGTGGGGCTTGTCAGGCAGCAGAGGACCGCTTATCAGCAGTTGCAGAGCCAGTACGTGGGTTTGAAGGCTGCGACATTAGCGGGCGAAGTGGCGAGAAATACGACGGCCAAAAATTAGACTGTCGTTTAGTTTTTTCGCAAGACCCAAACCGAAAAGGCAAGACCGGAAAGGGAAAAGGGTCCACGGGAATGATCCGCGAAAGGGGTCAATGTGGAGCCTTTACTTTGCGTGCGGGACGCCGCCAAAATTCTTAACGTTTCCCAAAGTCTCATTTATCAGTACGTCGCCGAACAGACTCTTGCTTGCGTCCGCTTCGGCGCGCGCATTTTGTTCAGGACTGAACAGCTCGAAAATTTTATCGTGCGCTGTTCGAAAGCGGCGGCAAAATGAGCGATCCGCAAGTTGCCGAAGCGGTCCAGGCGGGTATCGACGCCGATGGACACGAGCGCGTGGCAGAGATTCGCGCCGAGCTGGAGAACATGAGCGCGGAGCAGCTCGGGGTGCTGCGCGTTCAACACACTTTGCCGGATCTTGCTTTCCAGGCTGGCGCGGTCCTGGACTGCGTCGCGGACATAACGTCGCGGCCGCTCACCTGGGTCTGGCCGCATCGAATCCCCGCCGGGAAGTTGTCTTTGCTGGTCGGCGACCCGGGCCTGGGAAAGTCTTGTCTCACGCTGGACCTGGCGGCCCGCATCACGCGGGGCGCTCCCTGGCCGGATGATTGCGGGCGCTGCGAGATCGGCAACATCGTACTGTTGAGCGCGGAGGACGACCCCGAGGACACCATCAAGCCCCGGCTGGAGGCGGCCGGAGCGGACCTGGGCCGTATTTTTATCTTGCGGTCGGTGATCCGAGCGGACGGTAAAGAACATGCGTTCGAGTTGACCGAAGACTTAACGAAACTGCGCGCCTGCATCACCGAGGAAACGCGCCTGGTGATCGTGGACCCGCTCAGTGCTTATATGGGCGGGAGTATCGATTCACATCGTGATACTTCGGTGCGGGCGGCCCTCGCGCCGCTGGCCCAGCTTGCGGCGGTGACACATGTCGCAATCTTGAGTGTTTCTCACTTAAACAAATCCGGCCGGGCTGGGATCTATCGAATTCAAGGCTCGATTGCCTTCTCCGCCGCCGCCCGCGCTGTCTGGTCAGTCAACGTGGACCCTGACGACAATAGTCGCAGATTGTTTCTGATGGTCAAGAACAACTTGGCCCGTGAGGGTGCAGGTCTGCGGTTCAAGTTGGACGACGCGGACGGCAAGCCGGTTGTGCATTGGGGCGAGGAAATCTACGTCGATGCCCGGACCGTCATGGAGGTCGAGGCGGAGACACGCGGTCGTACCACCGACAAGCCGGGAGCGCGCAAGGAAGTGCTTGACCTGCTCAAAAAGACCGGCCGGCCGCTGCGCGGTAGGGAAATCGCCGAAGCGTTGGATAAAACCGAAAACGCGGTATGGAAAATCATCACTAAGTTGACTGAAACAGGTCAGATTGAACACGGCCCGGGAGGATACAGACCGTGCGTATAGCAAAAACTGCCTATAGGCAGGTAAGGCAGGTAAGGCAGGTAAGGCAGGTAAGGCAGGAAAAAACTGCCTGCCTGCCTGCCTGCCTATAAAGAGTCGGGAGAGAGAGAGAGAGTGTGTGTGTGTGTCTCCTTTAGTGCTCTTGTCGATACTCCGGCGGCACCGAAGGCCAAAAGCGGCCATTCGGGGTCGAAAAGACTGCCATTTTCAGACCCCGAGACTGCGAATCTCGGCGGCAAGCAGGCATGAGTAGCTCGTGTTGCGGTAAAACGCTACGGAATAGGCAATTGCTGTTGACTGATCTGCCGTCACGGCCGTACACTGTAGACGAAAGTGTTGACGGAATCTCAGGGGTAGTGGGGCATGATGAATAAAAAGCGGCTTCAACTCAATAATGTGGGGAACACGCGCAGGACGGTCGCCAGGCTTTGCCGCGACATGTACGCTCACAGTGAAGACGATCCGTTGGATCTGTCATCCTACCGAGCGATCTTGGACGGTTTGAAGCTTTTGCTGGCGGCGTACAAAACCGAAAGCGACCTGAGCATCTATGATCGCCTGGACGAGTTGGAAGCCGAGGCAGCGGCCAGGCGCGCCGAGGCAGCGGCCAGGCATGCGTAAAACCCGGGCTCGCCTAAAGACACGACAGCAGACGCACCGTAGCGCTATGACGCGTCTGGCGGCATTGTGCGAGGCCCGGGACGCGCCGCAGTACGCAACCCTGATCCATGATGGTCACCGGGTCTATAACCTGGCTGGCGAGGTGCTCGGCGAGATTCGAGCGGATGCGGGGACTCGGTATCCTCTGGACCGCTGGATCATCACGCGGGACTTCGGCTGGGAGGAAGTCACTATGCATTCGAATCGAGAGCTAAGGGGGGCTATATGGCCGCGATGTTTTCAAGGCTTGGACTCGCTCTGCGGATTATGAGCGCGCGCGTGAAGGATTCGAGGGATTCGATGAGGCGGTCGCGCGGCCGCTGCTATGTCTGCGGCGCTCCGACCGCGTTGGAACTATTTAGCGGCACGGTTGGCCGGTGGATCTGCCCGGCCTGTCTTCCGGCCGTGTGGGCGCATGTAGACAGGTTGAGGGCCGACGCGGCTCCAGGGGTGAATTGAGGTGAGCAAGGTCCGCCTACTGCCGCGCCAGCGCAGGCGCGATCCCGCCACGGGCCGGCTGCTGCTGGAGGCGGGCTGTTGCCCTGTCGGCATGGACGACGTGGACCCGGCTGACTGCTGGGTTACAGAGGACTGCACCTATTGGAGCCGGATCAACGCGCGGTGCGCCTACTCGGAGCGCAAGGCGGCGGAGGCGGAGCGTGGCTAAGGTGCTGTTGAAGCGCTCCAAGCGCGTGAGCGATGGCTCTTGCAGATTCTGCCGGGAAAAAGGAATCATGCGGGTGTTCACTGAGGGTGGCGTTTGGCCTGTCTGCCTGGTTTGCTACAAAAAGCGGCAGCTTTGGCTGGACACGCTGGAAGAGACGTATTGGGAGGGCTAATGGGCGATCAAGATTTGGCGGACAGGGTGAAGCGGTATGCTGACGGGATGGTCAGCATTCCAGTGACCCGCGAGGAGCTGACGCGGCTACGGCAGGCGGTGGCTTCGATGCCGGGCCCAACGCTGGCCGACTTCCCGAGCAACAGGCGGTGGGAGTTTCCAAACGAGGTCCTGGCCGACTGTGAGGCGAAGCGCGGGTTGCTGAAGCTGCTGGCCTTCGCCGAGGCGAAATTCGGAGAGAGATAGTGGGCGGCCCTTTCGGGCGGCCTAAGCATAGAGACTTGACCGGCGATTCCAGCCGCCCAGAGCTGGCGCAAAAACACGGTTGGGGAGGTGGGAGAACGGGAGTTGAGTATGGGTAAACTGAAATCAGTGCAAGACGTTCAGGACGCGTTCGATCGGCTGCAGAAGCAGATGAACGAGACCGTGAATTTCACGAAATCGGTCTACGCCGAGAAAGGCGCGGCCAGACCGAAGGGGCTGAGCGAAAGGGTGGCAGAGGGACTCGGGCAGGTCTTCAAGGCGGTCGCCCGGGGGGACCACGCCGAGATCAGGGAGCTGGGTGTGCAGCGCGGCAGCGTGGACTACGACGTGAAGAGCCCGTTGGGCTCGGGTGAACTGACCGGCGACGCCACGACCGGCTCCTACCTGATCCCGACGGAGTACGCCACGGAGGTGCTGCGCCTGGCCGAAGACCAATCGGAGCTGATGGCCGTGGTGCAGAGAACTGGGATGACTTCGAGGAGCAAGTTGTTCCCGAAGAAACTGACCGGCGTTTCCTTCACCTACGTGAGCTCGGAGAGCACGGACAAAACGGAAAGCGCGCCTACCTTTGCCCAGGAGACCTTGACCGCTCGGACCTACGCGCTTTGGCTTTCGAGCTCGGAGGAATTCCTGGAGGATTCGGTCGGCGAGGTGGGCGCTTACTTCGCTGCGATCATCGGCGAGGCGTGGGCCACCAAGTTTGACAACGAGTTCCTTGTCGGAAGCGGCACGCCGGTCACGGGGTTACTGAAAGACGCCGACACGGCCAAGCACACGATGACAGGGACAGCTTTCACCGATGTGACCTTCGATGATTTGTGGGACACGATATCGAAGCTGAACACGCGGGCGAAGCGGCGCGGCGCCAAATTTATTCTGCATCCGCAAATTTTTGACATGCTGGCAAAAATCAAGGATGCTCAAGGAAATTACATCTACCAGCGTCCCTACGAGAGCCGGCCGGGTACGCTTCTTGGTTTCCCGTACCTTTTCTCCGACGAGGCGCCGGATCTGGCGGACTCCGCAAAGAACACCGCCTTCGTCGCGCTCGGTAACCCGCTTAACCTGCTGTGGGGGCAGAGGCTGAACCTGGAAATCAAGTTTTTCCCTGACACCTACTACGGGATGAAGAGCGACCAGGTGTTTTGGCGCGCGAGGGTTCGGGCCGCGTTGAACATCGCGCTGCCCGAGAATTTCGCGGTCTTGAGAACGGCCGCGAGCTGATAGCAGTTAAGGCCGGCAGCCCTTCTGAACAGGGAGGGCTTCGAGTGTGCGCCGTTCGCCGTTGGCGACGCGGCGGCAACCCGGTCGTGATCCCGGTGCGCCTTGGCCCTCCAGCGGGGCGCACCCTTTTTGAGGGCTCCAGAGAACGACGGGGCTTCCTTGCGGCCAGGGTTGGCCGATGGGTCTGGGAAGCATAGCAATCGACGGCCTGGTGTCCGAGGAAAACCACCACGCGCCTTCCGGCGGTGCGGGAAAAGGCCGGACTCCTTAGACTTCGGGGCTGTTCGGTTCTTGACTTGATCTTCTCCGGGCAGCCCCACTTTCTACCTGGGCCGCTGTGGACCCCTCCCCGGCGGCCCCTGGCTTTTTTCCGCAGAAAGCGGTAGCCCGGCGGCTTTGCGGGAATTATTTTAGCTTTGCTAAAAAAGATTTGCGTTGAGGGTAGGAAAGTGATAGTCTTTATCTATTAGATGGATCTTCAAGCTAAAGCAGCCGAGAATATCGGATTAGTAGAACACGCAGTTCGCTCAAAACGATTTTGTACATCGGTTGCGGGTCGCTTGTACTATGCCGTTTTTCAAAAAATTAAGCACTATTTAAAAGCGCAAGGTTTTGACTATAAGGCGTTTTTAGTAAAAATTGGCAGAGCCGATGACTACGAGTACTCGCATAAAACGGTCAAACGAGCACTCGTTGAACAACTTTCTATGAAGGGAATAAAGTTACCTGACTTGAACGCAATACAGACAGTTGATCAATTATACAGAGTGCGACTGCAAGCTGATTACTACGAGGAAGAATATTGCGACGAGGACTTACAGAGGCATTTGGAGACGGCAAAGAGTATACTATTAATTATTAGCCGATATTAGTAGAATGGGGACGATTATGAAAGAAAGCAGGCATTGGATAATCAATCTGCTCACTCATGATATACTTCAGCAATTTCCTTCTTTGAATGTCTCGATAGAAGTAATAGCCGAGACAGGCGAAACTTTCTTACTTATTGACGATGAAGCTACATACTATTCAAATACGTTCCAGGCTATTGTTACTCAAGTTACTAGTAATCTACTTTGGCCGAATAATATATATGATATTTTTTTCGCATATGAGGAACAACCGGAGCGAGTAGAATATCGGCAGTTTTCGCAAACTTCAATCAAGTCAACTAGTGGAAGCGAAGGTCACTTTGAGATTTTCGGCAACGAAGAGTCCATTCAGCGATCGGGTGCTAGTGATCTTGCCGAGTTAAGCAAAGCGGCATAGGACTATGGACGAAACCAAACAACCTGGTATCAGATTTGAAAATATTTTTTTGCATAAGATGAGTTTCTCCAGATCACCTGAAGCAATCGAAAGACCTGAATTGTCAGTAGCATTATCATCAAGAGCAGCTATCGATGAAACCGAAAAACGACTTGTGCTTGAGGTGGACGCTGCGATTGAAGACAATAAGAGTAAATCATTCCAAATCTCATGCACAATGATTGGCTTTTTTTCCGTGGTCGAAGGGGAAGCAAACCTCGCTATCAAGGAGTTTGCTAAGTTCAATGCTGTTGCCCTAGTATTACCCTATATTCGAGAACTAATCGCAAATACTACGCTTCGAGCCGGATTAAAGCCCGTAATATTACCGCCTCTCAATGTAAAATCAGTCGTAGCGCAACCAGTACCGAGCAATTAAATATCTTACGTTGCGCGCCCAGTGACGGGGGCGAAGTGTTCTCGTTGCAGTCGAAATGGCGCAGAGTAAACCACTAGACTACTGGGCACGGCGAGGG
>Ga0315273_10001213_pt1 | contig 29025 bp, 21 predicted proteins | sample YL17G02_0_MG_FD_205753 | JGI IMG/M metagenome (GOLD analysis project Ga0315273, IMG submission 205753) | Sediment microbial communities from Yellowstone Lake, YNP, Wyoming, USA - YL17G02_0 | ecosystem: Environmental > Aquatic > Freshwater > Lake > Sediment | place: USA: Wyoming | collected... | reverse complement strand
AAGATCTCGGTGCAGGACCGCTACGGCGGGGCGGCGAGGGACATCACGAGCGGCTTCTCGGGAAGCTACATCAACAATGACTCCACGTTCACATTCACGGCCACTGACGCGAGCGGGATCGCCAGCGTCGAGCTCAGCGCGGACGGCGGCTCGACATGGCTCCCCGCCACCAACGCGGGAGGCGGGACCTATACCCGCGTGCTCACCATTCCGCTGAACCAGACCTTCGACGGGACCCGCAACATCCAGTACAGGGCCACCGACGCCTACGCAAAGGTGACCACCGGCAGCGCCACCCTCATCGTGGACACCCTGGAACCCGCAATCAGCTTCACGAGCCCCTCGGGCGTGACCACGAACCTCGGGGATGACGCCCCGAACGTGAACGGAGACGTGATTATCCAGGGGACAGTCTCCGACTCGAGCTCCGTCACGGGTGTGACAATCAGGGCGGGCATTTCCGACCAGATCGTCCTCACGAACACCGGGAACAACATCGCCTGGAAGGTGAACCTGGCGTCGTCCTCGACGTACGCAAACGGCACCTACGCCATCAGCCAGACGTTCAATATCTGGCGACTACCGGTGAAGATCACCGCGACCGAGCTCGCGGGGAACAGGACCATCACGACCGGCTACATCGACATCGATCCAGACAGCGACAGGCCCATCGTGAGCGTGGTCTCCCCCGCATCCGGAGACAGCGTGGCGGGCGTGTTCCTGATCAATGGCACCGTCGTTGACGATGACGGCGCCCAGAGCGTCCGCCTGCAGGTGGACCTCAACAATGACGGCGTGTATGGGGTGAACGGCGGCTTCGATGGCACGCTGGACCTGGATGGGGACGGCAACACCACCGACGACTTCGAGAAGGAGACCGAGTTCAAGACGATCGGCGTCACCAACGGCGCGTGGACAATATTGATGAACACGTCGGGAGAGCTGAACAAGTCCAACCTCGTTGCCCGCGGCCTTGCGACCGCGGACGGTCACATCGGGTTCCAGGCGACACCCGTGGACATCTACGGCACCCTGGGCGCGGCTCAGACGGTGTCCATCTACATCGACTCCGAAGCCCCCGTCATCAAGGGTCTTCTTGCCGCGGACGGAGTCACCGAAGTGGCGGCGCCCACGCCCGCCACGGGCACGCTCCAGAAGGGAACCGTGACCCTCCGCGCCCTGTTCAAGGACGACAAGGAGCTTCTCACCCCGAGCATGCAGGTGAGCTTCGACGGCGGATCGAGCTATCAGAACATAAGCTCCGTCTCCGGCGCAACGATCACCTACACCGGAGCGACGAATCCCTACGCGTACAGGATCGTGATTCCCATCGACACAACGACCGTAGTCTCTGGCGGGAACGGAACGCTGCAGGTCAGTCTCAAGGTGACGGACAAGACCTACAAGCAGACCACGCAGCCAGTGCAATACAGCGTCGACAACACGCTGCCCGAGGTGGCGTGGAACCTGCCGGCCACCCTGTCCTACCAGGGAAGCATTCCCAACGAGATCTACAGCTTCTACGGATCGGGAGCCACGATCAACAACCAGGTCTTCGGCAAGGCGTCCGACACGGGCACGATCTCCGGCATCGCGAAGGTGAACGTCTACTTCGTGAAGGGCGGCAACTTCCGCAATCCGACAACCGGCGGGACGGTCGCCGTGAGCAGTCAGATCGTTCGCCGGTCCAGCCTCGACAGGAACGGAGACGGCGACTACACGGATCCCTACGAGTACGTGGGGACCGATACGTCGATCCCGTTCACCGAGGATTCGAACCTCGTCGTCACGATCGACAAGCGCACCGAGCTCGGCCAGTTCGACACCAACCCGACCCTGGGCGACAATGACGGATTCAACGAGTCCCTGAAGGCCAAGTCGGGCTACGACGAGTGGTACGCGTACTTCAACAGCGCCGTTCTGCCCGACGGCCCGATCGACGTCTACTTCGTGGCGTGCGACGAGGCCGGCAACAGGGTCTACGACAAGGCGATCGGGCAGGTCACGAACAACCCGCCGAGCATCACGGGCTTCACGGTTGGCGGCCAGCCCGTCTCGGGCAGCCCGCTGAAGACGAAAAAGGGCGGGACCATCTCTCTGGTGACCAGCGCCATGGACAGCGGCGCCGGAGCCAACATCGTCGCGGCCGATTGGAAGGTCGCGGTGGCGAGGAAGTTCGCCAATGGGGGCGGAAACAGCATCGGGACCGAAGATCTCGGCTTCACCTCGTTCTTCTATGGCAGCGGAGGAGGCGCGAAAAGGGACTTCTCCGCACGCGGAAGCGGGGCGAGCGCGAGCTCGACGCTCTCGGTAGATACCGTGAACGACGGTTTCGTGGAGAACAACTGGTATCTCGTCACGGCGGAGGTCAAGGATTCCGACGGCAATATCGCCACGCGCGACTTCTACCTCCTCGTGAACAACAATGACGTCGTCTCACCGATCGTGGGCATAGACGACATCACGCGCTCCAGCGTCAGCCTGTCAACCGGTTATGTCGAGGAGGCGGGTTTCAGCCTCAACGACGCGGCGGGAACCTCGGGCCCGGTGACCACGAGGGCAGGCGACAGCAAATCCGTCACCTCCAATGCGTTGATCGGGAACGGCACGATACAGAGGGGTTGGATTGTGCTCTTTACGACGGGCGAGTGGCGGACGATCAAGTCCTTCACGAGCGGCACCGGCACGATCACGTGGGAGACGGCTTTGAGCACCGCGCCGGACATCGGATCCACCGCAACCGTGAGACCGGGTCAGGCCGACATCTCCGGAACGGTCACGCTCAGGGGAACGGCCTGGGACGACACGGCGGTGACGAACGTCCAGCTATCCTTCAACGGCGGGACTTCGTGGGTGAGCGTCACGAGCCTTAGCCTGGTGAGCTCCGACGTCGTGACCGGAAACGACTATACCTGGACCTACAACCTCAATACCGCCACCGTGGACTGGGACACCGTCACGGGCGGGACCCAGATCACCGGGCTGGACAGGCCGATAATGGCGCGTGCCCTGGACGGAACGAATACCGGGACCCTGGATGGGGACGGTTTCGCGCCGACTAAGACGGCCGAGGTGGTGCCCTATATCTCCCAGATCACCAGGGACACCGCACAGCAATTCAGGACGAACCGCTCCAACCTCGGCACCTACTCCGTTTTCCAGGGAGAGACGAACATCACGGTGAGCGGATTCAACCTGAACCCGGGCTGGGCACGCATCTACAGCGCGAAGACGGCCGGGAACTACGACGCGGCGCCGCTCACCGTGAAGAACATCGCGGGGGCCTACACGAGCTTCCAGATCGACATGAACGCCGCTTCCCGCTCGGGGTGGCTCAGGATCGATGTGAACGGGATCGACGCGATCAACAACAACAACGACGGCTCCCGCTCCTACAACATGCTCTACGGCACCGACGGGGACACATCCGGCTGGAGTGACGACCGCTACCTCTTCGTGTGGAAGACCGGTGAATACTTCCAGAACTCCACCGATCCGCAGCACCCGACAATGACGATCCTGCCGTCCACCAGCCGCCTCTTCGGCGCGTGGTCGAGCTACGCGACTTCGGACGTCTTCTTCGCGAGCACGAATACCGACGCCACGTCGGTGTTCCGCTCGAGGATTTACCACTCCTACGACACGGCCGAATACCTTGACATTGCCCTGGAGTCGACTTCCCTGAACGACGGCAACAACCCGACGAGCACCGGCATGATGTCCCTCGCTTTCCTCGGCAACAACTCCTCGGACGGCAACTACGCCGACGGTCACATCGCCGATTTCACCTACGAACGCACGGCGGGCTATCTCAATGGGGACGTGACGCCGACGGACGGTCAGGTGAACCTCGCGGCGAACGCGGAGCAGTGGAACCGCGCCGGATTCAGCAACTGGTACTACCGAGGAGAGGGCTTGAGCTACGACTCCATGCTCTATCAGTTCCAGGGCATCAGGACGGCCCGGAGCGGGAACAATGTCCACTGGGCCTACTACGACCAGCAGTCGAAGACCGTGAAATACGCATACGTGGTCACCACGGACAACAACGAGACGGAGAGGCAGAGCTGGATCAACATCGATGGAGCCACCGGGGACACGGACGGCGGAGAGAATGGACGGGAGGTGACCCAGGGTGAGGGGAGCGCGGCGACCCGCACGACCCAGGCGGGCGAATTCCTCGCCCTGGCCCTGGACGACCAGAACTATCCCGCGGTCGTGTACTACGACATGCAGCATCAGACCCTGAGGCTCGCGCGGTCCAATTCCGCCACGCCGACGGCCGCGGCCAACTGGACGAGACAGGACGTATTCGCTGCGGGCGATATCAACTACGGCAGGATCACGGGCAAGCACATCTCGGCGATCATCGACAACGCGGGATACCTGCACATCGCCTTCTGGTCCGACGACACGGGCTACCTCTACTACATCAAGTCGTCGAACGACCCGGACGGCGGGGCCGCGTACGCCTTCGCCAACTCGAGCGTCGTCGTCGACGATACGGGAACCGCGGGAACGTGGTCGGACATCACCCTGGACCACTCGACAACGCCGAACACGCCGTATATCTGCTACCTCAACTCCGCGCGGGTGAACACCAAGGACGGGCTGAAGATCGCCTACAACACGGACGCCGCGGATCAGAGCAAGTGGGAGTACATGATCGCACCCATCGCAACCAACGCGACCAGCGTGGTGGAGAAGCGGACGAGCATCGAGTTCAAGCGCGGCGGTGCACCCGCCTGGAACGCGGCGATAGGCTATGCCTCCTCAAGCCGCTTCGAGCTGATCTACCTGATGCCCCAGATACCGTAATGAAGGGAAAAGGCCGTCCTGGAAACGGGGCGGTCTTTTTCATCTGGCCTCTACGGCACCCCGAACGTGTCCTCCAGCACCTTGAACTCGGGGTATTGGCGGCGCCCCGGCGAGCGCGACAGTCTCCATCGACACGGTGAGCGACGGCTTCGTGGAGGGCGACTGGTACCTGCTCACCGTTCAGGTCACCGACAATGACGGCAATGTGGCGGCGAAGAACCTCTACCTCCGCGTGAATAACAGCGACAACACCCTACCCACGGCGACTCTTGACGACTTCACCCAGACGAGCGTCGGGATGTGGAGCTCGGGTCAGGGACCCCTCAACATCGATATCGCGGCAGGGAGCATCAGCACGGCCACGGACATCCTGAGCGTCGTGCTGCCGTCCTGGATCACCAACGGGACCAAGGTGATGTTCGCGGGAGCCTCGGCCCCCGGCGGGTTCACCGCGGCCACGGTCTATTGCGTCATCAACAACACGGGCTCTACCTCCCAGCTCAGCGCGACCTCCGGCGGTGCCGCAGTCGACATCACCTCGGTGTCGGGGATGTATGACCTTGTCTTCGGCGGCCATGTCGAGGACCCGGCGGACAGCAACCATGACGGCGGTGCCGACGCCGACCTTTCGGGCTCCGTCAGTATCAGGGGAACCGTGTTCGACGACACGGACGTTTCCAGTCTCCATGTCGAGATAGACGGTGCTGACCAGGGCACCGCTGCCTTGAGCAACAAGACCGGGGACGCGGTCCTCGGATACACGTACAACTGGACCTTTGTCTGGGACACGGCAAAGCAGGGAATGGCACTTGTGGCAAAGGACAACGTCGTGGTGCGCGTCTACGGCATCGACCCGGCGAACAACTTCCCGACGGCCGGGAGCCGGCCGATCAAGACCGTCGACGTCGTTCCCTACATCACCTCCGTCACTGATCCCAACGGTCTGAGCACGGACGTGCTGCGCGGGTCCACGGGCAAGTACTCGATCGGCGCCCACGCCACGAACACGCTGACGGTCAGGGGCTACAACATCGGAAGCTCGGGCGTCACTCCCGCGGTATGGGTATCCCCCACGGCTGCCGTGCCGACCGCCGGCACCGCGCCGGGGACCACGTGGATCTCGAGCAACGAAGTGCGGGTCTCCAAGAACCTCACGCGGTCCGGCTGGCTCACCGCGCTCGTGAGCGCCGTCCCGAGCGTCAACAACGTGAGCAGGAACGACCGCGCGCGCAACATCGAATCGAACGCGGACCCCAGGAGCGCGCAGTGGAGCGACGACCGCTACCTCTGGGTGTGGGCTGTCACGCAGCTCAATGGCGCGGCGTTCGCGAACAAGACATACTACTATCCGGACATGGTCATGTCGGGCAACCAACCGCTGTTCGCCTTCACCGACGACAACGGAGGAGACACGAACAGGACCACGAGCGACACCGCGGTCACGCAGAGGTCGGGGAATAGGTTCCAGAGGCAAGCGGCCATGGCCATCGCCACGGTGAACGTCACGCCCCAGACCTTCATCCTCACCGGGCAGGACACCACCCAGAGCGGGGACAACATGGGCTACCTCGAGCTTACGGGATTCAACGACGGGGTAGTGCCGGACGCCGGATCCAACGTCACGAACAGCTGGATCATGCTCGAGGGATCGGACTACCCGGCCCATGTGGTCGTCGGGGCGAACTCCTCGATCCTCCGGAAGACGAACAGGTTCCCCTATCCCACGATCATCGCGGCAACCAACACTATAGGGGCCAACTACGGGGCGAGCATCTACACGACCTTCTACGACGCAAGCATCTACTACAAGAGCCTGAACTTTGTCTCTTTCAGGACCACCGCGAAACAGGCCGGCAACTACTCGGGCCTTCCGACGAACGATAACATGAGGCTGACCCAGGTGATCCCGATCCCGGGAACGGTCGGTCGAGCCAGCCCGTACTTCGACATGGTGAAACTGGGCTCCAATGGAATTGCAGTGGCCTACTTCGACTCGGTGAGCAACTCCCTGAAACTCGCCCATTCCAGCAACGCCTTCGCTGTAACGGGGGTTACGACGACGGACAACCTGCCGGTGGCGACCGGCCAGGAGAAGGGCACCTACACGTTCAACAACGACTTGCTGGCCAACTACTCCTTCGGCGGGTTCGGCAAGTACTTCACGATCAACAGCGGAACCGTGGCAGGAACCGCCTACGACGTCTGGTTCGACCCGACTGGCTCCTCCGCCGCTCCAGCAGGCTCCGGCGCGCCAAACAACATAAGGGTCGACATCTCGCCCACCGCGATCCCGACGTTCAACAGGACATACCTGAGCATCGCGGTGGTGAACGCACTCCGCACCGTGCCCGCCTTCGCCGACTCCGAGATGGGCGCGACCGGTACGACGACCCAGTGCAGCGTCGTGGTCGTCACGAGCAACGGAAACGTCACGAACGCCGCCGTGGGCAACCTCACGAGCGGCACGTCCGTGGTCTCCGGCGCGCCGGCCACCGTCGACGGCGCGGCCGCCAACTGGGGAACAACCCTCACCCTAGACTCGAGCGCGAACGTCGGCCAGTACCTGTCCATGGTGACGGACGGCACGAAGATCTACGTCGCCTACTACGACTACGATGAGGCGAACCTCAAGGTCGTGCGCGTGAGCTGGAATGCCGGCGCCCCGAGCGTGGACGCGAATGCCACCGTGAACATCGACAACTACCTCTCTGCCGGAACCTGGACGGGGATACAGCTCACTGCCGACAGCTCCCTCACGGGGCAGGGAACGGCCCAGCCGTTCATCACATTCTACGCGGATTCCTACTCCGGCACGAAGAAGCCGATCAGGATCGCATTCCCGACGTTCGACGCGACCACGGGCGCGATGCAGCACGGGGTGACGGGATCGGGCGCCGACGACGCATACTCCGGCAGCTGGGAAATTATCACCGTGCCGGCGGCCTCGGTGCCCAAGGGGGGCATGGAGCAGTTCCTCCACACGAACATCGGCACGTATGTTGGCAACACCCTGAACCTGCCGGTGGTGGGATGGATGGCGGACTACATCGAATACGCGAAGCTCCAGCCGAACAACTAGAACGTAGGAAGAGGATCTGCGCCCTGCTCGTGGACATCCGCGGGCAGGGCTTTTTCTATGGCGACCCGAAGGCGTCCTCCAGCACTTTGAGCTCCGGAGTGTTCGCCGCTCCGTACCAGTCCGGGATGACCTTCGGGGGCTTGGCGGTGTCCGCGCTCCAGGAGAAAAACGGCCTGGCCATGCCGCGCGAAAGGATCTTCGTCACCCCGGGGCTGGTGAGGTAGCGGACCAGGAGGGCGGCCTCGCTTTTCCTCGCGGACGAGGCGCTCACGCCGATCACGAACACGGATCCGATTGTCCATGGCGTTGCCCCGCCGCGCGAGCCGGGGAACGGGAAGAACTCGAGCTTCAGCCTCACCTCCGCGGGAATGGCCGTGAGGAACGGAGTAGACACGAGCGCGAAGACGGCGCTTCCATCCGCCAGCGGCTTGAGGCCTTGCGCCCATCCCTGGCTCCATACTCCGGAAGAGAACCAGCCCTTCGCCTTCCAGCCCGCAAGGGAATGGAATGCGGGGGCAAGCCGCGCGAGAAAGGCCTTGTCCTGCTCTGCCCGACCGGAGGGGAGCGTGGTCACCGCGTCCGGACCCGCCGTTGCGGCCGCCCAGTGCTGCAGCCAGATGAGAAACGGCCATCGGTGGCTGTTGCCGAGTGTGAGGGGGACGAGGTTCCGGGATTTCAAGTCACCGAGCAGCTTCTCGAAACCGTCAGGAGACAACGTGCCATCCTTCAGAGCTTTGATCGTGTCCGCGAGATCGGACTGCTTGGCAAGAACGTCGGCACGCGCGGCGAGGACCCAGAGCGTGCCCGTCCATTGGAATGGCGCCGATGCCCAGACGGAGGCCCCCACGGGAATAGGGCCCGTCGCAACGACAACGTCCGCCTTCTCTCCAGCGCCGTCAAGAAGGCCCGCTCCCCGCAGGGTACTGGGGTCTTTGGCGGACTCCCTCACGGTGATGTGGGGGTAGAGGGACGAGAATTCGGCAAGGACCTGACGGAGCACGCGAATATCCCCATCCTGCGCGAGCGGATGGACCAGGACGAGCGGCACCGGCAGGGATTTCTGGGCTAGGATGCGCCACAGAACAACGGCGCCCGCGATACAAAGACACGCGGCCGCCATGGCGGCGATCACAATGGTCTTTCGAGTTTTCGGGCTCACTGACCCGCCCCTTTCCCCCAAGTCACCAGCCGTGGCGCCGAAATGTTAGACCGACGGCGAGGACGGCCGCCGCGGCAATGGCCCAAGGTCGGTGTCGGCGGAGAAACGCCGCGAAAGCGCTGAGAATCGCGGATAGGGCAGGAACCTGCGGCCGCGGAACTCCGGCGGGATTTCGATGTTTCGATCTCGACATGGCCACATAGTAACGCATACGGGAGATGGGGAAAAGGCCAATTCGTTCAAGTGGCCGTCCTGCCGCGCTGGCCTGAGCCTGGGGGCGAGGGGTCTGAAGGCGGAAGCGCTGCGGGAAGATTTCCTTTCCGCCGGCGCGCCGGCGCCGCCCCCACCGCTCGGGAAGTCCTACGCCGGCAAGCGGGACGCCACCGTGCGGGGCGCCCTCTCCCTGGCCTTGCCCTTCAGCCCTGACGGGCGCGAGCTCCTGGAGCGCAAGCCCAAGGCTTCCAGGACCTTCACCGGCGGCTACCGGCGGGTCACCTATGGGTTGGCGGAGGCGTAGCTGCTGGGCGAATGGCTGTTGCCGCTGGTCAAGCACACCTTCGACATCCGCCCGGCGGAAGGGGAGACGCTGGCGGGGCCTTTCTCCGTGAGCGGGCGGGTGGCGGCGCGCGTGCTGCCGGCAAACGTGCTGGTGACGCTAGACGGGCAGCCGCTGGACACCGCGCCGCTCGGCCCTGAGGGCTACTTCCGCCTGGATGTGGAGGCCGCGGCCCTGGGGGTGGGCGGGCACACGCTGGAGGTTCAGGCCGTGCTGGCGCAGGAGGTGCGCCTTAGCTCCGGGCCGCGGGCGGTGCAGTACCTGGCCGGCGGCCCCTGGGCGCGCATTTCCTCCCTGGACCCGGGCGACTACGTGAGCGGGCGGCCGTTCCTGCAAGGGGAGGCCGGCTGGTTCGAAGAGGGCGGGGAGCCGGAAGGGGATGCCAAGAGCGCGGCCAGGCTGCGCGCGGCACACCGGGTCCGGCTGGTCGAGCTCAGCATGGACAACGGCAGGTCCTTCCGCAAGGCCGACGGCAAGGAGTCCTGGCGCTTCCGGCTGGAAACCCAAGAGCTGGCCTCCGGCACGCTGCGCCTTCTGGTCCGGGCCACTTTCGAGAACGAGCGCGTCGCGGTGACGCGCACCCAGCTCAATGTGGACACGCAGGCGCCGCAGGTCAAGCTGCTGGAACCCTCCGAGGGCGGGCGGTTCAATGCCTCCGTCCAGCTGCTGGGCACGGCCGGTGACGAGTCCGGACTGGCGGAGGTCGCGGTGAGCCTGCGCGAGGGGGACAAGAGCCGCTACTAGGTGCCTTCCTTCATCCAGGGCCTGTACCTGGACGCGCACACCATGGGCGCCACCTACTGGGACATGGGCCTGGGCCTGACCTTCTTTGACGACAATGTGAAGCTGCAGGTGCAGGTGGGCATGTCGCCGCCGGGGCGCTTCTCCGGCCTGGTGCTGGGCGCCAAGCTCCTGGCCAACATCGCCACCCTGCCGTTCGGCTTCCTGTTCGGGCCTTCCTGGGACTTCTTCTCCATGTCCCTGGCGGTAGGCGCGAACTTCTCCTACTTCACCATGTCCCAGGACAGCGTGGCCTTCAGCGACGCCGGGCTGGTGCTCGGGGGCATGGTGGCGCAGCTGGAGTTCGCCCGCTTCCAGATCGCCGGCTGGCGGGCGGCCAACTCGTACGCCCTGTACACCGAGTACCAGCTGTGGTTCATCTCCTCGGACGTAGAGGGGGGTACTGCCAGCCGCCTGGCCTTCGGGCTGCGCATGGGCCTGCTGTAGGGCCGCGCGCTGTAGCGAGTTTTCGACTTTAGGCGGGTCCGATCACTTTCAACTGCGCGAAATAGTCCCGGAAAAAGCCCCGGTCGCGGGCGAGGAGGCGATCGGCGTGCAGGCAGGCGTGGGCGGCGATCAGGAAGTCCGCCAGGACGCGCTTTGCCTTGCCGCCCCGCTGCAGGTATCTGGCGAAGTACTCCCCGGCAAGCAGGCTGCTTTCCAGCGAGCTGGGAACGAAATCGATCTCCCAGTCGCGCAGGAATTCAGGAAAATCCCCTTTGCTTCTGAAGGCGGGCAGGATCTCCGCGGCGACGCACTCCCCGATGATCAGCCTGCCCTCAGCGGAAGCCCGCCGCAGAAGTTGCTCGGAAGGCTCGGCGAAGCGGGGGCTACCGGTCAGCACGTCCAGGATCATGGAGCTGTCGACCGCGGTGATCATCCGCGCGACCGCTCCAGGTACTCGTCTACCGAGACTCCGCCCGGAAGCCGGCCCTTCCCGCGCCACTTGTGGAAGGGATTCTGCCGTTCACGCTTCACCGCCACGAGACGCCCGGCGGCGGCGGAAACCTCCAGCACGGTCCCGGGCCGGATCCCCAACTGCTCACGTACTTTCTTGGGGATGGTGATCTGCCCTTTTTCCGACACGGTTGTTTTCATACTTTTATGATATGAATTCTTACGCAATAAATCAACTGCTGACCTTCCGCGCGCGATCTGCTATAACAGAGCCCAGACTATGCTGCCCGCCCTGCTGGCCCCTTTGCTGGCCGCGCCCGTGCTCGCCAAGGTCCTGGCCACCCTCGCCCTGATCCTGCTCTTAAACCGCCTGGTGAAGGAATTGCTGGTCTCGGTGCTGGCCGGCACGCTGCTGCTCGGGCTGTGGTTCGGGCACGGCCTGCCCGCCGTGGGCGGCATCGCCTGGCGGCGCTTCAGCGAGCCGGACAACCTGCTGCTGGTCGTGGTGCTGCTCCTGGTGATCTGGCTGAGCAGCCTGATGGCCGAAGCGGGGGTGATGCGGGACCTAGTGGAGGTGGTGCGCTCCCGCGTGTCCAGGCGTCTGGCCTTCGCCGCGCTGCCCGCGGTGATCGGCTTCCTGCCCATGCCCGGGGGGGCGCTGTTCTCCGCCCCGATGGTGGACAGCGCCGACCCGGAGCGCGCCTTAAGCGGCCTGCTCAAGACCCAGACCAACCACTGGTTTCGCCACATCTGGGAGTACTGGTGGCCCCTGTACCCCGGGGTGATCCTGGCCCTGGAGCTCACCCGGCTGGAGATCTGGCAGTTCGTGCTGGTCCAGCTGCCGGTGACCCTGATCGCCGTCGGCAGCGGCGCGCTGCTGCTCCTGCGGCGCATCCCGCGCAGCGAGCGCGAGGGGGTGGAGACCTCACGGCCGGCAGGCGCCGCAACCCCGCGCGCCCACCGCTCCTTCCTGAGCTTGATGGCGCCGATCCTGGTCGTGGTGGTCGTCTTCGCCCTGCTCCAGGTTCTTTTTCCCGGCCTGCAGCGGGTGAGCCGCTACATCCCGATGGCTGCCGGCCTGTGCCTGGCCCTGGCGGTGCTGCAGCTTCAACGCCGGCAGCCCCTGAGCGCCTGGCTGCGGGCCGTGGTCTCCTGGCGCTCGCTGCAGATCACGCTGCTGGTCGTGGTGGTGCGCGTCTACGGCGCGGTGCTCGAGGCGCCGCTCCCGGGCGGGATCCTGCCGGTCGTCCTGCTGCGGCGGGAGCTGGCCCTGTTGGGCATCCCGGATGCCCTGCTCATCGCCTTCCTGCCCTTCATCTGCGGGTTCACCATGGGCAGCACGGTGGGGCTGGTGGGGGCCAGCTTCCCCCTGGCCTTGAGCCTGCTGGGACCCGAGCCTGCCCTGGGCCGGCTGCTGGCCACGACCGTGCTGGCCTACGGTTTCGGTTTCATGGGGGAGCTGCTCTCGCCGGTGCACGTCTGCCTGGTGGTCTCTGCGGAGTACTTCCGAACCCGCCTTCTCCACGGCCTGACCAGCCTGATCCCGCCCGCGCTCCTGGTGCTGGCGGGGGTGACTCTCTGGCAGTTTGCGATCCGCTGGCTGCTGCCGGGCTGAGGGGCGCAGCGGTGCTGTTGTGCCCGCGTAAGCTTTTAAACTATACTCCAGCAAAATCGCCGTAGGCTTGGTCGGGGAGGTTCGAATGAAGGAGATCCGCAGCGTCGGCTGGATCGGCACCGGGGTGATGGGCCGGTCCATGTGCCTGCACGTGATAAGCAAGAGCGGCCTCAAGGCCCGCGTGTACAACCGCACCCGGGAGAAGGCCCGGGACCTGCTGGAGGCCGGGGCGGTCTGGTGCGACAGCCCGCAGGAGGTGGCCCGGGGCAGCGACTGCATCTTCACGATCGTGGGCTATCCGGCGGACGTGGAGGAGGTGATCCTGGGGGAGCACGGGGCCCTGGCTGGGGCCGCCGCCGGCTCCGCGATCGTGGAGATGACCACCTCCGAACCCACCCTGGCGCAGCGCATCCACGCCGAGGCGAAAAAGAAGGGCGTGGAGGCCCTGGACGCCCCGGTTTCCGGCGGGGACGTGGGCGCGCGCAACGCCAAGCTGGCGATCATGGTCGGGGGGGAGAGGCCGGTCTACGAGCGCGTGCTGCCCCTGCTGCGGCACATGGGCGAGAACATCGCCTACTTCGGCGGCCCCGGCGCCGGGCAGCACACCAAGATGGTCAACCAGATCCACATCGCCACCACCATGATCGGGGTGGTGGAGTGCCTGCTGTACGCCCAACGCGCGGGGCTGGACATGCTGGAGGTGATCGAGGTGATCGGCAAGGGCGCGGCCGGTTCCTGGAGCCTCAACAACTACGGCCCGCGCATCGCCAAGGGTAACTTCGACCCCGGCTTCTTCATCAAGCACTTCGTCAAGGACATGGACATCGCGCTGAAGGAGGCCCGGCGCATGAAGCTCGCCCTGCCCGGCCTGGCCCTGGCCCACCAGTTCTACGTGGCGGCCATGGCCGTGGGGCAGGAGAACCTGGGCACCCACAGCTTATACAAGCTGTTCGAACGCTTGAACACTCCGTGAGCGGGCGACCCTCGGGGAGCGCCTTGCCAGCGTCCTGGGCGGACTGTGGGCCCTTGCCGGCGGCGCGTTTTCTCATTAAATTAGGTAGGATACTTTAGAAATCATGTCCTCTCCGCGGGCGGGGGCGCGCCGGGACGGGCCCGCCTGCCGGAGCCGCCGCGAGGGGACCTAAACACGACAGGGAGGAATGGAACCGATGGCAAAGCAGCTACTGTTCGAGGAGAACGCCCGCAGGGCCCTGATGGACGGCGCGGAGAAGGTGGCCAACGCGGTGCGCGTGACGCTGGGGCCCAAGGGCCGCAACGTGGTGCTGGGCAAGAAGTACGGCGCCCCGACGGTCACCAATGACGGGGTGACCATCGCCAAGGAGATCGACCTCAAGGACCCCTTCGAGAACATGGGCGCCCAGCTGATCAAGGAGGTGGCCAAGAAGACCAATGACGTGGCCGGCGACGGCACGACCACGGCCACCGTTCTGGCTTTCTCCATGATCCGTGAGGGCCTCAAGGCCGTGGCTGCCGAGATCGACCCGCTGGGCATCAAGCGTGGCATCGCCAAGGCCGTGGAGATTGCCGTGGCCAACATCAAGGCGAACGCCAAGAAAGTCACGGAGAAGGAGGAGATGAAGGCCATCGCCGCCATCTCGGCCAAGGGCGACCTGCCGATCGGGCAGCTCATCGCCGACGCCATGGAGAAGGTAGGCAAGGACGGGGTGGTCACGGTCGAGGAGTCCAAGTCCATGGAGACCAACCTGGAGATGGTGGAGGGCATGGAGTTCGACCGCGGCTACGTCTCCTCCTACTTCGTCACCAACCGCGAGAGCCAGACCGTGGTGCTGGAGGACGCCTACATCCTGCTGCACGATAAAAAGATCGCGGCCATGAAGGACTTTATGCCGCTGCTGGAGAAGGTGGCCAAGACCGGCAAGCCCCTGCTGATCATCGCCGAGGAGGTGGAGGGCGACGCCCTGGCCACCCTGGTGGTCAACCACCTGCGCGGCACTTTCAAGGCCTGCGCGGTCAAGGCCCCCGGCTACGGTGACCGGCGCAAGGCCATGCTGGAGGACATCGCCGTGCTGACCGGCGGGCAGGTCATCGCCGAGGAGCTGGGCTCCAAGCTGGAGTCCACCGAACTGTCACAGCTGGGGCGGGCCAAGACCGTGAAGGTCGACAAGGAGAACACGATCATCATCGAGGGCGCCGGCAAGCCCAAGGACCTCAAGGGCCGGATCAGTATGATCAAGACCGAGATCGAGGCCACCACCTCCGATTACGACCGCGAGAAGCTGCAGGAACGGCTGGCCAAGCTGGCCGGTGGGGTGGCCGTGATCAACGTCGGGGCGGCCACCGAGGTGGAGCTGAAGGAGAAGAAGCACCGCGTCGAGGACGCCCTGTCGGCCACTCGGGCCGCCGTGGAGGAAGGGATCGTGGCCGGCGGCGGGGTGGCGCTGGTGCAGGCGGCCAAGGCCCTGGAGAAGGAAGACACCAAGAGCCTCCCGGACTCCGAGCGCGTGGGCTTCAAGATCGTGCGCCGGGCTCTGGAAGAGCCCATCCGCCAGATCGCGGCCAACGCGGGCCTGGACGGGGCCATCATCGTCAACCGTGCCAGGGAAGAAAAAAAGGGCGTGGGCTTCGACGCCGAGAAGATGGAGTGGGTGGACATGGAGAAGAGCGGGATCATTGACCCGGCCAAGGTCACCCGCTCGGCGCTGCAGAACGCGGCCTCCGTGGCGGCCATGATGCTCACCACCGAGAGCCTAGTCACCGACAAGCCCAAGAAGGAAACGGGGCCGGCGGGCCCGCCCATGGACGAAGACATGTATTGAAGCAAGGCAGGCTGCCGGCCTCCCGGCGGCCTGGCGCCAAGCATTGACCGGGGGGTCCCAGCCCCCCGGTTTTTTTCTGGATCACGCCCGCTTCCTTGACCCGCCGGCTGCGCTCACCCTATGCTGGGCCACGACCATGCTGCGGCTCCCTGTCCGCGCGCTGCTCCCGTCCCTGGCCCTCCTCATTGCGGCGCTCGCCGGCGCCGGCCCAGCCTGGCCTCCGCCCGAAGAGGTTACCCTCACGCAGGAGGAGCTGCTGCTGGAGGACCCCTACACCGGTCATTTTCGCAGCCGCTTCTGGTATATTAACGCCATGCTGGTCGATGGGACGGCCCTGACGGTGAGCCTGTTCCAATGGCGGTACGGCCTGCTCGGCGACGCCGGCCTGTTGGTGCTCTGCGCGCAGCCCGGAGCCGAGACCTACGTCCTGGAGACCAAGCTCGACGAGCTGGAAGTCGCCGGCGACCGGCTGCACTACCGCTTCGGCGAAAGCCTGCTGGAGGGGGATGCGGGAGGGGCGCGCGTGCGCCTGCGGCTTCCGGATTTTTCCTGCGACCTGGAGCTCCGCAACCTGCTGAACCCCTGGAAGCCGGGGGACGGGTACGTGTACCTCAGCAGGCAGCGGGACGTGTACACGCGCCACTCGGTCACCTCGCCGTTCGCCGAGGTTTCGGGGAGCCTGGAAGTGCGCGGGCGGTGGCGGCCCGCGGAGGGCTGGTGCTATGCCGACCGGGGCATTGTAGCCATGCCGCTTTCCCGGATGAACCCGGAGCAGTTCTCGTTCCGGGTGTTCGGCCCCGTTGGAGACGGCGAGCCCTGGATGCTGAGCCTGCTGGAATCGGTCAGCGCCAGGGCTTACGGCTCCCGCAGGGTCGCGTCCCTGCTCCTGGCCAGGGGCGGGGAGTGGCTTCTGGCCACTGCCGACCACGAATCCCGGGCCGAGGAGTACTACCGGGAAGCGGGCGTGCCCTTCGCTTTTCCGCACCGCTTCCGGGTCCGGGCTCGGCAGGACGGCCGGACTCTGGACGGCGAGTTCGTGGTCTCGAAGCTTTTCCACCTCAACGACATCCTCCGCCGGCTCCCCCCCGCCTTCCGTGCGGTCGCGGAAGCCCTGATCCGCAGGCCGGTCATCTACCGCCTGGCAGGCGACTTCCACGGCTACCTGGAGGAGGCCGATGGGAGCCGGGTGATCCTGGAGCTGCGGGGGCAGGGGGAGTACTCGATCATACGCTGAGGCATCCCCGATATAGGAGGGACCTGATGAGCGAACCCGAAAGCGATCTTCCCGACGTACAGGCCTGGCTGGTCACCGTGGACATGGGCTACGGCCACCAGCGAGCCGCCTACCCGCTCCAGCGCGTGGCCCGAGACGGGGTGATCAACGCCAACCAGTATCCGGGCATGCCGGACTCCGACCGGAAGGTATTCGCCGACCTGGAGCGCTTCTACAACGCCGTGTCGCGCTTCAAGAAGGTGCCCCTGCTCGGGCCGCTGGCCTTCCGGGTCTACGACCGCTTCCAGGCCATCCCCCCCTTCGACCCCCGCCGGGACATGTCCCGGCCCACCCTGCAGGTGCGCGGGGCCACGCGGCTGATTCGCCGCAGGCGCTGGGGACGAACCCTCATCGAAAGCCTCTGGGCCCGGCAGCAGCTGCCTTTCCTCTCCACTTTTTTCTCCACGGCGCACATGGCGGACGTGCACGGCTACCCGGGCCCGATCTACTGCGTCATTTGCGACGCGGACTGCAGCCGCGACTGGGTGGCCGCGAACCCTCGGTCGAGCCGGATCTTCTATTTCGCCCCGACCCCGCGCGTCTGCGAGCGCCTGAAGCTGTACGGCGTGCCCTCGGAGCGGATGCTGCTCACCGGTTTTCCGCTGCCGGAGGAGAACCTGGGCTACCCCGGCTTCGACATCCTGCGCGCCGATACCGCCTCCCGCCTGGCCATTCTGGACCCCGAGCGGCGCTTCCTGGGTCCCAACACCGAGCAGGTGCTGGCGGCTTTGGCGCCGGGGCGTCCCCCCGAGAGGCCCGCGCGGCCGCTCACCGTCCTGTTCGCCGTGGGCGGCGCCGGGGTTCAGGCGGACATCGGCCTGCAGGCCGCCTCCCTCCTGGCGGGGCGCATCCGCGGCGGGGAGCTGCGCCTCGTGCTGGTCGCCGGAGTGAGCCCCCGCGTGTTGGAAATCTTCCGCAACGGCCTCCAGGCGGCAGGCCTGCAGGGGTTGAAGGGCCTGGAGATTCTCTACGAACCGGACAAGCAGCGCTATTTCCAGAAGTTCAATCTGGCCCTGCGCGGAACGGACATCCTCTGGACCAAGCCTTCCGAGCTGTCGTTCTACACGGCCCTGGGCCTGCCCATCCTCATGGCCCCCACGATCGGCTCCCAGGAGGACTTCAACCGGGAATGGCTGCTGGGGCTGGAAGCCGGGATCGACCAGGGCGACATGCGGGAGTTCGAGCGGTGGTTCTTCGAGCTGCTGCGCTCCGGGGCCTTCGCCCGCGCCGCCTTCAACGGCTTCAGCCGGGCCCCGCGCCAGGGCACCTACAACATCATCCGGCGGCTCGCCCAGCTGTCCTAGTCCACGGCCCCTCTCCCCGCCGCCCTCACTCCGCTTCCATGGGGTAGAACACCAGACCGGAAAGCGGTTTGGGGTAGAAGTAGGTGGACTTGCGCGGCATCTTTTCGCCGCCGTCCGCGATCGTAAAGATGTCCTCCAGGCGTGTTGCGTTCAGGATCAGGGCCACCTGCATGCGGCCCGCGCGCACCTGCTCCAGGGCCGAATCCAAATCCTTGGTGTACTCCACGTTGACCTGGGCGGCCAGCTCCTCCTCGGTGATGCCGGCGATGCGGTTCAGGATCAGGGTGTTCAGGATGTTCACGTCCAGCATCTTCCAGGCCGAGCTCGAGTCGATCTCCACCATTTCCTCGTAGGCCTCCGCGTCCTTCAGGGTAATCAGGAAGTAGCGGTTCATGCCGGCGATCAGCGCGCCGAACTTGTGCACTCCCGGCTCCACGTCGCGCAGGTCACGCAGCCAGCGCCGCCGGGCGGCGAGGTCCTCACCGCCGTTGAAGGAGTAGCTCTTCACGTGGAAGTGCTCCAGGATGCCCAGGTGCAGGTCCGAAAGGCCTTTGCGCTTGAGGTCCAGGTCGTGGAGCAGCCGGTGCGTCGGCAGGACGGTGAGGCCCTCGTGGCGGGAGTTGACCAGGAACATCATGATGAACTCCCAGGGCGCGTCGGGGCCGGCCTCGGGGTGCAGGGCGCGCATGCGGTCGCGGTGCACGAGCATGGCCTGGTAGCGGTGGTGCCCGTCGGCGATGTAGATCCTCAGGCGCTCCATGGTGCGGCGGATGACGGCGCAGGCCCGCTCCTCCGTGAGCCGCCACAGGCGGTGCCGCGCTTGGGTCTCCGGCTCCAGGTAGCTCACGATGGGCGGGCTGCCCTCGGCCTGGTCCAGGATGTTGTCGATGACGTAGGCGTCGTCCCGGTAGAGGCTCCAGATGTACTCGAACTGGGTGCCGGTGGCCTCGGTCAGGCGGATGCGATCGGCCAGGGGGCGATTGAGGATCTTCTCGTGCGGCAGAACCCGGCCGCTGCCGTAATCCTGCAGGCGCACCAGGCCGATGAAGCCCTTGACCTTGCGCCGTCCGATTTCCGGCAGCTCGAACTCCTGCTCCAGCACCCAGAAGGAAGGCCGCCGGGTGGAGCGCAGCACACCCTCGGCCCTCCAGGAGGCCAGCAGGTCCCGGGCTCGGGTGTAGCGGTTGTCGGGCTCCCCATCGCCGGGCAGCTCCGTACCCAGGATGAGACGGATCACGTTGTAGGGGTGCTGCCGGTAGTAGGCCTCCTGCCTTTCGGCGGAGATCACGTCGTACGGATGGCTCAGGCACAGACCGATGTCGGGGATCTTCTGCGGGTCGTAGTGTAGGACGCGAAAGGGACGCACCTCGTTGACGGGTTCCTGCACTCCAGGCCTCCTGGCGGGTTCGAGTCTACCCGCGAACGGGCCGCCGGCGCAAGCCGCGGACGTGGGATACCAGTTCGGGGGATTTGTCGGCCTGCGCTTCTGAGGCTACGGCAGCAGGTCCGTGAAGAGCAGAACGGCCCCGGTGGGATGGACGCGCCGCGCGGGCAGCTCCGCCTCGAGCCCCGGGCGCAGCACCGCCGTCAACACGCTCCTCTTGTCCTCGCCGGCCACCAGGAACGCGGCGGTACGGGCCGCGTTGAGCGCCGGCAGGGTGAGGGTCACCCGCTCGCGCGGGGGTGATTCCGGCGGGGCGAGGGAGGCAACGCACCAGCGCGTGCGCTCCTCGCACTCCGGCCCCCCGGGGAACAGCGACGCCGTGTGCCCGTCCGCGCCGATGCCCAGCAGCACCAGGTCGAAGGCGGGCAAGACTGCGCCGGGAAACAGCTCGCGCAGCGTGCCCTCGTATTTCCGGGCCGCCTCGTCGGCGGTGGGCGCGTCCGCCGGGAAGGGGAACACGTTTTGCTCCGACAGCGGCACGCGCCCCAGCAGAGCCTCCCGGGCCATCCGGTAGTTGCTGGCCGGGTGGTCGCGGGGTACGAGGCGCTCGTCGCCCCAGAATACACGCACGCGCTCCCAGGGGACCTGGGCGCGCAGTTCGAGGCTGGCGAGCCGCTCGTAGACGCCGCGCGGCGTGGCTCCTCCGGCCAGCACCAGGTTGAAAAAGCCCCTTTCCCGTACGCCGCGGCGGGCCTCGCCGGCAATGTACGTCGCCGCCTGCGCGAAGGGGCGCAGCTCCACGCTCAGATACGCACCCAGGACCTGCCGTCCTTGGTGAGCAGGGCCTCGCAGGCGGCCGGGCCCCAGGAGCCGGCCGGGTAGGGATGCAGCAACCCCGCGGCAGTCCCTGCGCGTTCCTCCACCCAACGCTCGAGCACCGGCATGATTAGCGACCAGGACACTTGCATGTCGTCGTGCCGGATGAACAGGGTCGGGTCGGCCAGCAGGCAGTCCAGCAGAAGCCGCTCGTAGGCATCGGGCAGCTCCCCCTCGACCAGCTCCTGGTAGCGGAATTTCATCTCCGGAGTGTCCATGCACAGCTTGGGCCCGGGGCGCTTGGCCTGGAAGCGCAGCGAGATGCCCTCCTCGGGCTGCACGTGGAAGGTGAGGGTGTTGGGGCTCAAGTCCGCGGGAGTGAGCGGGTGGAACATGGAGTGGGGAACGCTCTTGAAGCTGACCACGATTTTGCTGGCTTTGCGCTTCAGGCCCTTGCCGGACCTCAGGTAGAACGGCACCCCCTCCCAGCGCCAGTTGTCGACCAGCAGGCGGGCGGCCACAAAGGTCTCCGCCTTCGAGTCGCGTGCCACCCCGGACTCCTCGCGGTAGCCCCGGTACTGGCCGCGCACGAAACGCTCGTCGATCTCGCGGGGCTCGAAGGGGCGTACCGAGCGCAGCAGTTTCACCTTCTCGTCGCGCACCCGGTCGGCGTCGAAGGAGGGGGGCGGCTCCATGGCCACCAGGGCGAGCATCTGCAGCATGTGGTTCTGGAACATGTCGCGCAGCAGGCCGGCCTGCTCGAAGTAGCCGGCCCGGTGCTCGACTCCCACCGCCTCGGCCACCGTGATCTGCACGTTGTCGATGTAGCGGCGGTTCCAGATCGGCTCGAAGATCGCGTTAGCGAAGCGGAACAGCAGGATGTTCTGCACGGTCTCCTTGCCCAGGTAGTGGTCGATGCGGTACACCTGCTGCTCGGCGAACACCTCGCCCAGGCAGCGGTCCAGCTCCATGGCGCTGGCCAGGTCCCTTCCGAACGGCTTCTCGACGACCACCCGCACAGCCGCTCCTGCGCTTTCGCGGGCCAACCCCGCGGCGCCCAGATGATCGATGACCGTCCGGTACAGGTCCGGCGGGGTGGCGAGGTAGAACACGTGGTTGGCCTCGTGCAGGAAACGACGGTCCAGCTCGGCCAGCAGGACGGCCAGCTGCGCGTACAGCGCGGGGTCCTGGTAGTCGCCGCTGCGGTAGAAGCAGCGCTCGAGGAAGCCCTCCAGGAGCTCCGCAGGCGGTGCCTGGGGCCGCAGCGCTTCACCCAACCGGGTGCGGAAGGAGTGCTCGTCGTACGCGCTGCGGGCGCAGCCCACCAGGAAGAATCCGTGCGGCAGGCGCCCCTTTTTGTAGAGGCTGAACAGAGCCGGCACGAGCTTGCGCGAGGTGAGGTCCCCCGAAGCCCCGAAGATCACGAAGCCGGCCTCCCGGGGGATCTCCTCGATGCAAAAAGAACCCCGCACGTCCGGGGTTTCCAGCCGGAGCGCGGGAGGTGCCATGCCCTTCACGAGGGTTTCACCGCGTGCCCACCGAACTCGGCGCGCAGGGCCGCCAGGACCCGGTTGGCGAACAGGTCGGGCTTGCGCGAGTCGAAGCGCTTGAACAGGGCGTGTGCGATGGCGGTAGCCTCTACCCCGGACTCCACCGCCTGCTGCACCGTCCAGCGCCCCTCGCCGGTATCCTCCACGTAGCCTCGGATGTCCTGAAGCCGCGGGTCCTTTTTGAACGCGCCTTCCAGCAGCTCCAGGAGCCAGGAGCGGACCACGCTGCCCCGATTCCAGAGGGCGGCCACTTGCGCGAAGTCCAGGGACGGCCCATAGGGGGAGGCTTCCAGCAGCTCGAAGCCCTCGGCATAGGACTCCATGAGCGCGTATTCGATGCCGTTGTGGACCATCTTGAGGAAGTGGCCCGCGCCCGCCGGGCCGCAGTGCAGGTACCCACCCGGCGGGGCCAAGTCTAATAAAAGGGGTTCGATCTGCTCGAAGGCTTCCCGTTCGCCACCCACCATCGTGCAGTACCCTTCCTTCAGCCCCCAGATGCCGCCGGAAACGCCGGCGTCCAGGTAGCGAATGCCGCGCGGCGCCAGCTCCGCGGCCCGCCGGACGTCGTCCTTGTAATAGCCATTGCCGCCGTCGATCAGGATGTCCCCGGGGGACAGGAGGCTGGCCAGGCCCGTGACCTGCGCCTCCGTCGGCTCCCCCGCCGGCAGCATGATCAGGACCTTGCGCCGGGGGGCCAGGGCCCCCACTAGCTCCTGCACCGAGCCCGCCCCGGTGGCCCCCTCCCGCTTGAGGGCTTCGATCTTCTCGCGGGCCAGGTCATACACCACTGCCTGGTGCCCGGCGGCCAGCAGGCGCCGGACCATGTTGCCGCCCATTTTTCCCAAACCGATGATGCCGATCTGCATGCCCCTACTATACCCCGTCCGTGCCTCCCTGCGCATCCGCCTTGACACGCCGCAAGAGCGGCGCGTAGCCCGCTTACGCGGCTTGACACGCCGCAATAGCGGGGCGAAGCCCGCTAACGCGGCTTGACACCGCCCGGGGCGGCGACTATCGTCAACGCGAAACCCTATGGACGCCATGCTCCTGCTCGAAGACGGTACCCTGCACCGCGGGCGCAGCTTCACCGGCCCGGGGGAGGCTTTCGGGGAGCTGGTGTTCAACACCGGGCTCACCGGCTACCAGGAGGTGATCAGCGACCCCTCCTACGCCGGGCAGATCGTGCTGCTGACCGCCCCCATGATCGGGGCCTACGGCATCCGGCGCCGGGAGGAGGAGTCCGCGCGCGTCTGGACTGAAGGCCTGGTGGTACGCGAGTACGCCGGCCAGCCGCTCTCCGACCCGCTCTCCGACCGGAAGCCTTTCTTCGCCCGCCCCGCCTACGACCCGCAGGAGTCCCGGGGCGACGCGTGCGCGCAGCACAACGAGGTCACCGGCAGCCTGGCCGACTGCCTGGCCGCGGGCAAGGTCCTGGGCGTGGAGGGCGTGGACACCCGGGCCCTTACCCGGCACATCCGGGACAAGGGCGCCATGCGCTGCGGGCTGACCACCCGGGGATCCGACCCGCAGGCCTTCCTCGCCAGGGTCCTGGCTTCCCCCGCCATGGCCGGGCGCAGCCTGGTGCGGGAAGTCTCCACGCCCGAGCCGTACCTGTACGCCGAGGGGCCGGGGCCGCGTATCGCCGTCCTGGACTGCGGGGTCAAGGCCCGCAGCCTTCACGAGCTGGCCCGGCGGGGTTGTCGGGTGGAGGTGTTCCCGGCCTACACGACCGCCCGCGACCTCCTGCGCTCCCGCCCGAGCGGCCTGCTGCTGTCCAACGGCCCCGGCGACCCGGCGACCCTGCCGGAGCTCGTGAACGCGGTGGCCGAGCTCCTGGAGCGGCTGCCGGTCTTCGGCATCTGCCTGGGCCACCAGATCCTGGCCCAGGCCCTGGGGGCGAGGACCTTCAAGTTGCCCTTTGGGCATCACGGCTCCAACCACCCCGTGCGCGGGGAAGGCTCCGGACGGGTGTTCATCACCACCCAGAACCATGGCTTCGCCGTGGACCCGCAGGGTCTTCCCGGCGACAGGGTCGAGGCCACGCTGGTCAACCTGAACGACAACACCAACGAAGGCCTGCGCCACCGTAGGCTGCCGGTGCTGGGCGTGCAGTTCCACCCGGAGGCCGCCCCCGGGCCGCACGACACCCTCTTCCTTTTCGATGCCTTCCTGGATCTGGCGCGGGAGGCGCGGCCCCGTGCCTAAACGCACCGACCTCCACCGGATCCTGGTCATCGGCTCCGGACCCATCGTGATCGGCCAGGCCTGCGAGTTCGACTACTCGGGCACCCAGGCGCTGAAGGCCCTGCGGGAGGAGGGCTACTCGGTGATCCTGGTCAACTCCAACCCGGCCACGGTGATGACCGATCCCGGCCTGGCGGACCGCACCTACATCGAGCCGCTCGATGCGGACACCCTGGGCCAGATCATCGCCCGCGAACGCCCCGACGCCCTCCTGCCCACCCTGGGCGGGCAGACGGCCCTGAACCTGGCGGTGGAGCTGGCCGCAAGGGGCGTGCTGGAGCAGTTCGGCGTGGAGGTGATCGGCGCCGGGGTGGAGGTCATTCGCAAGGCGGAGCAGCGGGAGCTGTTCAAGCAGGCCATGCTGGAGATCGGCCTGGACGTTCCGGAAAGCTCCCTGGCCGGCTCGCTGGAGGAGGCCCGGCGCGTGCTGGAGCGCATCGGGCTGCCCGCGATCGTGCGCCCCAGCTTCACCCTCGGGGGCAAGGGCGGGGGGATCGCCCGCAGCCCGCAGGATTTCCAGCTGGTGGTGCGGCGCGGCCTGGAGGCCAGCCCGGTGGCACAGGTGCTCATCGAGCAGTCCATTTACGGCTGGAAGGAGTTCGAGTACGAGGTGATGCGCGACCGCGCGGACAACGCGGTGATCGTCTGCTCGATCGAGAACATCGACCCCATGGGCATCCACACGGGCGACAGCGTGACGGTCACCCCGGCCATGACCCTGTCGGACCGCGAGAACCAGTACATGCGGGACGCCTCCATCGCGATCCTCCGCAAGATCGGCGTGGAGACCGGCGGCAGCAACGTGCAGTTCGCCATGCACCCGCAAAGCGGGCGCATCGTGGTCGTGGAGTGCAACCCCCGGGTGTCGCGCAGCTCCGCCCTGGCCTCCAAGGCCACCGGCTTTCCCATCGCCCGCATCGCGGCCAAGCTGGCGGTGGGCTACACCCTGGATGAACTGGCCAACGACATCACCCGCAAGACCCCGGCCTGCTTCGAGCCGGCCATCGACTACGTGGCCGTCAAGTTCCCGCGCTTCAACTTCGACAAGTTCCGGGGCTCTCCCAGGGAGCTGTCCATCCAGATGAAGTCCGTGGGCGAGGTGATGGCCCTGGGGCGGACCTTCCTGGAAGCCTGCTTCAAGGGCTTGCGCTCCCTGGAGCACTCCCGCCCCTGGTACGAGCGCCCCGAGGAGGCCTCCACCGAAGAGATCCTGGAGCTGGTGTCCCGCAACTCTCCGGACCGGCTGCCGTATCTCCTGGAAGCCCTGAAACGCGGAGTCCCGGAGGCCGAGTTGGCGGAGCGCACCTGCATCGACCCCTGGTTCCTGGGCCAGTTCGGCAGGGCGGCGCGCGAGATCCGCCGCCTGGCCTCCGGGTCCCTGGACCGCGGGACCCTGCGCGAGGCCAAGCGTCTCGGTCTTTCCGACGGCTACCTCGCCCACCTGAAGGGCCTGGGCGAGGCGGAGGTGCGCGCGCGGCGCAAGGAGTTGGGGGTCGTGCCGGTCTACAAAATGGTAGACACCTGCGCGGCGGAGTTCGCCGCCGCCACTCCCTACTTCTACTCCAGCTACGACGAGGAGGACGAGACCATCCCCTCCGAGCGGCCCAAGGTGCTGATCCTGGGCAGCGGCCCCAACCGCATCGGCCAGGGCATCGAGTTCGACTACGCCTGCGTGCAGGCCTCCTTCGCGCTGCACGACCTGGGCTACGAGACGATCATGCTCAACTGCAACCCCGAGACCGTCTCCACCGACTACGACACCTCCGACCGGCTGTACTTCGACCCGGTGACCCTGGAGGACGTGCTCAACCTCGTCGACAAGGAGAGGCCGATCGGCGCGGTCGTGCAGTTCGGAGGACAGACCCCGCTCAACCTGGCGCGGGAACTGGAGCGCGCCGGGGTGCGCATCCTGGGCACCCCGCCGTCGGCCATCGACCGGGCAGAGAGCCGGGAGGAGTTTTCCCGCCTGGTGGACAAGCTGGGCCTGGCCCAGCCGCCGGGCGGCACGGCCGCGAGCTTGGCGGAGGCGCTGGCTATCGCGGAGCGGGTCGGCTACCCGGTCCTGGCCCGCCCCTCCTACATCCTGGGCGGCAAGGCCATCCAGCTGGTGTTCGATCCGGAAAGTTTGCGGCGCTACGTGCAGGAGCGTATCCGCCTGTCGCCGGAGCACCCGGTGCTGATCGACCGCTTCCTGGAGGACGCCTTCGAGTACGACATCGACGCGTTGGCCGACGGCTCCAGCGTAGTCATCGGGGCGGTGATGGAGCACATCGAGGAGGCCGGGATCCATTCCGGGGACTCGGCCTGCTGCATCCCTCCCATAAAAAGCAGACCCGGCTGGATCCAGACCATGAAGGAGCAGACCCGGCGCATCGCCTTAGAGCTGGGGGTGATCGGCCTGCTGAACATCCAGTTTGCCGTCAAGGACGAGGTGGTGTACGTGCTAGAGGTGAACCCCCGCGCCTCGCGCACCATCCCCTTCGTGTCCAAGGCCACCGGCCTGCCCCTGGTGCGTATCGCCTCGGGGCTGCTGGTCGGCCGCACCCTGGCCGAGCAGGGCATCACCGGGGACCCGGCCACGCGGAACGTGGCGGTCAAGGAGTGCGTCCTGCCCTTCGACCGCTTCCCCGGGGTGGACCCGGTGCTGGCCCCGGAGATGCGCTCCACCGGCGAGGTGATGGGTCTGGGCGCCTCCTTCGGCGAGGCCTTCTACAAGGCCCAGGCGGCCGCCGGCACACCGCTGCCCGTAGCCGGGACCGTGTTCATCAGCGTGAACGACAGCGACAAGGAAGCCATCCTGCCGGTGGCCCGGCGCCTGGCCGAACTCGGCCTGCGTCTTACGGCCACCAAGGGAACCGCCGCCTACCTGTGGGAGCACGGGGTCTGGGCCGACGTGCTGCGCAAGGTGCACGAGGACCACCCCAACGCCCTGGACTACATCCGGTACGGGAAGGTCGACTTGTTGATCAACACCCCGCTCGGGCGGGAGTCCCAGATGGACGATTATCTCATCCGGGACGCGGCCATCGCGGCCGGCATCCCCTACACGACCACCACCTCCGCCGCCCTGGCGGCGGTGGAGGGCATCGAGGCGCGCGTCCGCGGGCACATTTTCGTGCGCCACCTGCAGGAAAACCCGTGGCGCAACGTATGAACGCCCGGGAGCTGGAGCCGTTGGTGCGGCGTCTATCCGCCTTCAGCTTCACTCGCGCCGGTGGGCCGGGCGGCCAGAACGTGAACAAGGTGTCCTCGCGGGTCACGGCCCGGCTGCCGCTGGCTTCCCTGCCGGGCCTGAGCGGGGAGGAGCGGGCCCGCCTGGCCGCGCGCCTGGGAAAGAGGGTCAATGCCGAGGGGGTGTTGCTGCTGAACGTGCAGGACACGCGTGACCAGGCACGCAACCGCGCCCTGGCGGTCCGCCGCCTGGCCGGCCTCCTATGCGCGGCCCTGAGGGAGCCGCGGCGGCGACGGGCCACGCGCCCCACGGCGGGCTCCCGCGAGCAGCGCCTGGCCTCCAAGCGGCGGCGCTCCCAGGCCAAGCGGCGCCGGTCCGACCGCCCCGAACCGGAGTAAAGCAGGGTCGGGCCGGTGGGCGCCCAATGGCTTCCCGATTGATATTTGAGCTCTGATATGGCTCTGAGGATTGCCAGAGCTGCCAATACGAGTCTCGAGAGTTGGCTGAACATGCAGTTGAAGCCGGATCTGAGGCAAGTAAATCCTCCGGTGTCTCCCCCGCTCGAACTCTTTCAAGAGAATCGGTATAGACTTTAAAGAATATGCTGTATATTAGGAACTGAGGATCATACGATGGCGGAGTATATCTTGAGTGACTATATCGACAAAGCCCTGGCGTGGGCCGTATACGAGAAGCTAGAGGATGGGACCTACGCCGGGAAGATTCCTGAATGTACCGGCGTGATTGCCTTTGGAAAAAGCCTACGAGAATGCGAAGAGGACCTTCACTCTACCCTGGAAGATTGGGTTTTGGTGGGTTTGAAACAGGGCCATGAGCTACCCGTCATAGAGGGCATTGACTTAAATAAAGAGATTGCCCGTGAACCGCTGGAAACCCTGTAAGCGGAGGGTCTATATCAAGAAGCTCCGTGAGTTGGGATTCGACGGACCTTTCACTGGAGCAAAACATCAATTCATGACCTATTTGGGCCACCGTCTGGCCATCCCCTCGAACGAAGAGTATTCGATTCCTCAACTACGTTTCATGATCAAGGAAGTAGAATTCATCCTGCGCAGGGAAATTTCCCTCGACAAATGGGAGAAGATCTAGAAATCCGCCTTATGTCGTTGAATGGGCCGTTGTACCACCTGCAACTGTGCCGATTCGCGAATTCCGGGCCCTAAGAAGAATCGCCAATGTGCGCCTCCGGCGGTTTGGGCAGATAGCCCAGCTATTTTGGGATTAAGTCAATAAGCAAGCCACCATAGCCCCAGCGAACCGTGGGCTTGTGCTTGGATTACGAGGATACCAACGACCACGCTGAGCTGCTCCGCGATGCGCTGTTGGCGACAGTGTTCAGGAAGCTTGGTCCTAACGGTCAGAACAGACAGCGTGCGCGAGATCGTGGGAAAGCTTTGGCGGTGAAGAGCACCCTGAATCGGCAGGGAACCTATGTCTTACGTTGCGCGCCCAGTGACGGGGGCGAAGTGTTCTCGTTGCAGTCGAAATGGCGCAGAGTTAAACCACTAGACTACTGGGCACGGCGAGGGCAAGGGCTGGATGGGGAGTTTTCCAGCATG